>Ga0073936_10001231_pt1 | contig 39845 bp, 26 predicted proteins | sample AliMusrvi5mmetaG_FD_87041 | JGI IMG/M metagenome (GOLD analysis project Ga0073936, IMG submission 87041) | Freshwater lake bacterial and archeal communities from Alinen Mustajarvi, Finland, to study Microbial Dark Matter (Phase II) - Alinen... | ecosystem: Environmental > Aquatic > Freshwater >...
AAAATCAATTATTAGCATTTTTAAGTGAAATGGATAAGAACTTAGAGATATTTTATGTAATGGATCAACGGCAATTTATTACAACTGGTTTTTTAATGAATGTGTGGGAGCAGGTTAAAGATTTTGACCTTGTTCAACGTCAGGAACCGATCAAGGTTTATGGTCTGGCGCTTTTAGATTTTAATAATGCGTACGCAGAAAATAAAGCTTACGAGCAATGGTATAGTTCAGATATAAAGAATAAAAACAATGAAAATGCTAGAAAATTACACGCCCTTAAGAATGGTTTAGATTTAAAAGTAAAACCTTTAGAGTCCATTATTATTACTGCAGGACAGGCTTTAGAAAAAGAACTTCTTAATTTGGGATTTATCAGCCATTGAACGCTTCAGAAGAATTTTTAACAGTATCAGAACTTAATAATTTTATCCGAGATGTTTTAAACGGCGGTTTTCCACAGGCTTTATGGATATGTGGAGAAGTTCAGGAATTGAGAGACAAAAAACATCTTTATTTCACCTTAAGTGAAAAAGATCCTGAATCTAATGCCATTGTTGCCAAGATTGGAGCGACGATTTGGGCCAATAATCGTCCTAAAATTGAGTCCATCTTGAAAAGAGCTGAGAACGCCTTTGTTCTTAAAGATGATATTGAAGTCAAGCTCTTATGTAAGGTTGATTTTTATCCTCCTTTTGGTCAAGTTCGATTGATAGTTGAAAGTATTGACCCTACCTATACCTTGGGAAGGATTGCCCAAGACCGTCAACGTTTGATTGCTTTACTTAAACAAAAAGGTGTATTTGAGAAAAACAAGCAATTACAAATGCCTCGATTGCCAATGTGTATAGGTCTTATAACGTCGTATGATTCTGCGGCATATCATGATTTTATTGATGAACTAAAGAAAAGCAGGTATGCATTTTATGTGAAGGTTGTTGACTCTTTGATGCAAGGAAAAAACACTGAAACTTCAGTTGCTCGGGCGATCCATCTGTTGAATCAAAATACGGACATTGATGTAATTGTCATAACACGTGGCGGGGGATCGATTGCTGAATTAAGTTGTTTTGATAGTCAGATCATCGCCGAAGCCATTGCGGCATCACGTCTTCCATTGTTAAGCGCGATAGGCCATGAGATTAATACTTCAGTGACGGATTTGACTGTGCATACGTCTGTCAAAACGCCAACGGCCGCCGCTAGTTTTTTAATCAGTCGTGTATTAGAATGTTTGGATGATTTGGATGATAGAGGAGAGTTTCTTTTTAAATTGCTTCAACAAAGGTTTGATGAGCGTCGAACGTATCTTAGAAACCATGCCATTACGCTCCAACACTCAACTATGGGGTGGATTAAGGTTCAACAGAGCCTACTAGTACGCATCACCCAAGACCTTAAACGATTGCCGGTATCCCTATTGAAAGAATCCAAAAAAAAATTCCAGACGAGCGTTTCGGAGTTAAAAAAAATAATTCATTTGCGCCTGGAAACATCAAAGGATAAAATACATTCCTATAAGAAGTTTATTGATGTTGCCGACCCTAGAAATACTCTAAAAAGAGGTTTTAGCATAACCAGGAATTTGCAGGGGAAAGCCATCAAATCGACTAAAGATTTGGAAAATGTGTCTGAAATTAAGACCCAATTAAGTGATGGATTTGTGACCAGTGATATTAAAAACTTAAGCAAGGATTGATATGACGCCAAACCAATTAAAATACCGCGAAGCTGTTGAGCGTCTTGATGAAATCATCAGTCAAATTGAGAATGAAGACGTGGATGTTGATGAGCTTTCCATGCAAGTCAAGGAAGCTGTAGAACTAATCCGTGTATGTAAAGCCAAGATTGATAAAGCAGAGATGGAAGTTAAAAAAGTGGTGGATGATTTTTCTAAAGAAGTTAAAGATTCTTAAACCCAGTAAAACCTTTCATAAGGTCAGGTTTTAATTTAAAGGAAGTATGATCATATTCTTATATATAACTTTGATTGTGTTTATTTGCAGTTTGATTCTAGTTAACATCTATAGAGTGCGATTACTCAATGATGCTCGTCGCCGCGGTAAATTGCCTCAAAGAGGCAAGGCCACGATGTATGACGTGCGTCACCTTTTGATGGAAGGTGAAAAGGATTTGGCTATTTCGATTTATTGTGAAATCTTTAACGTGACCATACCTAAAGCAAAGAAAGACGTAGAAGAGTTGCAAAGAAGTCTTAAGGTCTAACTTTCTGTGACATCCTTCGATTTATCCCTATAAAAAGGAATTTTTTATGATTGATTGTATTTTTTGTAAAAATTTACCTAAGGTATTAGAGAATGATTTGGCTTATGCGGTTTATGATATCAAACCTTTAAGCCAAGGGCACATGCTTGTTATACCTAAAAGACATTATGAACAAATTTTTCAAGCTCAACTGCAAGAGATTGAGGCTGTATTTGATTTGATTAATATGGCTAAGCTTCTACTAGATAAAGAACACCGTCCCGCTGGATATAATGTGGCTGCTAATTGCGGTGTAGCAGCAGGGCAAATTGTCATGCATGCCCATATTCATTTAATCCCACGGTATAAAGATCAAGATTTAAACATCAGGGCCTTGATTCATTAACTCAAATATTTAAGGAAATTTGTGATGAAGAAATTTAATTGGAAACAATCAAATACATATGAAGAAATCACCTATCATAAGATGGATGGCATAGCAAAGATTACCATCAATCGTCCTCATCGACGAAATGCTTTTACACCTTTGACCGTTAAAGAAATGTCTGACGCCCTTAATGATGCCCGTGATGATGACAAAATCGGTGTAATTGTTTTAACTGGGCAGGGCAAGGAAGCTTTTTGTTCGGGAGGAGATCAAAAAATTCGTGGAGATGCTGGCTATAAAGATAAAGACGGGACTAATCGTCTCAATGTATTAGATTTCCAACGTCAAATTCGCACCTGTCCTAAACCGGTGATTGCGATGGTGGCAGGTTATGCCGTTGGGGGTGGACAGATTTTACAGATGCTCTGTGATTTAACGGTAGCTGCCGACAATGCCATCTTCGCTCAGACAGGGCCTAAGGTAGGCTCTTTTGATGGCGGTTACGGATCCAGTTATATGGCCCGTATTGTTGGCCAGAAAAAAGCCCGTGAGATTTGGTTTTTATGTCGTCAATATAATGCCCAGCAAGCTTTGGAAATGGGACTGGTCAATACCGTTGTGCCTTATAAGAAATTAGAAGAAGAAACTCTCCAGTGGTGTAAAGAAATTCTTCAACATTCACCCATAGCAATCCGTTGTCTTAAGTCCGCGTTAAACGCTGATTGTGATGGCCAAGCAGGCCTTCAAGAGTTGGCCGGCAATGCCACGATGCTTTATTATATGACACAAGAAGGCCAAGAAGGCCGCAACGCATTTCAAGAAAAGCGCAAACCAGATTTTTCTAAATTTCCTAAACGACCATGAATTCTTGGTTACTCGCCATTCGTCCTAAAACTCTTCCCGCTGCGATAGCACCTGTTTTAATTGGAACTGCCATGGCTATGGGTGATGGAGTTGTTCATTGGCCAGCAGCTTTGGCTTGTCTTATGGGAGCCTTGTTTATTCAAATTGGCACGAACTTAAGCAATGATTATTTTGATTTTAAGAAAGGGGCTGATACTAAGGATCGTCAAGGCCCAATCAGGGTCACTCAAGCGGGTTTAATTCCACCTCAGAGGGTCTTACTGGCGGCTGTTGTGTTCTTTGTATTAGCCGTTTTTGTTTCAGTGTATCTAATTCACCGGGCAGGCTTGGTAATTTTGTTGATTGCTATTGTTTCAGTTTTGTCAGGAATTTTTTATACAGCCGGCTCAAGACCTTTAGGATATATGGGCTTAGGTGAGTTATTTGTGTTCATTTTTTTTGGTCCTGTAGCGGTTGGGGGAACCTATTTCGTACAAGCCCTTGATATTAATTTGGCGGTGATAGTAGCTGGTTGTGGTCCTGGGTTTTTATCCTGCGCTATCTTAGCTGTAAATAATTTAAGAGATATGGATGGAGATCGTCTGGTAGGGAAGATGACCTTGGCTGTCCAATATGGTCGTAGTTTTGCTATAAGTGAATATTTATTTTTTATTTTAGCTGCGACCATCACGCCTTTTGTAGTGTTTTTGATTACTCATGATCATTGGAGCATGACTATAGCTTCTATTATTGGGTTTGTGGCTATAGATACTGTTAAAACGGTGATGACATCTACTGAAGCTTTTTATTTTAATTATGCCTTGGCCCAAACAGGGCGATGGCTCTTACTCTATAGCATGCTTTTTTCTCTTGGATGGGTGCTGTGCAGCCGATAAGAATTACTTCTACCCAAATTAGACCTTATACAATTCAATTTCAAAGACCATTTATTATCGCTGGAGGTGGCGCAATAGCACACCGTGAGGGATTAATTTTAACCCTTTCAAATGGAATTTTTAATGGACAAGGCGAGATTGCGCCTTTAGAAGGGGTTAGTTCTGAGACATTTAAGAAAGCGAAGCATGACTTATTTGTGATTGAACCGCAATTGAATGGAATTGAACTTCCTGAGACTTTAAATGATCTTGTGTCTTTTTTAAAAGATTTTAGGCCTTTTGAACAAGCGTGTTCTTCGGTGCGTTTTGGCGTCGAATCCGCTATTATGGATTTAGTTTCTCAATTTCATAATATGACCTTAGCTCAATTTTTGATGGCTTCTTTGAAAGAGGTTTCCACGGCAATTTTGCTGCAGGGTTCTCTTGAGGAAGTGATGCATGAAGCAAAGGTTCGTGAAAGCCAAGGCTATAAAGTTTTTAAACTAAAAGTGGGTGATCGTAATATTCCTTTGGATGTCAAAAAAGTAAATCAACTGCGTAAAATTCTTTCTGCTGATTCTTCTATCCGTTTGGATGCCAACAGAGCGTGGGCATTAAATGAAGCTGTTCTTTTTGGAGAATTAATTGGTCAAGACCGTATAGAATTTATTGAAGAACCCCTGAAAGACATCTCTCACATTAACACATTTTATGAAAAAACCCTTATTCCCGTGGCGTTGGATGAGACATTAAGAGTTTTAAGATGCGGACTTAATACACCAGGCAGATGTGTACCAGGTTTAGACCGTAATGAAGCTGTCAGTGCCTATGTTCTTAAGCCTACAGTTTTAGGAGGGATTACAGTTACTTTAGACTGGATTCATCAATCCAAGGATTTAAATAAAAAAGCCATTATCAGCTCTTGCTTTGAATCACCCATAGGTCTGGGTACTTTAAAGAATTTGGCGCTTTTAACAGGGAATATTCCAGGATTAGGTACTGATTTGTGGTTCAAACAATGAGGGTGAAAATATTATGAACGACTTGGCAGCCATCATTTGGGGTACACGCACGATTCACTATTCGAGGTTACAGCAGTATATTAACTCTGTGATCAAACATCTTAAAGGTCGTGGTATTGCCCCTAAGGATCGTTTGGTTATTATTGATAATAACAGTATTGAATATGTGATTGTTCTTTTAGCCATTTGGCGGATGGGGGCTGTAGCCTGTCCTTTAAATCCCCGTTGGCCTTATGAAAGTCTCCTGACGTGTGCGCAGTCCTTAAATCCTAAAGTCATTTTAACAAGTCAAAGCCAGTTTTTATCCTCCAAGAAGTTGACCTTACCCTTGGCAGAGCTTAAGGAACTGATTTCGTTTGATGCGCGTCATACCAATGAAATTGATACTCATGAGATCCCTTTAGAGCAAGAATCTACGGTTATATGGACATCAGGCAGCAGCGGCTTGCCTAAGGCGGCGGTGCATACATGGGGTAATCATTTTTATAGTGCTTCTGGTTCACAGGAGCTTATCCAATTAAATGCGGGGGATCGCTGGATCCTGTCATTACCTTTACATCATGTTTCTGGAATCAGTATCGTCTGTCGTTGTTTTTTGTCAAAGGCGGCCGTTGTTATTTCCGGTGATGAAGATTTAGGTCAGGTCATAAGAAAATCAAAAGCAACCCATCTTTCATTAGTCGCAACTCAACTGTATCGTTTACTAGAGAATAAAGATAATTATGATGTATTGAAATCATTAAAATGTATTTTATTAGGCGGTAGTGCCATTCCCACGGCTTTGTTAGAAAAGTCTTTATTCTTGGATCTGCCTGTATATGTCAGCTACGGTTTAACAGAAACAGCCTCTCAAGTTGCAACTGGTAAGGTTGAAAAAGCAGATAAGCCCTGTGTGAGAGTATTGCCCTATCGTCAATTAAAAATTGATGCGGATGGACAAATTCTTGTTAAGGGGGAAGTCTTGTTTAAAGGATATTTAAATCAAAATAAAGTTTCTTTACCTTTAACTAAAGATGGTTGGTTTAAGACAGGTGATTTAGGAAAGTTAGAAAATGGTTTTTTGTCTGTTAGTGGTCGTATGGATAATATGTTTATCAGCGCTGGAGAAAATATTCAACCTGAAGAGATTGAAAGTGTTTTAATGCGTATCCCACAAATCAGGCAGGTTGTGGTGATCCCTAAAGAAGATGAGGAATATGGATTAAGGCCCATTGCCTTTGTTCGAATGCATGGAATTCTTAATGAAGGGCTTTTAAGGAGCCATTGCGCGCAATATTTACCTGGAATTAAAATTCCCATGGCGTTTTATCCCTGGCCCGAAAGCTTAAATCAAGGTTTAAAAATTAGTCGGAAATTCTTTCAAGAGAGGATCGCAAAGCTTTAGATAGTGGGCATTTTTTCTTTGATTTTTTTTCGATTAAAACATGAACAGTTTGAACCGTCCCAACCAACAACTTTTGCTTCTTATAAAATTGATACTCCAGCGTAAATGAAGTTGTCCCAATTCTAGCGACCTTAACACGTATAGAAATTTCATCGCCGACAAATAAGGGTCTTTTATAATCACTTTCGACGTGCACAATGGGCAGTAGATACTTGCCTTTAAGAAGATGGTTTTCATAATTAAAACCCATTTTCTTAAGTAAGGATTCATAGGCGTCGTGGGCTAAAACCAATTGGTTGGCAAAGAATATAAGACCTGCAGCGTCAGTGTGGTGTAAACGGATTGAAGTTTTATATGTAAACATGTTTCAATTATAGCAAAGCATTGACAAATAAAAAGAAGATTGTAATATGTCTTGGCTGTGAAGAGTAATCTCATATCCAAATAATAAAATCAATAACAGGAGGTTGTTATGGCAGTATTAGTGGGAAAACAAGCGCCTGATTTCAAAGCTACGGCTGTGAAGGGACAGGAGTTTATTGAAAATTTTAGTTTATCTAGTCTTAAGGGAAGGTATGTGGTTCTTTTCTTCTATCCCTTGGACTTTACCTTTGTTTGTCCGACAGAATTGCATGCCTTTCAAGAGAAGTTAGAAGCGTTTCATCAAAGAGATACGGAATTAGTGGCTGTGAGTATTGATTCTCATTTTAGCCATTTAGCCTGGCTTAAAACCCCTAAGATAACAGGGGGGATACAAGGCGTTGAATATCCTATCGTTTCAGATCTAAATAAAACGATCTCTAGGGATTATGATGTTTTGGTGGATGGCATGGGGATTGCTTACCGGGGGTTATTCTTGATTGATAAGAAAGGTATTGTTCGCCATCAAGTCGTTAATGATCTGCCGTTAGGCCGCAGCGTCGATGAAGCTTTGCGTATGGTGGATGCCCTTAGATTCTTTGAGAATAATGGAGAAGTTTGTCCTGCCAATTGGCGTAAGGGTGAGAAATCTATGAAGGCTGATCAAAAAGGGTTGGAAGAATATTTTGCTAAATAAACCTTATCTGTTACATAAGGAGAAAAAAATGACAGAACGTACAGGTGTTATCACAATGAAGGGCAATCCGTTAAGCTTAGTTGGGAATGAAGTCAAAGTAGGAGATAATGCTCCCGATGTAACCTTGGTGGCTAATGATTTATCCGAAGTGAAATTATCATCGTTTAGGGGAAAGAAGGTTATTATATCGGTGGTGCCTTCTTTAGATACTCCGGTGTGTGATTTACAGACTAAACGATTTAATCAAGAAGCATCTAAGCTTCAGGACACTGTTGTTCTTACTATCAGCAAAGATCTCCCGTTTGCTCAACGACGCTGGTGTGGCGCTGCAGGTGCCAGCGCAGTCAAGACGCTGTCTGATTATCGTAGTAATTTTGGCGAAACCTATGGTGTATTGATTAAGGGGTTAGGTCTCTTGGCCCGTTCAATTTTTGTAATTAATGAACAAGGGAAGGTTATCTATACTCAATTGGTTAAAGAGGTAGCCACTGAACCAAACTATGAAGAGGTTTTAAAAGCTCTGTAGGATTTTTAACAATGAAAATCCCTTTAACGGGATTAATACGTCCAACCCCCGTAGCGGGTGGACTAAGGAGGAACTCATGGCTTACACATTACCCACATTATCTTATCCCTATAACGTTTTGGAACCGCATATCGATGCGCGTACCATGGAGATTCATCACACCAAGCATCATCAAGCTTATATTAATAACGTAAATAATGCTCTTAAAGACAAGGCGGATTTAGAATCTAAAAGTGTAGAATCTTTAATTGCTAATTTAAATGCTGTACCTGAAGATATTCGTAATGTTGTACGTAACAATGGCGGTGGACATGCCAATCATACATTTTTCTGGACGATAATTGGTCCAAATGGTGGTGGTAATCCTATCGGTAAGGTCGCTGAAGCTATAACTAAAGAGTTTGGTTCTTTCGATGCTTTTAAAGAGAAATTTGCAGCAGCAGCGACCACCCGTTTTGGCAGTGGTTGGGCGTGGCTTAGCGTTACCAAGGAAGGTAAATTGGAAGTTTCTTCAACCGCGAATCAAGATAGTCCCATCATGGAAGGTAAGACTCCTATCTTAGGTATTGATGTTTGGGAACATGCCTATTATCTTAACTATCAGAATCGAAGAGTTGATTATATTTCTGCTTTTTGGAATGTAGTCAATTGGCAAGAAGTCGACAAACTTTATACTGCAGTTAGTAAATAATTTCTATTAATAAGGTTAGCTTAAGGTTCGTCCTTGTTTCTTTCGACGAACTTTAAGCTGGGATTTCTTAAAAAAATTTTATAAATCGTTTGACTCCCATAATTTCTTAACTACTATATGTAGTGCTTGTCTAATAAATCATGCGTATATATAGTGTATATCAATTTTTTTCTCATTAATCTTCAAGGAGGGTTTATCGATGTCTTCTTCCACGTCCACTAATGCTTTTGACATCAAAGTTCAAAAACGCAACGGCCAAATTATTGAATTTGTTCCTCACCGTATTATGCATGCGGTGGCTAACGCGTTTAAAGAACAACTGAGCCTTCCGCGTGAATCAGAGCTGTCTGCGGAATCATTACAAGAGGTTGATAAAGTCAGTCAATGTGTTGTTAAGGTTCTCAATGAAAGAGGATTGCAAAGATCTTTTTTAACTGTGGAAGAAATACAAGATGAAGTCATCCGTCAGCTTTATGAAAATGGCCATAAAGAAGTCGCGGAACGTTATGCCAGTTACCGTCGGCATCACGCACAGCGCAGGCAATTATTTGAGCTTTATTCCATCATTAAACGCGATGGGAAAATTGTTTCTTTTAAGCAGGAAAAAATTACCTTGGCCATTGCTAAAGCTTTAATTGCCCATAATAAAGGTATTTATAATGAAATTCTCATCGAAAAAGCACATGAACTTTCTGATAAAGTCATAAGTGAAATCAAAACACGTTGGCCAGAAGGGAAGTCGGTCCAGATTGAAGAGATTCAAGATATCGTCGAAAAGATGATTATGGCAGCTGGTTACCATGATGTGGCCAAGCGTTATATCATTTATAGGGAAGAGCGTGCTAAAAACAGGCGCAATAAACAAATCAAAGTCGAGGAATCCATTGAATGGGTCAAAAATTTAGTCATAAAGAATGAAAGAGGCGAAGAACGTCCCATTGATTTAGATGAAGTGCGCTTTAAGTTTGAGAATTGTTGCAAATCATTGGCCAATGTTTCGGCGGATAAACTTTTTAAGGAAGCGGTAAAGAATTATTTTAATGGGATGAACGAGAGGCAAATGGCCTTGGCCAATATTATGGCCGCGCGTAGTTTTATTGAAAAAGATCCGAATTATTCTTTTGTCGCCGCTCGCTTGTTGCTTTTGATGGAATATGCAGAGACTTTAGCTACGGAAACTTCTTTTGAACGCATGCGAGTTGAATATCCTTTATATTTTATCAGATATATTCAACAGGCGGCCCAATTAGAGCTTCTTGATCCAACGTTAAAATCTTTTGATCTAAAAGAACTAGCGAAGGCCATTGTTCCTGAGCGCGATTTTTTGTTGCGTTATATGGGATTACAGACGCTTTATGACCGTTATTTTATTCATTCCCAGGAGAGAAGACTGGAGCTCCCGCAGATTTTCTGGATGCGTGTTGCTATGGGATTGTCTATCAATGAGGGTGAGCAAAAAAACAAACGAGCGATTGAATTTTATAATATCCTTTCAACATTTCGTTTTATGTCTTCAACCCCCACTTTGTTTAATTCTGGCGGCCGTCATCCCCAGCTGTCGTCCTGCTTTTTAACCACTATTGATGATGATCTTTGGCATATTTTTAAATGCATTCAAGATGATGCCATGCTATCTAAGTGGAGCGGTGGTTTAGGCAATGACTGGACAAACGTACGCGCCATGGGTTCTCATATCAAGGGGACGAATGGAAAAAGCCAGGGGATCATTCCATTTTTAAAGGTGGCTAATGATACAGCTTTGGCGGTCAATCAAGGCGGCAAGCGTAAAGGGGCCATGTGCGCGTATTTGGAAGTGTGGCATTTGGACATTGAAGAGTTTCTTGAATTACGTAAAAACACGGGGGATGACCGTCGTCGTACCCATGATATGCATACCGCCAATTGGATCCCGGATTTGTTCATGAAAAGGGTCAAGGCCAATGCCGATTGGACCTTATTTACATCTTCAGAAACTTCTGACCTTCACCATATTTATGGAAAGAATTTTGAAAAGCGCTATGAAGAATATGAACAAATGGCCAAGAGCGGAAAAATTAAGAATTTTAAAGTAGTTTCCGCGGTTCAGCTATGGCGCAAAATGCTTTCGATGATTTTTGAAACAGGACATCCCTGGATTACATGGAAAGATCCTTCCAATGTCCGTTCACCTCAAGACCATGCGGGGGTCATTCATAGTTCTAATTTATGCACAGAAATTCTTCTGAACACGTCCAAGGATGAAACAGCTGTATGTAATTTAGGTTCTATCAATTTGGCCGCACACACCACACAAGATGGTCTCGACGATAAAAAGCTAAAAGAAACAATCTTAACGGCGGTTAGGATGTTAGACAATGTGATTGATATTAATTATTATCCAACCCCAGAAACAAGCGCGGCCAATGGACGTCATCGTCCCGTGGGTTTAGGTATTATGGGCTTTCAAGATTCTTTGTATATTTTGGATGTCTGTTATGCTTCCCAGCTAGCCGTTGAATTCGCAGATCGCAGTATGGAGAAGATTTCATATTATGCACTTTTAGCTTCCTCGGAACTTGCTAAAGAGCGAGGGACATATTCTACTTATAAAGGTTCTAAATGGGACAGAGGATTATTGCCCATTGATACGATTGATTTATTGGAAAAAGAACGCGGGGGATACTTAAAGATGGATCGCAGTATGTCCATGGACTGGACCCCAGTACGCCAGGCTATTAAACAAAACGGCCTTCGCAATAGTTTGGTCATGGCCATTGCCCCAACAGCAACTATTGGTAATATTACAGGTGTGACTCAAAGTATTGAACCGATGTATAAGAATGTGTTTGTCAAAAGTAATCTCTCGGGAGAATTTACTATTGCGAACGAATTCTTAGTTGAAGATTTAAAGAAGTTAGGGATATGGGACCAGGAAATGATGGATGATCTTAAATATTTTGATGGCAGTGTGCAGGAAATCAAGCGTATTCCAGATCATTTAAAAGCCAAATATGCGACCGCTTTTGAAATTGATTATGAATGGATCATTGAGTGCGCCAGTCGTCGGCAAAAGTGGATTGATATGGGGCAGAGTCTAAATTTATATCAGGCCAACCCTAATGGAAAGAAAATTAGTGATATGTATATGTTTGCTTGGGAGCGAGGGCTTAAAACGACCTATTATTTGCGTTCCATGGGGGCGACCCGTATTGAAAAAAGCACCTTGGATGTCACTAAATACGCCAATGTTGTCGGTTCCCGTCAACGTGATGACAAGGGGCATGTTGTTGAAGGGGCCCAAAAGTCTAAACCATCGGCTGAACCTGTTCAAGATTGTGAATCTTGCCAGTAACGCATTAGAGAATGAAATAAAAATATAGGAGAAGGATCATGCCAGAAGAAAAGAAAGAACAAGAATGCAGTGGCGGTATTCGAATGACTAGAGAAAGAGTCTCTGCGGACAATAAAAGAATCATTCTAAATGGCCGTACGGTTGATGTGAATCAATTGGTTCCTATTAAATATAAGTGGGCCTGGCATTTTTATTTGGATGGTTGCGCTAATCATTGGATGCCGACTGAAGTGTCCATGCAAAGGGACATTGAACAGTGGAAGAATCCAACCCTTTTTACCGATGATGAACGTCACGTGATTAAACGTGTTTTGGGTTTTTTTTCAACGGCTGAGACCTTGGTGGGAAACAATATTGTCCTGTCCATTTATAAAATGGTGGATAATCCGGAATGCCGTCAGTATTTATTGCGTCAGGCTTTTGAGGAGGCCATTCACGCCCACTGTTTTCAATATGTCGTTGAATCTCTGTCCTTAGACGAATCTGAGATTTTCAATATGTATCGTGAAAACAAAGAGATTTATGAAAAAGATGAATTCTCCATGAGTTGCACAGACGGTATTATTGATGAAAATGTGGATTTATCGACCAAGGAGGGTCTTCAGAAGTTTATCAATAATTTGGTGGCGTTTTATGTGGTCACTGAAGGTATTTTCTTTTATAGCGGCTTTGTGTTGATGCTTTCCTTTGGCCGCCAAAACAGGATGCCGGGTGTTTGTGAACAGATCCAGTATATTTTGCGTGATGAAAGTATCCATATGAATTTTGGTATTGAATTGATTAATACCATCATTGATGAAAACCCATATTGCTGGACACCAGAGTTTCAGGAATTCTTGGTGAAACGTATTAAACGCGCCGTCGAATTAGAGTGTGCCTATGCTCAAGAATGTCTTCCAAGGGGCGTGTTGGGATTAAACGTTCCTTTGTTAAAGGAATATATTGAATATATCGCGGATAGACGTTTAGAAAAACTTCGTTTGCCTCGACTGTATAATGCTTCCAATCCATTCCCATGGATGAGTGAAGTTATTGATCTTAAGAAAGAGAAGAATTTCTTTGAAACACGGGTGACTGAGTATCAAACAGGTGGAGCTTTGGAGTGGTAAAGATCAACTACCGATCAATGATGGGTTGTAAAAGGCCTTGGAGCAATCCTGGGCTTTTTTATTATTATCGAATAAAAAATCTGACTAAAACTTTTAATAAAAGCTATAATAGCGTTTAACATTATGGTTGGACTTGGAAAAAACATTATATTTTCTGGTTTTGTGTTAATTCTAATCGGGGTTGTGGTGCTTGTATTGGGGAAGATGAGTCCTATAGGCCGTTTGCCTGGTGATGTGTTCTTCAAAAAAGGAAATTTTACATTTTATTTTCCCATAACAACATGTATCATCTTAAGTCTGATTTTTAGTTTAATCATGTTTTTTATATCTAGAAAATGAAAAGAATTTTTACCATATTTTTTATCTTCGGTGCTCTTTTAGGGGCAGTGGGGGCCATTGCCCAAGTGGCCCAAAAAGAGTATCTTCCGCCTCAAATGATTCGGGTGGCCATCATTCGTGACGCCAGAGAGCTGAATATGGCCATTGAAGGGCCCTATACGTTCTTGGATGTGGATACTTTTAAGGTCATTGGTCAAGGACCGAGACTGGTTAAGGCGAGGGTGCGTTTGTTAGACAAAGGGCTTTTTATGGGTATGGCTGTTTATTCCTCCAAACGATTGCTCGTTAGGCCTCTTAAAGATGCCTCCGTGATCATCAATAATCACACGTTTCGTGGTGATGTTTTGCTTATGCGCACAGCCAACAATCGCATTACTGCCATCAATAGTATCAACATTGAGGATTACATCAGCGGTGTTTTATACCACGAAGTTTCTAATCACTGGCCTATGGAAGCATTAAAAGCCCAGGCGGTGGCCGCGCGTACTTACGCTCTTTACAAAATGGATTTGAGCCGTCACAGCGATTATGACATGACTAATGATATCTATTCTCAAGTGTATGGAGGTAAAGACTCGGAACGTTACCGCACCGGTCTTGCGGTAGAACGTACCTCAGGTCTTGTTTTATCCTATCAAGGCAAGATCTTACCAGCTTATTTTCACGCGACCTGTGCCGGCATGACCGAAGATGCTAAAGAGCTTTGGGGGGTTGATGTTGTGCCTTTGCGCGGCGTGCCGTGCATGTTTTGTCAAGACTCACCCCATATGCATTGGAAAAAGAATTATCGTTTAAGGGACATTCAATTTGCTTTAAATAGGCATGGGTATAAGATTGGGCTTATCAATAAGATTGAAATTGTTGAACGTGATCGCAGCGATCGCATTAAGAATTTAAAGATCACAGACCGTGAAGGTGATGAACTGGTTATTGCCGGCAAAGATTTTCGAGAACTGATGGGACCTAATGATCTTAAAAGTAATAATTTTGAGATTAGCATGCAGGGGTATTATGTGAATTTTATTGGTAAGGGTTGGGGACATGGTGTTGGTATGTGCCAATGGGGTGCCCGCGGTATGGCTGAACAACAATTTACCTATAAACAAATTTTATCTTATTATTACCCTGGTGCGCAATTAGGGGATTATCACAGTCTATCCAAATCTGAAAGTTTAAAAGAAAATTCCTCTGTCAGTCCTAGTAAGCTCCCAGCTAAATAAAATCCATGCGTAATGTGTTTAAACTTCAATCCTACTTTTATGATCTTCCTGAAAGTTTAATTGCCCAATACCCTTTACAGAAACGGGACCAGGCGCGTTTGATGGTGGTCAACCGCAATCTTAACAGTATCACCCACTCGTCTTTCGGAGAGTTGCAGCGCCATTTGCCGGCCCAAACCAGCTTTGTCGTCAATAACAGCAAGGTTATCCCCGCGCGTCTTTTAGGAATCAAAGCTGATACAAAAGGGCAGGTGGAACTTTTTCTTCTTAAACCTCTTGAAGATGGCTATTCATTCGAGGCTTTGCTTAAACCTCTTAAGAAAATCAAGGTGGGGCAGATTCTTGATTTTGGACAAGGTCTTGCGGCGCAACTCATTAATAAAGAACAAAGAATTGTACGCTTTAATGATTCTACAGGTTCACTTCTCAACCATAAGAATCTTTTAAAACTATTGCAGAAGAATGGTCATATTCCGCTTCCACCGTATATTAAAAGAGAGGATGAGCTTTCTGATCGGCTTAATTATCAAACAGTTTACGCTAAAAAGTTAGGTTCAGTCGCGGCACCGACAGCTGGTTTGCATTTTACAAAACCATTGATAAAGAGTTTAAATAAGCAAGGTCATCAATTTTTAAATTTGACCCTGCATGTTGGTTATGGAACTTTTAAACCTGTTGAGAGTGTGGATATAAGAACTCATCAGATGCATGAAGAAAGTTTTGAGGTCTCTGAAGATGTTTATCAAAAAATCTTAAAAAGCAAGAAGGAGCATCGTCCGATTTGCGCGGTAGGAACAACGAGCTGCCGAGTTTTAGAAACATTGGCCATTGAGAAGAAATTAAAGGGAACAACAAATCTTTTTGTATTCCCGGGATTTTCCTTTAGAATGGCGGATTGTTTGGTGACAAATTTCCATTTGCCTTACAGTAGTTTATTAATGCTTGTCTGTGCGTTTGGTGGTTACGATTTAATTGTGAAGGCCTATCAAGAGGCCATTAAAGAAAAGTATCGCTTCTACAGTTATGGAGATGCGATGTTGATTATATAATTTATGTTCACATTAATTAATAGAGATTCTAATACATCTGCCCGTCGGGGAACAGTGCATACCAAGCATGGCGATGTGCCATCGCCGTTTTTTATGCCTGTGGCCACAACCGCGACTGTCAAGACCATGTCGAGTATTGATTTAAACGATATAGGTTCTCCCATTGTGCTTTCTAATACCTATCATTTATACCTGCGTCCTGGATTGGAAGTGATGCAAGAGGCGGGTGGCTTACATAAATTCATGAATTGGACCAAACCCATCCTTACGGACAGCGGCGGTTACCAAGCCTTTAGCTTAACTAAATTTCGCAAGATCACCGATGAAGGGATTGAATTCCGTTCGCATATTGACGGCAGTATTCATTTTTTTACACCAGAGAAGGTCATGGAAATCCAGAAAGTTTTAGGCTCTGATATGGTGATGCCTTTGGATGAGTGCTCCCCGTATCCATGTGACCGTAAAATGGCCTTGCGCGGCCTTAAGCGCACAACCATTTGGGCCAAAAGATGCAAAGAATATTTTCATAACGAAGGTATGTACCAGAATGGCCAGCGATTGTTTGCTATTGTGCAAGGGGCCACCTATGAAGATTTGCGTCGACAATCGGCCCAAGAACTCCTTGATGTGGATTTAGATGCTTATGCGATAGGTGGTGTCAGCGTGGGTGAGAGCGTTAAAGAAATGTTTGAAGCTTTAAACTGGGTCGTTGATCTGCTTCCTAAAGATAAGCCTAGATATTTCATGGGTATTGGATTACCCGACCAGATTGTCCGTTCTGTAGGTCTTGGTATTGATATGTTCGACACCTGCGTGCCCACCCGTTATGGTCGTCATGGTACGGCTTTTACAAAAAGAGGCCGGCTGACGATACGTAACAATGAATATATTAAAGATTTTCGCCCCCTTGATGAAAGCTGTGATTGTCCTGTGTGCAAGAATTATACGCGGGCCTACATTCGTCATTTATTAAACCTCAATGAAATCACAGGGGTGAGGCTTATGAGTTATCACAATGTTTTCTTTTATGTAAAAATGATGGAACAAATCCGCAGCGCCGTTGAATCCAACCAATACGCCCAATTCCAAAAACAATTCCTAACAGATTACGGTTCAGAGCTCTTGGCGACCATTTAGAGATGAATTAAAAATAATTCTTTAGCAAGATTATCAGGCTTCCTCGAAGTTAGCGTTTCCTCGAAAACTCCTCAAGACCTTGATTTTTACCTTTAAATATGTTTAACTTTGTATAGAACTATAAATTTTGATTCTATATGAATATACCACTATCGGCCCCACATACATTGGTTCGCAAAGGAATAATTTATATCCTTTTAATAACCTTTATATTCTCTGGTTTGCCACGGATACCAGCCGAGGCTCAGGATATAAGATTACCAGTGCCTGGAGTGAGGATATCTATAAGCCCGCCAGTAGACCCGCCACTGCTTAAAGGTGTCAAGGTTCATCCAGACAATCCTTTTAGATTTGATTTCATATTAGATAAAGGCGACAGCGGTATTGCTGATGACCAGCTTAAAAGTGAATCAACCAAACTCATCAAATATTTCCTAGCTAGTATAACTGTTCCCGAGAAAGATCTTTGGGTGAACCTCAGTCCTTATGAGAAAGACCGTATCATTCCAAAGAGCTTTGGGTTGACCGAGATGGGTCGAGACTTGTTGGCCGAAGATTATATGCTTAAAGAAATCACAGCATCCCTAATCTATCCTGATGGAGAGGTAGGGAAGAAGTTTTGGAAGCGAATATACGCCGAAGCAGCAAAGAAGTATGGCACGACGAATATACCGCTCAACACCTTCAACAAGGTTTGGATTATCCCTGAAAAGGCTGTGGTGTATGAGAATATGAAGGCAGATACGGCTTACGTAGTGGAATCGAAATTAAAAGTCATGTTAGAGGAGGATTATTTGTCGTTACAAAAACATTCCGACGTAGGGGCGGGTTCACAACCCGCCAAAGAAAGGGCACCCACAAGGGGTGCCCCTACGGTTAATAATTTACATTCTCTCGCCTCCCAAATCGTCCGCGAAATCGTCATCCCTGAATTAACCACCGAAATCAACCAAGGCAAAAACTTCGCCCAGCTTCGTCAGGTCTACAATTCGCTTATTCTTGCGACGTGGTATAAGAAGAAAATCAAGGATTCCATCCTAACGCAGGTGTATGCCGATAGGAACAAGGTCGCGGGTGTTTCCATTAATGATGTAGGGGCGGGTTCTCCTGGCCCGTCTTTCAGACGGTCCAGGACGGGCAAACCCGCCCTAGAAAGGGCACCCACAAGGGGTGCCCCTACGGAAATATTGGATACCAATACCATCTATCAGCGCTACCTCAGAGCCTTCAAAAAAGGCGTCTACAACTACATCAAAGAAGAACAAGACCCAGTAACGCAGGAGGTGATACCAAGGAAATATTTTTCTGGAGGGGTTGAGTTAGAAGGTCTAGGTAGTCCTGCAATGAATACTTCTTTAAAGGCTCAGGAAATACTGAAAATCACGTCTGATCCAGGGATGCTTTCAACTTTATCCTCCATGGGTAAAAGATTATTTCAAATTACAATTGGATTAAATCCTTTGGTTAGATATAAAGAAAAAAAGAAGTTTGAAGCTATAGCTAATGAGATTTTAAGAATTGAGCAGCAATCAAAAAACACGCCTTTTTTAAGAAGCTATCTTGGCTCGAAAAGTTGGGAGTTTTCCCAATTACCTGATCCATTAATTTTAGGACAATTGCATAACATTTCTTTTGAATACGGACTAGAGCAGATGATGGTAAACGGAAAAGAGAAATGGATTTTAAATACAGATTTTACGAAATATTCAGTTTCAAATGGAGAATTCTTAGAAACAGGACAAGCTAATATAGAAGGTCATTTTCATCATTCTTTCGACACACCTATTTATGCTGTAAGTGATGTTGATATCATTATTAATCATGATCCAGAAGTGCCTTCTCCCTTTGATTTGCAAGGTTATCGTTTATATAAAACGAAACGTTTTATCATGTCTCCTAAGGGGGTAACTTTTTTTAAATTACCTAGCATGGATCCCACGTCAAACAGAACATGGAATGAAGTGTCTGAGTCCTATCCGACTATTTATAGGAGTTGGTTGGTTCAACGAAAGAACATTGATTTATTAGTAACAAATATTGAAGATGTTCCTGCAAAATTATTCACAGAATTTCTTGAAGAAGCGGGGTTTCAATATGAAGTTGTTCCTTGGAGTCAGCCAGAAATTATCCGTAAAAAGATACAACAATTATCAAAACAGAAGGACGTTTCTGAACAATATTTGCCTAATCCAGCCATGACGGCCAGTCGGGCGATGATTCATAGTTTAATATCTCATGACATTGAAAGAAAGATTCTTGGGTTAAGTAAGGTTCCTAAATTAGATGCTTTTAGCTCAATTGAAGTACTTATGGGACAGAAATTTGCCGTGGCCATTAAGGCCTCTCATGCCGAAATGGTAGAAGGTTACGAGGGCCCCCATGAAAATTTAGAAAATAGTTCTTTGGAATGGTTTGATTTTAAAAATAGCAAAAGTGTAATTTTGGAGAAGTTGCCAATAGGAGCCCCTAGCTTTATAAAGATTGATGTCATTAATGAAAGACAGTTTGTTGTGATAGATGCTATAGGAAGACCTTTTTTGTGGGAGATCCAAGACAATCAAGTCCCTAAGAAGATAGAGGCCACAGAGGCAATCTTTGCAAAGTATAGGCCTAAATATATTTTACCTGAAGATCTAAAAATTGGGGATGTTTTCAATAGTTATTTAATTGATCCTGACCAATTAAGAAAGAAGATAGAGATTTTTGACTATTATTGGTTAAGTTATGGCGAAGGAAGAGGCGAGAGGAAAAAGAAAAAACGGTTTAATGTTTATGTTTATGGGAAAAAGACATTTATCGTATGGCCGGATGATCCACATAAGGACATGATTTATCAAGTCTTGGATAATCCTTCAGAAAGTGAAATTGAAGAGATATCAGAGAAATTTAAGACTGTTTTAGATACAGTTGATGAATATATAAGAAAAATTGAGCTAGAGCAAAAGCATCAAGCATGGGAACAAAGAAATCAGTTGTTGGGTGACCTTTATCTTTATTTAAAGGGTATGGAAAAAGGTGTAGGTGGCTTTATGGGTTTAAGGAAAGCCCGATATTATAATGATATGGTTGCCCAATTCATGGAGGATGTGGAACGAATGGGGTTGAGAAGATGGATAGATGAACGAGCAAAATATTTAAACCTTATTCTTAATGCAAAACAGGATAGTCTTGCAACTTCCTGGATTACAAATAAGCAACTTGCTTTTTACATTGGTGTTCCTTTAGAAAAGAATGGGACGTATATTAACAATGAAGACCCCATCGTTTTGGAGCACAATACATTAGATGTTGCTTTACCGGATATTATTCGTTTAGGTGGATTGGGAAGCCAAGACTATACGGGTTCAAAAGGTATTCATTTGAGAAGTGGAGAAAGGGCCGATTATACACCGGAAAGAGTATCATTTTATTCGGTATCAGAAATTAAAGCTGGATGGCCCCATCCTTCCCATTCAATCGCATTTGAATATCCTATGATTTGGGGTGTGGTAAAATCTAATACCGAGGATCCAAGAAAGTTTAAATTTTTTTATAAAGGAGAAGAAGACCATTCTAGAAACATGGATATGGAAACATCTGTGGGTGGGTTTGCTACTGAAAGAGGAGTGGCTGACTTTGTTCCGTTAAAGAAAAAGGGGGATAAGGGCAATGGACCTGGAATCACCCATGTTTTTGTCCCTTATTTTGCTGTTGCGGAAGTTGATGGTCTTCTTAAAGCCCATGGTTTTGATATACACGTCCTGCCTATGACTTTTGATAAAGACGGTAAACCAATTTATGATCCTGCTCAAATTACTATTGTAAAAAAGAATGCTCAATTGGTTCAGAACCAAGCCATGCCGGCTAGTCGGGCGATGACTGTAGATTATTCTAAGGCCCAACAATGGCAAGAGGACGTTCTCAAGAAAATTGCTAAAATTAAGTCTGAGAAAGGACAAGGAGTCGAATTTTATTTGAGACGGACAGGCAAATTTTCATTTGATATTTATTCAGGAGCTGATCTCTGCATTGGCAGCGTGGATTTTAATTTATACTATTTTAACCGCCGAATAGAATTGGCCAGTGGTTATATAAATTCTGCTGACTATCAAGGTAAAGGAATTATGTCACGAATTGCCGCTGGTCTGCCAAAAGATGCGGATATAGTCTTTTCTCAGATTACTAATGGCCAGACTTTGGTTTCTCTTGCGAAAGCAGTTTTTCGTCAAGTCAATTTACCAACTGATATCAAAGACAGAAAACAAAGTCTTAGACAATGGTTTTCAATGCGGGGGGAAGATGGCGAGTTAATGGAGAAAGCCCGTAAAAATATTAGTTTGTTTTTGTACGACTACTATTCCAGGGTCAATCAAGAAAGAACCTTGCAAACGTTAGAAGATTTGGCTCTAGATGAAAGAAACCATGATTTGGCATTTCCGGTGATTTCCATAGCCAAAGCTACGGGACGTAAGAATATTAGGATTGAGTTTTTTCAAGATAGAAATCCTCGAGGTCTGGATACTTTAGAGACCATGAATGTCATTGCTTCGGATAAAAAGCCGCACAGCGTTTACTCGGCCATGAGGGCGAATCGGGCGATGAATGGTCAGCGTAAAACAGGCGGTATTGACTTAACTTCGCGCCAATTCGTTCAAACCCAAAATTCAGGTGGGCAAATTAAGTTTCATATTGATCAAGCGATGTTGCAACAGTTGCAAGAATCTCCTGGTTTTGAGGTGAGGATTATCAAGATGGAACCGTTTAAAGATATATATTCATTCTTGGAAATAAAACTTCGGGACACTCAACATAACTCGAATTAATTAAGGATGCAGTGAGCGTCCCTAAATTGGCATTATTTAAATATACCAGGTATACTTACACCATAAACGATGAAAAGACTTATATCTGCCTTTATACTCTTGTGTTTTATTATCACAGGCATAATAGGTCCTTGGCCTATTTATGCCCAAGGCCTTGTTTTGCCCGTGCCTGGAGAGATGGTGTCATTAAGCCCTGCTTATAGCCCCGCTGTGCTTAAAGGGATTAAATTAGACCCCAAGAATCCGTTTAGGTTTAATTTTTTTGTGGATACGGGTGACGATGTGTCATTGCGAACCCCCGCAGGGGGTGCCCGTCCTGGAACGTCTGTAAGACGGGCACCCCCTGCGGGGGTTCGCAATGACACACGGTTAAGTGACACCCGGTTAAAAGAAGAATCCACTAAATTAATTAAATATTTCCTTGCCTCTTTAACCATCCCCGAGAAAGACCTGTGGGTGAATTTAAGCCCGTATGAGAAAGACCGCATTGTCCCACCCGAGTTTGGTCAAACCGAAATGGGCCGGGACTTGTTGGCCCAAGACTACATGCTCAAGCAAATAACCGCATCGCTGATTTATCCAGAAGGGGAAACCGGGAAGGAATTCTGGAAGAAGGTTTATGCCCAGGCTCAAGCCAAATACGGGACAACCAATATTCCGATTAATACATTCAACAAGGTTTGGATAGTCCCTGAGAAAGCAGTTGTTTATGAAAACGGGGGAGTGGCGTTTGTTTTGGAGAATCATTTGAAGGTGATGTTAGAGCAAGATTACCTTTCGTTACAGAAGCATATAGGTATTGCATCGGTGCCGGTGGCCCAAGCCAAAGATACCAATCAATTAGCCAGTCAAATCGTTCGTGAAATCGTTATTCCGGCATTGACCAAGGAAGTCAACGAAGGAAAGAATTTTTCCCAATTGCGCCAAGTTTTTTATTCCCTTATCCTTGCTACGTGGTACAAAAAGAAAGTCAAGGATAGCATTTTAAATAAAGTTTATTCCGACCGTAAGAAGACAATGGGGGTAGACATTTATTCCGACTTTGTAAACAAACAAACAAACAAACAAACAAATCCTTCGCTATCGCTCAGTGGTTTACAACAACCTCAAGTCATTGATCCGCAGATAATTTATCAGCGTTATCTTCAAGCCTTCAAAAAAGGTGTTTATAATTACATAAAAGAAGATATTGATTTAGCGACACAACAACCGATTCCAAGGAAATATTTTTCGGGAGGGGTGCTCTGTGTTGCTCCCAATACCAATATAAATTATGTAGGTCCAGATCAAAAGAATTATGTTTTAGATTCACTTTATTCAGGATCATTCCATATAACCAATGTTGTAGGGACTTTTAATCCGGTGATGACAGGGGCAGGGGTTGGATCAACGGATGGGGCGATGAATGCTAAAATGGATGGTCGTCTTACACAAGGAGCAAGTCCGGATGCAATCCGTACTCGATTTACTGAATTTAGCAACCGTTATGGCGGGAAAGTGGCGTGGTTGTTGATTTTGCAGGAATTAGGTCTACCTGAAAAGTTGGGATTTAAAATACCGCCTTTTGTGACATTTGAAGAAGATTTTCTGCGCGATATAGGCAGTCGTTATAAGAAATTTGGTCAAGAGGGGATTTATAAAAAAATCATGGTGGAAACTAATACTAATTTAGAAGCTGGAGGCCGCTTTGTTCAAAACACGTTTTTAAAATATGTTACAACTAAATCACTTGAATCAATCATTTTAGAGATATATTTGGGGAATATTCAAAATGCTGAAGGTATTCGCCAGAGAGTTAAGGATCTTTTGGATAAAGAATTGAGAAATTTTCTTAAATATGCTACTGAAGAAGAATGGATAGATTTCTTTTTAAATTTGGTAAAGGCCCCTGCCATTCAAAGATATATTCAGAACACGGTTGAAAATGGCCCATTGCCTTCTGGGTTTGTCTATTACGAGGCGAGCAATGCTTTTAAACAAGCTCTGGAGAATTATTTCTTTTATAGGACGCTTCCTGATGAAATCAAAACTGGGTGGGCCCAAAGGACCAAGGGTTTAGGGATTAATAAGATATGGAGATCTTCACGACATGGGGAAGATTCCTTTGAGAAGAGTTGGGCTGGTTTTTATATGAGCCATATGACTGATTCTTTCCGGGAATTTTATGATCTTGATCGAATTCTTCAAAGGCCAAGCGATACGGTTACGGACAGATATCAAGATGTTTCATACTCTGTATTTTTGCAGGACTATATATGGTCAGAGAAGTCAGGGATAGCTTTTTCAAACCTTGAAGGACATACAACTATTGAAACCGTGGTGGGAGAGGGGCAGGCCGCAGTTAAAGGTAGTCAAAACGTTATTATTGATCTAAATCATGAGACAGGAAATATAGAACAGGTTTATCAAGGGTTCGACCTAACCGATGATCGAAGAGCAATGCTTCAATGGAAGGGGCTATATCTTCATTATACGGGATTTTTAGATGATAATGTCGCAATGGATTTTATAAATAAGCTTTGGCAGGAAAGAACAGTGAATATTACCTCACCTGATAGCAGAGTACACCGGTCACCTCTAAATATGGGTAAAATTGAAAGGTTAAGGAAGGTTGTTCAAGGCGTCGAAAACGCTCTTGGATTTCCTGTAGATGTAGAATTCGCTTTTAAAGGTAATGACCTCATAGTGGTACAAACAAGACCAATTACTGGTGATTTTTCGAAATCAATTCAACCACTTCCTTCTTTTCGAGAGGCAGATATTCTGGCGCGTGTTCCAATTTCTATAGGACACACAGGCTCTGAGGGTATCGTTGGGAATATAGTTGGACCTCTCGAATCATCTTATGTCAAGAATAGTGAAAGGATGATTGGTGGGCAGAGGTTGGTTGTAAAAGATACAGATTCTTTATTAACGGAGTTTGGTCTTGATCCGACTAAGGTGATTGTTGCAACAAGTTCACCGGTCAATTTTTGGCATCAGCATGCTTTGATTAATTGCAATTATGCATCACGTATTTATCATCATGGGATAAGATTTCGTGAAAATGGGACTGTTGTTCTTGGTATGCGGGATCTTTTCGCCCCACGCAAATATCCAAGAATCAAATGGGATAATGTCATCAAGGGGGAAGATTTAAAGAAAGATGAATTCCGTCAATGGTGGGGCCTTAAAATTAGCGAACCTGTACGTATCTATTCCAATGATTTCCGTGCGGTTATAGTTAAGGCAGACGCAAAACCAATTTTTAAAGATCATTTAATTGGTGATACTTCAAGTGGGCAAATAACTGTAAGACCATCTTCAAGTTCACAAGATGGGGCAATGAATGCTCAGCCAGGGGATCAGGCGATGACAGCGAAAGAAGAGTTGAAAGGGCTTACGCAAGCTCTTATAGAAGCTTTTCGAGAAAAAATAATTACTGGTGTATTGAACAAGCATGTTGGGCTTGGCAATGAACAAATTCTACAGACTATGTATAACTTGTTGTCTATTAACAATAGGCTAAACCAATCTTTAACAAATCAAGAAATCGATATTATTAAAGAAAATTTGGATGATTTGAAATTGTTCATGGATGATTTGCCTGATTTACATAAGGCTCTTAAAGGTTTTATAGAAAGAAATCCACTCAATGCAGTTCAAGAGGGTAGAAAAACCGTTCAAGAAGGGGCGTATGCTCCATTAGTAGAAGCATTTTTAAATTTTAAAGAAGATTTTGATCAGAAATATCCAAGAATGTTGGGATTGGTGAATCAATTAAAGCCGGATGGGGCGATGATTATAGATTTAATTCAAGGTCAACAGATTCCAGATGTCCTTGATACGCGAAACGAAGATGATATTGACAGTACTCTTGGGGTTTTTGGGGATTATTTGCATGAGGGAGTCGTTCATAATGCTCAGGTCAGGAATATCATGGTTTTGGCAGGTAATGATGTTGAGGCTCAAGAAATAGATCGATTATTTCCTGGTCGGCAAATGACCTTTGTAAATCTTCATCGTCAAATGCTTGAGCCAATTGAAGCATTGAAGAATGCTGCTAAGCTTTCTTCCAATATTAAATTATATCTCGCTGATGGGACGAAACTTGATCCGCATATATTTCCAGATGGTTCTTATGATCTTTTTTTTATGAATGGAGTGGATGTTTCCGCGTTTCATGATTCTTTAGAAGGTAAATTAATAATATTAGGTTTGATAAAAAATGCCGTCCGTATTCTTGCTAAAGGAGGGTATTTATACAGTGGGATGGCTTTGGCTAATGAAATATTATTCCAGCCATTTTTAAAACAAGGCTACTTGGCACATGATCCTGATAATCCTGGGCTATATATCAGGACTCAGAAAGTTCTACCAACACCTGATGGTAATGCAGATGGGGCGATGACAACGGATGAAGTTAAAGAAGGAATAAGACAGAAAATAAGACAAGGGCATAAGGTAACGGTTTTACTTGTTGATGATGAAGCTGTTGAACGAAACCGTTTCAAAAGCTATATTTTATCAATTAATCCTAACATTGATATATTAGAAGCCGAGGATGGAGAAGATGCCTTAGAGATAATTGGGCCCCACAAACCAGATTTAATTATTTCAGATACAAGCATGGATAGAATGAGTGGGAAAATGTTATTTCGGGAAACAAGATGTATTTCAAACATCCCATTTATTCTGGTATCTTCTATAACTCACATAAATAATGAGATGGATCTTCCAGAACAAAATTTATTTATTAGAGGGAAAGATTATGAAAGAGTTGTGAATACTTTTATTCCCAAGGCAGATGGGGCGATGAACAGCCAAGGGATGAAGGATGCGAACCCTGTTTTTACTGTAAAGAACTTTGTCCCTACACTTATCAAGCAGAAGTATGTGTTTATTGTGACAAATAGCGGCCTGAAGTTGCTGTTGACCTTAAGGCAAGCGCCTTTTCAGCCGGGACCAGTAGATGGAATTTCATATTTTTGGGTTGATGCGTTCGATGTGACGAAAAGTACACATCCCGTTAGATCTATTGGTAGAGTCGATTTTGTGATTAATAAGTTCCCGGGCATGCCAACGATCGCGAGTCTGACTATTCCTTGGCGCTTGTCTGGAAAGAAAGAAGTAGAGATCAAGCGACCAAGGCTTCCTGATGGGTATTCGATTCCGGATGATGCTGACCTTGATTATTTCAGGGAAAAAAGTGTGGATGGATTATGGGTTGATAGTGATTATCGTAATTCTTCTCAAGGTGGCCTAGGTAAAGATCACATCGGCGCCACCCTTTTTGTTGCTGCTTTGGGTGCGGCTAGGCATTTTGACGCTGAAACGATTAGAATTGGCGCTGTTGGTGGTAGTGAAGGTTTTTATGAACGTTTTGAGGCAAGAAAGGTTGAAGACCATCATGAGATTGATCTAAGGGATTATGAAATAAAGCCATCTCTTAGGAAGAATTTTCCTTACAAGGTTTTGATAGGAGATGATGGGATTGAAGGATTTGAGATTGTTAAAGATCAACCCCAGCGTCAATCGCCAGAGGTTCCTGCAGCTGAAGATGGGGCGATAGAAACAGGGGCCAACTCCCAATTAACTGCAAATAGCTCCAATACAGCAAGTGCGGCGATGAATGTAAGAATTCCTTCGACTCCAATGGCAAAGGCAGTGTTAGATCAAGTCAGCGGCCCTTATCAACATAGAGATGAAACAGTAAATTTGGATTATGTTTATCCAGGTGTTTTTCCAGTCGATCAAACAAAGAGAGAATTGACAGGTGTTTTATTCAAAGCTGTGCATGAATTTAAACAGGAATTTGAATTTCAAAGTTTTGATCCAGATAAAGTAATATTTCAAATAGCAGGGAGTTTTTCTTACCTGACTGATCCGGAGACTAGCCGGGTCTATTTGCCCGGCGTGGATGATTTAGATATTTTTGTCTTTGTCCCAAGCTGGATCGCAGGGGAAAAAAGAATGAGAGATTACTTAGAACGAATCATTACAAGAAAGTTAACTATAATGAGAGACAAACCATATCGAGTCTTAGTTTTCTCTCAGCAGGGATTAATTAATCAAGAAAATATTAATGATATTCCAATACCTTATCGCCCTGACAACATATATCTAGGGAATCAGGATGAACTTTTAAATGTGGTTACTAAGGCTGCGGCAATCCCCCCGTATAAAATTGAAGTCTTAAGGGAATACAGTGAGTTATATAAATTGTGCAATCCAAAGGGTGCCGAAAAAGGCAACATTGGGCCCGCCTCCAATAATGTTACGGGGTATTTCCCAAGCACGTTGCTAACTCAGTCTTCTTTCTTTGCTCCCTTAACCATAGTGACATTCCAGAAGTATTTCTCAAGCACGTTGCTAACTCAGTCTTCTTTATTGCCCCAACCAGAATACATTAAGCAATTAAAGATTTTATTCCATTTAGCAAAAATGAGGGGAGACATAAAAGCCTCCAAGAGACTATTTGTATTAATAAAAAGCTCAATAGCGGGATCTCCGATTGAGGAAGATTTGTCAAATTTTAAAGATGAAGCAAAGCCTGATTGGGACTATGCCCAGTTATCCAATATCCAGAGTGAAGGGAAGGGTTTAGCGGATGGTCTCACGCTGAAGGATGCGCCTCTGAATGCCCCGAAGGTTATGCAGTCAGATACCGAAAGATTTTTATATATTCTCGAAAGAGAATTTTCGGGATTGTTAAAGACAGGAGAGCCATTACGTATTTTGGATTTAGCAAGCGGGAAACATATCTTTGCATCGCGGTTACTTGATCTTTTAAATAGAAAAGGTATTAAGGCAAAAATTTGGGCCAATGACGACACAGATGTCACTGCGGATAGTATTGCCGAGGCCCAGAGAAATGGTGTGACAATGCTACCGGTTTCCTTTGAGAAACTTCAAGATGAATTACGAAAGCGCAATGAACCAGACAAGTTTCACATTATTTTCATTAATGCCCCTGATTTTATCCTTCGAAAGGATTTAAAGATTTTTGAAAGTCTTTTAGATAACAACGGTTTTCTTAGTTTACGATTTAATATCTCTGAAGGGGGTATAAAAATTGGGTTCCCAGATAAGTTAAGGAAAGAATACTGGACGGTTCAGGAATTAAAAGAATTAAATGCCCATCCAGGTTTAAGTGATTTTCCAACAAGCAATGCTTTCAAAGCGCTTCTTCCGCCAATTCTGGCCAAGCCCAAAGGAGAACCCTTTAGAGAAGATTACACTGTGATTGCTAATCTAGCGTTGGAAACAGGGGACAGCGCCAATCCAGCAAATGCGGCGATGAACAGCCAAGGCGAGCCTTTAGGTTCGAAGGCGAATGGGACGAGAAATCAAATTAATGATATAAGAACCATGCCTTTGATAACGGATGAATATCCGTTATTAGCTAAGGGTTACTCCGTTGGTATGGATCACGTTATGGAATTTAGTAATGAAAAGGGTCGGGATGAAATGGTTCGATCTCTTAGTCATTTTCCAAGAATTCATAATGGAATTTGTCTTGGATTTGGTGGTTTTATCAATCTTGATATCATAGCAAAACGAAGGTCGGCTTTTGGTTTATTAGCAGACTACCATCCCAAATTAGCAGAATTCTGGAAATGTCTCATGAAGTCTTTGGCACACTCGGATATTGATAATTATCAAGGGCGTGCCAGAAGACAGAGATTTATCGAGATTTTTTTAGAGAATTTACATAATGATTATCCTTACTCGGCAGGATATATTCGCAACAATCAATGGGGACATGACGAGGGCAAACTTAAAATTATTCTTTCAGAACTCTTGGATGATGCCACTTCATGGCTTGGCTCGGATGAGGATTTTAAGTTCATTCGTCAGATGTTCGCAAACAATTGTATCCAATTCATCCCTCTTGATGTTAGAGATGTTCAGAAGTATAAGGACATTAAAGCATGGATGGATCAGCATGGCTTTATCCTTGATACGGCCTATTTGTCCAATATTTATTTGGTTGTAGACAAAATGCCCTTGGACCAAGGTCATCATTATGGCGGTCTTGTTGGTAATGCATTTAGAAGAGTTTATTGGCAGAATTTAGCCTATGTGGGACAAAAAGACACCATATTCATTAATGCGGACAATCCGGAATTTCTACTGAATGCTACATCAATTTTAGAAGCAGCAAAAAGATCTTCCTATCTTAAAGCAAGGGAAATTTTTACCCAAAGCGGTTATTTATCAAGTGCGGCGATGAACAGCCAAAGAAAGGGGACTGTCTCCTTTAATAAGGCAATGAACTCTCAGGAGGAAATCAAAAAGATGTGGAATAGGGAAAAGGGAATAGAACCAGTTTGGGGGGAGAATTTTAATCATGAAACGATTGACAAGATTTTGGAGATGGCCCGTTTGGGAGAGATTTCTTATGATAAAACGAAAAACAGTAGTTTTCTTTTTATCTATTATAGGGCTGTGATAAACGCAGCGAGAAAAAGCGGTAAATATTCCCATATTCCGTTTGATACCCTACAAAAGATTTTCACTGAAAAGACATTGGATCAAATCAAATATGAATTTAGAACATATCTTAAGGATCTGTTTAATAGCTCTGAAAAAGAGATTGTCGTCAAAGAGTTCATTGAATTCTTAAAGTTCGCAGGAAGCCTGCAGTTTGAAACAGAGTTTTACTGGTATCAGCGTCATAAAGCATGGGTAGAGCCAGATGGGATGTTGGATGCGAGTATAGCTTTTAATAAAATTTTTATTTGTTTAAGAACTTTTGTAAATTTAGATCCTTTTTTTTATCGCGATTTTCTAGAAACTAATAAAGAATTATTTTTCTCTTTACGTAACATTGATCTCGTTTGGGAAAAATCAAGAGATGTTTTAGAAGAAATTATTTCTTACAAGTTTTCCAGTCAACCTTTGTCGAGGGAGGCGGAGTGGTTAAAAGCCTTTGAGTTGAAGTATAAACAATCATTAGATACGTTTTCTTTGCCTTTTTTATCTGGCCCAATGCAAGGCCTTAGAGAAGAAATTCAGGCTCAAAAGGTTCCTGATGTAAAACCAAAATCTTTAGAACCCCCAAAAGGTGTCATATTAGAAGAGATGTTTAGGAACAGTCTTGCTTTGGATAGTCCACCAAAAAACACCGAATCTACAAAAGAAAACAGGAGGGGGCATGGGATGATGAACGCTTCGGAGTCGCCGGAGGCCTGGAGGATTGTTTCTTTAGATGGTAAAACATTTGATGATATACTTGATGCGTCACGGCAGTTGAAGCATTCTTTTGATAAACATAATGATTTTCGTCAACGTCATACAAATACTGAGGAAGAAGATTTTTATCAGTATTTCTTGAGCTTGAAACGGGAGGACTTTGATGAAGTCTTTAAAGAAATATTGAGCAATAGAAGGTCCTCTCATAGAATGGTTGTTTATTCCGATACAATTAAATCTCTGGATGATTTTATTAGGGAAGCAAGCCGTGAGGACAAAGACAGTTTATCCAAATTATCAGATTTTTGGGTGAACTTGGTACAGACTGAAAGTTCAACAGTGTCGTTAGCTAATGATAATTCACCCATTGTGAACAAGTATTTAACTTTACTGCAAAAAGAAATAGCTTTTTGGCGGGTTTTTCAAAAAAGATGGAGCAGGCCAGAGGTTGAGGCGACAGAAAAAGGGAGGAGTTTAGAAGATAAGAATAGGGCGATGAGAAGCCCAGGTGGTATCAATATGAACCCCGCGCAAATGAGTATGCAGATTAAGGGTCAAGAAGAAGATTTTAAGTTTGAATGGAATGGCCAAACTTTCGACGCCGCGCAAGTGACGGGTGCTACCTTTACCATTCGCAGCATGACGCCAGTAACTAATATGCTACAAATCTTAGGGCTTATGGACCAAAACACCAAGGTCAAAAATTCTTGAAATCTTTGTAGGGGCAGGCCGTTGGCCTGCCCGATCCAGGACAATATAAGAAAGGAAAGGGAAAGGGGACAGTCCCCTTCAACCTTCAAAGAAAATCATGTTCAAACAAATGCGAAAAATCATTGCTATAATTATTTTGGTAGCTTTTATTACCACCTCTATTAAATTGCCAGCTTATGCGCAAGTAGCTAAAGAACAATTGCCTTGGATGCCTGTCCCTGGCACAATGATCAACATAAGCCTTGCCTATGAGCCGACTCTAATCAAGGGCATCACCGTCCATAAAAACAATCCTTTCCTTTTTGATTTTATTTTTGATACTGGCTATAGTGGCCTTCAAGGAGATGGATTAAAGAAGGAAGGAGATAGATTAATTAAATATTTCTTTGCATGTTTGACTATCCCTGATAAAGATTTATGGGTAAATCTTTCTCCCTATGAGAAAAATCGGATGATTCCTCAGGCGTTGGGTCAAACAGCATTGGGCAGGGACCTTTTAGCGCAAGACTATATTCTCAAACAATTAACAGCATCACTAATATATCCTGAAAAACATTTAGGTAAGGAATTTTGGGACAGGGTTTATGCTATGGCAGAACGGCTTTATGGAACAACACAAATTCCTATTGATACATTTAATAAGGTTTGGATCATGGCGGATAAAGCAAGTGTTTATGAGCGTGGTCAACAGCCTTTATGCTTAATGGTCATTTGAAGGTGATGTTGGAGGAAGATTACTTAGCCTTGAATAAACATGCGGATATTGGGTATGTTCCTCATAAAACAGGTGTACATAACATTGGTTCTCAGATTGTTCGTGAAATTGTTCTTCCTGAGCTAGAGAAAGAAGTCAATACCGGTAAGAATTTCGCTCCTTTGCGTCAAATTTTTAATTCTCTAATTTTAGCTAATTGGTACAAAGATAATCTTAAAAAGTCTTTGCTCTCGCAAGTATACGCTGACAAAAATACCGTCAATGGTGTTGCTTTAAACGATCCGTCGCTGAAAGAGCGGATTTATCAGCAATATTTAAAAGCGTATAAAAAAGGTGTGTTTAACTATATTAAAGAAGAATCCCAGCCGGATGGTCAAATAGTCCCTAAGAAATATTTTTCAGGCGGGATTAAAGTAGAAAATACAGAAGCACAACATCCTTTACGTGTAACTGATCTTTCTATAGCCCAAAGGGTAAACCCATTTTTTGCTAGGGGAACAGGGATATGGGCGACATTACTTGTTGCTTTAGTTTTAAATAATCCTTTTTATCAATTTGATGCTAAAGCAGTAAATACTGTGATCCCATCTATTCAACATGTTGCCAATCAGGTGATGAATGATCATGCAATGACGGTTACTCCTGAATCAAGTATTGATGAGTTAGAATTAAATTTGACTGAAAAAGTGATAGAGATATTAAAGAAGTCGGGGATTCTATTGGTGGGTCAGTTAAGGAATAAAAAAGCGAAAGAATTATTAAAAAAATTTCCTTCTTTTGGAGTTGGCATTGTGAATGAAATTCGAAGAGGGTTAAAAACCCATGGTTTCTATTTTGAAGGTGAAAATCCATTTTTGGATGTGCATGAAGTGTCTGTGAATAATTTTTTGGTGCGCCCAATCAGCGTATCGAAAACAGAAGAAATGATTAGTAAGGAAATTTTAGCGGATAGTCCTTTTAAATTGCGGGCGGTGGTAAAGACGGTTTCAGGCACACCAAAAACTGTCTGGTCCCTTTTGAGGCCAGCTTCTTTAGGAGAAGAGAGTAGATGGAAGATTATGGCTCAGGTTGAATTTAATGGGAATAATATCGGTGAAAAAGAAAATGAAGTCCCTTCTAAAAGTATAGCAGAAGCATTATTGGCGATGGATTTAAAAATGTCTGGGCAAACTCTGCCGGTAGGTTGGAAGATTGAGTATAAAAACTTGATGTCTAGTGAATTAATGACAAAAGATAGGCATATTGTCTATGTTGGAGAACAAAATGAACTAGGGTTTCCTATAATTGTTAGCTCTGATGAGAAAGAATGGGACGCAACTTTCAGTGCTGAGGTATATCAGGAACTAGAATCTCAATTCAGGCTTTTTAAGAGAAAAGAGGATTCAAAAGTTTATTTTGACCCATTAAATGGTCAATTACCAAAACCTATGGGCGAAGGAGAAGTTCATCAGATATTTAATAATACAGGAACCGTAATTGGTTCTTTTATTAATACCGGATATTCTTATTCGTTTTCGCCTAAGCTATCAAGGAGAGGCTTAACCTTTAAATTTGCCAAACCCATGATTACTTCAGAGACTGGAGTGGATATTTTAGAATTATCTACTCGAGTTGAACACTCCTTAAGTGGTTGGAAATTGCAGGAATTGGTAGGCTACTCTGCGGACGAGTTAAAGGAATTGATCAGGTTAGTAGGGGATAAAGGGTTAGCTGAACTTCAATTAAAATTACGTAGATTTGGTTTACATTTACGTGAAGGGAAAGTGAATACTCCTGCGATAGGCGCGAAAACGCAACAAAATACAGTTCGAGTCATTGATACTAAACTTCCACTTTTTTTCATTGTTTTTGATCCCAAGAAAGCATTAGACGATACATTAAACATTGTAAAGGATGGTTTAACTATTGGTCAAATAAGGCTTGAAAAATTAGCAGAGGAGCATTTGGCTATTTTGCACTCAACTTCAGGTATTAAGATGCGAGAAGTGGGGGCAATAAAATCTGAAATAAAAATTAACTTGCTAAATGGACATAAAGTTGAACTTATCAATTCAAGTGGAGAATGGATTGGCACGATAGGCACTCGCTGGGATGATGCACAAGATCTTTGGTTCTTAACGAAAGATAAAGATATTGTTTTAAAAGAAAAGCCCGAAGCGGCTAATATAAGTAATAAGATTTTAGTACAACAGCACCATGAATTTAATATTGACCATGATCCTATAAACGATTTGAATGTATTTTTAAGTATTAAGAGAGGGGAAAATACAGTGGCGCGGTTTCAGATTTTTAAAGATGAACCAGGACATAGGTATTACATTGATTTTTTAAATGGTAAAAATTCGATAATTATTCCTCCCAGGCGTGGTAGGCTTTTCATAAAGGACCAAAAAGGGAAGACAATAGGACATATTAACACAAAAGAGAAAGGGGAGTTTTGGTTTGCTGGACTGTATGGAAATTCTGATTTAGTTTTAGAGTTGGATAATGCGATGCAGGCGGAGAGCTCTGAACCAACGACTCCAAATCCTAGGTCAAGAAAAACAATAAACGGCGGTAAAAATAGGGCTTCGAAGGCCCAAATTGTTAGCGCTACAAGGCAAAGTGTTGGTGGTATCGATTTAAGTACTGCTGACTCAGGGATTACTCTGACCAAAGATACAAACGGTGGAGTGAAGGTGAATTTTGATCCGGTGATGATTGCTCGCATTAGGCAAAAGGGTGTGCAATCGGCTGTGCCTGTCATTATCGATGTTCATATGATGTCTGTAGAGGATATTAAACCTTTATTAGGGGAAAGGGGACAGGGGAAAGGGGACGGTCCCCTTTAACTTCAACTCAATTCTGCATGAATTTTAAATAAAAATACTTGCAATACTATTAAGATATTTTATACTTATATTGAAGGCGGATAAACTATGAAGTCATTGGAACATTTTAAAATACATCTAAAATCAGGCCAGGTCTATCGAAGAGCAGACCTAAAAATATCATCAAAGGCCGTGGATCGCCATCTTCAAATTCTTGTCAAAGAGGGAACCTTGCGGAAAATGTCAGGTGGATTATATTATTGTCCTCAAAGGGCTTCTTTTGGAGAGGTTCCTCCAGAGGACAAGAGTATTGTTAGGGCATTTCTTAAAAGTGATGATTTTCTTTTGACATCGCACAATTTATACAATTCTTTGGGTGTCGGGACTACACAATTATACAATCGGCAGATTGTTTATAATCATAAACGGCATGGTATTTTTACACTTGGTGGCAAGGTTTTTGATTTTCGCCTTAAACATAAATTCCCTAAACAATTGACCAGAGAGTTTTTGTTGGTTGACTTATTGAATAATTTAAACGAGCTTGCCGAAGACCGACAAGATGTTTTGTGCTCTACCAGACTGAAAGCTTTGGCAAATCGCGCTCCCATTAAAAGATTTATAAATTCCTACGGCAAAGAAAGAACAAAGAAGCTTTTTGATTCTTGGGTCAGAGAGGAAGTTTCTTAAAATGCCGCTTTATTTTCTTCATCGGCACACTGAGTTCAATGAACTGCTTCGTGCTGTGGAACACGAAAAGAAGGTTCATCGCAGCTTGGTTGAAAAAGATTATTGGATTATGCACTGTCTATTTGGCCTCAAGCAGGAAGGTTTTGGAAAAAGGGGACAGTCCCCTTCAACATTCAACAACAATAAAAAATAATTTGACCGTTTCAAATCCTAGTTTTAAGATATGCTTATCCATGCATACCACGGACACCAAAAAACGAATCTTTGAATATATTAAGACCCATGGGGATGCCACCAATAGACAGTTGCGGGAACTAACGGGTATTACTATTGTGGGCATTTCCAAACATCTTAAAGAAATGGTGGATAAGGGCCAGATTGTCAAATCCGGCATACACCCCAGGCATACCTACCTATTAAGCCCCCAGGTTATTAAAGACCTTGAATTAAAGGCAGATGAAGAGACTCAAGCCAGATTGCAAGAGCTTAGTGAGAAATTGAACGCCGATCCTAGATTTATAGAGCAAAAAAAAGAATTTGAATCTACGTTCATTAAGGAGGCGTTTGCGGCTATTCGATCCGGCTCGGAATTTCCTGAAGGTCAAAGGGAAGAGATTATCAAGGCTATATGTAAAGAGCACAATATTGCCTACGAACCCCAGTAGGGCATTGATTCTGTCTTATAGTTTTCGATGTTATTTATTATAAATATGTTACATAGAATATGTCGCTCAAATGTCGCTCAAATGTCGCCCAAATGTCGCCCAAATGTCGCTCAATGTCGCTCAAATGTCGCTCAAATGTCGCCCAAATGTCGCCCAAATGTCGCTCAATGTCGCTCAAATGTCGCTCAATGTCGCTCAAATGTCGCCCAAATGTCGCTCAATGTCGCTCAATGTCGCCCAAATGTCGCTCAAATGTCGCTCAATGTCGCCCAAATGTCGCTCAAATGTCGCCCAAATGTCGCTCAATGTCGCTCAATGTCGCCCAAATGTCGCTTAAATGTCGCTTAAATGTCGCTTAAATGTCGCTTAAATGTCGCTTTTAAAAAGCTCGTATGGGTAATTCTTTGAGAGGATTATATGACATCAGATGATGAAATATTAGCATTTATTAAGATGAACAAGAAAGTAAAACCCAAAGAAATAGAAAATGAGTTTAAGTTATTAGACAGAACAGTAAATAGACTTTTGTCACAGCTAGTAAAAAAGAAATTACTACGCAAAAGTGGCCTAGGTCGTTCAGTTGCCTATGAACTTGAGCCAGCCGCCAATGATCAACCCGCACCACCTCCAAAAGGAACCAACCCGCCAGTTACGGATAAGATTAACCCACCAGAAAATCAAAAGGATAAAACCACTAAATTTCAAGACAAGTTAGACGCCTCCAAACAGGGTGACAGTCCCAAGGTTCCTTCTATATTAATCAAGGCCAAGGACAGGCTTGAGCAATGGAGTAATGCCATCAAAAGCTGGCAGGGGTTTATTCTACCTATTATGATAGCTGTTGGTATAATTTCGGGTCCGCTTTTATGGGTTGGGAGCATTATTGGTCCATTTTTTGCGCATCGCCATGAGCGCAACGGACAGCAGGAAGAATTATTGCAAACAAGGGATCAATTGCAGTTAGAGAGGCAGAATTCCTCATCCTTACAAAATGAATTAAAGCAAACAAAGGCTCAGTTGGGAAGTATTCAGCAGCAATTGGCAGAGAATCAAAACGCTTTCAAAAGTCAACTTGCAGTAGAACACAATCAGCAGCAAGAACGAGAGAAAAATTTTGAGGAACAAATAAAGGCTTTGAGGCAACAAAATCAAAATCGTCAAGAGACTACGGTTGATTACACCAATCTGGCCCAACACCCCTTTACCAATTCCTTCAATCTTATTAAAGGATGGATGAACAAACCAAAACCTCAAGAAAATACTGCCGCGGCTGTTGAAGATAAATCTAAGGAGATTAAAGCATATTCTCAGAAGCTTGATGAAGTAACCATGCAAAATAAAGATCTCAAAGAAGAATTAAGCAAGGCCAAAGCACAAGCTCCCACGCAGTCAGAGGAAATGAAAGCCCTTCTTAAAGAGAACGCATCCCAGTCAGAACAAATGAAGGCCTTGCTTAAGGACAATCAATTACAGATGGATCAAATTAAAATCCAGTCGCAGCATATAACAGAGCTTACAGCGCAGAACAAAGAATTAACGGCGCAAATCAAGGAAGGCAAGGACAAGGACGACAAAATCGCTGCGTTGAGTGAGGAAAACAAGCGATTAGATCATCAATATAAAAACGAGGTTGGAATTAGTCAGGATCTGCAGCATAAATTAGAGGCCGTCAGGGCCCTTAAAGGGCAAATTTCCACCGAGAAACATTTTGGCATTAGGATGGACGAAGATGGGAACATGGTCAAAAATTAGAAAGGGGACAATGATTATGCGAGAAATTATTTTGGGTTTATTGCTAGTCACGGCGGTTGGATGTTCAAGTGTTCCTGTGTATAAAGAAATCCAGAAAAGTAACGGCCAGGATAATGTTCGTGAGTTTACAACAAGCTCCGCAGAATTACAAAAAGCCTTGGTTAAGGTGTTGTTGTCCAAGCAATTTACTATTACCAATGAAGATGATGTTGCCGGCACCGTAACCGCCAGCCGTTCTTTTTCACAATCCAGTGACATTATCGTCATCACACTCTCCTGCAGGATGTTTCTCAATAATGGAAACAAACAGCAGCTTTTCTTAAATGGCGTGCAGTCCAATCAGCGTAATTATATCAGGGACCATACCCGCTTCTTTTTGGGAGTTGTTCCCATGATGGGCGGCGGAGGCAAGGATGTCACCAAGACCAAGGCCTATGAGGCCGCTATCGTGGATAAATCGTTTTATGATGACATATTCGATGCCATCAGGAAGAATTTATCCGCTCAAGGTCGTCTGCAAAATGGGCCAGAGAAGTAATATTTAAATTATATCGTTGGGGTAATTTCTATTTGTTTTTATTAGTTATTTGCTAGAATACAAACAATTCAATGTGAATCAATAAACCCGAATTTTCAATAGAAAAATTCGCCCGTAGGGTCCACTGATTTAATCCCTTATTAAACTTAAGGTTAGGGATTAAATCAAGCTGTGGAGGTAATCCCAAAATTTTGCATTTGTATATTCAAATGTAAAATTTGGGATAAAGCTAAGAGAGGATAAAATGCTTTTACATAGGTTATTATTCAAAGATCCAAAGGGAGAACAAATTGGCCCCTTAAATTTAAACGATAATTTGAATATTATTTTCGGGAAAAGTGCCTCTGGGAAGACGCGAACATTCAATGTTTTATTTGGAATTAGTCTTGTACATAGGGCGGCGCCATTGCCGATATTTCAACCACTTTCATGTGAAGTTACCTTGCAAGAAGGGAATAAGGAATATTATTATAAAGTTGAACTTGAAAATAATGTTGGGGCGACTTTCGTCAAACAAGATTCCTTATATTTAAAAGGGGGAGCAATTTTGTTTGATCGTGAGCAAAAGAAATTATTGAATGAATTGTCTGGTGAAGAAGAAAGATATTCTCCTGTCGGTAATGAATTGTCAATAAATTACGTTAAAGATACGGAGAAACATAAAACGGCATTAAGATTGAAAGAATATTTTACACAATTTAAACGCCTTGATTATTCTATTGCGAATGTTCTTGGTGTAACGACAGCAGGAGATCTTAATCGATTAATAGTTGAACCTAATGGAGCCTTCTTGGATGCAACGATTCTTAATC
>Ga0073936_10001236_pt1 | contig 39727 bp, 56 predicted proteins | sample AliMusrvi5mmetaG_FD_87041 | JGI IMG/M metagenome (GOLD analysis project Ga0073936, IMG submission 87041) | Freshwater lake bacterial and archeal communities from Alinen Mustajarvi, Finland, to study Microbial Dark Matter (Phase II) - Alinen... | ecosystem: Environmental > Aquatic > Freshwater >...
ATCGAGCCCACGCCGCAGACCGTCGATGCTTTGATGAAGCTCGATCTGGCTGCCGGTGTGGACGTCGAAATCAAGTTGTAAGGAGCGTAAGGTGCGCACAGGCGTCATCACGCAGAAGGTCGGTATGACCCGTCTGTTTCTGGCAGACGGAACTCATGTTCCGGTCACTGTTCTCAAGCTGGACGGCTGCGCCGTCACGGGTATCCGCACGTCGGAGAAGGATGGCTATACCGCCGTTCAGCTCGGCTCGGGCTTTGCCAAGCCCAAGAACACCAACAAGGCCGAACGCGGCCAGTTCGCCAAGGCCGAGATCGAGCCGCGCCGCAAGGTTGCGGAATTCCGCGTCGACGCCGGCAACCTGCTGGAAGTGGGCGACACCCTCCAGGCCGACCATTTCGTGGCCGGCCAGAAGGTGGACGTCACCGGCGTCACCATCGGCCGCGGCTTTACCGGCGCGATGAAGCGCTGGAACTTCGCCGGCCTGGAAGCCTCGCACGGCGTGTCGATCTCCCACCGCTCGCTGGGCGGTACCGGCGGCCGTCAGGATCCGGGCAAGACCTTCAAGAACAAGAAGATGCACGGCCATTACGGCAACGAGAACATCACCACCCAGAACCTGGAAGTGGCCAAGGTCGACATCGAACGCGGCCTGATCATGGTGCGCGGCGCGGTGCCGGGCTCCAAGGGCGGCTGGGTGATGGTGCGCGATGCCGTCAAGCGTCCGCACAAGGGCGTGCCGATGCCGGCTTCCGTCAAGAAGCGCGCTGGCGCTGCCGCTCCGGCAGTGGAAGCACCCGCGGCCGAAGCGCCGCAGGCGGAAGGCTGAGTCATGAAAATCAAAGCTCTCAATCTCGACAACAAGGCCGCCGGCGACGTTGAACTCAACGACGCCATCTTCGGCCTGGAACCGCGCCCGGACCTGATCCAGCGCGTGGTTGTGTGGCAGCTCGCCAAGCGCCGCAGCGGCCAGCACAAGGTGCTGACCCGCGGCGAGGTGAACCGCACCAAGCATCGCGTCGGCAAGCAGAAGGGCGGCGGTACCGCCCGTCACGGCGCCCGCTCGGCTCCGCTGTTCGTCGGTGGCGCCAAGGCGATGGGTCCGGTGTCGCACTCCCACGAGTTCGACCTGCCCAAGAAGGTCAAGGCGCTGGGCCTGAAGCATGCCCTGTCGTCCAAGGCCAAGGCCGGCTCGATCGTCATTCTCGACGAAGCCAAGTCCAAGGACGTCAAGACCGGCGCCCTGGCCAAGCAGTTCGACAAGATGAAGCTGGGCCGCGCTCTGGTGATCGACGGCGAGTTCGACAAGAATTTTCAGCTGTCGGCCCGCAATCTGGCGGCAGTCTCGCTGCTGCCGGTGGCCGGCATCAACGTCTATGACATCATGCGGAGCGACAAGCTGGTCCTGACCGCTGCCGCCGTCAAAGCGATCGAGGCGCGCCTGTCATGAGCATCAACTACGACGTCATTCTTTCGCCGGTGATCACCGAAAAAGCCACGCGCATGACCGAATACAACCAGGTCGTGTTCCGCGTGACGCTTGACGCCACCAAGCCTGCCATCGCCAAGGCGGTGGCCGACCTGTTCAAGGTCAAGGTCAAGTCGGTGAACACGATCGTCGTCAAGGGCAAGCGCAAGGCGGCCCGCGGCAAGATCTATACGCGCTCGACCATCAAGAAAGCGATCGTGACCCTGGAAGAGGGCCACCAGATCGATATCACTACGGGTCTGTAATCATGGCACTGAAGCATTTTAAGCCCAGGACTCCCGGCACCCGCCAGTTGGTGCTGATCGACCGTTCCGGCCTGCACAAGGGCGGTCCCGTCAAGGCGCTGACCGAAGGCAAGCATTCCAAGGGCGGCCGCAACAACACCGGCCGCATCGTGGTGCGCTATCAGGGCGGCGGTCACAAGCAGCGCTATCGCCTGATCGATTTCAAGCGCAACAAGTTCAACGAGCCCGCGACGGTCGAGCGTCTGGAATACGATCCCAACCGCACCGCCTTCATCGCGCTGGTCAAGTACAAGGATGGCACCCAGACCTATATCCTGGCGCCGCAGCGCCTGGCCGTCGGCGACAGCATCGTGTCGGGTGACAAGGTCGACGTGAAGGTCGGCAACGCCATGCCGCTGGGCGCCATGCCCGTCGGCACCATCGTGCACAATATTGAAATGAAGCCGGGCAAGGGCGGCCAGGTGGCGCGTTCCGCCGGCGCCTATGCCCAGTATCTGGGCCGCGACGCCGGTTATGCGCTGATCCGCCTGAATTCGTCGGAAGTGCGCAAGATCCCGCTGACCTGCATGGCCACGGTGGGCGCGGTGTCCAACCCCGACCATATGAACGAAGTGATCGGCAAGGCCGGCCGTAACGTGTGGAAGGGCAAGCGCCCGCATGTCCGCGGTACCGCCATGAACCCGATCGACCATCCCCATGGCGGCGGCGAAGGCCGCACCAAGGGCGGCCGTCATCCGGTCACCCCCTGGGGCAAGCCCACCAAGGGCGCCAAGACACGCAAGAACAAGCGGACCACGAAGTTCATCGTGCGTACGCGCAAAGGCAAGGCAAGCTAATGACCCGTTCAGTCTGGAAAGGCCCGTTCGTCGACGGCTACATCTTGAAGAAGGCCGAGGCGGCTCGCGCTTCGGGCCGCAAGGACGTGATCAAGACCTGGTCGCGCCGTTCCACCATCCTGCCGCAGTTCGTGGGCGTCACCTTCGGCGTCTACAACGGCCACAAGCACATTCCCGTGCTGATCACCGAAGACATGGTTGGTCACAAGCTGGGTGAGTTCTCGCCCACGCGGACCTTCCACGGCCATGTCAGCGGCGGCGACAAGAAGGCGAAGAGGGCTTAATGGGCAAGGAATCTCGCGCGCGTGTGCTGGCCGACCATCAGGCGATGGCTGTTGTCCGCAACATCCGCGTCTCCCCGCGCAAGCTGAACCTGGTGGCGCAGCAGATCCGCGGCAAGAAGGTCGAACGCGCTCTCAACGAGCTGACCTTCTCGCAGAAGCGCATCGCCGGCGTCGTCAAGAAGGGGCTGCAGTCGGCCATCGCCAATGCCGAAAACAATCACGACCTGGACGTCGATGACCTGGTGGTCAAGGAAGCCAGCGTCGGCAAGAACCTTGTGATGAAGCGCTTCCATGCGCGCGCCCGCGGCAACGCCGGCAACATCGAAAAGTTCTTCAGCCAGCTCACCATCATCGTCGAGGAAAAGCGCGAAGAAGCGCCCAAGACCGACGAAACCAAGGCCGCGGCTCCCGCGGGCAAGAAGAAGTCCTCGGGCAAGGCTGCCCAGTCCAAGAAGCCGGCGGCCAAGAAGCCCGCGAAGGAGAAGAAGTAATGGGTCAGAAGGTCAATCCGACCGGGCTGCGCCTCGGCATCAACCGTACCTGGGACTCGCGCTGGTATGCGGGCAAGAAGGAATACGGCAAGCTGCTGCAGGAAGACATCAAGATCCGCGAATACCTCAGCGACAAGCTGAAGGCCGCGGGCGTCAGCCGCATCATCATCGAACGCCCCCACAAGAAGTGCCGCGTCACCATCCACTCGGCCCGTCCGGGCGTGGTGATCGGCAAGAAGGGCGCCGACATCGAGAAGCTGAAGAGCGACGTCCAGAAGTTCACCACCGACGAGGTGCATCTGAACATCGTGGAAATCCGCAAGCCGGAAGTCGACGCCAAGCTGGTTGCCGAGAATATCGCCCAGCAGCTGGAGCGCCGCGTCGCGTTCCGCCGCGTGATGAAGCGTTCGGTTCAGACCGCCATGCGTCTTGGCGCACTGGGCATCCGCATCACCCGCTCGGGCCGTCTGGGCGGCGCGGAAATCGCGCGCGTCGAATGGTACCGCGAAGGCCGCGTGCCGCTGCACACCCTGCGCGCCGACATCGACTACGGCATCGCCACCGCCTTCACCACCTATGGTACCTGCGGCGTCAAGGTCTGGATATTCAAGGGCGAGATCATGGAACACGATCCCTTTGCCACCGAGAAGCGCCAGGCCGAAGCGGCTGAAGGCGGCAATCGCGGTCCGCGCGAGCGCGAACGCGCTCCTGCCGCCGCGGAGTAAAAGAGAACAATCATGCTGTCACCCAAGCGCACAAAATTCCGCAAGCAGTTCAAGGGCCGCATCCACGGTTCCGCGAAGGCTGGCACCCAGCTCAACTTCGGCGCCTATGGCCTGAAGGCGCTGGAGCCGGAACGCCTGAATGCCCGCGAGATCGAAGCGGCCCGCCGCGCCATCACGCGCGAAATGAAGCGCGCCGGCCGCGTGTGGATCCGCATTTTCCCGGACGTGCCGGTGTCCAAGAAGCCTGCCGAAGTCCGCATGGGCTCGGGCAAGGGCGCGCCGGAATTCTGGGTCGCCAAGGTCAAGCCGGGCCGCATCCTGTTTGAGATCGACGGCGTCGACCTCAAGACCGCCAAGGAAGCGATGCGTCTGGGCCAGGCGAAACTGTCGATCGCGACGAAATTCGTCATGCGTACCGGCCTGTAAGGAACAGAAAGATGGCCAAGAAAGCACCCGCCAAGAAGCCTGCCAAGAAGACGACCGCCGCCAAGGCGTCGTCCAAGACGGAAGACTTCCGCGTCAAGAACGCAGACGAGCTGAACACCCAGCTGTCCAACCTCAAGAAGGAGCAGTTCAACCTGCGCTTTCAGCGGGCCAACGGCCAGGTGGAAAACACCGGCCGCATCCGCGTCCTGCGCCGCGATATCGCGCGCATCCAGACAGTTCTCACCGAGCAGCGCCGCGCTGCCCAGGCGAAGGGTTAAGACCATGCCGAAACGCGTCCTTCAGGGCACCGTCGTCAGCGACAAGAACAAGAAGACCATCGTCGTGAAGGTGGAGCGCCGCTTCATCCATCCGGTGATGGGCAAGACCGTGCGCCGTTCCAAGAAATATCACGCCCATGACGAAAAGGGCGAGTTCAAGATCGGTGATGTCGTTCGTATTCAGGAATGCCGGCCTATTTCCAAGTTGAAGACCTGGGAAGTGCTGGAACGCGTCAGCAAGTAAGCGGCGCGATAGGGAGTTGAAGTCATGATTCAGATGTCCACCGAACTCGACGTCGCCGACAATTCCGGCGCCAAGAGCGTGATGTGCATCAAGGTGCTGGGCGGTTCGCATCGCCGGTACGCCGATGTCGGCGACATCATCGTGGTGTCGGTCAAGGAAGCCATTCCGCGCGGTCGCGTGAAGAAGGGCGAAGTGCTGAAGGCCGTTGTGGTCCGTACCGCCAAGGGCGTGCGCCGCAACGACGGCAGCCTGATCCGCTTCGACGGCAATGCCGCCGTGCTGGTCAATGCCCAGGGCGAGCCGATCGGCACCCGCATCTTTGGACCGGTGACCCGTGAGCTGCGTAACAAGGGCCAGATGAAGATCATCTCGCTGGCTCCGGAGGTTCTGTAAATGAGCAATATCCGCAAGGGCGATGCCGTGGTCGTGACCACGGGCCGCGACAAGGGCAAGAAGGGCTCGGTGCTGAAGGTGTTCCCCAAGGAAAACCGCGCGCTGGTCCAGGGCATCAATGTGGTCAAGCGCCATCAGCGCCAGACCCAGAGCCAGCAGGCCGGAATCGTGACCAAGGAGTCGCCGATCCATCTGTCGAATATCGCGCATGTCGACCCCAAGTCGGGCAAGGCGACGCGCATTGGTTCCAAGACGCTGAGCGACGGCCGCAAGGTCCGCTTTGCGAAGAAGTCTGGTGAGGTCATCGATGTCTGACGCTGGTAGCAAGAATCCGCAGGAAGCCGCGCGCGCTGACGCCAAGGCTGCCAAGGCGAGCAAGCGCAAGGAAGTGAACACCGGCACCGCCGTGTCGCTGGGCGAGCATGCCCGCGAAGCCGGTTACGTGCCGCGCTTCAAGAAGCGCTACATGGAAACCATCAAGCCGGATCTGATGAAGAAGTTCGGCTACAAGAACATCATGCAGGTTCCGAAGCTGAACAAGGTCGTGCTGAACATCGGCGCGGGCGAGGCGGCTTCGGACGGCAAGAAGATCACCCAGGCGCTGAACGACCTGACCGCCATCGCCGGCCAGAAGGCGATGCAGACCCGCGCCAAGAAGGCGATCGCGCAGTTCAAGATCCGCAAGGATCTTCCGATCGGCGCCAAGGTCACCTTGCGCGGCGATGTGATGTACGAATTTGTCGATCGCCTGATCACCATGGCGCTGCCGCGCGTGCGCGACTTTCGGGGCATCAACCCCAAGTCGTTCGACGGCCGCGGCAACTATGCGATGGGCATGAAGGAACACGTCGTGTTCCTGGAAATCGACTATGACAAGACGGAATCTGTGTGGGGTATGGACATCGTGTTCAACACCTCCGCGAAGACCGACGAGGAAGCCAAGGCTTTGCTCGAAGGCTTCCAGTTCCCCTTCACGACGAATTGAGGCGCTAGACATGGCGAAGACTTCTCAGATCAACCGCAACAAGAAGCGCGAAAAGCTGGTGGCCCAATATGCCGTCAAGCGCGCCGCGCTGAAGGCCAAGGCGGACGACATGAAGGTGCCGGCCGAGGAGCGTTTCGAAGCGCGCCTCAAGCTGGCCAAGCTGCCGCGCAACTCGTCCAAGGTGCGCATCCATCACCGCTGCGAGCTTTCGGGCCGCTCCAAGGGCTATTACCGCAAGGTCAAGATGAGCCGTATCGCGCTGCGGTCGCTTTCGAATTTCGGCCAGATCCCCGGCATGACCAAGGCGAGCTGGTAAGGAGAACCCATGATCATCGATCCCATTGGCGATCTTCTGACTCGCATCCGCAACGGCCAGCTTCGCGGCAAGGCCAAGATCAGCTCGCCCAATTCCCGTCTCCGCATCCGTCTGCTCGACGTGCTGCAGGCCGAAGGCTACAGCCGCGGCTATGCCGAGGTGGAGACCAAGGGCCACAAGGAACTGGAAATCGAACTGAAGTATCACGAAGGCGAACCGGCGATCCGCGAACTCAAGCGCGTCTCGACACCCGGCCGCCGCGTCTATTCCTCTGTCAGTGACCTCAAGCCGCATCGCCAGGGCCTGGGCGTGTCCATCATCTCCACGCCGCAGGGCGTGATGACGGATACCTCGGCCAAGGAAAAGAATGTCGGCGGCGAAGTTCTCTGTCAGGTGTTTTAAGGAGCCGTCATGTCACGTATCGGCAAGAAACCCGTCGCGCTTCCCAAGGGCGTCACCGCCTCGGTGGAAGGTCAGACCGTCAAGGTCAAGGGTCCCAAGGGCGAACTCAGCGTCAAGCTGGTGCAGGAAGTCTCCGCTTCGGTGGGCGATGACGGCATCACCGTGGCGCCGCGCAAGGAAATGGAAAAGGCCGCCCAGATGTGGGGCCTGTCGCGCACCCTGGTGAACAATCTGGTGACCGGCGTCACCGCCGGCTTCACCCAGAAGCTGGAAATCCAGGGCGTCGGCTATCGCGCCGCGGTGCAGGGCAAGGTGCTGAACCTGCAGCTCGGCTTCAGCCACGACGTGCCCTATGCCATTCCGCCGGGCATCACGATTGTTACTGAGAAGCCCACCATGATTTCGGTGTCGGGCATCGACAAGCAGCTCGTCGGCCAGGTTGCCGCCGAGATTCGTTCCTGGCGTCCGCCGGAGCCCTACAAGGGCAAGGGTGTGCGCTATGAGGGCGAGTATGTCCGCCGCAAGGAAGGCAAGAAGAAGTAAGATGACAAACGCTCACTTCACCAAGCGCCAGTCGCGCACCCGTTTCCGCCTCGCCACGCACGGCACACGTCCGCGCCTGTCGGTCTTCCGTTCGGGCAAGCACATCTATGCCCAGGTGATCGACGACACCACGGCCGCGACCCTGGCCTCCGCCTCGACCAACGAGAAGGAAGCCAAGAGCAAGGGCTACAATGTCGAAGCGGCCGGCACTGTCGGCAAGAAGATCGCCGAACGCGCCAAGGCGGCCGGCGTGACCCAGGTCATGTTCGACCGTGGCGGTTACATCTATCATGGGCGCATCAAGGCGCTCGCGGAGGCTGCCCGCGAGGGTGGCCTGGAATTCTGAGGAACACGCATATGGCAACCGAACAGCAGGGCGAACCGCAGCGCGAAAATCGCGGCCGTGGTGGCGAAGGTCGTGGACGCGGTGAAGGCCGTGGCCGCGGTGAAGGCCGTGGGCGCCGCGAGGAAAAGGACAGCGACCTGATCGACAAGCTGGTGCACATCAATCGTGTCGCCAAGGTCGTGAAGGGTGGCCGCCGTTTCGGTTTCGCCGCCCTGGTGGTGGTTGGTGACGGCGCCGGCAAGGTCGGTTTCGGCCATGGTAAGGCGCGCGAAGTGCCTGAAGCCATCCGCAAGGCGACCGAAGCGGCCAAGCGCGCCCTGATCAAGATTCCGCTGAAGGACGGCCGCACCCTGCATCACGAAGTGCGCGGCCATCACGGCGCCGGCAAGGTGCTGGTGCGTCCGGCGCCGGCCGGTACCGGCATCATCGCCGGCGGCCCGATGCGCGCGGTGTTCGAAGCCCTGGGCGTTGGCGACGTCGTCTCCAAGTCGCTGGGCACCTCGAACCCCTACAACATGGTGCGCGCCACGTTCGACGCGCTGAAGAACCAGCAGAGCCCCCGCATGGTCGCGGCCCGCCGTGGCCGCAGCGTGTCGGAAATCCTGGCGCGCCGCGAAGACCAGACCGCGGAAGCGTCCGCTTAATACGAGTTAGAGAGAAAAAGTCATGGCCGAGAAGAAAGCAAAAGCCGGGAAGACGGTGACGGTGCGCCAGATCCGCAGCGCCAACCGCAAGCCTGAAATTCAGGCCGCGACCCTGCGCGGCCTCGGCCTTGGCAAGATCCGCCGTACCCGTACCCTGGAAGACACCCCGTCCGTGCGCGGCATGATCAACGCGGTCAAGCACCTCGTCGAGATCGTCGAAGAAGGCAAGTAAGTCATGAAACTGAACCAGATCGCCAACAATCCGGGCGCCCACAAGCACAAGCACAAGGTCGGCCGCGGTTCGTCCTCAGGGCTCGGCAAGACCTCCGGCCGCGGCGTCAAGGGCGCCAAGGCCCGTACCGGCAACGGCATTTACGGCTTCGAAGGCGGCCAGATGCCGCTGCACATGCGCATGCCCAAGCGCGGCTTCCGCAACATCTTCGCCAAGGATTTTTCCGAGGTGAACATCAGCCGCATCCAGAAGGCGATCGACAACAAGAAGCTGGATGCCAAGACCAAGATCACCGAAGAGGTGCTGCGCAAGGCCGGTCTCGCCCACAAGAGCAAGGACGGCATCCGCCTGCTGGGCAAGGGCGCCATCACCGCCAAGATCGACATTGAAGTGGCTGGTGTGTCGGCCGGTGCTAAGGAAGCGGTCGAAAAGGCCGGCGGCACCGTGACCACGACCTACGTCAAGAAGGTCTACAACAACAAGAAGGGCGAACCGGGCAAGCGCCAGACGCGCCGCACCGAATCCGCCAAGAAGCGCGAAGCGCGCAAGGCATAAAATTGGACCGTCCTGCCTCGAAAGGGCGGGACGGCATCCCCATATAGGGTCGGCCCCGGGTCACGGGGAAACCCCCGTCTAGGGGATAAGGTCCGGCCGGTGCGTATCATCGGCATGTTTCTGGGAGCAGCTTGATGGCGTCCGCAGCCGAACAATTGGCAGCCAATTTCAACTTCGGCTCCATCTCCAAGGCCAAGGAGCTGCGCAGCCGCATCCTCTTTACCCTGGGCGCCCTGATCGTGGCGCGCCTGGGCAGCTACATCCCCATGCCCGGCATCGATCCGGCAGCGCTGGCCCAGCAGATGAGCCAGACCGGCGGCGGCGTGCTGGACATCTTCAACACCCTGTCGGGCGGCGCGGTCGGCCGCATGGCTGTCTTCGCCCTGGGCATCATGCCCTACATCTCCGCCTCCATCATCATCCAGCTGATGACCACGGTGTTTCCCGAACTGGAAGCGCTGAAGAAGGAAGGCGAGGCGGGCCGCAAGGTCCTCAACCAGTATACACGCTACTTCACCGTGGCGCTGGCGGTCATCCAGGCTTACGGCATCGCGCTGGGGCTGGAGCATTTCGGCGGCCAGAGCCATGTCGTCATCCATCCCGGCCTGATGTTCCGCATCGGCGCGGTGGTCACATTGACGGGCGGCACCATGCTGCTGATGTGGATCGGCGAGCAGATCACCAGCCGCGGTGTCGGCAATGGCATTTCGCTGATCATCTTCGCCGGCATCGTGGCGCGCTTTCCCACCCTGATCGTCCAGCAGCTGGAACAGGCGCGCACCGGCGCCACCAATCCGCTGCTGGTCATCTTCTTCGCGGTGTTCACCGTGGCGCTGGTCGGCTTCATCGTCTTCATGGAACGGGCTCAGCGCCGGCTGTTCGTCACCTATCCCAAGCGCCAGGTCGGCAACAAGGTCTATGGCGGCGACTCGTCCCACCTGCCGCTGAAGCTCAACGTGTCGGGCGTCATTCCGCCGATCTTCGCCAGCTCCATCCTGCTGTTGCCCACCACCGTGGCCAGCTTTAACGCACAGAACCTGCCGGGCTGGCTGCAGACGGTGGTCACCTATCTCAGCCGCGGCCAGCCGCTGTACCTGGTGATGTATGCGCTGCTGATCCTATTTTTCTCCTTCTTCTACACCTCGATCGTCTTCAATCCCGAAGAGACCGCGGAGAATCTGAAGAAGTATGGCGGCGTCTTCCCGGGCATCCGTCCCGGCAAGAAGAGCGCGCAATTCATCGACTATACGCTCACCCGCATTACCGTGATCGGCGCGCTGTATCTGACATTCGTCTGCCTGCTGCCCGAATTCATGTTCTACAAGTACAATCTCAGCTTCTCGCTGGGCGGCACCTCGATCCTGATCGTGGTCTCGGTCACGATGGACACGGTGGCGCAGATTCAGAGCCACCTGGTGGCGCAGCAATATGAAGGACTCCTGAAGAAGTCTAAATTGCGAGGGGCGAGAAGGTGAATCTGGTACTGTTCGGGCCGCCGGGGGCGGGCAAGGGCACGCAATCCAAAATCATCACCGAGAAGCGCGGCCTGCCGCAGCTTTCCACCGGTGACATGCTGCGTGCGGCGATTGAGGCCGGCACCCCGCTGGGCCTGTCGGTGAAGGCCACCATGGCCCGGGGCGAGCTGGTGTCCGACGAAACCGTGATCGGCATCATCGCCGAACGCTATGACCAGCCCGATTGCAGACACGGCGCCGTGTTCGACGGCTTTCCCCGCACCATCCCCCAGGCCGAGGCGTTGGACGCGATGCTGGCCGAGCGAGGCAAGAAGATCGATCTGGTGCTGGAATTGAAGGTGGACGACGCAGTCCTGCTGAGCCGGGTGGAAGCCCGGATCAAGGCCGGCGGGGTCCTGCGGTCCGACGACACCCCCGAAACCCTGGCCCACCGGCTGGGGGTTTATTACAAAAACACCGCCCCGCTGCTCGATTTCTACCGGGCGCAGGGCAAACTCAAGAGCGTGGACGGCATGGCCCCGGTGGAGGCCGTAACCGCCCAGGTTGGGGCAGTTCTGGACGGGGTTCAGGCCTGATTTTGGCAGTGCGGCAATAAATCCCGGTCAGGCATTGACGGGGAGGGGGCTATTCCTATAATCCGCGCCCTCGCGACAGTTTTCCTGTCATTTCCGGGCTTTTTCGGGCGTTTTTCACCTCGCCCAGGCCCTGGTTTGACCGGTAATTTGGCGTTACGAAATTCGTTAACAAGTTCAATGGCTTAAAAGCCTCGGAGACACTCAGTGGCACGTATCGCCGGCGTCAATATCCCGACCCAGAAGCGAGTCGAAATCGGCCTTCGCTATATTCATGGAATCGGACCGCATACCGCGCACAAGATCATCGCCCAGCTGGGGATCGATCCGGCGCGCCGCGTCAGCGACCTGACCGAGTCCGAGGTCATCCAGATCCGCGAAATCATCGACCGTGACTTCATGGTCGAAGGTGACCTGCGCCGCGACGTCGCGATGAACATCAAGCGTCTGATGGATTTGGGCTGCTACCGGGGCCTCCGTCACCGCAAGAGCCTGCCGGTCCGCGGCCAGCGTACCCACACCAACGCCCGCACGCGCAAAGGCCCTGCCAAAGCGATCGCCGGCAAGAAGAAAGTCACGAAGTAAGCCATGGCTGATGACAAGAAGGCGGGCGGCAAGGCTCCCCGCGCGCGCAAAAAAGAAAAGAAGAACGTGGTGGTGGGCGTGGCCCATGTCGCCGCGACCTTCAACAACACCATCGTCACCATCACCGACACCCAGGGCAACGCTGTGTCCTGGTCGTCTGCGGGCATGATGGGCTTCAAGGGTTCGCGCAAGTCCACGCCGTATGCGGCGCAGATGGCCGCCGAAGACGCCGGCCGCAAGGCTGTCGAGCACGGCATGCGCACCTTGGAGGTCGAAGTTTCCGGTCCCGGTTCGGGCCGCGAGTCGGCGCTGCGCGCGCTGCAGGCCATCGGCCTCGTCGTCACCTCCATCCGCGATGTGACGCCGATCCCGCACAATGGCTGCCGCCCGCCCAAGCGCCGCCGCGTTTAAGAGGAGCGTCGGCGAAAGCCGGAGCGACCAAAGAATTTTCGGACGTACCCACTAACCCGTCGAACGTATGGCCATGGTCCGACATGGCCGGGACACGATGAGGAAAAAACATGTTTCAGAAGAATTGGCAGGAATTGATCAAGCCCGGCAAGCTCAAGACCGAAGGTGGTCATGACGCGGGCCGTACCGCCACCATCACCGCCGAACCGCTGGAACGCGGTTTCGGCCTGACCCTGGGCAACTCCTTGCGCCGCGTGCTGCTGTCGTCGCTGCAGGGCGCCGCCGTCACCGCCATCTCTATCGAGGGCGTGCTGCACGAATTCTCGTCCATCCAGGGCGTGCGCGAAGACGTCACCGACATCGTGCTCAACGTGAAGATGATCGCGCTGCGCATGCATGCCGAAGGTCCCAAGCGCGTTTCGCTGCGCAAGCAGGGTCCGGGCGAAGTGAAGTCCGGCGACATCCAGACCAGCGCCGACATCGAAATCCTCAATCCGGAACTGGTGCTCTGCACCCTGGACGAGAAGGTGGACTTCCGCATGGAGCTCACCATCGCCACCGGCAAGGGCTATGTCCCCGCCGACCGCAACCGTCCGGAAGATGCGCCGATCGGCCTGATCCCGGTGGACTCGCTGTTCAGCCCGGTGAAGAAGGTCTCCTACAAGGTCGAGAACACCCGCGAGGGCCAGATCCTCGATTATGACAAGCTGACCCTCAACGTCGAAACCAATGGCGCCGTCACGCCGGACAATGCCGTGGCCTATGCCGCGCGCATCCTGCAGGACCAGCTCCAGGTCTTCATCAACTTCGAAGAGCCGCGCGAGCGTGCCGCCGAAGAAGCCAAGCCCGACCTGGCGTTCAATCCGGTGCTGCTGAAGAAGGTGGACGAGCTGGAACTGTCGGTGCGTTCGGCCAACTGCCTGAAGAACGACAACATCGTCTATATCGGCGACCTGATCCAGAAGACCGAAGCGGAGATGCTGCGCACCCCGAACTTCGGCCGCAAGTCGCTGAACGAGATCAAGGCCGTTCTCGCCGAAATGGGCCTGCACCTGGGCATGGAAGTGCCCGGCTGGCCGCCCGAGAATATCGAAGACCTCGCCAAGCGTTACGAAGACCAATACTGATCTTTTAGAAAGCCACTCCCATGCGTCACGGCAACCAAGGCCGCAAGTTCAACCGCACCGCCTCGCACCGCAAGGCGATGTGGGGCAACATGACCGCCGCGCTGATCAAGCACGAGCAGATCAAGACCACCTTGCCGAAGGCCAAAGACCTTCGCCCCGTGATCGAGAAGCTGGTGACCTTGTCGCGCCGCGGGCCCTCGGACCTGCATGCCCGCCGCCAGGCGCTGGCCCAGATCAAGGACGCCGACCAGGTGACCAAGCTGTTCGACGTGATCGGCCCGCGTTATGCCGGCCGTCCGGGCGGCTATACCCGTGTGCTGAAGGCCGGTTTCCGTCATGGCGACAATGCCCCGATGGCGATCATCGAGTTCATCGACCGGGACGAGGGCGCCAAGGGCCTGGATTCGGGTCCGGTGGAAGTGTCGGAAGACGCCGAGGCCTGATTTCGGCCAAAATCGCATTGAAAATGGGGCGGCAGAAATGCCGCCCTTTTTTGTTGCGCTGTTTTGTACGGTTAGGCGTTGTGACTTTTGATTTGGAACTTTTGAAAGGTCATAACCATGCACAAACTCTGGATTTTCCTGCCGGTACTGAGCCTTGGCCTCGCCGCCTGCAGCCCCCGCGACAGCTGCGAGGTCCCCGTCCAGCCCAAGCTGCTGAGCGTCAATGATATGTCCCGCGAGCAGAAGGCCAACGCCCTGGGCGTGCCGCCCGAGCGCGTCCCGGTGGAAACCCCGGTGGCCGAAAGCCCCGGCGCGCAATCGGCCTATGCGGCTTACATCGATGAACACAACCGGGCGGTGCAGACCGGCTTCTGCGTCGACAACGAAGCGTATAAGGCGCGCACCATGAAAGACGAGATGAGCACCGTGGCCCGTGCCGTGATGGCCACCTGCCATGAAGGCGCGGAAGCCGATACGCTGGCGACCGTGCTCAAGTATCGTAACTGCGCGACGGGTAACAAATAGCATTGGACTGGAAGAAGACTGTCGGGAGGCTGGGCGTGACGAAGAATTTATCGATTGCCGTGGGCGCATGCGCGCTGGCCGCGGTGGCTGTCTATGCCGTGCCCGCTCTTACCGCGGACACCAAGCCGGAGCCGCTGCGCCTGGCGCCGCCGGCGCCGCGCGCGCTGCCAAGTGCGCCTGCGTCGATGAGCCAGGTGCAACTGACTTTCGCGCCGGTGGTGCGCCGCGTCGCGCCTGCCGTGGTCAATGTCTATTCCAAGTCGGTGGTGCAGGCCCAGGCCAATCCCTTCTTCAATGACCCGCTGTTCAGCCAGTTGTTCGGCAATCCCGAGATGCGCCAGCGCGTGCAGCAGTCGCTGGGCTCGGGCGTCATCGTGCGCGCCGATGGCCTGATCCTCACCAACAATCATGTGGTGGAAGGCGGTAACGAGATCACCATCGCCCTCTCTGACAAGCGCGAGTTCAAGGCCAAGGTGCTGCTGGCCGATCCGCGCACCGATCTGGCGGTGCTGAAGATCGACACCAGGGGCGAGCGCCTGCCGGCGGTGACCTTCGCCGATTCTGACCAGGTGCAGGTGGGCGATCTGGTGCTGGCGATCGGCGATCCCTTCAATGTCGGCCAGACCGTCACCATGGGTATCGTCTCGGCCCTGGCGCGCACCCAGATTTCGGCCGGCGACTACCAGTTCTTCATCCAGACCGATGCGGCCATCAATCCGGGCAATTCCGGCGGTGCGCTGGTCACCACCGACGGCAAGCTGGCGGGCATCAACACCGCCATCTATTCGCGCAGCGGCGGCAGCATCGGCATCGGCTTCGCCATTCCCGCCAACCTGGCGCGGCGCGTGGTCGAAGGCGTGGAAGGCGCCAAGGGCGCGGCTACCGCGAATTTGCGCCTGGCCTGGGTCGGCGCCAGCGGCCAGCCGGTCACCAGCGCCATCGCATCTTCGCTGGGTCTGCCCAAGCCTGGCGGCGTGCTGATCAAGGAGGTCTATCCTGACGGCCCGCTCGGCCGCGCCGGGGTGAAATCGGGCGAGGTGGTGCAGTCGGTGGACGGCGTGGCGGTGGACGACATCCAGTCGCTGAACTACCGCACCGCCACCCACAAGCCGGGCGACAGCGTGAGGATGCATGTCGCCGCCGGCAAGGCTGCGCGCGACGTCACTGTCACCGTGGCGCTGCCGCCGGAAAATCCGCCGCGCGACGTCCAGACCATCGCCGGACGCAATCCGCTGACCGGCGCCAGGGTCGAAAACATCTCGCCCGCCACCGCTACCGAACTGCAGATGGATGTGATGGCCAAGGGCGTGGCCATCGTGTCCGTCAGTTCCACCGGCATCGCCGCCAATTACGGCTTCCAGCCGGGCGATATCGTGCGCAGCATCAACGGCACGACGATCAATCGCGTCGGTGAGCTGGTGCGGGCGCTGGACGCGGCCCACCGCTGGGACATGGTGGTGGAGCGCGGCGGCCGCAAACTGAGTTTATCCGTCGAGGGCTGATCATCACATATGTGATGATCACGGTCATGAACACGGCAACAATGTGTTTGGCCTATTGTTGCACTTTGTTGCCCGCGATCAATTCTTCTGCAGTTTCACGCTTGTAACGCGACCGCGCGCACCGAACCGCGTTAGGCCTTGAGCATGGGGGGCACCATGCAAAGGGACTGAAATGAAAAAACTGTTTGTTGCGTCCGCCGCGGCGTTGATCCTCGGCACATTCGCGGCCCAGGCCGATACCTATGTTTCCGTGCTGGGTGGACCGACCTGGGCGCCGGACCTGAATGTGGGCGGCACCAAGCGCGCCATGGACACCGGCTTCAATGTCGGCGCGCGCGCCGGCACCACCCTGGAGCGCTGGAACCTGCCGGACTTTTCGGTGGAAGCGGACGGACTGTTCGGCCAGTCCACCTATGCCGGCAATAACAATGCCCGGCTGCAGACCAGTTCCTATATGGGCAACCTGATCTATCACCTGCCGATGTTCCACGACACGCCGTTCGGCGTGTATGGCGGCGCCGGCCTGGGCGCAGTCCATACCAATGTCGACAATGGCGTGGGCAATCACGGCGGCTCGACCGTGCTGGGCTGGCAGGCCCTGGGCGGGGTGGAATACCGCGCCTCCGAGTGGGCCAGCCTGTTCGCCGAGTACCGTTACCAGGACGCCCATGATGTGAATGCCGGCGGCCTGACCCAGATCGGCAACAAGTCGAACAACCTGTCTGTCGGGGTGAAGTGGCACCTTTGATGATGACCCCCTCTGGTTTCAGCTTCCGCTCGGCGCGCTAGACACGCGCGCCTCGCCCGCTGAAACCACCTCCCCCTCAAATGCTTCGCATGAGGGGGAGGAGGGTCTGTGGAACGCAAAAGGCCTCGCGGGATTTCCCGCGAGGCTTTCTGCTATAAGGCCGCATGAGCGACCTGTTCGAATCCGGCGGCCTTGCCGAGGACGCGCCACGGCCCCTGGCCGACCGGCTGCGGCCCAAGAGCCTGGCTGAGGTGGTGGGGCAGGATCATCTCTTGAACCCCGAAGGCCCGCTGGGCCGCATGGTCGCCAATGGCCGGCCGACATCGATCATTCTTTGGGGACCGCCGGGCACCGGCAAGACGACCATCGCGCGGCTGCTGTCCACGGCGTTCAACCTGCACTTCGAGCAATTGTCGGCGGTGTTCTCCGGCGTTGCCGACCTGAAAAAGACCTTCGAGGCCGCGCGCCAGCGCCGCCGCATGGGGCAGGGCACCCTGCTGTTCATCGACGAGATCCACCGCTTCAACCGCAGCCAGCAGGACAGTTTCCTGCCCGTGGTGGAAGACGGCACCGTGGTGCTGGTGGGCGCCACCACCGAAAACCCGTCCTTTGAACTAAACGGTGCGCTGCTGTCCCGCGCCCAGGTGCTGGTGCTGCGCCGGCTGGACGATGCGGCGCTGGAACAACTGCTGCAACGGACCGAGGCGCATTACGGCGAACCGCTCAAGCTGACCGAAGATGCCCGCGCATCCCTGCGCGCCATGGCCGATGGCGATGGCCGCTATCTGCTTAACCTGGTGGAAGAACTCTCCAGCGTGAAGACGGTCAAGCCGCTGGATTCCGCCGCGCTGGTCTCGGCGGTGCAGCGGCGCATGCCGCTCTACGACAAGAGCCGCGAGGAGCATTACAACATCATCTCGGCGCTGCATAAGTCCATTCGCGGCAGCGATCCCGACGCGGCGCTCTACTGGCTGGCGCGGATGCTTCAGGGCGGCGAGCAACCGCTCTATATCGCCCGCCGCCTGGTGCGTGCCGCGGTCGAAGATATCGGCCTGGCCGATCCCGAGGCGGTCCATCAGGCATTGGCGGCCAAGGACGTGTTCGACTTCCTGGGATCGCCCGAAGGTGAACTGGCGCTGGCGCAATGCGTGCTCTATCTGGCCAGCGCCCCCAAATCCAACGCCGTCTACAAGGCGCTGGGCGCGGCCAAGCGGGCGGCGCAGGAGCATGGCTCGCTGATGCCGCCGGCCCATATCCTCAACGCCCCCACCAAGCTGATGAAGAATCTGGGCTATGGCGCGGGCTATCAGTATGACCATGACGCCGAAGGCGGCTTTTCGGGGCAGAATTACTTCCCCGACGACATGACGCGCGAGCAGTTTTATACGCCCAAGGATACCGGTTTCGAGCGCGAGATTGCCAAGCGGCTAGAATACTGGTCCAAGCTGCGGGCCAAGCGCAGCGAGGAGGGGTAGATGGGCATGTTGTTTTCGGTTGGTGTCGGCGGCGGGCTTGGCGCCCTGGCGCGCTATTACATCGCCGGTTGGGTCCAGCCCGCAGGCGCGACCTTCAATTGGGGCATCTTCATCGTCAACATCAGTGGCGGCCTGTTGATGGGTCTGATCGTGGAAGCCAGCGCCTTGAAGCTGAACCTGTCGCCGGAGCTGCGCAGCTTCCTGACCGTAGGCATCCTGGGCGGCTACACCACCTTCTCCACCTTCTCACTGGACAGCGCATTGCTCTTGCAAAAAGGCCAGTACGGTTTGGCTGCCGCCTATATGATTGGTTCGGTTGTCCTGTCCATTGCGGCATTGTTCGCCGGGCTGTGGATCGTGCGCGTCTTCTATGCCTGAGCTTCGCACCATAGACCCGGACGATGACGGCGCGCGGGTTGACCGCTGGTTCAAGCGGCACTACCCGCATGTGACCCACACCCTGCTGGAAAAACTGCTGCGCAAGGGTGAAGTACGGCTGGACGGCAAGCGCGCCAAGGCGGCCGACCGCATCGCCGCCGGCCAGGCCATGCGCCTGCCGCCGCAGGTGATCCATGCCAAGCCGCCACAAAAGCAAAAGCCTGAGGCCGAACCCAAGCATCTGCTGGCGACCAAGGACATGGGCAGCCTGGCCGACCGCATCCTTTACATGGACAAGCAGGTCATCGTGATCGACAAGCCGCCGGGACTGGCGACCCAGGGCGGATCGGGCCTGACCAGGCATGTCGATGGCATGCTGGAGTCCCTGCAATACGAAAAGCCGACGCGGCCCAAGCTGGTCCATCGCCTCGACCGCGATACCTCCGGCGTGCTGCTGATCGCGCGCACGGCGCTGGCGGCCTCGGGCCTGTCGGCCAGCTTGGCGTTGCGCGACACCTCCAAAGTCTATTGGGCGCTGACCCGCGGCGTGCCCAAGCAGAAGAACGGCGTCGTCAAAGGCGCGCTGGCCAAGGAAGGCGGCCACGGGCCGCGTGGCCGCGATGAACGCATGACGATGGCCGAAGAGGGCGAGGAGGGCGCGAAGTTCTCCCTCACCGAATATGCCGTGATGGCAACGGCGGGCACGGAATTCGCCTGGGTGGCGGCGCGGCCCATCACCGGGCGCACCCACCAGATCCGCGTGCATCTGGCCAGCCTGGGAACGCCCATCGTCGGCGATTTCAAATATGGCGGCACCGACAGCCGCGGCAAGGGCGATATCGCCGACAAGCTGCACCTGCATGCCCGCAGCATCGATATCGGCCGCCCCGATGGCGGGCGGCTGCAGGCCACCGCGCCGCTGCCGCCGCACATGATCAAGAGCTGGAAGCTGCTGGGTTTCGATCCCAACGACAAAAGCGATCCGTTCCCGCCCAAGAAGACCAAAAAGAAGAGATGAAGCGTTTCTACAAGGAAGTGTCCGTCGCGCATGGCGTGAACGGCTTTGCGGTGCTGCTGGACGGCAAGCCGGTCAAGACGCCGGGCCGCCGCGCGCTGGCATTGCCCACCGAAAGACTGGCGGACGCCATCGCGGTGGAATGGCAAAGCCAGGGCGGCGAGATCATCGCCACCACCATGCCGCTGCTGCGGCTGGCCAACACAGTGATCGACGGGGTGGCGCTCAATCCCGGCGACGTCGCGTCCGCGATCCTGCGCTTCGGCGAGAACGATCTTCTTTGTTACCGGGCTCACCAGCCGCCGGAGCTTGTGAAACGGCAGATGGAAGGCTGGAATCCCTTGCTGGACTGGGTGCGCCAGCGCCATGGCGCGCGCATGACCGTAACAGAAGGCTTTGCCCATGTGGACCAGTCGCTGGATGCGCTGGGCGCGCTGCGCCAGGCGCTGGAGGAGTTCGATCCTTTCAGCCTGGCCGCGCTGCACGTCATCGCTTCCATCACCGGAAGCACGGTGCTGGCCCTGGCGGTGGCGGAAGGCTTCATTCCCGGCGCCTATGCCTTCCAGCTGTCGCGGATCGACGAGACCTACCAGGCCGAGAAGTGGGGTGAGGATGCTGAAGCCGTCAAGCGCGCCGCCCTCCTGGCGCACGAACTGGACAAGGCGGTCGAGATGATCGCTCTGGTCAGGTGATGCAGCGGAAGGTGCCGCTGCGAAGCCGCAACACGCTGGAGAACCGGCTATGGGCGCGGCTGCGGGCGTTGGAAGGCACGCGCTTCCGCCGCAAGTCGCCGTTCAAGAGTTTCACCCTGGATTTCGTCGAACATGACGCCAAGCTGGTGATCAGCCTGGAGGATGGCGAGCCGGGCAGGCGTTCCGTGCACATCGTGCGCGACCGGCTGCTCAGCGAGGCCGGTTACGTGATCCTGCGGCTGTGGCGGCGCGAGGCCGAGCGCGACCTGCATTCCGCCATCCATCGCATCCAGATGGTGCTGGAAGACCTGACGGCGCCCGACTCAGTGTAGCGTCCGCCCGGCTGAAGGGGGGCGTCATGGCTGAATCATCGGGGCCGCAATGGTGCGGGCGTTTTCCGCCATCCAAGTCGCTGGACGATTTGGTGCCGGACTTCAGCGACGCCGTGCGCGCCTTCCTGTCCCAGCTTTCAAAAGCCGGCGCCTCGGTCTCCATCGCCGACACTTACCGCCCGCCCCAGCGCGCCTATCTGATGCATTGGTGTTGCATGATCGGCGGCAGCGGCCAGGATCCCCATGCCGTGCCACCCATGTCCGGCGTGAACATCGACTGGACCTGCGGCGGATCGATCGCCAATGCCCGGTCAGCGGCCAAACAGATGATGACGGGTTACCAGATCCAGTTTCCCGCCGCGCTGGAAAGCCGCCACACCCAGCGCCGTGCCGTCGACATGACCATCGGCTGGCAGGGCACCTTGAACATCCGTGACTTCAACGGCCAAAGCCATGCGATTTCCGGCGGACCGCAAAATGGTTCGAATCCCCAACTGATCGCGGTGGGCGCGACCTATGGCGTGTTCAAGCTGGTCAGTGATCCGCCGCACTGGTCGGATGACGGGCATTAAATCCCGTCGATAACCGGACGCGCCGCCAGCCGCGCCACTTTGCGCGCGGCATGCTCGATGTGATCCAGCCGCCGACCCAGCACTTCCATCGCCGCGCTGCCATGCATCCCCGCCAGGCTGTCGCGCAGGGGCACGGCGGCATCGATGCCTTCCGCGCCGGCCTCAGGGCTCAGCAGCGCCGTCACCCGCTCGCGCGTGGCGGCGATGGCCGCCTTCGCCGCCGGGGCATCCAGGTCCTGCGCCCGCAGCTTCACCAGCACCGGCATTGAGGACAAGTCGGACGCCAGGAGGTAATTGGCGCCCAGCAACTCGCCCAGCGAAGCCAGCGCGCGGCGGTTGGTGTTGGGCTCGTCCGCCAGCCTTCGGATGGCGCCCGACAATTGCGCCACCGCTTCCAGCGTCTTCTTGCGCGCCAGTCGATAGCGCTGGGAGGAATGTTTCAGCCGCAGCGCCGCTTCGGCAAACCCGGCATCGGCCGCCAGCAGGCCCCGCACCGTGTGGGGCAGGTCGTCGCGCTCCCAGTGGGGGAGCAGGTAGCTGAAGGCCCAGCTCAGTCCGGCGCCGATCAAGGTATCGACGATGCGTTCGAAGAATTGCGGATGCACAAGCGGATCCACGAAGTGCAACAGCAGCAACGACGAGATCGACGCGCCCACCGCCGTTATGCGATACGCCACCAGGCCATAGGCATGGCTGGTGCCCACCGCCAGCACGATGAACAGCAGCAGCACCGGCGCGGGCAGGGTGTTGATGAAAGTCACCGCCAGCGCGCAGCCGATCAATGTGCCGGTGACGCGGTCCCAGCGGCGCTGGCTGGTGACGCTGTAATTTGCGCGCATGATCAGGGCGATGGTCAGCAGCACCCAATTTGCGTGGGCGAATCGGGGAAACGCCAGGGTCAGCCCCAGCCCCACCGTCATGGCCAGGGCCAGACGGATCGCATAGCGCAGCGCCGGGCTGCGCCAGCGAAACTGGTTCAGCAGCACGGTGATGCCGCGCGGGGCATCCTGGCGAAACAGGTCCAGGTCCAGCCCCGCCGCTAGGGTGGAGGGCTGGGTGGCATCGTCCAGCACTGTGGCGAGGGTGGCGATATAGCTGTCGGCCAGCACCAGTTTGTTGGTGGTGGCGGTAAAGGCATGAAGGATGGGATCGTCCGGCGCCGCTTTTTGCGCCTCCGCCACCGCATCCTGCAACTGGCGCGCATCCTCGGCATGGCGCAGGGGCGTGGTGTGGCCATGGCGGAAGCGCAGCGCCAGAGTCAGGCGTTCCACTTCCTCCGCCATCTGGCTGACGAATTTGTTCAGCCGCCACATCAGCTCGCGTTGCGGTGCATGGCGCAGCGCCTCCAGGTCGGCATCCGATGACAGCACGGTCTCGAACGCGTCCAGCAGGGCAATCAATGTGTCGATGCGCTTGAGCTGCATGCGATGGGTTCGCCGCGCGAACAGGCTGTCGCGCGCCGCCTGCAACCGGTCGGCCAGCGCGGCATGCGCGTCGATCAGGGCGCGGAAGGCGCCGTGGCCGGTGGTGTCGGGATTGTAGAGCGCGGCCTTGGCGCGCAAGTACGCGGCGAAGGCGTGCATCGCTTCGGCCAGCAGCAGCCGGCGGCCGCGATCATCGAACAGCCAGGCGATGACCACGGCATAGACGGTGTAACCGAACGCGCCCAGCACCGTCAGCATCAGGTGATCGGCCACGTCGGATGGGGTGGCGAAGCTCTGGCCCATGGCGAAGACGAAGGCCAACACCGATGTCATCGCCAGGCTCATCACCCATTTGCCATAGGCCGAGATCAGTCCGGCCCACATCCCGACGAAAGCGGTGGCGATGATGAAGGCGGTGGTGTCGAAACGCGCAAAGCCCGACAGGCCTGTGAAGAACACGGTGCTGAGAAAGGCAAAGCCCATGATCCAGGCTTTCTGGCGCAAGGGATCGGTGCGGTCGCTGATGGAAACGCAGACCGCGCCGCTGGCGGCGGCCACGGCGGCGGTGAAGCCCAGCCCCCAACCGATAGTGAGCCCGGTCAGCCCCACCCCGATGGCCACGGACAGGCCGTTTTCAATATGGGCCCGGAATACGGCCAGGGAAATGGAGCGGGGAAACGAAGCCATCTTGTGTGGAGAATAGGGCTGACTATGTTAGATGCGAGCTTTCTTTTGCCGCAGGAGATGTGTGTGAGCGACGATATTACCTCCTTGCGGGTGCATGTGCATGGCTTTGTCCAGGGCATCGGCTTTCGCGATTTCCTGGTGATGGCCGCGCAGCAGCAGAATCTGGATGGCTGGGTGCGCAACCGTTCCGATGGATCGGTGGAAGCCCTGGTCTCCGGTTCGACCAAGGCGGTGGAGATTTTCGTCACCAACGCCACCAGGGGCCCGCAAGGCGCCAAGGTCAGTGCGGTGGATCTTCACAACAGCGAACCGCCGGCCGAGAAGGGTTTTATCCGCAGGCCTTCGCTCTAAAGGCGCGGTCGCTTCAACTCGCGGAACGCCGACACCGCAAAGACCAGCAACGCGATCAGGCTAAGCAGGCTGCCGGTGCCGACAGCCGGTTCCAGCGCCGTGTTGCCGGTGCTGAGCATGATCGCCAGGGCCGGTATCATGATGACCACGCCCGAGGTCGCGCAGATGTAATTGGTCCAGGCCAGGCGCGGCGAGAAACTCTCGCGGGTCAAAGCGTAGAAGGTGCCATAGATCGACATCGTCACCCAGCCCAGCAGGTTGAGATGCGCATGGGCCGGGGCCAGCGCGAAATTCTGTGACACCGCCATGGCGATGCCCCAGCACATGCCCATCGCCAGGAACAAGGCGCCCGTCATGAAGAAAGCGGCTGATACGCGCGGCATGAAAATTCTCCCTATCCAAATATCTTCTCGAAACTCTGTTTCAGTGCCACGTCCACATCGGTCATCGACACCGCGATGCCCAGATCGGCAAGACTGGTGACGCCATGGGCGGTGACGCCGCACGGCACGATGCCGGAGAAATGCGTCAGGTCCGGCTCCACGTTCAACGCCACGCCATGCAGGGTGACCCAGCGCTTGATGCGCACACCCAGCGCCGCGATCTTGTCTTCGCGCAAGCCACGCTGGACCCAGATGCCGACGCGCCCTTCGCGCCGCTCGCCCTTGACGTTGAACTGCGCCAACGTCTCGATCAGCCATTGCTCCAGATCGCGCACATAGGCGCGCACATCGGGCGTGCGGGTCTTTAAATCCAGCATGGCGTAACCCACGCGCTGGCCCGGCCCGTGATAGGTGAACTGGCCGCCCCGTCCGGTGCGATAGACCGGAAAGCGCGCCTCCAGCAGATCGGCATCGTTGGCGCTGGTGCCGGCGGTGTAGATGGACGGATGCTCCAGCAGCCAGACCTGTTCGCCGGCCGTGCCGTCGGCGATGGCGGCGGCGCGGGCGTCCATAGCGGCCAGCGCCTCGGGGTAAGGCACCAGCTGGTCGCTGATCTTCCAGTCCAAAGTGGCTTTTACGGGGGCGTCCAAATTAAGCTTTCCGAAACCATGTTCCGGCAGGCTGGCCGGGTTTCCACCAATGCCCCTCTTATCCCAATGTAAGGCCCCCGCCCATGGCGTCCAATGTCGATAATGTCAAAGTCGAGATCTCGGTGGTGCTGGGCCGCTCGGTGATCCCCATGCACCAGTTGCTGCGCATGGGCCGCGGCGCCGTGATCGAACTGGATACCCACCAGGACGACCCCGTGACCATCTTGGCCAACGACAAGCCGGTGGCGAAGGGCGAAATCCAGATCCAGGGCGACAAGATCGCGGTTTCCGTGGTCGACCTGCTGAAGGGCTATTAATACGTCATATTTGACGTATAATTATATATTCTCCACCTGAAACTTGCATTTTACCCCCTCCGGGCATACCTCTCTGCTCCTGAGAGGGCCTGATGCTTCCCCTTGTCCTGAACCCCGCAAATCTCAAGACCGGCCTGGCCGGCCGTGGGCCTGAGCGCGACCGCAGGGCCGCCTTGCTGGCCGAGGCGGGGGTGGAAGTGCGGCTGCTGCCCGAGCCGGTCCCTGACGCGCTTTTGGCCTCCCTGCAGGTCCTGTTCGTCGCCGGCATCCCCGAAGGGGAGGCCCGGGACCTCGCCGCCCGCGCCCGCGCCCAAGGCGTGCTGGTCAATGTCGAGGACGTGCTGCCTTTGTGTGATTTCCACGTTCCGGCCATCGTGCGCCGGGGCGAGTTGCTGCTGACCGCCTCCACCGGCGGGCAGGTGCCGGGCCTGGCCCGCGCCCTGCGCGAAACCCTGGCCGACCAGTTCGGCCCGGAATGGACTTTGCGGCTGAAGGAACTGGGACAGGCGCGCGCCAAGTGGCGCAGTCAGGGGCTTTCGCCCCGCGAAGTTTCCCAGAATGTGCGCGAGATGATCGCGCGGATGGGTTGGCTATGAACAACGTAACCGTGATCGACACCAAGCGCGGCCTGCGCCCGCAGACGATCGAAGAAAATCCCGCGCACCTGAAAGAGCTGCAGGACAAGGCGGCGGGCCGCGATGCCCACGGCATTTTGGAGCTGGCCCTGACCGGCGAATTCGCCGGCAAGACGGCGGTGGTGTCGTCGTTCGGCGCCGAAAGCGCCGTGTTGCTGAAGCTGGTGGCCGACATCGATCCCAATACGCCCATCCTGTTCCTCAACACCGGCAAGCTGTTCGGCGAGACTTTGCGCTACCGCGACCGCTTGCAGGACGTGCTGGGGCTGGGCGATGTGCGTTCGCTGTCGCCGTCGCAGGAAGAGCGCACCCAGAAAGACCCCGAAGGCAGCTTGTGGTCGACCAATGCCGATGCCTGCTGCGACTTCCGCAAGACCATTCCCCTGGCGCGCGCGCTGGCGCCGTTCCGGGCGCAGGTGACGGGGCGCAAGCGTTTCCAGACCCGCGAGCGCGCCGACATGCTGCCGGTGGAATTCCATGACGGCCGCTATCGCTTCAATCCGCTCTGGCAGTGGGACCTGCAGCAGCTGGAAGCCTTCGCCCAGCGCAACAACCTGCCGCCTCATCCCTTGGTCGAGGACGGCTATCCCTCTATCGGCTGCATGCCCTGCACCCGCCGCGTCCAGGCGGGCGAGGACTATCGCGCCGGCCGCTGGGCCGGCCTGGACAAGGATGAGTGCGGCATCCACCTGACCGATGGCGGCGGCATCTAAGCCCGAATTATTAATTGGGGCTTTCCGCAACATTGCGGAACTTTTAGCAAAACCGCGAGTTTCCTTTTCGGAGGGCAAGTCGGCCTTGGAGTTTTCAAGGCCCTCTTCGCCATGTGAAAGGAAAACTATGAAAACCTCGCTGAAAATTCTGCTGGCCGTTGGCCTGCTGTCGGGTGCCGCCATGACCGCACCCGTGCCTGCCGCCGCCCAGCCGGGCGGCTTCTCGTTCCGCGTCGGTGACGTCGGCATCGCCTATAACGACGGCTATTACGATCGTGGCCATCGTTGGCATGCCTGGCGCCACCAGCGTGAACGCGAATGGTATCGCGCGAATTATCGCCAGCAGTATCGCGGCTATCGTCACGACCGCGACCATGATGGTGTGCCGGATCGCGTTGATCGCGACCGGGACAATGACGGCGTTCCGAACTATCGGGACAGCCGCCCCAACAATCCGTATCGCCGCTAAGCGATTGCCGGTTTGAATGAAGCCCCGCGGGAGCGATCCCGCGGGGTTTTCATTTCAGGGCCTCCGCGATTTCCAGCAGGATCGGCACCATCGAGGCGACCAGTGACAGCGCCATGGCGATGTTGAAGCAGCGCAGCGCGGCGGGGCCGCGCAGCCAGCGGCGGATGCCGGCGCCGAACGCCGCCCAGGTCAGGGTGCTGAAGATGCTGACCACCAGGGAGACGGCGGCGATGATGGCGACCTCGATATACAGCCGGCCGCTTGCCGTGGTGTAGGCCGAGATGGCGCTCACCGCCATCAGCCACGCCTTGGGATTGATCCACTGGAAGGCGGCGGCCTGCAGGAAGGTGAGGGGCTTGTCCCGGCCCCTGCTTTCCTTTGTGGAATCGCTGCGTGCGATCTGGACCGCCATCCACAGGAGATAGACGCAGGAGACGCTCTTCATCCCCAGCTGCAGCAGCGGCGAGGCCAGCAGGATCGAGGCCAGGCCCAGCCCGACCAGGAAGATCATCACCGGAAAGCCCAGGGTGACTCCGGCCGCATGGGGCAGGGTGCGCGCCAGCCCGAAGCGCGAACCGGAAGACGCCAGCATCGCGTTGTTGGGCCCGGGCGTGAAAGCCATGACCGTGGAGAAAATCAGGACGGCGATGAGGGTCTGGAGCGACATGTGCCGAGGCTAGGTCAAAAGCCGCCGCTTGAGGTCTGACGGCGTTGCATGATGGTTATTCACGCAAGCTGCCTATTTCCAGTAAGCGGTTTTTTTGGCGAAGTAAGCCTTGGGGATTTTGGCGTACATGACCAGGTTCAAATCCACCGCCTCGGCCAGCCCATAGTCCAGCGCGGTGCTGGACAGGGAATAGGATTCCTGCGGCGTCAGGCCGTACCGCTTGCCCAGGAATTTCGCCGTCTCCTTGATGGTGTTGGACAGCGCCACGTCCAGGTCATGGTCCATGCCGAACACGTAGAAATTCTGCTTGTCCTCGGCATAGGGCATGGTCATCGCCGCCCCTTCGCCCTTATGCAGGACGAACTCCAGGGTGGCGGTCATGGAGGATTCCAGCGCATTGCCGCTGACTTCGCCGTCGCCTTGCGACGCATGGGGATCGCCGGCGGCAAACAGCGCGTCCTTCACCTGCACCGGCAGGTACAGGGTTGAACCGGCCTGCAGCTTCTGGAAATCGATATTGCCGCCATAGATGCCCGGTGCGCGGCTGGGGATCGCACGCGTGGGCGCCACCGCCATCGTTCCCAGGAAGGGCCGCAAGGGAAAGCTGATGCCGGGCGCGAAGTGCGCCATCTTCGCGTCGTACTTGATGACGCGCGAGTTGGGCGTGCCCGCCGGCAGCAGATCGGGCGCGGCGCCCACGCCGTTGCCGGCATTGTTGACGCCATAGGTGACGCGCGGCTTCACCGCCTTGATGCGCACCTCCAGCATGTCGCCCGGCTCGGCATTCTCGATGGCGATGGGCCCGGTCAGGACATGGCCGCCAAAGCTCTTGTCATAGGGAATTTTGGACGCCGCGACGGCATCGGGCAGGACGTCTTTTTCGGCAATCCCGTCCTTGGCGAAGAACCCGACCGGATCGCCGGTGGTGAGGCCGCCATGGCTGACCGTGTCGATCACCACCGTGTCGCCGCTCCGGATCTTCAGCACCGGGGCGAAGTCCGGCGACAGCACGCTGCGATGCACGGTCTCGGGCTTGGACGGCAGATGATAGGTCGCGGCGAGGGCGGGCACGGGCAGCAACAGCGACGCAACCAGCAGCCCCCGCATGCTATTTCTTGCGCGGCATGGCGGTGAACGCGATCGCCTTGGCGCTGTCGGGGGTCAGTTCCTTGCCGCCCGAAGGCACGTCATTGCTCTTGAGGATGTAAGCCACGATGTCGGCGTTGGTCGCGGGCGAAAGGCTGCCCGGACGCCCCAGCGGCATGGCGGTGGAGATATACTCGAGCAGCACCGACAATTTCGAGCCCGCATAGTAAGGCATGATGCGCCCTACCAGCGGCGGGATCTCGAACATGCCCATCAGGCTTTCGCCATGGCAGCGCGAACAATTCTGCATGTAAGCGGTGTGCCCGCGGTCCGCCTGGGCATCGGTGTAAGCGCCGTCCCAGATCGTGCCGCGTGCCTGCGCCGCCGCCGTTCCCGCCAGTATCAGAACCGCCACCGCCATCAACCTGCGCATCATCAACCTCTCGTGGCGTTCGGGAAGCGGGACATCAGTTCCTCGACCACCTTGACCGCGGTTTCGGCTTCGGCGCGGTTGGGGACCTCGGTGCTGTTCTTCCAGCTCTTGGCGAACATTTCGGGGCCGATCTGGATCACCATCACCCCGTCGCTCTTGGAGCGTGTCTCGACATTGCGATAGGTCAGGCCGTAATTCACTTCCGGCTGGGGGATCAGCCATTCGGTCTGGCCGCGTATCGGGATCATCGCTGTGTCACGCCACCAGTCATGCGCCGCATAGCCAGGGCAGTTGATGATGACCTTTTCCGGCAGATGCCCCAGCTCGCTGGGCGAATGGAAATCGCGCATCACGATTTTGCCGCCGCGGGCGAAGAATTCCTGGGTCAGCAGATGGCTGTATTCGCTGAAATTCCAGAACATCTTGGTGGAGTGGCGGGCATATTTGACGCCGGGGAAGGGATTGGTCTGGTCCGTCAGAACTTCGGGGATGGCGGTGATGTCGCCGATCCGGTTGCCCATGTCATAGAACACGGGGGCCGGATCGCCGTTGGCCATCGGAATGGGCGCGGGCGGCGGCGCATCGAACGGGGTGTCGGACAATTCGTAATGCTCGCTCCAGGCGATGGGGTTTCCCGCCATGCCCATATAGGGGCGGAAATTCTTCCAGGAGGTGCGCACCATCTGCTCCCAGATATCACCCAGGCCCGGCTGTGCTTCGGACGCCAGCGCCACCGTGCCCGGACCCCACACGCCATTGGCGCGATAGGAACGGGCGCGTTGAATCAGCTCGCGGGTGTAGATGGTGACTTCCATGCCGGCGCGCAGCGCCATGATCGCAGAGCTGAGGCCGATGATGCCGCTGCCCACCACCGCGATCTTGCGGGGCGCAAACGACATGGCCTTCTGCACCTGCATGTCGGCCGATCCCCAGGACAGGCACCAGCCGCTGCCATGATGGCCGTAATTGTGGATCACCGTGGCGTCGCCGACCTGCTCGACCGCCAGGTTGGGGCCCTTGGTGCGGAAGGGGCGGATGCAGCATTTGATGTCATAGATGCGGTCGGGATGCGCCCGGATGGGGACCAGCTGTGCCCGCTGTGCTTTCGCAGGTGTGGCGCCAAGCCCAGCCAGGCCGCCCAGTGCAAGCGACTGCTTCAACAGATGCCGACGATCCATATGCCCACCCCGGTCACGCGCCACCAAACCGTAGTCCGCGCCGCCGGGCATTGGCAACTCGGCCAGGAACAGGCCGGTGTGAGACAGAAAAGCACGGCCAGCGCCTATGTGGCGCCCAGGAACATGTGCGCCAGCCCCGCACCGGCCACCGTCAAAACGACCACGGCCCAGGATGGCAGGTTGAACGCGACCAGCAGAACCAGGCCGGCGAGCGCCAGGGCGGCGTCGGCGGGACCGGTTATCGCGGATGTCAGGACCGGATGGTACAGGGCGGCCAGCAGCAGCCCGACGACCGCCGCGTTGATGCCGCGCAAGGTTCTGCCAAATCCCGGCCTGTGCCGCACGGCCTGCCACAGCGGCAGCGCGCCCATCACCAGCAGAAAGGAGGGGAGGTAGATCGCCACCAGGCACAGCAATGCACCCGCGATGCCGTTGGGGAACGGCTTCATGACCGCACCCAGATAGGCGGCAAACGAAAACAGCGGACCCGGCATTGCCTGGGCCATGCCATAGCCCGCCAGAAAATCCTGGCCCGATACCCAGCCCGGTGGCACCACGGCCGATTGCAGCAGGGGCAGGACGACGTGGCCGCCGCCGAAAACCAGCGCGCCGGATCGGTAGAAGGCGGCGAATACTCCGACGGCCTGTTCGCCAAGGCCCGCGCTTGCCACGGGAAGCCCCAGAAGAAGCAAGACGAACAGGCCCAGCATGGACGCGAACCGCTTGTTGATGCGGGGCGGCAATCCTTGCGGCAGGCCCGTTTCGCGATCCTTCAGCACCATCCAGCCGAGAATTCCTCCCGCCACGATCAACAAGGGTTGAACGGCTGCCGCCTGTATCCAAAGCGCGGCTGCGGCCACAGCGCCGGCGATCAACCGGCGCGGCCAGTCCGGGCAAAGCTGTTTGCTCATCAGCCAAACCGCCTGGGCAACCACAGGCGCCGCGACAAGTATCAGCCCGTGCAGAAGCCATTGCGGAATGCTGGATCCGAAATGGTGAATGCCAAGACCAAAAGCGGTCATCAGGATGGCGGACGGCAAGGTGAAGCCGATCCAGGCCGCGATGGCGCCGGGCCAGCCTGCCTTGGCAAAGCCGATGCCGATGCCGACCTGGCTGGAGGAAGGACCGGGGAGCAACTGGCAAAGCGCGACCAGCTCGGCATAGCTGTGTTCATCCAGCCATTTGCGGCGGACGATCAAGCTGCGGTGGAAATATCCCAGATGCGCGATCGGCCCGCCAAACGCGGTGAGGCCCAACCGGAGGAAGGTCAGAAAAATCCTGAGCGGGGTAATGGCGTCCATGCCGCATTGAACCGTGTTGCCGCGTCGAACCTGTTACACCAGCTATCGCGGCACGGGCCACTCGGCATTCAAAGCACCCGCATTGCGGGTGCTTTGAATGGTGCGGTCGAGAAGACTCGAACTTCCACGGGTTGCCCCGCTACCACCTCAAGGTAGTGCGTCTACCGTTCCGCCACGACCGCACAGTCCAATGGGAAAAATCCCGGTAGGACGGGGGGTTTAGCAAGCGCGCCCGCGGAGGGCAAGGGATTAGCAGGCGCCCTTCAGACCGCAAATCCTTGCGGTTTTTGGCCCGCCTGGCAGGCCTCCCACATCCGCAAGTAAGCGGCCTCGATGCGCCGGCGGAACAGGTCGGTATCGAACAGCGGACAGTCGTGGGTCAGCCGCTTTTTCACTGCTGCCAGCCGCTCCGGCTTGCTCGCCAGCTGGACCGCCAGCGCTTCGAACGCGTCCCGGGATTGCGTCACCAGCTCGGGCAGTCCCGCCGCGGCCAGCAGGCTGGCGGCGACCCGGCCGGGAAAGGCGCTGCCGGCCTGGGTGATCAGCGGCACCCCGGCCCACAGCGCGTCGCTGCCGGTGGTGTGGGCATTGTAGGGCAACTGGTCCAGGAACAGGTCGGCCAGGCTCAGCCGCGCCAGGTGTTTTTCCGGCGGCTGGTGCGGGGCATAGAGAATGCGCTCCGGCGCCACGCCATTGGCCTGTGCGTGGCCGGCAATGTTCTGCGCCAGCGGCGGCGGGCCCTGCAGCAGCCACAGCACGCTGCCCGGCACCTGTTTGAGGATGCGCATCCAGCACGCGAAGGTATCGGGCGTCAGCTTGTAGACGTGATTGAAATTGCAGAACACAAAGCCCTTGTCCGGCAATCCGGCTTCCGCGCGTGTGGGAATGGGCGCCATCGGGCGGCCCCGGTCGTCATTGGCCTGGTAGCAACCGGGCAGGGTGATTACCGCCTCGTCATAGAAACGTTCTTCGCCTTCCGGGATCACGATTTTGTCGGCGATGATGTAGTCGATATAGGGCGCGCCCAGGGTGCCGGGGAAACCCAGATAGTTGACTTGAACAGGCGCGGGCCGCTGCGCGAACACGCCCATGCGGGGCCTGCCGAACCAGCCATTGAGATTGACCAGTATGTCGATGCCGGCATCCCGGATTTTCCGCGCCGCCTCATGATCGCTGAGGCCGCCGATATCGATCCATTCGTCAAAGGCGCTTTTCAGCCGACGGCTCATCGCATCGGTGCCGGTGCTGCCATTGTCCACGGCGATCAATTCGAATTTCTCGCGGTCATGGCGCTCGTAGAGGCCCGCCATCAGGATGGCGGTGGCCTGTTCGCGGAATTCGCCGGAGAGATAGGCGAGGCGAATCTTGCCGCCGGCCTTGCGCGCGAACACGGGCGCCGCGTCGGCCGCCGGCGGATGCATGGCGGCAGCGAAAATGCGCGCGCAGGTCTGGCTGTCGGCGGGACTTTCCGACAGCGCCTGGAACATGAAAGGCCGCGCCACGGGCGCGCCGGCGCGCACGCCCGCGATCAGCCGCGCTTTTTCCGCCGCAAAATCGCTCCAGTCCGCCACTTGCATTTTCAGATGCAGTACGCCGCCTTGCAGGAACGGCATGTCCGGCGCCAGCGCCAAAGCCCGCTCCAGGTCGGCGATGGCGAGCGCATAGTCGTCGCTGGTCTCCCAGCGCGTGTGGCTCCAGCGCGTATAGCCGCGATTGTTCAGCGCCTCGATGTGATTGGGGTTCAGCGCCAGGACCTTGTCATAGGCCTCCAGCGCTTCAAGGGTGCGGCCGCGGTCGCCCAGGATCGCGCCCCGCCGGAACAGCGCCTGGATGTCGCGGGGATTGAAACGCAGCGCCTGTTCGTAGCTGGCCAGCGCTTCATCGATGCGAAACAGCGATTGCAGCGCGTTGCCGCGGTTGGTCCAGGTGTCGGCATCGGGTGCGATGGCCAGTGCCCGGTCGTAATGGTCCAGCGATTCGGCGAAGCGCCCCATCAGGTTCAGAATATTGCCGGCATTGACCAGGACGCCGGCATGGCGGGGATTGAGCGCCAGCGCCGACTGCATCATCGCCAGCGCCTCCTCGGGCCGGCCCTGTTGCACCAGAAGGACGCCCAGCATCTGCCGCGCCGCCAGCATGCGCGCGTCCACGCCCAGCACCTGGCGGTAGAGCTGCTCGGCTTCGACCAGCTTTCCACGCTGATGAAGGACAAGGGCCTGGTTGTAAACGTCCTGCAATCGCTTTCCTTCGCTTGCACCTTGCGGCGTTAGGCTTAAAACTGGCCCATCATGCCGCTTCCCGCCGACATTACCGTGGTGATGACATCGTGCAACCGTCACGATCTGCTGGCGCGCACCCTTGAAAGTTTTCGCGCGCATGAAAGCGAAGGCCGGGTGGCGCGCATCCTGGTGGGCGAGGACGGCGATGCCGATCCCGGCGAGGTCTGCCGCCGGTTCGGGGCGGAATATTTCCGCACCGGCGAGCGGGTGGGCCAGATCAAGCTGATCGACCGGCTCTATTCCATGGTGGACACGCCTTATATTTTCCACCTGGAAGATGACTGGCTGTTCGACCGCTCCGGCTTCATGGAAAAGAGCCGCGCCCTGCTGGAAGCCGACCCCAAGACCCTGCTGGTATGGCTCAGGGCCTGGAACGATACTTTCGAGCACCCTGTGGGCTATGCCGCGCCCGACCGCAGCTGGGGTCAGATGGCGTTTGATTTCTGCGGCTTCTGGCACGGTTTCACATTCACCCCGTCGCTGCGGCGGCTCAGCGATTACCGGCTGTTGCCGGGCGGCGGCTTCCAGCATTTGCCGCGCACCATATTCGTGAAGGCCTACAAGCCGGCCGCGGCGCTGCGCTTCGAAATAGAGGCGAGCATTTTCTATCGCAACCTGGGCTATCGCGCCCTGATCCTGGATGAAGCCGGTTATGTGCGGCACATCGGCGGCGAGCGGCATGTCAAACATCCCGCGGATGCGGCGAACGACCTGAGCGGCATGCGGCGCAATGGACCATGCCCCTGCGGTTCGGGGATGAAACTGAAACATTGCCACGGCGCCCTGGCCTGAGCCTTGCCTGGCTCCGGGGCCTGCCGCACACTGGGGCCAACAAGAATATCGGGGCGGCCCATGCGAAAATTTGTTCTGGCTTTTCTGCTGTTGCCCGCCGCTGCGCTGGCGCAGACCGCAAATCCGCTGCCCAAGCCCGATCTGACGGAAATCTGGTCGCCGGTGCCGCCCAAGGTTGAACCCGGCAAGATGCCGGGCCAGCCGCCGTCCGACGCGATCCTGCTGTTCAACGGCCGCGACCTGTCGGGCTGGGAAAGCGCCAAGGGCGGACCGGCGCAATGGGCCGTGGAAAATGGCGAGATGGTCGATGTGCCCAAGGCCGGCGACATCCGCACCAGCCAGCTGTTCGGCGACATCCAGTTGCATGTGGAATGGATGGTTCCTGTCCTGCCGCCCGATCGCAAGGGACAGGATCGCGGCAACAGCGGCATCTATCTGCAGGGCCTGTATGAACTGCAGGTACTGGACAGCTATGACAACCCTACTTACGTCAATGGTGAGGCGGGCGCCATCTACAAGCAGTCGGCGCCGCTGGTGAATGCGCTCAAGCCCGCGCCCAACTGGCAAGCCTATGACATCGTTTATTACGCGCCGCGTTTTTACAACGACGGCACGCTGGCCGAGCCGGCACGTGTCACCGTTTTCCTGAACGGCGTGCTGGTGCAGAGCAATTTTCCGATCAAAGGCCCGACCGAATATCGCGGCATCCCCCAGTACAAGGCGCACGGCGACGGGCCGATCTTGCTTCAGGCGCATAACAACGCCGTGCGTTACCGCAATATCTGGGTGAGGAAGCTCTAGGCTTCAGCCGGCATAATAGAGATTGAGCGGCAGGTCGCTGTTCTGCACCCGGTAGAAGGTCTGCAGCATCATCGCCACGATGCGCCCTGTTCCGGGCGCCAGCCGGTCATGCACTGCCGAGCGGACCACGCCGAACATGCCGGCGGTCTCCGGATCGTTCAGGTTGGGGCATTCAAATCCCATGCTCCAGTCGGCAAAGACGCGGCAGGGAATTTCGCGGTCCAGCAGGATGCGCGGATCGCTATGGCGGCGGTCCGCCGCGATGCGGGTGTACAGCTCGCGAACGCAGCGCTCATCGCCCTCCAGCATCTGCAGGAAGCCGCCATCGATGTGCAGCAAGAGGCCGGTGATCCCCAGCAGCGCATTGTTGGCGCGCGCGGCGGTCAGGATATTGTCCAGCGCGCGGGGGGGCAGTTCGCTGGAAGGATTGCTGACATAAAGAAGCTGGCGCATGCGGCCAGCTTGCGTCTTCTGGATTGAAAGAAAGTGAAGGCCGCCAACGCTTTTGCGTTAAGACGGCCTTCGTACTTCCTACCAATTCCTTACTGCGCGGGCGCGGGTGCTGCCGGGGCGGGCGCGGCAGGAGCCGGGGCGGGGGCCGCCGGTTCCGCGGGCGCCGCTTCCGGCGTGGCAGCGGCGGTCTTCTTCACCGGTTCGGGATTTTCGGCTTCCCGGATGGCCTTGTGCTCGGCGCGGCGGTCCGCCGCTTCCTTGGCCTGGTCCATAAAGCGGTTTTGCGCGACCGCCGGAATCACGGAAACACTGATCAACAACAACGCTACAGTCGTGCGGAATTTCATGGCGCTCCTCATTTTGGGTACCCCCCGGTATCTGATGGAAAAAAGCTGCCATGAGTTTTGCGATTCCGCAATCTCGTTTGTATTTTTGCTGCAGTGCAGTTAAGGCGTTTCCCCCATGCCTCTACACATCATCAAGCTATGCGTCGGCTGCGACAGTCTTTCGGAACTCGCGGACTGGCAGAAGAAAAGGCTCAAGGAAAAGCGCGCCAAGGGCCAGAAACCCGAGCTGATTCACATTACACGGATGACACCCAAGCGGGGGGACGAGGTCCTGGACGGGGGCTCGCTCTACTGGGTGATCAAGGGCCAGATCGCCGCCCGCCAGAAATTGCTGGGGTTCCGCGAGATCAAGAAAAACGGAGTTCCCCATTGCGGCCTGGTCTATGACAAGGTCCTGGTGCCGGTGGTGGCGCGGCCCCGGCGGGCTTTCCAGGGCTGGCGTTACCTGGAAGCCAAGGACGCGCCGGCCGACCTGGCCAAGACCAAGGGCGCCAAGGATCTGCCCGAAGCCCTGCAGCGGGAACTTGCTTCGCTGGGTTTGCTCTAAGCTTCCCCGATGGGGAATCGCCAATATCTGCTGTGGCCGCTGGCGGCATGGGCGCTGTTCGCAGGCGCCTCGCTATGGCTGACGCACGGGCCGATCCAGCTCGACACCGACAGCGCCATGCGGCTGGTCCAGGTGCGCGATCTTCTTCATGGCCAGAGCTGGTTCGACACCGTCCAGCACCGCATGAACACGCCATATGGTTTGCCGCTGCACCGGTCGCGGCTGGTGGATGCGCCGCTGGCGCTGCTGATGCTGGTCTCCGAGACCTTCGCGCTGATCGCCTGGCCAATGCTGCTCTATGGCGCGCTGCTGTTCCTGCTGGCGCGGCTGGCGGAGCGCCTGGCCGGCGCGCGGGCGGTGGTGCCGGTTCTGTTGCTGACTTTGCTGTGCACCGAACTCTTTGCCGTCTTCACGCCGGGCAATATAGATCATCATGGCCTGCAGCTTGTGCTGATGCTGGCAGCGCTGCTTAGTGTGGTGGAACAACGGCCAGTCCTGACCGCCATTGTGGTCGGCTTCAGCCTGGCGGTGGGGCTGGAGACATTGCCTTACGCCATCGTCGCGATCCTGTTTGCGGCGTTGGGCGAGGGAGCGCGCCGTTTCGGTTTCGCCCTGGCCGGCATGGCGCTGCTGCTGTTGGCGGCCGCCGGTTCTGATCGTTTTCTGGCCGTCTGCGATTCCTATTCGCTGTTTTATGCGGCGCTGCTGGCGGGGGGCGGCCTTGGTGTTGCGGCAATCTCCTTTTTGCCGCGCCATCGGTTGGCGGCGCTGGGCGCGCTGGCGCTGATCCTGCTGGCGCTGGCGGCGATGCTGAATCCTGCCTGCCTGGCCGGTCCCTATGCGGGGATGGATGCGCGCATGCGCCTGATTTTCCTGGACCGCATCAACGAGGCGCGGCCGGTCTGGTCTTTCTTCCGTCTGGCGCCGGCGCAGGTGATCGGCGGCTATCTTTATGCCGCCGTCGCACTGGCTTTCTGCTTTGCCGTGCCGCCGGGCCGCGCCCGTCTTGCCGTGATCCTCTTTGCTGCCGCGGCCCTCTTGACCGCTACCTTGCAATACCGCGCTACCCCTTTCGCGCTGGTCTTTGCCCTGGCCGGGCTGGCGGCGGGACTGGTGCAAATCACGCGTCACCGCAGCATCGTCTGGGTGGCGGCCATGCTGCTTTTGGGAAATGGCGCTGTCTTCACCATCGCCGGTGAGGTGGCGGAGGGGCGGCAGAAGGCGGCCAATCGCGCCATCGCTTTCTTTGAGCAAGAAGACTGCGGCCATGAGATGGCGATGGAGGCGTTCAAGCAGCTTCCGTCCGGGCGGGTCGCCGCATTCGTGGACCAGGGCCCGGGCGTTCTGGCCTACACGCGCAACAGTGTGATTGCCGGACCCTACCATCGTGACGCCGCCGGCATTCTGGACACGTATGAGATTTTCACCGGAAAAGATCCCCGTGCCGTCCTGAACAGGCGCGGCATCGATTACCTGATGACCTGCCGCGCCGCGCCGGATTGGGAATTCTATCGCGCTGGGGGCGCACTGATTTCGCAACTTGCCGCGGGGCGGACGCCGCCATGGCTGACCGAGGTGGAAGGCGCCACCGGCTTTGATCTGCCTACCGGCAGCGCCCAGGTCTACCGGATCAAGCGATAGCCATATTGTCGATCAGCCTTGTCTTGCCGATCTTGACCGCGGCCAGGATGCGGGCGGGACGTTCCAGCGCCGTGATGTGATCCAGCGTCTCCGCGTCGCGGATGGCGACATAATCCACATGCGAAAAGCCCGCTTTCCACAGCGCCTCGATGGCGGCGGCTTCCGCCGCCCGAAGGTTGCCGCCGCCGCGCGCCGCCGCGATGGCGTCTTTCAGGATCAGGTTCAGGCTGGCGGCGATCCTGCGTTCATCGATGCTCAGATAGGCATTGCGCGATGACAGGGCCAGACCGTCTGCCTCGCGCAGGGTGGGGGCGCCGATGATCTGGACCGGCAGGCCCAGGTCGTGCACCAGCCGCTTGATCACCAGAAGCTGCTGGTAATCCTTTTCTCCGAACACCGCGATGTCGGGCAGGGCGGCGATCAAGAGCTCGGCCACCACCGTGGCGACACCGGCGAAGAAGTGCGGACGAAAATCGCTTTCCAGGCCCTTGCTGGGGCCGCCCACCGTGACGGTGGTGGCGAAGCCTTCCGGATACATCTCCCGCGCCGTGGGCGTGAAGACGATCGCCGCGCCGTCGCCCAGCTTTTTCAGGTCGGCGTCCAGGGTGCGGGGATAAGCGTCGAAATCTTCGCCCGGGGCGAACTGGGTGGGATTGACGAAGATGCTGACCACGACATGGTCGGCGTGCTTTCGCGCTTCCGTCACCAGCGAAACATGGCCGTCATGCAGCGCCCCCATGGTGGGCACCATGCCGATGCGAGCGGGTTTGAGTTGAGCCAGCGCTGTGCGCAGCTCTGCGACGGTCGTGACGATTTTCGTCATTACCGGGTTTGCACAGCCGCGAAGCAGGTCTGGCCGCGCTGGGTCAGGCGGTTGCAGACCTCGCGCGCTTCCTGTTCGGCGAACAGGCCGAAGCGGGCGCGGTACAGGGTGTGGCCGCGCGCCGAGGTGATGGGGGCGATGATCCGGCTCGCACGCGCCAGCACGTCCTGCGCCTTGCCGGCATAGGTCTTGAGCTGGGCGTCGGCCAGCGCCTTGTCAGCATAGGCGCCGATCTGGATGGTCCAGTTGCGGCCCGGCGTCACGTCGACATCGCCTTCGCCGCCATCCAGCGAGGGCCGCATCTGGGGCCGGGGTGCATTGACCTGTGCGGCGATGGGCACGGCGGTGGCGGTCTTGACCAAGCTCGTCTTCACAAGGTCGTTTTGGGCAGCGGCCAGGGCGGTGTCAGGACGCGGGCTGGGATGGGCCACATTCCTGGCCACCAGCGGTGGCACCGCCGGGACGGC
>Ga0073936_10001237_pt1 | contig 39727 bp, 31 predicted proteins | sample AliMusrvi5mmetaG_FD_87041 | JGI IMG/M metagenome (GOLD analysis project Ga0073936, IMG submission 87041) | Freshwater lake bacterial and archeal communities from Alinen Mustajarvi, Finland, to study Microbial Dark Matter (Phase II) - Alinen... | ecosystem: Environmental > Aquatic > Freshwater >...
AAACATGGTCGCAAGGCCTTTAGCTTGTTCAAGTTTGGGTTGATTTTTTTGGCCTATTCACTGCTGAACCCCTTGTCAATAAATGATCTTGCAAATTGTATTAAAATTTTGTCATGTACTTAGCCCTGCAACCGAAAAGTTCACGGCGCACTATTCCACGAAGGAGGGGCTGATTGATAATTCTGTGAATGTAATCTATGAGGATCATCGCGGCTGTCTCTGGATGAGTACCTGGAAAGGCATCGCCCGGTTCAATCCCGGTACTGGCAAGTTTAATAATTACGGTACCATCAATGGACTGCCTTTCAAAGAGTTTAACACCAACGCCAGTTTTATGGATGAGGATGGAACCATCTATTTCGGTGGCGAAGGCGGTGTAATTGCTTTTCATCCGGATTCGTTTGTGAACTTTGAAACCCGGGCTGCGCTTGGGATTGAGTCCATTACCGTCAACGGCGGGCTGAAAGAATTAGATTACCCATTGAGAAATGGGCAATTGGTCACGCTGCCACACGACCAGAATACATTCATCATCTCTTTTTCCGGCTTTGATTTCAGGCATGCGGAAGATCGCATCTATCGATACAGGCTTAAGGGAGTTAAAGATGATTGGATACAGAGTCAGAATGGCGACCGTAAAGCTGAATTCTCCGGACTGAAGCCCGGAGAATATGTTTTTGAAGTACAGTCAACCTATAAAGACTGGCCCTGGATATTGGATGAAACCAGCATTTCAATCAAAATTTCCAGTCCGCCGTTGTATCAGCAGAAGTTTTTTTTTATCATGCTTGCAGGAGTGGCTGTTCTTGCACTGATTACGGTTGTTCTTCTCAGCATGCGCAACTTCAGCATTCGCAAGGAGGTTGAAATATCCCGCCTTGAAAAGGAGGCCAACCAATCTAACATGAATTTTCTGAAAAGTCAGATGAATCCCCATTTCTATTTTAACACCCTCAATGCCATCAATAGTTTTGTGCTGCAAAACGATGCCCGCGCTGCCAATAAGTTCCTTACCATGTTCGCCAAACTGATGCGTGAAATTCTTGAAAACTCACAAAATGAGTTTATTTCGGTTGCAGAAGAACGTGCGGTACTCGAGAAATATTTACAATTGCAGCAACTTCGTTTTCCCGGTATTTTTGATTTTACCATTGAGGCAGAAGAAGGCGTTGCCGATATGAAAATACCTCCCATGCTAATGCAGCCATTTGTAGAAAATTCTGTAGAGTATGCTTTCACCGGAAATAAAGCCGATGGATTCATCAGGGTTATGTTCAGGAAAAGCAATGGTTTACTGATCTGTGAAGTGACTGACAATGGCATCGGCATTGATAAATCACAGGAAATAAAGGTTAAAACCAACCGGAAATCAACAGCCCTGATCAATATTGCGAAAAGAATTGAGGTTCTTCAGAAAATCTATCATGTTAAAATCGATCTGATCATTTCCAGTGCCTTTTCCGATAATACTGAAAATCCGGGCACCCGTATTTCCCTTATACTTCCGGATTTCAGTCCAAATAAAACCGTCGTATAAAATGAAACTGAAAACAATTATCATCGAAGATGAACTACTGGGACAACAGGCGCTTACAGCCATCCTGAATGGCTTTTGTGCCGGCAGTATTGAACTTGTTGATGTGGCTGCAAGTGTTGAACAAGCCATCGCTTCAATTAAAAAACATAAACCGCACCTCGTATTTCTTGATATTGCTCTTGGTATTCATGTTGACGGCGCCTTTGATGTATTAAAGGCGTTTAAAACCATTGATTTCAAGGTGGTATTTACGACCAGTTCAAAACAACCGGAAAACATTTTACTCGCACTCAATAAATACGGCGCAAAAAAATATCTGCTCAAGCCCCTTGACATTGACGAAGTAATTGATTCGGTAAACCTGGTTAAGGAGGAGATTAACATGATATCGCATGAGGATGACCTGACTGGTATTAAAACATTGCTTAATACAATCGGGGTCACAGAAACGCATAATAAAATTCCTTTTCCTGTAAAAAACGGCGTTCAGTACATCCCCGTAGAAGATATTGTGATGTTCAGGTCGGATTTGAATGATACCATCGTTTTTATTAACAATGGCACCAGCCTTAAAACATCCCGTAATCTAAAGTACTTCGAGGATCATTATGCCGGCGGGGATTTTATCAGGGTATCACGCTCCTATATCATCAACAAAAAGCATGTGCAAAGCTATTCATCTGAAGATGGAGGGACGATTCACTTGTCCTGCGAATGCTCGGCGGCGCTTTCAAAAAATCATGCCCCCGGTTTCTTTGCTGCACTTGGCCGATAACTTCTCGTTACAAAGCTTTTATTATCAGCATGATCGACGTGAATTCTGAAGGATTGCCGGAAATACCGATGGCATTGACCATATCAGGCCGGTTCAACGTGACCACTCCTGAACAGTGATTGTTAACCTTAAATGTTACAATTTTTTTTATTATGGATTCCCCCGGTCGCTCGATTTTGAGCGAAGCGCGGATACTTGAAATTCCTGCAATCCCTCAGTATTTGATGTCTTAAACGTGTATAGTTTCTGGGAGAAATAACTGATAAATACAGTCACAATTGAAATAATAATATTGGATGGTGAAGGATAAAGGTTGAAACCGTCTACTAATAATTTTATCCCAAAATAACTGATACAAAGATTGACAAGAAACACAACTGAATATCGAAATAATTGAACTCTTCCATTCAAACCGGATGATGAGAAAGTAACATATTTCTGCAACAAAAATCCTGAAAGTAAGACAATTGGCACCTTGATTGCCAAGGCCGCGATATGTGAACTGAGTGTTACAAAACCGAGTTCCAACATTTTTTTCCTTAAAACGAAATTGTAGATCAGAAAATATAATACCCAATCGAATACCAAATTTGCTGATCCAGTTATACCGTATCGAAAAAATTGCAAGGTCATAATTTTGCGGAAGGGGGGGTACAAGAAATCGATAATCCTTCTGATAGACTTACCTGAGGCTATAAGAACATTGCTCATTCAGAAAATTGTTAAATTGTTTTTCGGTCAATCGTATTGCAATCATTAATTGCTGCAAATGTATTGCAAGTGATCTTTTCCCTTATATCCCTTTTCGAAAAATCAATAATCAGGAAAATAAACTGAAAACAGATACATCTATTGTCTTAGTTGGTGGTGGATTATTTCTTTTTGCAAAATTCTTTATTCTCTGACCTCTGAAACCTCCAGTGGCGGTATCGCAAACCACCATCGGAAAGTGAATACCAACACGATCCAGGGTGCCTGTCTTTCTGACTGGCGGGTTGAATGGTGAAAATGTCAGAGAAGCCATTGATATCGTCCAGCCCTTTGGAGTGGATGTATGTTCTGGAGTGCGGACGGATTGTAAGTTGGATGAGCGGAAGATCGAGGCATTTTTTAAGGCGGTATAGGGGCTAGTATGAGATTTCATAGGTATATTGGATTCAATCGACAATTTTTGAAGTAGTTGGCATTTAAAACATACCTGAATTATAGCAACTGCAAAATAGGCTATATTTGTCATAGAATATTTCTTTTTTTGAAGGCATTAAATTCAAAACCCCAAAACTGACAAAAATGAGTCTTAATGGCGGTATTGGGTCGTTAAAATGTTTCCAGAATATCCAAGAAAATACCAATCCGCTCTACTATGCCTTGGGAAAAACGCTAACAGCCGTCCTTCTGCATTCTAAATAAAACAAGTGCTTAGTACAAACCATCACCGATTTCAAACGAAATGAAAATGCTCACCAATGATAAGGTTAAATTAATTGAGAAACATGGATTAATTGCCGATTCAAAATCAAACTGGATTTGAAAAGACGGAATTATGGGATTCAGATTTCTTAAAGCATAAAGCCAGTGGATTAATCATCGATTACAGGTTCTTACAAAGAATAACAATAATCGAAGATTTTATAAATTTCTGTGGGTACCTGGAAAACCTTAATGCCGGTAACAACAACAGTCTTACATCTAAATGAGGATTTTTCGCCAATTATTGATTTATTTCTACTGCTGTGTAGTAAGGAATGGTGAAGTAAAATGTTGAGCCTTTTCCAGGCTCGCTATCCACCCGGATTTTTCCGCCAAGCATTTCCACATAGGATTTTGATAACGCTAATCCCAAGCCAGAAAGTTCGTAATTATGGGTAATAAGTATTTCTCCTTCGCTGAATTTTTCAAAAATGATTCCTATCACTTCTTCACTAATTCCTTCACCCATATCCTTCACGAAGAATTCCAGGAATTGCCCCGATTTTTTGTATCCAAAATTAACGGAGCCTGTTGGAGTGACAATAATGGCAATATTGACAAGGGTTTTAAGTACATAAAGGATTTTATCAATGTCTGATTTAATGATAGCTTCCTCAGCAATCAGGGGTTTTTCAACTAAAATCTGGATGCCTTTTTTATCAGCAGCAGATTTAAATAAATCGTTAATGTAGTCCAGTTTCTCATTCACATTGAACGCTGAAATAGAAGGTTCCATTCTCCCAGCTTCAATTGTTGCCATATAGAAGAGATCATTGATGATAGTATACATTCTGTTAGCACCATTATTGATCAAATGCAGCATATCCTGCTGTTCATCCTTTGAAACCTTGGATTCCATTAAAATTTGTGAAAATCCGATGATTCCGTTCAGTGGAGTTCTGAGTTCATGACTCAGGCATGCCATGAATTGAGATTTAAACTTATCGCTTTGCTCTGCTTTTTCTTTGGCTTTAACAAGATCAGCCATGGCGTTTTTGAGGTCACTCGTATCTTTTTCATGGGATGCTTTCAATGCATCATAGCCCATGCGTAATACCTGAAATTCATTCAGGAGCTCTTCTCTGGATTTGGCTTGATCGTTCATATGTAATAAGTTACCGGTTATTCCATTTTGTTTTACTCCAACCTTGCAGCTCACCTTCCCGACCGCATTTATCGCAGCACCAAAGAATGAACTCGTTTATGAGTTCCATTTTCATTGAGAAACTGTGTCAGGCTGAATATGTACATATGAGGTGGGTCTTAGTTTTTTTACCTTTTTTCAGTGGGTTATCATGCCAATTTTTTCTGAACGAACATGGATTTTAAATCCCAATCTGTTAATTCATGAAGAATTCAAGTGCAATTTTCTTCAGTGAAAAATAACGGACTTCCACAATATAGTGATTCCGGAACTCAACCGTTGATTTAATCCAGGGTTCCAAAACATCCATGGGCACCACAATATTGGATAATATTGCTAAAATGACCGTATAGCACGCACATTAAACAGGAATGATTTGCTCCCGTTACCCTGATTGCCGCTGTTAAAATCCAACTCATAGGCGTTAACCGCACTGTACTCACTGGATGTCCAATAGTTATTATACGCAAAACCGCCAATTACATTTCTTTGCTGGTACATCAAGTTAAGCTCATCTAACGATGGCAAATACCAGTCGTTGTAACCGTTCAACAAAAGCTGATCACAAATGCCGGCTGCGATCCCTGCCGTACCGCATCCGTTTACAATAGCCGTAGTATTGGCTTGACCCGTTCCAACTGCTATGGAGGCGACACCAATAAAGGTTCCCCAACACCCCCATTGTGCACCTGTGCTTTGGTCGCCCGAAGCTGCTATTAACCCATGTTCATTCGTAAAATCAATGTAGAAGATTATTCCACCACCATAATTCTGACCAATATAGAACGGGGTGGTATTAAAACTCAATTGGTTTCCATAGGAAGTTCCTGTACTGTTTGTCGCATATGCTCTTACATAATACATTGTGTTTGCGGTCAAACCTGTGAGATTGCTTGAAAAAATTCCAGTACCGCTTCCATCGGTGGTCTTGTTGTTTGCTGTTGTAGGATCAGGTGCGAAACTCCAGCATACTCCCCTTGCAGTTACAGGTGAACCCCCGTCAGAGGTCACATTCCCTCCACTGTTAGCCGAATTGCCTGATATGTTTGATATTGCTGTCGTACTGACAGTTGGTAATTGAACCCCACCCCATGCAGGCACGCCATTGTTCAAAGTCAGCACCTGTCCATTTGTGCCAACCGGAACTCCCACCCATTGTGTGCCATTCCAGTACTGCATATCTCCAACGCTTATTCCCTGGGGGGCTTCAATGGCTATCCATCGTGTTCCATTCCAACGATAATAACCCGCCATTACATTGTATGGCGAAATCCCGGCAATGGCAGTATTATAAACAAGTAACCCAACGGCTGGAGCTCTTAAAGGGTCTGGGGAATTTATGGCTGTCAATGCAACACGCGGGGGAAGCAACCCTTTGTTAATAAAATTGACATCAAGTCCAGCCGAAGGGTCAGGATCACTCTTATCTACACTGATTCCAACCTGGGCGGAAAGCTGCATTGAGATCAACAATATCAGCATAAAGAATATGCTGGTTAAACAGATTTGCTTTTTCATAGTATGGATTTTTTGAGTATATAAAGATATAGTCTTTAGCGTGAAAAATCAACATTGGAGATTGGAATCAAATTTGCATGGCTGATTTTGGGATATAAGCGTCAGGAACAAATTCCGTATATTTGTCCTATGCCATTCCCCACCCCAACATATAACATTGAAACCGAAGAGCAGGTGGAAACGACTACGGCTACCCCAGCCGTCAAGTTCGATGAAAAACTGAAGAATGAAATTCTAAGCCGGATTCATGAAGAAAAAGCCGTGATCGTTCATTGCTCCTACAATGCTGCGATAGATGGTGGTATCAGAATTTGGAACTCCACCTTTCTGATCGACAAAGCCTCAGGTGACCGAAGCAATATGCATCATGCTGAAAATATCTCCATTGCTCCTGAATGGACGTATGTGCCAGAAGGAAAAACCCATCGATTCACACTAATCTTTGCACCCCTACCTAAATCCTGTGAGTTCTTTGATCTGCTGGAAGATATTCCTCAGGCTGGTGGGTTCTTTATCCAAAATATCAAGAGGAACAAGTCAGATGTGTACGATGTGGTTATTTAGTAAATTGTTGACAGACAACAAGAACTATAAATATTTACCCAATGAAAGTAATAGCGATAAACGGAAGTCCGAAAAAAGAAGGGAACACGTATCATGCCCTGAAAATGGTTGGGGATGAACTTCTTGCGAGTGGTATTGAGTACGAAATTCTGCATATCGGGCATAAACTGATTCATGGTTGCACGGCATGTGGCAAATGCGCTGAAAACAAAGATGAAAAATGCAGCCTTGGAGCCGATGGTTTGAATCAGTGGATACAAACAGTTAAAGCTGCCGATGGTATTATCATTGGCTCACCAGTGCATTATTCAGGTATTGGCGGGACAATGAAGTGCTTCTTAGACAGGCTGTTTTATGTTTCAGGGGCAAATGGGAACCTGTTACGCCATAAAGTCGCAGCTGCAGTGGTTGCTGTTAGACGAACTGGGGGTTCATCTACTTTGGATGGTTTATACCATTATCTAACCTACGCTGAAATGCTGGTTGCAACTTCCAGTTATTGGAATGTCATTCATGGCAGAACACCAAATGAGGTCTCCCAGGATGGTGAAGGTGTGCATACTATGTGTGTTTTGGGTAAGAATATGGCCTGGCTGTTGAAAATGAAAGAAGCCACATCAGGTACCATTCAACCACCCTCACCCGGAAAGAAGGTGGTCACAAATTTTATCAGGTAGATCACGATATTAATAGTTCAAATACGATTATATGAAAAAAGTAATCAATGCCAGAATCATAGTCAAACCAGAAGCAATTACCAGGTTTCTTGCTTTAGCGAAAACAATGGTTGAGAATAGCAATTCAGAGAAGGGATGTTTAATTTACAAGTTGTACCAGGAGGCAGGATGTCCGCAAAGTTTCATCTTTTATGAGGTATATGAAAACCAGGATGCTGTGAACATTCATAATGCCTCACCGTACTTCAAAACCTTCATTGAACAAATGTCCGCGTTGGCATCAGACACGCCACAGGTGGATGTTTTCTAAAAGTCACCGGAACAATCCCTGCCGGATTATTATCTGTTGTCCCACCTGGACATGCCGATGGCCCTGACCATACCAGGCCGGTTCAAAATGACCCCTCCTGAGCATTGATTGTTAACAGGTTGAAGTGGTCATCCAAAATCTGCAGAGGTTGGTCACGACCTCCGGTTCCTCAAGCAATACACTTTTTATGTTTTGTTTTTCTATCTTTGACCTTTGGATAAAGCAGACCCCTTCATCCATGACCAAAGAACAGTCCATCAAAGAACTTATGACCATTCCATCGGTTGGGAAATCCATTGCCAATGACTTGTGGAACTGGAAAGATTCAGCAAGAATTAAAAGAACCTGAAAGACCTCCGGATGAAAATAGTGCAACCCTCCCCCTTCTCTTTAAAAATCCGCAATGGGCTTCTTGTTGGTATTATTATCAATGTTCTTCTTGTTATATATGGCGAGTTGCTGGTTCCCACAGCATTAACTGCCTCAGGCAATGGTATCAGTGGTTTTTTAGCATCGTTATGTATTTTGCTGATATATGCAGGGGTCATCTTATACACAGTCAAACCTACTGAAAGGGTTCACAATGATATTCTTCAATACTCTCTGATTTTCGGTCTAATCATTGGTTCCATATATTTTCTTGAAATAATTCTGGAATATATTTTACTGCCGGGTAACCAGTTAAATCTTCTTATGGGTAAAATTGAATTTGGTTTGGCATTTGTCCTGTTTTTTCTTTCAGGTGTGTGGAGTGTAAGGGCAACCCGAAAGTATTTTTCTTCAGTTTTGACTTCTTTCTGGTGTGGCATGGTTTCTTCTCTCATTTGGTTATGTGCAGTGTTGCTTGTTTTTTATTTGTTTCATGATACAAGTCAACAAATGGCGGTTTTACAAGCTGAAGGTGATTTTGAAGATTTCAAACGAAGCGGAATGACTGACTTAAATGCATTTATTATTCAGGACTTCTGGGGTGCTGGTTTTTTTCATCTGTTTCTAAGTCCAATAGTTGCCACTATTCTTGGGTCAATTGGTGGACTATTCGGGTTATTATTCCTGAAACTATTTAAGCCTTAACAATTGTTTCCGGTATTGTGATTTATTGCCATTTAACAGATAATTTTTAAACTCATCCATGAAAAAGCCACTTAACTTAAAATACCACCATCTTGGAATTCCAACCAAGGATCCAATTGAAGGTGAGGTTTATCTGAAAGATTACAAAGTATACCACTATGGTTACGAAAAAAGTGAATACGGGATCGAATGGATGCGGTATGAAGAGGGGTGCAATCTGCCTGAAATCGTGAAGACCTTACCGCACGTTGCCTTCGAAGTTGAAGACATTTATGAGGCAATCAAAGGCAAAAAAGTAATCATTGAACCCAATAGCCCGTCAGAAGGTAACATTGTTGCATTTATCGAAGAAAATGGTGCCCCGGTTGAATTCATACAGGTTGTCAATAAATAGCTAAAATGAATAAAAAAAACTTTTGGGGAGTCATTTGTCATGGGGACATGAGTGGCTGGAAGGAGTTGGCAAGATTGGTTTCAGAAGCCTAATTATTGTAATTCCCGAGTTTGACACTTCGTTTTTGTAACTGATTTACATACAGCATAGTAATAGCACCTCAAACAGTTTGTGCCACTACATTGAAAAACATACATACTTTCTTACCTGAACCCTATAGGTGGAAAGTAAGTAAGTTGGTCCGGATGTCGTCACCTTAAACCGTAACACAAGCATTTCTTTAAACTTTTTGTTGTCATGATAATGAAGCAGATGCGGAAATGTTTGATAGGCAATCGTTGAAACACTCTTGCGTAACAGTTTCACATTGATTAATTTGGCTGTTTAATGAATAACAAGTATCCTCACGTTTAATCCCAATACTATGAAAAAGGTTGTACTCCTGCTTTTTGTTTTAGCGATCTGCATACAAGCAGTAGCCCAGGTTAGTATTAACACCGATGGCACTGCTCCTGATAACAGTGCAATGCTTGATGTGAAAGGAACAACCCACGGATTTCTGATCCCCAGGATCTCCACTGCCATGCGGGACGTGATCCCCTCGCCGGCAGCCGGGTTGCTGATCTACAACACCACCACCAACCTGCTCAATGTTTACAATGGGAGCACCTGGTATTCGCTTGAAGCTGCTTTCATCACTTCAACTTCCGGAACCATCAGTGCCGGCGGCGGTGTGGCTATCAATGCTGTGCCGGGATCGACACCCGATAATTCTGCGATACTGGATGTGAATAACCCCACGAGGGGTATCCTGATCCCACGTACAACGCCTGAATCCATTACATCATCCGCCACTGGGTTGATTATTTATAATACGAACACTAACCTTTTGAGTTATTACAATGGCATGAGCTGGGTAAGTCTGTGCTCAATATCTACCGGTGTTCCCGGCGCTACAGGCAGCCAGACGGCCCTTGGGGTTGCGATCAATACCAGCAATGATGCTCCGCATCCCTCTGCAATGCTTGATGTTGCAGCCGCAAACAAAGGGGTGCTGATTCCGCGACTTACAGCAACGCAACGCAATGCGATTTTACCGGTAACCGGCCTTGTGGTATATAATGCATCCTTGAACAGCATTGAGTTTTATAATGGTACCGCATGGTACCAGGTAACGACGAACTACATACCCCCGCCAATACCAGGTACAAACGTGCCGGCAGAAAACCAGGTCATCTGGAACTGGAATTTCGTTCAGGGAGCCACAGGATACCGGTGGAATACTACCAACAGCTTCGCCACCGCCACCGATGTTGGCGCTGCAACAACAATAACGGAAACCGGGCTAACCTGCAACACAGCCTATACAAGGTATGTCTGGGCTTATAACACCTGTGGGAACTCAACACCTGTTATATTGAATCAATCTACATCAGCATGCACAGGTGGTGGATTCACATGTGGACAAAGCCTTATCATCAGTCATGTTGCCGGGCCCGTTGCTCCTGTTAATAAGACCACTGCTTATGGTACTGTAACAAACATACCTGGTGAGGTTTCAAAATGCTGGATTACAAGTAATCTTGGTTCTGATCATCAGGCGATAGCTGTCACTGATGCAACAGAAGCATCTGCCGGCTGGTACTGGCAGTTTAACCTCAAAAAGGGGTACAAACATGACGGTTCCACATTAACCCCGGCCTGGACCATCACCATCATCAATGAGAATTCTGACTGGCTTTCCGCAAATGACCCATGCAACCTGGAACTTGGAACCGGGTGGCGTCTCCCGACCTACACCGAATGGTACAATGTTGACAATACCGGCGGTTGGACCAACGCGAATGGTCCATGGGGATCAGGCTTGAAGCTCCATGCTGCCGGGTGTATCGAAGCCAGCAGTGGTTTGCTGTTCGACCGGGGTTCCTACGGCTACTACTGGAGCAGTATACAGTACAGCTCGTTCAGCGGGTGGGATCTGTTCTTCTACGGTTACAACTGCAACGTACAAGCCTACAACAAGGCGCACGGCTTCCCTGTTCGCTGTATAAAAAACTTATAAGTACATTGAAAGTGCAGCAACTCAACGTACTCAATTACTTACTTTCAACCCTTTAGTATCTCACAAAGGAAGTAAGTTCTGTGACGACGCAGAACCAGGTTATAGCATCCTGATCATAACATGCTGAACCTTGATCTTACCCACCTTGATGTACTTGTTGAACTGTTCTTCGGCGTATGCATCGGCAAGTACCCTGATCTTTTGTTTGATCTTGTCCACGTACGTGTATTTACGTGCGAGAAAATCTACGATCTGCTCTTGAGTGAAGTCTGCCGGTAGTCTTTATTACTGAATCCTGAATTCAACAGGCTCTTGACGATATTCTGCAAGGTATCATTGAACTTTGCGGATGATGTGAGTACATACGAAACATTCAGTAAAATGTCAGCATGTCGGATAACATAAGGCTGTCTTAGCACACGTCCAAGGATCTGTTTGTGCTGCATTGGGGACATTGTTCTGATACGGTCGCATACCTTCGCCGGTGATCGGGTTATAGGTTCCAACCTGATCCTCCCAAAAGCGTTTAAATGCAACGTCGGTAAGCTTCTTGCGAATTCAGGATGAAAGTACAAGTCATGAATTGGAAAGGAAATGTTTGTAATGAATAGAATTACAGAATGTTACATGTTGGTGCTAACGTTCAACATGGTTAAGTGGCAGATAATCAGGTAGATAATGATTGTTGTACCTATGTTGTACCCGACAAGAAAAAAGGCCGACATCGTGTTGATTGTCAGCCTTCTGTGTAATGAATTGTAGCCCCACCAGGAATCGAACCTGGATTTAAAGTTTAGGAAACTTCCGTTCTATCCATTGAACTACAGGGCCGGAGGAATACCGAATATCGAATATCGAATAACGAATATTGAACAGGGGGCAAAATTAACATTTTTATTTGATATCGGCGCCATCCAGTGTTCCTTCGCCGGGGGTGACAAAAAAGAGGGTCCCGTCGGGGTTCTCCGCCATGAGGATCATTCCCTGCGATTCGATCCCCTTGAGTTTGCGGGGCCCGAGGTTTACGAGGATGCAAACACGCCTGCCAATGATCTCTTCGGGCGTGAAAAATCTGGCAATGCCTGAAACCACCGTGCGCCGGTCGAGACCGGTATCGATCTTCAATTTCAGCAATTTGTCGGTTTTAGCCACCTTTTCCGCCTCAAGGATGGTTCCGGCACGGATATCCATTCTGGAGAAATCTTCGAATCCTATGGGTTCCTTGCCCGGTTTCACAGGTGTTTTGGCCTGTGCAGCTGTATTGGCCTGCCTGGTGTCGAGCAGTTTTTGCACCTGTGCTTCAATGGCAGGGTCCTCGATCTTTTCAAAGAGAAGTTCAGGCTGTTCAAGTATATGGCCGGCCGGGAGCCAGTTCAGGAGTATGGCCTCTTGCCACCTGAAAAGCGGCAGGTTGAGCGTTTTCCTGATCCTGGCAGCGGAAAATGGCAGGAATGGTTCAGCCACGATGGACAACTGGGCGCAAATCTGAAGCGAGAGGTTCAGGATGGTGCCAACACGGGCGGGATCACTCGCAAACAGTTTCCACGGTTCGTTTTCGGTAAGGTACTTATTCCCAAGCCGGGCGAGGTTCATCATTTCGGCCAGTGCTTCACGGAAGCGGTAGCCGTGGATGCTCGCAGCAATGCGGCCGGGAAATTGCAGCATCTCTTCCATGGTCGCTTTGTCATGGCCGGTGTATCCGGCCGGAACAGGAACTTGCCCTTCGAAATATTTGTGGGTGAGAACCATGGTACGGTTGATAAAATTCCCGAGGATGGCGACGAGTTCACTGTTGTTTCTTGTCTGGAAATCCTTCCAGGTGAAGTCGTTGTCTTTGGTTTCGGGGGCTGCCGAAGTAAGTACATAACGCAAAACATCCTGCTTGCCCGGGAATGCTTCGAGGTATTCGTGAAGCCATACGGCCCAGTTTCGCGAGGTGGATATCTTATCTCCTTCCAGGTTTAGGAATTCGTTGGCCGGCACGTTATCGGGGAGGATGTAGGTTCCTTCGGCCTTCAGCATCACCGGGAAGATGATGCAGTGAAAAACGATGTTGTCTTTGCCTATAAAATGAACGAGCTTGGTTTCAGGGTCCTTCCAGTATTTTTCCCAATCTGCTGTGAGTTCCCTTGTGGCCGAAATATAACCGATGGGCGCATCAAACCATACATACAGCACCTTCCCGTCGGCACCTTCAACCGGAACCTTTACCCCCCAGTCGAGGTCGCGGGTAACGGCGCGGGGTTGCAGGCCCTGGTCGATCCAGGATTTGCATTGCCCGTAAACATTAATTTTCCAATCATCTTTGTGGCCTTCCAGGATCCATTCGCGCAGCCAGGGTTCATACTGGTCGAGCGGAAGGAACCAGTGCCTAGTTTTGCGCAGTACGGGTTTATTTCCACTGAGCACAGATTTTGGTTCAATCAGGTCGGTCGCATTGAGGGATGTGCCGCATTTCTCGCACTGGTCGCCGTATGCTTTCTCATAACCACAGTGGGGGCATGTCCCGGTGATGTACCTGTCGGCAAGAAACTGCCCCGTGGCTTCATCGAAATACTGTTCCGAAATTTTTTCGATAAACTGTCCGGCATCATACATCTTGCGGAAAAATGCAGAGGCCGTTTCATGATGCACCTGGTTGGATGTGCGGGAATAGATGTCGAAGGAGATTCCAAAATCCGCGAATGATTTTTTTATGATCCCGTGATATTTGTCAACAATGTCCTGCGGGGTCACTCCCTGCTGCAGAGCCTTGATGGTGATGGGGACACCGTGTTCGTCCGAACCTCCGATGAAGATGACATCCTCATCGTTCATCCGCAGGAACCTGACATAGATGTCGGCCGGTACATATACCCCGGCGAGGTGGCCGATATGGATGGGTCCATTGGCATAGGGCAGCGCGGAGGTGACAGTATACCGCTTGTAAACAGGATTATCGCTCATTGGATCGGGCTGTGAGGATTGGCTAAAAATGAGGCGCAAAGATATGAAATAATGAAAAATGGAGGTTCAATTATTATTCGGCCATGCTGACCATGATCCCGGATGATGTTTCCGCCTTTTTACTTACTTTTGGCGCATGATCAGGCCAGCTTATCTGAAGAAGGGCGATAAGATCGCCATTGTCTCCCCGGCACGGAGCATCACTTTCGAAGAGGTGCACCCGGCCATCCGGTTTTTCCAGCGCCATGACCTGGAGGTTGTGCTGGGAAGCTATGTTTTCAGCAGGCAACACCAGTTTGCCGGTTCGGATGAACAGCGGTGCAGGGATTTTCAGCACATGCTGGATGATGAGAAGATCAGGGCGATCGTTTGTTCACGTGGCGGTTATGGCACGGTGAGGATCATCGACAAGCTTGATTTTACACGGTTTCGGGAAAACCCGAAATGGATTGTCGGATTCAGTGATGCAACGGTGCTTCATGCCCACATTTTCCGCCAGTTTGGCATTGAGACCCTCCACGCCGCCATGCCGGTCAACATGCAGGGTGAAAATAAGGGCGAAACCATGCAGACCATGATGAATGCCCTTTTCGGGAAGCGGATCACCTATTCTTATCCAAAACCAGGCCTTGCACGCGAGGGGAGGAGCGAAGGAGTGCTCGTGGGCGGGAATCTTTCCATCCTGTTCAGCCTGATGGGTTCGGTTTCAGAACCCGACATGGCCGGAAAGATCCTGTTCCTGGAGGATGTGGATGAATACCTGTACCATGTAGACCGGATGATGATGAACCTGAAGCGGGCCGGGAAACTGGATAACCTGAAGGGGCTGATTGTGGGGGGAATGACCGGCATGAAGGACAATGCCATCCCGTTTGGCAAAACCGCCGGCGAGATCGTCGCCGATGCGGTGAAAGATTACACATTCCCGGTTTGTTTCGATTTTCCGGCAGGCCACCAGGATACAAACCTCGCCCTCATCCTGGGCAGGAAAGTCAGTTTCAGTGTAGACAAAGAGGTGGAACTTTCATTTTATTAACAAGCCGTATTACCTTTTCCATTTTTCCCGATTAACAGGAAAGTTGCTGCAAAGAGGTAAAAAAAAGGCCGATGAAAGATCATATCGGATTGGGAAAGGCCGGCGAGGAGATCGCCGTGGCGCACCTGGAGGGAAAAGGCTACAGGATCCTTGAAAGGAACTGGCGGTTGGGGAAGGAGGAGATTGATATCATTGCACGTGATGGCGATTTCATCGTGATCGTGGAGGTGAAAACACGCACTTCAACTGTTTTTGCCGAACCCGAATCTGCTGTGACAAAAAACAAACAACGGATCCTGGTCCGCACTGCAAATGCCTATGTGAACTATCGCCGGCTTCATGGAGAGGTGCGGTTCGATATCGTAACCGTCCTGATCCGCCCGGAGGGAGAAACCATCAACCATATTGTGGATGCTTTTTACGCGACCCTTCACTGACTATTTCCTGCCGAAATCGGCCGGGATTTCACCCCAGTATTCCGTCTCCCATTTCAGGATTTTATTGGGCCATTTGTTTTCATGAAGCCATTTCAGGGCTCTTTCGACCAGGTCAAAGAGTTTTTCGTTTTTTGGCGATACAGCCAGGTTGGTATTGATGGCTTTTTTCCGCACCCAGGCGATGGCTGTGCGCGAATCGGAATAGACGGGCCAGTCGCAGTTTCGCTGTTTCAGGTAAGCCAGGGCATGCACGATGCCGAGGAACTCACCCAGGTTGACGGTGCCTTGCGGAAAAGGACCCATGCGGAAAAGTTCGGCTCCCGATTTCGTATCCACGCCCCTGTACTCCAGGATCCCCGGGTTTCCGGCACAGGCGGCATCTGAACTGATGCTGTCGGCGATGGGTTCACCGACGAGGGGATTGGAACACGTGATCTTTTTCGGGGCGTTGAGCCCTTTGGTCATGTATTTCCGGGGATCGTCGTTCAAAGCGCTTTTTGCCAGGTCGGGTGTCGGAAACCCTTTGTAAATGGCCCCGGTAAAACCTTCAACCTGCTTTTTGCAGTCGGCCCAGTTCTGGTAGATGCCGGGTTTTTTTCCCCGCCATACGACGTAGCATTTGTTTTTTGGCATGGGGGCAAAATTAAGAATAATGCAAACAATGGAAACAATGCAAGCAATGCAAACAATGCAGGAAAAACAGATACCTTTGTGGCAATGAATCCGTTAAAAAAACTTGCCGGACAAACAGCCGTTTACGGGCTGTCGAGCGTACTGGGCCGTGTGCTCGGGTACTTGCTGGTATGGCTCTATACGCGGGTTTTTCTGCCGGCGGAATATGGCACGGTAAGTGTTTTTTATGCCTATGCCGCTTTCCTGATGGTTGTGCTGACTTATGGCATGGAGACGGCCTTTTTCAGGTTCAACGAAAGCGAGCAGGACAAAGAGAAGGTATTCAGCACCGGGATGATCTCTCTTGTTTTTTCATCGTTGCTTTTCCTCTTTCTGGTATCTGTTTTTGCCCGGCCTATCGCCGGTTGGATCGACTATGCAGCTCATCCCGAATATGTGCGTTGGTTTGCCTGGATGCTTGCATTGGATGCCCTTTCGAAAATCCCTTTTGCCAGGCTCAGGGCCCGGAACAAGGCCCTGCGGTTTGCGGCTATCAACATGGTCAACATTACCGTGCTCATCGGGCTGAACCTCTTTTTTCTCACATTCTGCCCTTTCGTCCTCAGGGATGAGTCGTGGAGTGCACTGAGGGGGTTCATCCACCTTGTTTACCGTCCTGACTGGGGAATCGAGTACATATTTATCTCGAACCTGGTTGCCAGTTCGGTCACGCTCCTGTTGCTGATTCCCCAGTTTACCGGGATGCAGTGGAAACTCGATCCAAAACTGCTGAAGACGATGCTGATTTACGCGTTCCCGTTGCTTTTTGCAGGGATGGCCGGCATGGTAAACGAAACCTTCGACCGGTTGCTCCTCCGGTACCTTCTTCCCAAAGACATTGCCGCCTACCAGGTTGGCATCTACAGCGCCTGTTACAAGATATCCATCCTGATGACCATCTTCATCCAGGCATACAAGTATGCAGCCGAACCGTTCTTTTTTGCAGCTGCCAGAGAAAAGGACGCCAAAATCCTCTATGCACGGATCATGGATTACTTCATCATCGTCGTTTCCTTCATCTTCCTGGCAACCATGGTTTATCTCGACGATTTTATCATGCCATTCCTCATCGGGAAAAATTACTGGGAAGGCAAAGGGGTCATTCCCATCCTGATGATTGCAAACCTGTTCCTGGGAATTTACTACAACCTCTCCATCTGGTACAAACTTACCTCGAAGACCATCTGGGGAGCCTGGCTTTCGCTGATCGGGGCGGTGCTCACCCTCCTGTTTAATTTCTGGTGGATCCCGCTGGGGTCAGATCACCTCATCCACGGATACCTGGGTTCCGCATGGGCGACCTTTATCTGCTATGGTGCCATGATGGTTATTTCATACCTTGCCGGGCAACACTATTTCCCGGTGAAATACAATCTTGTTAAGTTTTCCGGTTATCTCGGACTGGCATTGCTGCTATACGCGATGAGCGTATACGTTATCCCGGGAGGAGCGATCCTGAAGATTATGTTTCATACCTTCCTGCTGGTTGTTTTTGCAGGTGCTGCATACCTTGTTGAAAAGCCGGGGCTGGCATCAGTCAGGTAAATCAAGATTTTTATTACCTTTGCACACTCATTTACAGCCATGAAGATCAGGATTGTCAACCACTCCAAACATCCTTTGCCTGCTTATGAAACAGTTGCTTCGGCAGGAATGGATCTGCGCGCGAACCTGGATGCCGCCATCGTGCTTAAACCACTTGAGCGGGTATTGGTTCCAACGGGGTTGTTCATCGAGATTCCAATTGGCTGGGAAGCGCAGATCAGGCCACGCAGCGGGCTGGCCATCAACAAGGGGATCACTTTGCTGAATACGCCCGGAACGATCGATGCCGATTACCGCGGAGAGATCAAGGTAATCGTGGTCAACCTGTCGACCGAGGATTTTGTTATCAGCAATGGCGAGCGTGTAGCCCAGATGATCATCGCGGCGCATGAAAAGGCTGAGTGGATTGAAGTTGATGAACTTATTGAAACACCAAGGGGTGCCGGAGGGTTTGGGCATACGGGGACGAAGTAAAGAAAATTACGAATTACGAATTACGAATTACGAATGAGAAGGTTAATCATAATCATACTTGTTGTTTTTTCTTGTGGTATTCTTGCCCACGTCAGAGGATTTGGGGAGGGTGCGCTTTTTGTGCGGGTTAACATTCCTGAGAAGCAAAAGGCTGAAAAGAAAAAATCAAAGAAGGAATCCTCCGCGCAAACAGATATAAAGGTTGGCAATCCCGGGTTGCTGATCGATGCCAAGAAGGAGGCGATCACCGGAAATCTGAAAGTGGCACAGGATTTATTCCGCCAGTATATCAACCGGTATGACGATGATCCTGTCGGGTATTTTGAACTTGCCAGGTTAGACGCCGATTTAAAGAATTTTGACGAAGCCGTAAGGCTCTGCCGGGTGGCAAGTAAACTTGATCCGGGGAACATCTGGTATTCCCTGTTTCTTGCCGAACTCTGCCAGGGCACTTCTCAATTGACCGAAGCCATTGCCATTTATGAGCAGATCGTCGATAAATATCCCGGAAACCTGGATTACCGGTACCAGCTTGCCGCCCTTTATCTTCAGGTGGAAAAATATACGGATGCCATCAAAATATATAATCAAATTGATGAAAAAGCGGGTGTTTCTGAGGAGATTACCCTTCAAAAGCAGAAAATATACCTTCACCTCAACGATCCGAAAAGTGCCGAACGCGAAATTAAGAAGCTGATTGCTGCTTTTCCGGATGAGCCCAAATACTATTCGATTCTTGCAGAGTTTTATATGGCCAACAACATGCCCGAAAAGGCACTGGAAACCTATCAGAAAGTGGCGGTGATGGAGCCCGACAATGCTTACATCCACATGTCGATGGCCGATTATTACCGGAAGTCGGGAAATAAGGACAAAGCTTTCGAAGAACTCAAACTGGGGTTTGCAAACCCCAACCTTGATGTGGATACCAAGGTGAGCATCCTGCTTTCGTTTTACACGGTCAACCAGATTTACAATGATCTCAAGGAACAGGCATTCACCCTGGCCAAAATTCTGATCGAGACCCATCCGAGGGATCCGAAGGTTTTTTCAATTTACGGCGACCTGCTTGTACAGAGCAAGAAATTGCCGGAAGCGAGGGAGACTTTTCTCAAGGTATTGTCTCTTGACAGCAGCCGGTATGCTGTTTGGGAGCAGGTTCTCCAGCTTGACCTCCAGCTGAGTGAATATGAGCACCTCTATACTTACAGTTCAAAGGCGACCGAGCTTTTTCCCGATCAGCCCCTTCCTTTTCTCTTTTCCGGACTGGCCAACCTGCAACTGAAACACAACGAGGCTGCGCTTAAAGCATTGGCGGCAGGAGCAAACCTTGTAGCCGACGACAACGAACTGCTGTCGCAGTTTTACATGTACCAGGGCGATGCCCTGCATGCCATGAAGAAAGACCAGGAGGCTTTCTCCGCATACGACCGTTCTATCAAACTGAAGGATGACAATGGCTATGTGCTTAACAATTATGCGTACTATCTTTCACTCCAGGGAAGTGAACTCGACAAGGCCGAAAAGATGTCAAAGAAAGCAGTCGGGCTGGATCCGCAGAATGCATCATTCCAGGATACCTATGGATGGGTGTTGTTCAAGCAGCATAAATACAAGGATGCTGCAGAATGGATTTTAAAAGCAGTGCAAAGCAAGGATGAGCCGAGTGCCGAAGTGCTGGAGCATTACGGCGACGTACTTTACAAGCTTGGCGATGCGTCCGGTGCCATGGAATACTGGCAGAAAGCAAAACAGAAGGGAACCGGTTCCGAATTTCTTGAAAAAAAGATCAGCGAAAAAAAATATTACCAATAGCATATCATGATTTACTTCCAGAGACTGCGCCGGTTCAGGTTGTTATTGCTGGCACCACTTTTTTTTATTGCCTCCTGCAGTCCTGCGCGAAAAATCCTGAAGGCTCCCATCAAGGAGGAGGGGGCGGATTTTTTATTTGCAAAACTCAAGGAGAAGGAGTTGAAATTCACCTGGTTTTCGGCAAAATTCTCAGCCGAGTACTCGAATAAGGGAAAGAAAAATTCATTCAGCGGCCAGATCCGGATACGGAAAGACAGCCTGATCTGGATTTCCCTCACCCCCATGCTTGGCATCGAAGCGGTGAGACTGATGATCTCCCAGGATTCTGTGAAGATGATCAACCGGCTCAACGATACCTATTTCACCGGCGACTATGAATATGTAAACCGTTTTCTCAACACCAACATTGATTTTGACCTGTTGCAGGCGTTTTTGCTGGGCAATGACCTGCAGTTTTATGAGGATGGAACATTCAGGGCTTCCATCGACCATGGCGCATACAAACTCTCGACCGGAGAGCGGCGGAAGTTGAAAAAGTTTGTCAGGAACAGCCAGGAAAATCTGAAGATATTTATTCAAAACATATGGCTCGACCCGGTCAATTTCAAGATTACCCATGCCGATGTAAAGGAGATCCGCCGTGACAATATCAAACTGGAGTCAACCTATGATGATTTTGAACTGGTTGAAGGGCAGCTTTTCCCCAGGAAGATGACCTATGTTATCTGGGCCGAGAATACCATCAGGGTCAAGTCTGACTTTTCAAAGATGACAATCAACAACCCGTTGCAATTCCCTTTTAAAATTCCTGCCAGTTATCAACCGGTCAAATAAATAAATTTTCCGATGGTCAAACGGGGACTTTTCTTCAGCAATACTTCAAAATCCGAATGGTTGCTGATGATTTTTTTCTTGTTTTTCGTGGCACCGGTTTCTGCGCAGCACGCAAAAGACAAGGAGAAGCTCCAACGGACGAAACAAAAACTGGAGGAGGAGATCCGCTATACAACCGACCTGCTCGAAAAAACCCAGAAAAACAAGGAGACGTCGCTGAACAAGTTGCAGATACTCGCCAGGCAGATTAAAAGCCGTGAAGAGTTGATCAATGCCATCAACCGTGAGCTGAATGACGTGCAGATTACCATGGCGGTCGACAGCATCCAGATCACCCGGATGTCGAAACAGCTTCATGACCTGAGGCTGGAGTACGCCCGGATGATCTGTTACGCCTATCGCACCATGAACGGCCATAACAAGCTGATGTTCATCTTTTCGGCAAAGGATTTTAACCAGGCATACCAGCGGCTCAGGTATTGCCAGCAGTATGCTTCTTACCGGCGCCACCAGGCCGAACGCATCGAATCGACCCGGAAAGTGATCGATGCCCACCGAAAGGACCTTGAAGATACCAGGAGCCAGAAGCTGAACCTGGTACAGTCGAAACAGTCGGAAAAGCAGAAACTTGACCGCGAAAAGAGCGAGAAAGCCATCGCGGTAAAAGAGTTGTCTGCAAAGGAAAAACAACTGGTTTCCACGCTGAAAGCGAAACAACAGGCGGCGCAACGGCTTGAAAATGCCATTGAAAAAATGATTGCCGACGACATAAAGGCATCCGAAGAACGCATGCGGAAAAAAGAGGCGAAAGAGAACAAGCCCTCCACGGCGCCAAAACCTTCAGCAAGCCATGCTGTCATGGATTTTACGCCAAAGGAGCGGGAGCTTTCGTCTTCCTTCTCGGCAAACCGCGGCCGGCTGCCATGGCCCTGCGACCGCGGGTTTATTTCGGGAAGTTTTGGCGAGCATCCCCACCCGGTGCTTGAACATGTCAAAGTCAAAAACAACGGCATCGATATTATGACCGAGCATGGGTCGGCAGTCAAGTCTGTGTTTGGAGGAAAAGTGAGCCGGGTGATGTCATTCCCGGGACTCAACAACGTGGTGATCATCCGTCATGGCGAATACCTGACGGTTTATTCAAACCTGGATGAAGTAAATGTAAAGGATGGACAGGAGGTTGCAGTTAAACAGCCTATCGGAAAGGTCCATTCCAATCCCGGGGATCAGCGATCGGAATTGCATTTTGAACTATGGCGCGGCAAGGTGATTCAAAACCCCGAAGAGTGGCTTGCCGGGAAATAACAAGGAGGAGAAAATTTTGATGAACCATCCCGGCGAACTGGCCGCCCTGTTTACAGCCGTTTTCTGGACCATAACCGCCCTGGCCTTTGAAGCCGCAAGCCGCAGGATTGGTTCGATGGTGGTCAACCTGTTGCGGCTGATGGCAGGTTTTTGTTTCCTGACACTGTTTGTCTTTTTTTACAGGGGAACCCTTTTACCCCTGGATGCCACACCGCATGCATGGTTGTACCTTACCCTGTCGGGGCTGATCGGGTTCGTTTTCGGCGATCTGTGTCTTTTCCAGGCTTTTGTCTTGATCGGCGCGCGCATTTCGATGCTGTTGATGGCGCTGGCTCCTCCAATTACCGCACTGATCGGATGGGTCGTTCTGGGGGAGACATTGTCGTGGAAAAGCTGGATTGGCATGACCCTGACGATCTCAGGCATCGCCCTGGTGGTGTTGAAAAGACACACAGCCGCCGAAAGCAATGGGGGCTTCAGGAAGGTCAAATTCAATTACCCGCTCCGGGGGATTTTTCTTGGACTCGGAGGGGCCGTTGGCCAGGCTGCCGGGCTGGTGCTCAGCAAGGTGGGCATGCAGGGGTACGATACTTTCGCCTCCACCCAAATCCGCGTCATAGCCGGAATTGCCGGTTTTGCATTTATATTTACCGTGATGGGATTCTGGAAACACGCATACCGGGCGCTCAGTAAACGCAAACCCATGTTGCAGCTTTCGCTGGGCGCATTTTTCGGACCGTTTCTCGGGGTCTCCTTTTCCCTGATTGCCATCAAATATGCCGATACCGGGATTGCCTGCACCATCATGTCCATTGTTCCGGTGCTCATTATTCCGCCATCCATGATACTATACAAGGAAAAGGTGACATTAAAAGAGGTGGCAGGTGCAATCCTGGCGGTGTCGGGAGTTGCGATGTTCTTTCTGTAATCGTGACGCGTGTCACGAAAAACAGTAACTTTATCCACCAAAACGACCGGTTATGTTCATCCATCGTCCAACGGAGATGAAAGCCCCGGCGAATCCCGGTTTTCGTTTTTACGTGGGTTTGTCGATTTTTATCCTCTCCTTTTTCATGCTCCCGACCGGGCTGGTGCTCAGGGAATTTATTTCAAGCTCATTCCTGAGGGGGTTTGTACTGGGTGTATTCTGGATCAGCGCCCCCCTGATGAAAATCGGAAGCATTGCCATTCTCGGAAAAGCATCCTATGCCTGGATCAACTACAAGATGCACTATTTTTACCACAAGGTTGCCAAGCCGCACCAGATCACGCCATTGCGCTACAACATCGGACTGGTCATGTTTGTGCTGCCTTTCCTGCCGAATTACATGATCTCCTTCATGCCCCATCTTATTCCCATCTCGATGACGACACGCTACATCATTATCATCGCATCCGATGTAATGTTTCTTGCAAGCCTTTTTGTGCTTGGCGGTGATTTCTGGGACAAGCTGCGGGCACTATTCATCTATAAGGCCAAGGCCAGGTTTCCGGAGGAGGCTGAAAATGAATGATTCCTTAGATTTTCAGCAACTTTAATGAAGCCGAATCCTCCCGGTTATTTAACCGGGAGGTAAAAGAACATCAGATCGTTTTTTATAACCGGAGCCGGAGGCTTACAAAGAATTCCCTGCCGGGAGCAGCCTGGTAACTGTTATAGTCCGGGCCATTGTTGGGCTCGGTGAAGCCGAAATACTGCTCGTCAAACATGTTTTTGCAATAGAAGCTGAGGTCTCCTAAAAGCGAACCCAGTTCCCAGGAATATTTCAGGTTGGCATTGGCCACCGTAAAACCGGTACGTTCGGAAGAACTGCGTATGATCCCGTTTTCCGTATAGTGGTTGTAAATGGAGTCGTCAACCTGGATATACCATTTGGATTCATATTGCACATTCATCGTGAGGGTAAAATGTTTGAGGAATTTTACGGCAGCCTCTGCGGTCAGCACATGTTCGGGGCACTGCGGAATCCAGTGGCCCTTCACGCTGTCGGGGGTAGTGTACTGGAAATGGGAATAGGCATACGCCACGTCGAATTTAAGGAAATCAAGGGGAGAGTAAGATAAATAGGTCTCAACACCCCATCTTGTGCTTCCGCCCATGTTGCCGTAAAATGCGGTGTTGTTGCCTCTTCCCGGTACACTGTAGCGGTAGAATTCATTTTTGGAGTTGATGTTGAAACCTGTGACATCATAATAAAACTTTTTTCCGAGTTCCCCTCTTACACCCAATTCACCACCGAGAGAAGTGGTTGGTGTAATCAGTGTATTGAACCCGCCATACTGAACGGGATTGTTATACAACTCATCTTCAGTGGGGACTAAAAAGCCTGAACCGTAACTTGCATAGATGTTGGCAGCTTTGGCAAGATCGTAGGCCAGGCCGATGCGGAAGGTCGGTTTTTGAAAAGTTCTGCTGTCCTTGTTGGTTGAAGAGTCGAGCTGGTTGTAGACATAATCGTACCGGACATTGAGGAGGGCGTATAGCCTTTTGGAAATATCAAGCTTGTCGATTAAAAACAACCCCGTGCTTCTCTGGCGGATGACCTGGTTTATGAGTACGTTGTTGATGTCAAAAACCTCCTTGCTCCAGTAACTGTCTACCCGGTTGTTATCGATATGATCTCCATCGGGCACCGCAAACATGTGTTCGGTCATTTTCATCGACTGGTAATCGACCCCCAGGGTGATGTTGTTGAAAAGGTTTTCCTTTCCGAAGTGAAGATCATACTGCGCTGTAATGCCCGGATTTACATAGGGTTTAAAATCATCCCCGTTGTTGGATGTCTCCTGGTAATTATTCATCCTGATAAATCCCTTGACGGTGATATCCTGGTTTTTTGCAAAATCGTACCTGACGGTGGTGGCGCCGGTGAGGCGTTGTGTGAGGTGAAACTCGTTGTAGCGCACCGCATCGGTATTTGCAGAAGTATGGCCAACCGTATCATAACGGCTTAAATTGATGCCTTCGGAGTTCTGATTAAAATAGTTGGTATAGGTAAGCAACTGGGTTACTTTTATCTTACTGGAAGGTGTCCAGGTAAGTTTTTCACTCAGGTTGTCCGACATGTATGACTGGTGAATCCGGTAACCATGGCTCTGCATGTGGGAATAGGAGATTCTGTAATTGACGTTTCCCTGGGTGCCGTCGACCTGCCCCAGGATTTTCCAGAAGCCGTTTGAACCGGCAGAGGTGTACAAAGAGGCGTTGACAGGTTTGGTTCCCCCGTCTTTGGTGGTGATGTTAATGATTCCCCCGGTGGCATTTGTGCCGTAGAGGGAGGCGGCAAGGCCTTTCACCACTTCAACATTGCTTACGGTTTCCCAGTCGACGTCGTATAAGTCGGGGGCAAAACCGCCAGGGGTGTTGATCGAGATGCCATCGATAAAGACGCCGACTCCGCGGAACCCGCTTTCTGTAAGCACACCCTGGCCGCGGATGTACACATGAACCCTCGATCCGCCGGTTCCATTGTCAATCCTGACACCCGGAACAAGCCGCAGGGCATCGTCGGCTGCGATGGTTTTAGCCATGGCGTTTACCTGGGTTCCCGGGACAACGGAAATGGCTGCCGGGATCTGTCTGAGCGGGATGTTTATTCTCAATGCGCTGATCACAATCTCGTTGAGATTTTTGATGGCCAGCGTATCCCGCAGATTGGGTGAAGGTTTACTCTTTTCCTGGCCGGTTGCCTGGAATGCAAGGATAAATAAAAGTGCTACAACTATGTATATAGATTTCATAACTTGATTTATTTGGATAAATGATACAATCATGCCGGGGAAGATTTATCCCGGGCATGTGAAATTAAAACCGAAAATGGAATCAGGCAGCTTTAGGGGGGGGGGCGGAATGGGCCAGGTAAACCGGGATGATCGTTGATTGAATTTCTGGAAACTGCCAGGTTATCCCCTCCCCATGCAACGGCAGGGTGGCGTTTTGAATGAGGGCCTGGGTGATGAGGTTGTACAGCAGGGCATGAATGGGGTTGTCTTTTGAAGATGACCCCGAACGCCCGTTAAACCTGAGATAGAGCGAGAAATCAGACACCAGCGTTTCTTCCTTTTTGTCGTGAAGACAGTAAAAAAGAGTGGTATCCCCGCTTTTGCGTTCCACCACGATGTCGTAGAGTCTGCCGCAGTAAGAAAACTCATTGTTTTCATTGCGGCAAAACTGTCGATCTTTTTCAGGACGGAAAATTTTAAGGATTACGATGTCCGGATGGAAAATACCGATCCTGATTTCGGAGATCATCTCCTTTTTGATCTGGTACTGGTTGCATTTGAAGATAAAGAAATAACCCATGGTGTTAACCAGGACGACGAATAAAACCACTATGACTACAATCTTTTTCAATCGTTTTATTTCCTGATGATCAGTTTGTACGCGGTTGTAACCTGATCAGATGTGAGCGACAGCAAATATACGCCATCCGGGAGAAATGACAAATTAATTTTTTTGCTCCGGTATTTAGAAATCGTCGGGTCATCTTCATGGAAAACCACAAGACTCAAGGCATTTGTGACAGACAATGTGACCGGGCCGGGTTTGCCGGCATCTATTTCAAGTAAAAAGAGTCCGTTACCGGGGTTTGGATAAATATTGACGGAAACGGAGGCCTTTTCGCCGATGCCGGTACAATTTTTAAAGTCCAGGTAAACCGAATCCCGGTTCTGGCAATGAAACAGGTTTGTCTCAACCAGCCTGACCAGGCGGATCCCGGCTCCACCCGCGCTGGCAGTGTCATAGGTAACTCCGGGAGTGGTGAAGTTTCCCGGCGTCCAGTGCCAGGCTGAAACGCCCGCATGATCTGCCGACAGGAGGATGGATTGCCCTGCGCAAACGGTGTCGTGCGGTGAGACGGATATGGAAGCAACCGGGAGCGGGTTGATCCTGATGTGTTTATCCCTGCCAATACTGCCATAAGGGCTAAACCCTGTGAGACGCATGGTTACGCTGCCTGTGACCAGGTCGTTTGTGCCCGGGGTGTAGGTGGTGGTGAGCGCCGTATCATTGCTGAAAACCCCGTCGCCGGTGGAGGTCCATTTTATTGAATCATAATTTTGGGCGGTAGCATGAAGCATTACGTTCAACCCGGCGCAGATGGTGTCGTTTGGCCCGGGATCGACCGTGGGGAGTACCGGTGGCGGAAAAGCGATGAAGTCAACCCATACCCGGTCCAACCCTTCGGAATAGGCAAGATCTTTGAGATAGATCCATTTGAAAACATGCTGCCCGGCTGCAACCGGGAAGGCCGCACGCATCCAGGGTGTTTCGCCCGACCATTGGTCCTGCAGTACCCCGTCGATGGTGAACATCAGGAAGTCATAATCCTGTTCACTGGAGGTACGAAGATAAAAGGAGATGCTGTCGTCGGTCGCGGAATTGTAGGAGAGAAGCATCTGGGAGTTCTGGTAGTCGGTGATGAGACCCGATTCCGAGGAATAATTTCCTTCATACCGGACCAGGCTGCTGATCACCCATGGCTTCGTTCCGCCCGATTGCCAGGGAAACTTGGTAAATGAATTGCTCTCCCAGTCTTCCACGATCATGCCGATCATCTCGCGGAAATTACGTTGTGTTTTGTATAGACCGGAATGTACGGTGTAGACCAGGTCAGCTCCACTGCCAATGGGAGCATCGGGACTGACAACGACCCTGAACACCGCGTTTTTCACCTGTCTCGGCTGAAGGGTGTCAAGGTATACGTTGTCGGTGAGCAGGGCCAGGTAAGGAGAGGCGGTGGAAAGGAGTCCATAGGATGCCAGACAGGCAAAATCGCCGGTATTGGCCGTGGGAATGACCACCTGCACGGTTTCCCCCGGATCCAGTCGCCCGTTGCGGTTGCCCGAAAGGGTGTCGACAATGGTAAGGCCATTGATTTTGAGGGCCGGCGCATGGGATTCTATGGAAAAATGGCTGTACCAGGTTGTGTCGGCACCGGTGACCCGCAGGTTGAAACGTACCATCAGGTTGTCGGGGATGGTGTCGGAGACTTTGAATGTAAAACCATCGGGAACGGTTTTAACCTGGCCGGGTGCGAGGGTGTTGTAGTTTTCGGAACTATCTGTAACCACTATATATGGAGAGGTTGTTGAAATAAAAGCCATCACCCCGGAAGCCTGCTGATCCCCGATATTCTTCAGCCCCACCGAGAGGTGCAGCGAATCGCCCCGGTTCATGGTCACATTACCGGTTCCCTGAACCGTTGCAAGGGAGTCGGAGTAGTAGGTCACCCAGGGCTGGTTGGGGTTCGGCCCCAGGTCAAAAGGGGAAACCCAGGTCATTGCCCGGCCGCCATCATGGTTGTCGGTCCATACCGGGTAAACTTTCATGTTGTCGGACCGGATGCCGATGTAATCGCCGAAGTAGCTGAAAGCCAGTCCCGGGATCGGTTCGGGGGTAAAGGTATAATCGCTTACCTGCATGTCGGTCCAGGAATTTCCGCCATCGTAGGAGGAGGATACAAAGACTGCTGCGCTGGTTGAGTCGGCATTCCTGTCGTCGTAATAGACTACGCACACACCTCCTGTTACCCGGTCGCAGGTGATCCAAGGGAGGAAATGTTGTTTGCCCAGGCCTGCCGGATCCTGGTTGACCCTCACCGGGGCTGACCAGGATGACCCGTCATCCGAAGAACGGATCAGGTAAAGGTCGATGTCCGTGCCGGTATTCACACCGGGGTACCCCACATTCGACCAGACGATGTAGATCGTTCCGCGGTGCGGCCCGGTGCTGTTATCCACCGTCATGCATGGAAACGAACTCACGCGCATGTTTTTCCCGGTCATGGTGGCCCTGATCCCTTTGATGTTGCTGATGATCCGGGTGGCCGGGACGAAAGTGGCACCACCGTTGACCGACTTTGTGAAACCGATGGCAGTCTCATCCGACGGCCAGGAGTCGTAAATGCTCCAGGCAGCATAAACTTCGCCGCCCGGGCCGGACTGAAGGTTGACGCCATGATTCAGTTTCAACGCTGAAGCCGCAGAACTGATATTGAGCGGCGACGACCAGGTCAGACCCTGGTCGGTTGACCTGACGAGTTCTACCTGGTTGGTGTCGGCATGCCCGGGAATAAAGTTGGTCCAGGCATCGTAAAGGTATCCTTTGAAGGGGCTGGCGGGCGAATTGTCAATGCAGAGGTGGTTTTTGTCCAGCAACCCGATTCCGGCGGCCGGGCCCTGGCCGACCTTCACCCGTTTCCAGGTTTTTCCCTGGTCTTTGCTGTATGAAACGGCCTGGCCGTAATCGCCGTTGATCCTTCCGACATACCACCAGCCGTTCAACCCGATGGCAGTGGCCGGGTCGCCGGCATTGTTTCCATTGACTCCCTGCGTCGAGCCTCCCCAATCCTGTCCGTCATCCGTGGAATATAGCGCATCGGCGCCATAAGGGGTTTCGGCATAACCCGCAATCCAGCTGCTTGAATTGTTGGAATTCAATACCACGTTTTCATCTCCGGGATCAATAAAAATTGAATTTTCACTCTGGGTGACATCGGTTTCTCCGGTTACGGGAATGTCGGGAGAGTTTTGCAGAATTGACGATTGACGACTGACGATTGACGATTTGTACGCTTTGATGGTGGTTCCGGTGAAACGAGCCGGGGGGACGATCGTTTTGGGAGTGGCTTTGACATATCCCAGCTGAACCATTCGCGACCAGTACCCGATGTTGTCGATCCGGGTGTTGACTTTGCCTTTCCCGGCCGGGGTAATTTCAGGCAACATCCTGGCCCGCTGTGAAAAGGAGAGGTAAGGACCGGAAAAGAAGAGTAAAAAGAGCAGAATGATATATTTTTGCATGACAATGACGGTTTCTGAGCAATACAAAGGTATGAAAAAATAGTGCCGGCTTTCAGCGTTCGGGTTACGCATCCGTGCCAACCTCCCATGCACAGCATCTCCCGCATCCTTTTTTCGTATATTTGCCCGCCGTAATTAATAGTTGTAACCTCATGATATCCGCAATCATCATTTTATTGATCCTTTTTTTAATCAATGGAGCCTTTGTCATGTCAGAGATTGCGCTGGTTTCGTCGCGGAAATCAAAACTTGAACTCGATGCCCGACGCGGAGACAAACTTGCCCAGCTCGCTCTCGACAATGCCAATGCCCCCTCCAGGATTTTATCAACAATGCAGATTGGCATCACGCTGGTTGGCATCCTCACGGGAGTTTATTCGGCCGATGAAATCGCCCACGGCATGGGCATCCTGCTGATCAATCTTGGGATGACTCCTGCTCTGAGCCACTCCCTGGCATTGACTTTTGTCGTGATCATCGTCACCTTTATTTCCATGCTGATCGGGGAACTTGTTCCGAAGCGAATTGGCCTGATAAACTCCGAAGGGATTGCAAAAGCAATGGTCAGGCCGCTCATCTTCCTTACCAACATGGTCTACCCGTTCACCTTTATTCTTTCCAAAGCCGGTGATGGGATCCTGTTTCTGATGCAGATCAAACCCTCCGCTGATTCGAAGGTGACCGAGGAGGAGATCAAGGCCATGGTGCAGGCGGGAACTGAAGACGGTGAAGTCCAGGAAATCGAGCAGGACATTGTTGAACGTGTTTTTCATCTGGGCGACCGCAAGGTCTCTTCGCTGATGACTCATCATTCCGACCTTGAATGGATCGATATTCATGATACTTCAGAGGTGATCAGGAATAAAATGAGAGCTGAACTCCATTCTGTTTACCCGGTGTGTGAAGACGACCTTGACAACGTGCTTGGGGTGATCTTTATCAAAGACCTGTTCCTGGAAAATATCTGCGATGACGATTTCAACATCAAGAACCAGGTCAGGCCGGCGCAGTTTGTCCATGAAACCCTCACTGCTTATGAAACCCTGGAAATCTTCAAGCAGAACAAGATCCATTACGGGCTGGTGGTGGATGAGTACGGTTCCACAGTCGGAATGGTCACGCTGAATGACATTCTCGAGGCACTCGTGGGCGATTTCAATGAACCCAGCCCTGATGAGCCGCAGATCAACCTGCGGGACGACGGTACCTGGCTTGCCGACGGGCAGATGTCATTTTACGAATTTGCCTATGAATTCAATATCCAGGGGTTTGATAAAAACAAGATAAAATTTGACACACTGGCCGGATTGGCCATGAGTATCCTGAAACATATTCCGAAACCGGGGGAAAAGTTCACATGGAAAGAGTTTGAATTTGAGATTGTCGATCTCGACGGCAACAGGATCGATAAGTTCATCATCAAAAAGACAGAGAATAAATAACAACCTTGCCGGTTCTGAGCTCCCAACGAATGAAAAAATACAAAGCACCAGTTTTTGCCTCGCTCTTTTTTATTGTCTCACTGCTTTTTATTGCCAATCACAGGTCTTTTCTTTTTTTCCTGCCGGCCCAGCAGGTCGAATTGAGCCACGGGGTTGAATACGGGGCAGTGCTGAAGGATTTTCTTTTTGTCCAGGAGATCACGATGCAAAAGAGATATATCAGCCGGATCGACCTTTACATGGCGAAGCTGCCGAGCCAGTATTCCAACGAAAACGTCTTCCTCCTGCTCGATGAACAGCACCGGATTCTCTATACCAGGCACTTCTCTTCCAACGATTTTGGGGAGGCACTTTATTTTCCTTTCGATTTCAATAAAACGTTCGATATCGGCAGCGGAAAAAAAATTTATGCCTGTGTCCATTCCATCGACGGCGACCAGCGAAGTTACATTGGTTTGGCTAAAAAGGAAAAAAGCAGCCTGGGAAAACTCTATGTTGTTTCGATCGTGAACAACGACATTGTCCAGTCGTTTGAAAAGCAGCAATCGCTGGTTAATTTCACCGGAAGCATCGGTTTACGGAGCTTTGAAACCGACACGCGGTTTTTCTCCCTGCTTCAGATCATTTTTTATCTCCTGGCCTTTGCCATGGCATTGCTCATCTTTTTTGCAAAACAGGTCGCATCGTTCATCCGGAGGATCAGGATAGTTCCGGAATATTCTTTTCTTGGATTCTCCATGGTGTTTGGGCTGGTGATGCTGGTGATCACCCCTCCCTTCATGGTGCCGGACGAGCCTGCCCATTTTTACAGGTCCTACCAGGTTTCAGAATTAAACATCTTCAGGTTAAAAGGTGATTTTCCGAAATCGTTGACGGAACTCAGCGCCATTTGCGACAGGATGCAATTCAGCACCCATGAGAAGACCTCGCGGAAAGAGATACTGACACTGGGAAACACGCTGACCAATCCATCAGTGAGGAGGTCGATGGCCACCCCAGATTACACGCTGCCCTATCTGCCGCAGGCCATTGGCATTGCCATGGGCCGGATTTTCGGACTGGCACCTTTGTGGCTTTTTTATCTCGGGAGGCTATTCAATCTGCTGGCATCCATTGCGCTCCTGTTCATGGCGGTCAGGGTTACCCCGGTGTTCAAGTGGGTTTTCTTCCTGCTTGGGGTGATGCCGATGACGCTCTACCAGGTGGCATCCATGTCGTATGATGCAGTGACCATCGGGCTTGCTTTCCTGCTGCTGGCGACCATCCTGAAACATGCGTTCGGTGAGGCTAAAAGAATTTCAACGGGAGAAATTGTCACGCTTTTTCTCCTTACCGTGTTGCTGGCGGCCGCCAAGCAGCCCTATGTGGTTATTGTATTAACTTTTTTCATCATCCCTGTTGCAAAGTTTTCTTCGGGGAAACGTTATATGGCTGTTTTTACCGGCCTGATTGCTGCGGTTGTCATTGTTTCCCTCCTTTGGATCCCGGGCAGGGCATTCGCTGAAAAATTAAGTAACGTGAAAACGCCGGTCGCCAAAACCGGTATTGCTTTTATAACCAGGCCAGCTGCCGGGGAGGAGATTCCAATCCGGAATTTGCCGGGCAACATGCTCCCGATGCTTCCGCACGCCCCGGAGGGTGCAAATGCGGCCCAGCAGCAAGCCCCGCAACAACCGGCGGCCGCGCAGGCCAACGCTCAGCCGCAGCCAAATGATGCTTCACATGCAAACGTGCAGGTGCCTGTAAACCCGGTAGATCCCTCAGCGCAGAAGAATTTCATCCTTCACGACCCCATCGGGTACGCCGGTATTCTGTTACACACCCTCGGAAAATCGCTCGACCTTTACCTTACCAGTTTTGTCGGGCTTTTTGGATGGATAGATACACCATTGCCGGCCCTGGTTGCATATTTTTACCTTGTGTTTCTGGTGTTCGTTTCTCTTTTCAGTAAAGTCAATTGGAATGGGGATGGGTTTGTGAGGAAGTGTGTCGTGTCGGGGGTTTTCCTGAGTGGTTTCGTTTTAATTGAAACAGCCCTCTATGTCTATTGCAATCCTGTTGGATGCGAGGCTATTACAGCGGTTCAGGGCCGTTATTTTATTGCCATCGGGCCGCTCTTTTTCTTACTTTTTTCGAACGATATCATTTTGAAAAACATGAAAAGGCTATTTTTCCCATCCGGGACAAAGCCTGCCGGAAAAAAACAGCTGAAACAACCGTCTGTTCCGGTTTCGGCCGAACCGATGCTGCTGACAAAAACCATTCCCTGGCTGGCAATGCTGATCGCACTGACCACCCTGGTTTGTTCTGTTTTTGTTATCCTTGAACGATTCTACGTTATTTTAATGTAAAAAGGTCGACATACCTGATTTTACTTTTACGCGGCCTTGTTTGAATGCACCTGATTTTTTTAAACTGGTTATTTTCAGTGGTAAAAAGAAAAGAAATTTATAGTGTTTGTTTGCTCACAATGAAATTTTGTATCTTTACACTAAATTTTCGCACGAGATTTGTTTCAAATAATCCTTGATTATAACCAAACATATCTTTGCAAATTGAAATGGCATAACATTGAATATGAATTATTTAATTGACTTGTTTTTAATGGGTCACAGAGGGGCATTTACGTCTCCTCTGTATTCTGTTAACTCACATTTCAGCCCTGTTGAGATTAACCGGGATGGTTTTTTCGATTCAAATGACGGAAAATGGAACATTTTATAAAATTATTATATAACCCGCAACATTAATAACCTTGTTATGAAAACAAACTTTTTACCGGCTGCGATGATCATGTTGATCTTGATTTTCAGTTTTTCAAACTTAACTTCAAGTGCTCAGCAACAAAATCCAAAATCGCCAAATGTAAGCGCATCCCTGACATTGCAACCCAACATCACGGGTTTATGCATCGGTTCAACAGTTGTTGTTCCCATTCATATTACCGGGGATGATGTGCTTGCCCTGGATTTGTACCTTGATTACAATCACAGCGTGCTTACTCCGTCAGGCACAGGTTGGGCCAACGCGTATACAGGATTTACCGCAGCTTTCGTTTTTGAGCCCACTGCGCATCCCGGTACCAGTTACCTGACCATCTGGAACCCAAACTCCTATTTCGGGACCTATTTCAACGGAGAAAAATTAATTGAACTGACTTTTATTTACCATGGAGGCAGTACATCCATTCACTTAAGGAATACACCTGATTCAGCGCCCCCTCCCCTTTGCAAACTGTGGGATGAGTTTGGAAACCCCATAACACCTATTATATGCACAGACAACCTGGTTAGCGGGTTTCCCAACCTGGCTGTCGGTTCGGTCAGCGCAAACCAAACGATCTGCAGTGGCCAGGTGCCGGCAATGCTGCTGGGCGTTGCTCCCTCAAATGGAACGACTCCAACCTTTCAATGGCAGAGTTCGCCGGATAACGTAACTTTTTCGAACATCAGCGGAGCCACACAGATTAACTACCAGCCATCTGCCCTGACCACCAGCACTTATTTCAGGCAAATGCAGAATGCAACCGCTGCCTGCACAGGGCCATTGCCAACCAATGCGGTATTGATCACCGTCAATCCAAATCTGCCTGTCAGCCTATCGATTGCTGCTTCAGCCAATCCGGTCTGTGCCGGTATCGCGGTAACTTTTACGGCTACCCCGGTCAACGGCGGTACTACCCCGGTTTACCACTGGCAGATCGACGGATTCAATATTCCGGGGGCGACTAGTTCGTCTTTTATCAATATCCCGGGTAATGGTGACGTCATAACCTGTGTGCTAAATTCAAACGAAACCTGCGTTTCCGGAAATCCGGCCGTGTCCAATGCAATTACGATGGTCGTTAGTCCGATACTTCCTGTCAGCCTGACTATTTCTGCTACTGCCACCACCGTGTGTGCAGGCGCATCGGTGAATTTTACGGCTTTTCCGGTAAATGGCGGCCTGACGCCAGCCTTCCAGTGGAAAGTTAACGGAGCGAATGCCGGCACCAACAGCCCGGCTTTTTCGTATGTTCCTGCCAACAATGATCTGGTTACTTGTCAGCTGACCTCCAGTTCAATCTGCAATACCGGAAACCCGGCAACCTCCAACTCCCTGTTAATGACTGTCAACCCGGTTTTACCCGTGAGCATCACCATTTCAGCCGGTGCCAACCAGGTTTGTACGGGTACCGCGGTGACCTTCACTGCCACTGCCGTAAACGGAGGACTGGTTCCCTCATACCAGTGGAAAGTCAACGGAACGAATGCCGGAACCAACAGCCCGTCCTTGGCTTATACTCCTGCAAACAATGATCTTATTACCTGCGTGCTTACTTCCAGCGAAACCTGTGGTTCAGGAAATCCGGCCACATCCAATGTTGTGACGATGGAGATTATCCCCAATCTTGCTGTTGGATCCATCAGTGCCGGCCAGACAATTTGTACCGGCAATGCACCTGCACAGCTGCACGGTATTGCACCTTTAAACGGAACAACCCCGACCTATCAATGGCAAATTTCGCCGGATAACATAACTTTTAATAATATAGGTGGTGCTACGGATCTAAACTACCAGCCGGGTGTACTGACAGCCACGACCTACTACCGCCAGTTGCAAAATGCCACGGGAACCTGTACGGGCCCTTTGCCCACGAATGTTTTAACGGTAATTGTCACACCGAATCTTGCCGTTGGTTCAATATCGGCCAATCAGACAATCTGTGCCGGTGCCACTCCTGCCCAATTGAATGGTATATCGCCCTCAAACGGAACGATCCCGACCTATCAATGGCAGATTTCAACTGACAATGTTTTGTTTACAGACATCAGCGGGGCAACCAACCTCAATTACCAGCCCGGTTCCGTCAGTGTAAAAACATATTTCAGGGAGTTGCAAAATGCAACGGGTACCTGTGGCGGCCCATTGCCGACCAATGCAGTGACCATCCGGATTAATGATAATCTTATTGTCGGTTCAATCGCTGCAGATCAAACGATTTGTACAGGAATTGCACCTGCACAATTGACCGGGATACCTCCTTCAAACGGAACGGCCCCGACGTATCAGTGGCAGGCTTCGCTGAACAACAGCACCTTTACCGATATCAGCGGTGCCACCCTGCTGAATTACCAGCCCGGTGTGTTGACCACAACAACTTATTACAGGGAGATGCAGGATGCATCAAACACCTGTGGCGGCCCATTACCGACCAATACGGTAACCATCACGGTCAATCCTGCATTTGCTGTTGGCTCGATCAGCGCCAGCCAGTCGATCTGCTCGGGAACTGCCCCGGTTCAACTTGCCGGAATTGCTCCCACGGGTGGAAGTGGTTCATATACCTATCAATGGCAAAATTCTGCGGACAACTTTACATTCAGTGACGTGAGTGGTGCGACGGATTTCAATTACCAGCCGGGAATCCTGGGTGCGACTACCTATTATCGCCAGATACAGTCGGGTACCTGCGGAGGTCCTGTTACCACAAATGTGATCACCATTACGGTTACGCCTGTGCTGGCAGTCGGTTCGATCAGTGCCAGCCAGACCATTTGTTCCGGCGTTGCACCTGCACAGTTGACAGGCGTTGCTCCTACGGGAGGGACTTCACCGGTTTACCAGTGGCAGAGTTCTCTGGACAACCTCACTTTTGGCAACATCGGCGGGGCAACCACATTGAATTACCAGCCAGGTGTTTTAACGGCAACAACCTATTACAAGCAGATCCAGAATACAACAGGCACCTGCGGAGGTCCTCTCGCAACCAATACGGTTACGATTACGGTTAATCCATTGCTGCCCGCAAGTGTATCCATTTCAACCAGCGCAAACCCGGTTTGTGCAGGTACAGCGGTTACTTTTACCGCCACCCCGGTTAACGGAGGCACCACCCCCGCTTACCAGTGGATGGTGAACGGAACCCCTGCCGGAACAAATAGTGTCACCTATTCATATACTCCTTCGAACAATGATGTGATCAAATGTATATTGACATCAAACTATGTATGTGTTTCCGGGAATCCTGCCAATTCAAATGCAGTGACCATGACGGTGAACCCGAACCTGCCGGTGAGTGTTTCGATTGCTGCAAGTTCAAACCCTGTTTGTACGGGCAGTTCTGTTACTTTCACAGCCACCCCGGTAAACGGTGGGTTGACCCCTGCTTACCAGTGGATGGTAAACGGGGCAAATGCTGGTACAGGCCTTTCGACCTTCACCTATGTTCCTGCCAGCAATGACATGGTTACCTGCATGCTGACCTCCAGCGAAACCTGTGCTACCGGCAACCCGGCCACATCGAATGCGGTGACCATGAACGTTTCCCCCGGATTGCTGATTGGTTCAATCAGTGCCGACCAGACACTCTGTTCGGGCAATGCCCCTTCACAACTCACCGGTGTGGCTCCTTTGAATGGAACATCTCCTGTTTACCAGTGGCAGAGTTCATTGAACAACAGTACCTTCACCGATATCAGTGGTGCCACCCTGCTGAACTATCAGCCAGGTGTTTTAACGGCAACAACCTATTACAAACAGTCACAAAACGCAACCGGCACCTGTGGCGGCCCATTGTTTACCAATACGGTAACCATCACTGTCAATCCTACATTTGCGGTTGGCTCAATCAGCGCCAGCCAATCAATTTGTTCCGGAACAGCACCTTCGCAATTGACCGGAACCGCACCGACAGGTGGCAGCGGTTTGTATAGTTACCAATGGCAGAATTCGACCGATAATATCATTTTTACAAATATCAGCGGTGCAACCGACCTGAACTATCAGCCGGGAACCCTTACGGCTACCATCTATTTCCGTCAGATCCAGTCAGGCACCTGTGGTGGACCCCTTTCAACAAATGTGGTTACCATTACAGTCACACCTGCGCTTCTGATTGGTTCGATCAGTGCCAGCCAGGCCATTTGTTCCGGCACCGCCCCTGCACAGTTGACAGGTGTTGCCCCTTCGAATGGGACTTCACCGGTTTACCAGTGGCAGAGTTCGCCGGACAACATCACATTCGGTGCCATCAGCGGAGCAACGGATTTGAATTACCAGCCCGGTATTTTAACCGCAACAACATACTACAAGCAGATCCAGAACACGTCAGGTACTTGTGGCGGTCCGCTTGCAACCAATTCAGTAACGATTACAGTTAACCCATTGCTACCGGTTAGTGTCTCGGTTTCAGCCAGCGCGAACCCGGTTTGTGCGGGCACGTCGGTTACCTATACCGCAACCCCGGTTAACGGTGGTACAACTCCAGCCTACCAGTGGATGGTGAATGGAACACCGGCCGGAACAAACAGCCCAACCTATTCCTATACGCCAGCGAACAATGATGTAATCACATGTGTTTTAACATCAAGCAGTGTTTGTGTTTCTGGAAATCCAGCTACCTCTGGCAATTTGAATATGACAGTCAACCCGAATCTGCCGGTCAGTCTTTCCATCGCTGCAAGTTCGAATCCTGTGTGTTCCGGAATTTCTGTCACTTTCACAGCCACCCCGGTAAACGGAGGGTTAACCCCAGCCTACCAGTGGATGGTCAATGGAGTAAACGCAGGTTCAGGCCTTTCGACCTTTACCTATATTCCGGCCAACAACGACATGGTTACCTGCACCCTGAACTCAAGTGGAACATGTGTTACCGGAAACCCGGCCACATCAAATACCATAGTTCTTGCAGTTGACCCGGCTTTGGTCGTTGGTTCGATCAGTGCCGACCAGACCATTTGTTCGGGCATTGCACCTGCACAGTTGACAGGCGTTGCTCCTACGGGTGGGACTTCACCGGTTTACCAGTGGCAGAGTTCTCTGGACAACCTCACTTTTGGCAACATCAGCGGGGCAACCACGTTGAATTACCAGCCAGGAGTTTTAACGGCAACAACCTATTACAAGCAG
>Ga0073936_10001238_pt1 | contig 39721 bp, 37 predicted proteins | sample AliMusrvi5mmetaG_FD_87041 | JGI IMG/M metagenome (GOLD analysis project Ga0073936, IMG submission 87041) | Freshwater lake bacterial and archeal communities from Alinen Mustajarvi, Finland, to study Microbial Dark Matter (Phase II) - Alinen... | ecosystem: Environmental > Aquatic > Freshwater >...
ATGGTGGGGATCGGGGGCGGGAGCATGGTGGTGCCCTTTCTTTCGTGGTGCGGTGTGGCCATGCGGACAGCCATTGGAACCTCGTCTGCCATTGGCTTTTTCATTGCCGTGTCAGGAACCGGCGGCAGCATTATCTTTGGCAGCGGGGAGGTCGCTTTACCCAAATACTCACTTGGCTTTGTTTATCTTCCGGCTCTTGCCGGGATTGCCATTTTCAGCATGTTGACGGCCCCTTTGGGAGCGATGTTGGCCCACCGTCTTCCGGTTCCGACGCTGAAGCGTGGGTTTGCCCTCCTGCTGTTTGCCATTGGCACCAAACTGCTTCTGAATCTGATCCGTTAGCAGGATCTCGCCGCCGGCGGTCAACATAATGGGGATTCGCTTCTGTGCGCATCGGACCGTGCAATGGGTTCCGCCGGTGCTGCGCAGGGTTGCGGTGACAAGCTGGCCACCTTCCCATTCCATATCGATCTCAAATCCCCCGCGGGCTTTTAAACCACGCACCTTGCCATTGGGCCATGCGGAGGGAAGGGCGGGCAATAGATGGATTTCGTAGTCCGTTTCCTGTTTTCCATTGGTGATCTTGCTGTTGCTAACATGGCTTTGAAGAAGCATTTCCGCAATGGCCGCAGTACCGCCAAAGTTGCCGTCGATCTGAAATGGAGGATGTGCGCAAAACAGGTTGGGATAACTTCCCCCGTCCCCCATGTAGGATATGTTGTTCTGCCAGATAGGGCGCCACAACAGGTTAAGCAGGCGATAGGCACGCTCCCCATCCCGAAGCCTTGCCCAGAACAGGGCCTTGAAGGCGGTAGACCAACCTGTGGAAGTATCGCCACGTAGCGCCAGAGTTTTTCGTGCCGCCTCGGCCAGGGCCGGTGTTCCGTCCGGAGTGATCTCGTCATAGGGAAACAACCCGTATAAATGGGACACATGCCGGTGTTGCGGTTGCTCTTCAGGGTATGGTTCCAGCCACTCCTGCAGCCGGCCGTCAGGGCCGATCTGGTTCGGAGCGAGTCGGGCACGCTTGGCCAGTAATTCCTGCTGGAATTCCGGATCGAGATTGAGCAGGTGCGCCGCTTCCGCACAATAGCTGAAGAGTTCCCGGAGTTGCTGCATGTCTATTGTCGGTCCGAGACAGACGGCGGTCACGCGACCATCCGGCAGCAGGAATCGATTCTCCGGCGAATTGGACGGGCCCGTGACCAACCAGCCGTGGGAGGGTTCTTCGATTAGCAGATCGAGATAAAACTCCGCGCATCCCTTGATAACCGGATAGGCCCAGGCAAGAAATAGAGGGTCCTGGGTGAATCGATAATGTTCCCACAGGTGTTCGCATAGCCAGGCAGATCCGCCGGTGGTAGATCCCCAGGAGGCCTCCTCGCCAGGGGAAGTAAAACCCCAGATATTGGTAATGACATGCACCACCCAGCCCCGGGCGTTATAGTAGGCTCTGGCCGTTTTTGCGCCAGGTTCCTGCAATGACGCAATCAGCTTTAGGAGCGGCTCATGGAGGTCGGAAAGATTACAGACTTCGGCCGGCCAGTAGTTCATCTGCACATTGATATTCAGGTGATAGTCGCCGTTCCAGGGAGTCTGAATCTCCTCGGCCCACAACCCCTGAAGGTTGGCCGGCAAACCGCCGGGACGCGATGAGGAAATAAGAAGATAGCGTCCATAATTGAAATATAGCGCGGCCAAAGCCGGATCGTTTTCGCCAGCTGCCAGCCGGATGAGCCGCTGGTCGGTAGGCCGGAGCGCCACCGCTTTGCTTGCTGCAGTCCCGTCATTGAAGGACAGGCTTATGCGATCATAATACTGTCGGTGATCGGCCTCCTGAGCGGAGGCGAGTTCTTCAAAGGTTCTGGCTGAAGCCTTGTCGAGATCAGCTAAAATGGCCGCTTCCAGATCCCGGGTTTGACGACCTGCGAAACCTTGGTAATCGGTGGCGAGCGCCACCAGTATCCACACCTCATGGGCGTCACTGACTTGTACACGATCGCCATTGCAGGTGATGTGCCCATCCCGGGAGGTCACCCGCACCCGTCCGGCAAATTGCAGGCCCGGAGAGGGGGATCCACTCGGAAGCTGGCCGGTCATGAGTAGATCGGCCGGTCCGCAGGCCCGTGTTTGCGATCGTTCGGGGCGTGTCAGTGCCAACTGAAAATTCATCCCCTCCGGGTGATCGGTGTACAGACGTATAGCCATAACCTGATCCGGCGCAGAGATGAAGGCCTCACGCATCCAGATGGAACCGGCTCGCTGATACTTGATCACGGCCCGGCCCCGACGCAGGTCCAGGGTGCGCCGATAGTTGGAAACCACTCCTGAAGGAGGGGGCACGAAGATGAGTCGAAGCGCTCCGAATATCTGATAGCAACCAAAGCGGTTGTTTGCCCCCATGGCACGACCAGAGCCTTCCCCCTGGCAAGTGAAGTGGGCATTAACCAGGGATTCGGCTTCGATATTTTTCCCTTGGATGAGAAGTTGGCGGATTTCGGGAAGTACACGCCAGGCTTCCGCCCGGTCGGCGTCAGGATCACGACTTCCCGAACAGAGAGAATTTTCGTTTAGGATAAGGCGTTCATCGTCGATGCCGCCGAACACCATTGCGCCCAATCGCCCGTTTCCAAGAGCCAAAGATTCCAAAAACGTTTTCGCAGGAGACTGATACCACAAATGATCCGCGTTAGACCGGTTCATTTCCTTCTTCAATGCAGGCTCTTTCGTAAGCGGCGAGGGCGTTTTCGTAGTCATCGTTTTGGCTCGGGGTGGAATTAAGGTCGGGGGTGTTTTGAGTGGCCATATAAGTGGCACGGGCGGCTTTGTAAGCTTTTGTGGCGAGTTCGTAGGCTCTGGTTGCCTCGTCGTAATTTTTCGTGGCTTCATCGTAGACCCGGGTTGCGGCTTCGAAAGCAAGGGCCGCAGCTTTACTCCCTTGCGCCAGTTTTGGACTTTCGTTTTCAGTCATGCGATTCCCCCATGTTTGCGCACTCTGAAATTATACTATCGCAGTTTTTGTTTGTCTATCACTCAAGTAGAGATGATTTTGTTAAAAAAATGCTTTCGCCAGAATTGTTTCGGCTTCATCCGACCAAAATCGTGAAATGGACCGGCCTTTCGGAAGTTGAATCATCAGTCTTCGGGAGGCGATTTTGTTTTCCAGGGCGATGGCGGCATAGCGGTCGATGAGATGGGAGGGGGCGCGGCGAATGACGGCAATCAGGTCGTCCAGCAGGTCTAACGGTTCCTCGGCTTGAGGAACCAGTACAAATTGAAAAAGGTTGTCCGGAAGTTTTTGGATTGCCAGCTCGATGAAATCGGCCAATGCGTGCCGTTGTGCAAACAGATCCGTCCCTCTGAATAGAAACGCACGCCGCTGATGTATTCCTGAAATAGGGAGTTTTTCGGGGTTCATCACGATGATTTGTTCAGGGAAAAGGTCGAGTTTCCGCCCTGTAAATTGAGGGGTCGGCACATCCGAGGATAATTTGGGGTGCCGGGCAATAATGGCTTCAACGGTTTGAAAGGCCTGACGATCCATAGTGGAAGTGGCGGTCACGGCATAAGGCGGAAGAGGTTGTGCCTGGATCTTCCACTCCCGTTGCCGGTCGCGTAACTCGGTTCCGGGCAATAGCAGGGTTTGCAGACACTGGATATTGGCTCCGGGTAGCTTCAACGCCCATTTTACCGAGTGCTGAACTTCTTTAACCTGCTGCAGGGGAAGGCCGTACATGATATCCACAGTGACTTTGATCCGACGCTTAATCAATCGATTAATGCCGACATCCAATCGCTCCAGCGAAGTGGGGCGGCGGATGGTTTTGAGAACCTTCTTGTCCCGGCTTTGTACGCCGACTTCGATTTCCATGAAATGGGCGGCGGCCATCAAATCCGCTTCGGCATCAGTCAATCGTCCTGCATTCAGTTCGGCGAAAAAGGAGAGAGCCCCCTTGCGATTGAATGCCGCGAGTTGAGTCAGGATTTCTTGAAAGTGAGGATGGGCGTTGAACGTGGGATCCACAAAGCGAATTTCACGAGCACCCATTTTCTGCAGGGCCTCGATGCGCACCATGATATCGGCCGGACTGAGGAATGACATGGAGTCCCGCAAATGGGGATACCGGCAGTAGGTGCAGCGCATGGGACACCCACGGGAGGTCTCAAGATAAGCCATGCCCTTAGGGTCTGGCCGACAGGCCGCGTAACCGGGTGGGGGAATCTGCCGTGACAGTTCAACAGGCGGGGGCGGTGATTTCCCCCAGCGATAACCGCCTGCTGTCAGGAGTGCTACGGATGAATAATCAACTGGTCTCCGGGTCCGGAAAGAGCGGAGCAAGGCCGGGAAAACGACCTCTCCTTCACCGACTACAATGGCATCGGCGATGGGGTCGTCAAACAGAAAGGGATGGGAATACGCCGCTTCCGGTCCGCCGAACAGGATACGGACACGGGGACGGAGGTTTCTGAGTTCCTTCATCACGCGCAGCGTCCGCTCGATGTTCCATAAATAGAGGGTGCAGACAATGATGTCGGGTTTCTGGTTGAGAATCTCCTTTAGCAGTACCAGATTATCAAGGGAACAGGCGGAGTCCGGCATCGGGAGAAATTTATAATTCGCCGCTTCCCCCGTTAATTCCGCTGCATACTGAAGATACGCCGCCGCCAGGAGGATGTTTTCCGAATCCCCGTGAAGGTCATTGTCCAGTTGGGGAAGCTGGATAAACAGTATTTTCTTCCGTGCGGCCATGAGTTTGATTTTTAACACTGGCTAACGATAATGGCAAGGAATGCGAAATCTTGAAGTTGTGCAGATTGTATCGATTGTGATAGAAAATGATGTTTTGTTGGTTATGGACAAGTAAGGGTTAATCAAACAGCCGAAGGGATAATGCGAGCATGAAGAACATTGCAGTGAGCGACGTTCGGAATTTTGTCTTGATGGGTCATACGGCGAGCGGGAAAACCACCTTGGCGGATGCCTTATTATTCAAGATGGGCGCGAACGATCGTCTGGGATCCGTGGACCAGGGATCCAGCCTGGGGGACTACACCGATGAAGAAAAAGCCCGTAAAACAACAATTTATGCGAAATCTTTCTGCGGGACCTATAAAAGTTCCGATGGCCACAATATGGACATCGTGTTTTGCGACACCCCGGGCTATGCCGATTATTTCGGGCAGGTAATCCAGGCGAGCCGCATCGCCGGTGCTGCTTTAATTACCGTTGATGCCCATGCCGGTGTCCAAATCGGTACCCTGAAAGCCTGGAAGCAGGCCTCGGCCCTCGATATCCCTCGCGCCATCGTGGTCACAGGGTTGGATCGGGAGAATTCTCCGTTTGACAAAGTCATGGCTGATATCAAAGCGACCTGGGGTGACCGTTGCATTCCCGTCCTCATGCCTTTGCCTGATAATAGTGGTGTCGTGGATGTGTTGGCGGCGACAGATGTTCCTGCTTCTGTCAGCGAGGCCTTGAAGGAAGCCAAGGGAGCCCTGGTGGAAATGGCCGCAGAGACGGATGACACCCTGATCGAGAAATATCTTGCCGGAGAACCCTTGTCTGCCCGTGAAATTGCGGATGGGCTCAGGCATGCGGTGTTTGATCGCAAACTGGTCCCCGTATTTGCCTGCCTGGCGCTCAAGAACGTGGGCGTGGGGGAACTGCTGGATGGGATCGCCCGTTTCTTCCCGTCTCCGGCCGACCGGCCCATGAGGGATGCCGAAGGGAATCCGATTGATACGTCGTCGTCGGCGCCATTTGTGGGCTATGTCTGGCGCACGGTCAATGATCCTTTCATCGGGCATATGAGTTTTGTCTATGTCTGTGGCGGCACTCTGAAGCCCGACATGGAAGTTGTTAATATCAACAAGGGACAAAAAGAGCGCATTGTCCAGTTTGTTGCGTTGAATGGAAAAAAACAAACCCCCATTACCGAGGCGGAAGCGGGCGATATTGTGGCGATCTCAAAATTGAAGGCCACCACGCTGGGTGATGCGCTTTGTCAGGCTCCGGCGAAGGTCACCTTTGCTCCGTTTATTTTTCCGAATCCGGTGATGTGGTATGCCGTGGCGGCCAAGACACAAGGGGATGAGGACAAGATCGGGACGGCCCTGCATAAACTGGCGGAAGATGACCCCACGATCCATGTGGAGCGCCATGCCGATACCCACGAAACGATTATTGCGGGATTGGGGGACACCCACTTGGCGGTTGCGGTTGAACGTATGAAGAAACGCAACAATGTGGATGTGATCCTGAGCACCCCGAAAGTCGCCTATAAAGAAACGGTGACCGGACGGGGTGAGGGACACTACAAACACAAGAAACAGTCTGGTGGGCGCGGTCAGTATGGTGAAGTTTACCTGAAGGTGGAGCCGTTGCCGCAAGGTGATGAAGAGTTGTTTGTTGATGCTCTGGTCGGGGGCTCCATTCCTCATAATTTTGTGCCGGCTGTTCACAAAGGGGTTGTCGATGGCATGGCGAAGGGCTCCCATGCCGGGTGTCCGGTGGTGGGTGTCAAATCCATTGTTTATGACGGTTCCTACCATGACGTGGATTCATCGGAAGTCGCCTTCAAGATTGCCGCAGGTCGCGCATTCCGGGAGGCGATGAGCAAAGCCAAGCCCGTGCTCCTGGAGCCGATCATGTCGGTTAAAATATCGATTCCCGATCATTTCATGGGCGATATTAACGGGGATATGAGCCATCGGCGCGGACGGATTGTCGGGATGGAAGCGGCGGATGGCATGCAGATCATTACGGCAGATATTCCGCAGGCGGAATTGTTCAGTTATTGCGCCGAATTGCGCAGTATGACGGGGGGGCGCGGTTCGTTTGAGCTGGCGTTTGCACGTTACGACGTGGTGCCGGCGTCGGTGGCCCAGAAAATCATTGCGGCGGCGGCTAAAAACAAAGAAGAGGAGCAGGAGTAATTCCGTCCGGTGAATCCTTTTGCTGCATCGATGACGCGTTGTGAGTTGTGTCCCCGGAAATGCGGGGTCAACCGGAGCGAAGGGCGGCGGGGGTATTGTCAGGCGGGAGATACGGTCGAAGTCTATCGATACGGGTTGCATCACGGTGAGGAACCGCCTGTGTCAGGTGCAAAAGGGTCCGGAACGATATTTTTCAGCCGGTGCACATTAAGTTGTGTGTACTGTCAGAATTATCCCTGGAGCCAGGAGGGGCAGGGACAGGCCACCCCGGTTGAAGGCCTTGCGAAAATGATGGTTTCGTTGGCCCGGGAGGGGTGTCATAATTGGAACTTTGTGAGTCCAACTCCCTGGCTGCCTTGGATCCACGAGGCGTGGAGCCGTGTGGTTGCAGATGGACTCTCACGGCCAATCGTGTATAACACGAGCGGATTTGAGAGGGTTGACCAGTTGCGCGTGATGGCTGGATGGGCAAATGTCTATTTGACGGATTTGAGGTATGCCGAAGACGCGTCGGCGAAAGCCGGTTCGGATGGTGCCGGGTATGTCAGGGCTTCCCGTGAGGCCTTGTTGGAAATGTGGCGCCAGACAGGGCCGCTGAAAATGGATGAGGAGGGTGTGGCAGAAAAAGGAACGATTTGCCGGTTACTGGTATTGCCGGGACGTGCCCATGAGGCGGTGGCTAATCTGGAGTGGTTGGCGAGCACCGTTGGGACGGGGATTCCCGTGAGCATTATGGCCCAGTATACGCCGGCATACAAGGCCCTGAACGAGGCGCCTTGGAATCGACGTCCGACACAGGACGAGTACGGTTTGGTGGTGGAGGCAATGGAGCGGTTGGGGTTTTCTGAAGGATGGATTCAGGAGTATGAAACCCCGTCACAGGACAATTTGGTTGGATTTAAAATGAGCCCGGGCAATCCGGACTCGAACTAGTATCAGGAAAGAGAGGAACGAGATGAGCGGTCATAGTAAGTGGAAGACAATTCAGCATAAGAAGGGCGCGGCAGATGCCAAGCGTGGTAAGATTTTCAGCAAGATGGCCAAGGAATTGATGGTTGTGGCCAAAGCCGGTGGCGGTAACCCCGATACCAATACAGCCCTGCGCAATCTGATCGTCCGGTGTAAGGCGTCGAGTATGCCCAATGAAAACATCGACCGAGCCATCAAGAAGGGCACCGGCGAATTGGCTGCGGATGTGATGGAAGACATTACTTACGAAGGCTTTGCCGCTGGCGGCGTCGGAGTGGTGGTCAAGGTCCTGACCGATAACAAAAATCGGGCGGCAGCTGAACTTCGCCACATTTTTTCCAAGAATGGCTCAAGCTTGGCCGCGCCCGGCTCGGTGTCGCGTGGCTTCAAGCGGCGGGGCCAGATTTTTGTCGATGCGAAGGTAATTGAAGAAGACAAGCTGATGGATATCGTTCTCAACGCCGGCGCTGATGACATGAGTCTTGACGGGGAACAGTTCGAGATTCTCACCGATCCCAATGCCTTCCAAGGGGTTCTGGATGCCCTTGAAAAAGCGGGGGTCAAAACCGAGGATTCCGCCATACGGCTGGTTCCCGAGACGTATGTATCCATCACGGACAAAACCGTTGCCAAGGCGGTTATGAAATTTGTCGAAACGCTGGAAGATAATGATGATGTCCAGGATGTGTACACCAACATGGATCTGGATGACAGCGTTCTGGCATTGATCTCGGCAGACTGATGCGCGTCCTGGGGATAGATACCTCGTTACGCTCGACTGGCGTGGGCGTGGTGGAGTCCCTTGCCGGGAAAATGAGGGCGGTGGAATACGGTCGGATTCACAATTCCGACCGTCTTTCTTTGTCCGAATGTCTCCGGCGGATTGATGGCGGAATCCGGGAGATTATTGAGCGAACGAAGCCGGAGTTGGCCGCCATCGAGGACATTTTCTTTGCGAAGAATGCCCGGACCGCCATGGTGCTGGGGGAGGCACGCGGGGTGGTGATTGCCGTCTGCGCCACCTCCGGGATCCCGGTGTATGAATATGCGCCGCGGCGAGTCAAGCAGTCTGTTACCGGAATCGGGTCGGCAGACAAAAGGCAGGTCCGGAAAATGATGATGGTGGTTCTGGGCTTGAAAGAGGAACCACAGGAGGATGCGGGGGATGCCCTGGCGATTGCGTTGTGCCATCTGAACAGCCGGAATCCGATCGCTGAATTGGCACCGAAACCCATCTAGGTGGTTGCGTCAGGCGGGAGGGACTTATGATTACATTTCTTGAGGGGATCATCGACGAGAAAGAGCCAACCCATGTGGTATTGAATGTCGGCGGGGTCGGGTATGAGGTGGTCATTTCTCTCAACAGTTATGACCGCCTGCCGGCGCCGGGGGAACGGGTGCGGCTTTTGACGTATGACCACATCCGGGAAGATGAACACCGGTTGTTTGGTTTTATGACTGCGGATGAACGACGGGTATTTTCTTTGCTGCTGGGGGTGTCGGGGATTGGCCCCAAGACTGCGCTTTCGGCGCTGAGTGGCATGACGGTTCGTGAAATCAAGGTGGCCATCAAGGATGGCGATGTGAAGCGGCTTAGTTCCATTTCAGGAATTGGTAAAAAGACGGCTGAACGCATGGTGATTGAGTTGCGTGACAAGTTTGGTGCCGGGGAAATCCTGGCCGCCTCGGCATCCGGCGCGCCTGAATCGGATGTCAAGATGCGCGATGCCATCCTTGCCCTCATTTCCCTTGGTTATAAACGCGCCGAAGCCCAGGACCTGGTGCTGCGGGTTATCAATCAGCCCAATATGTCGGCGGCTACCGTGGAAGACATTGTTCGAAAATCTCTCGCAGGATAAATCAAAAATAGAAAGGAGCAACAGTATGGCTGAACTCAAAGGGTCGAAGACGGAAAAGAATTTGCAGGAGGCGTTTGCCGGAGAATCTCAAGCCCGCAACAAGTATTCCTATTTTGCCTCGACGGCGAAAAAGGAAGGGTATGAGCAAATCGCGGCGTTTTTCCAGGAAACTGCCGAACAGGAAAAAACGCATGCCAAGCTCCATTTCAAAGCGTTGAGCGGAATCGGGGATACCCTGGCGAATCTGAAGGCGGCCGCAGGGGGAGAGCATGAGGAATGGACGAATATGTATCCCCGCATGGCCAAGGAAGCCCGTGCGGAGGGATTTGATGAGATTGCACGGCTTTTTGAAGGCATTGCCAAAATCGAGAAAGAGCATGAAGAGCGCTACAAGGCCCTGTTGAAGAATTTGGAGGAGGGCAAGGTGTTCAAGAAGGAGACAAAAGTCAAATGGCGTTGCCGCGAGTGTGGTTTTGTTTATGAAGGCACCAATGCGTTGGCCAAATGCCCGGTTTGCGATCATCCCCAGGCCTTTTTCGAGATAACGCCGACGAATTACTGAAATAATCTGAATAATAATCAAGTCTCATCCGTCCAAACCCATGGAGGCCCTTGTATCAGCCGATTTGCTTGAACGTGCCAGGAAGGGCGATATGGATGCATTTCTGGCACTGTTTGAGGAATCCCGCGAAACCATTCATGCGGTGGCGTGGCGGCTGGTCGGGCCTGATGAGGCTGAAGATGTTGTAATGGAGACTTATCTGCGGGCATGGAAATCCATTCCCGGATTCAACGGGAGGTCTTCTGTAAAAACCTGGTTCTGCCGGATTGCGCATAACTGCGCGGTGGATTGGTTGCGGAAACGACGGCATGTGGTTCAGCCTTTGGATTCGGAGGATGAAGCTTCGGGAGAAGGGGGGCGGGAAACGGGACAGTTTATTGATACCCGCCAGAAGGATGCCTCCCGGATTATGGAGGGCAGTGAGCTTCAGTCGACAATCGATACGGCCTTGGCGACCGTTTCGGATGAACATCGCGAGGTTTTGTTGCTGAGATTTTCAGATGGGTTGAGTTATGCCGAGATTGCAGCGGCGACAGGAGTTTCAATTGGGACTGTGATGTCCCGATTGTTCAATGGACGGCGGAAACTTATTAAGAGTCTTGCGGCTCTTGGAGTCAAAACGGCAGGAGGGTGGTTATGAACAAACGTTCATGGATGGAGATCGAGGCGGGATTAAAACGCCGGAAAGCTCCGCTCCCGCGCCATAATAGTGAATCGTTTAATCAGGATTTCAAGGCTCGCGCCGTATTGATGCGTCAGGATCCGCCCCATCCGCCCCAGACAGAGGGCTTTCCCCTATTAAGATGGAGCATGATCGGGGCATCCGTTGCGGCCCTTCTGGTGGCCGGATTCCTGACCTGGCCGACCTCCTCTTCCTTGGTAACGCAGATCAAGTCGTTACACATCACCGTGCCGCATAGTGGGGTGATTATTATGACGGACGATGTGAATCAAGGGACGGTTGTTTGGGTGACGGATCTGGAATCTGAAGACGGGAATAAGGGATAAATCATGAAGATTCGAGTTAAAACCATCCTGTTTCTCGGGTTGATGCTGATGGCGGAAGGGGTTTTAGCCGGTTCCACATTGAGTGTCAGGCTGGTGGAAGCCAGTAATGCGGGGCAGGGGATGGGAAACGGGTTGGGGGATGTTTCGCCATTACTCCTGAATAACCTGCCTTATAAGACGTTTCAATTGCTGGCGAGCCGTTCCATGGCTCTGCCCGCCAATAGTGTGGCTTCATTGAACTCCGGGATTGTGGCCCGATGTTCCGGCGGGCAGGATAATTTGAGTGTGGTGTTGGAGCGGGGCGGGAAAAAAATCATGCAAACCACCGTTGAGCTCCGGGATGGCACCCCTTTGATCATCGGTGGATTATCCGCCGGGCAGTCCAAACTGATTGTGATCCTGCTGGCGAAGTAGCCGATTAAAATCCGTACGCGACTTTCAACTGTTCTTCCGTCGGCAATCCCGGGTAATACTCGCCGCGGGGGCCCACATATTGATTTCCCATTCGACGCATCGTAACGGGAGTATAGGAGCCGTTGGAGTTTTTCACGTTAATGATCGTTGTATTGGCGGCTTCATTCGCAGCCCCGATTTGAGCGTTCATATTGCTCATTTGGGCATTCTGTCTATCGGTTTGGTGGCCCATGGCGCCGCCCAGCAGGCCGCCTAACGCCGCGCCGGCAACCATGCCTTCGCGATTACCGAAGGCGCCATGACTGTTATTCCCGATCACGCCACCGGCGATTGCGCCCAAGGCGGCCCCGATGGCGGCCTGGTTGAAAGTGGATTGGTTTTCCTGATATTGAGGTGAGGCGCATCCCATCATGAAGAGTCCCGCCATTACCACGCCTGCAGTTTTAAAACCCATTGATTTATTCATATTTGTCTCCTGTCGTGAAACGGTCATTTATTTTTCAATGTATTTATATCATTACGACCTTTACTCGTATAGACGGAAGTAGGCGGTTTTTTATTCAGAAATTATATTGCGACCGTCGTCTGGCATTTGTGGGATTCCAGTGCAGCGGTAAAGAGCCGGTGACTCAGGGCCGCCTCCTCAGGTGTGCCGCTATCTTGATGGTCGTCGGCCGCTGCTTTCGCAGAATATGCAGGTCCAGCGCTGGATCCTTTGCAGAAGCGAAGGCCCGCAAAAGATCGCCCAGTTCCGACACCTCGCGTCCACCGGCCCCGATAATCACATCATCCTTTTGCAGGCCCGCCTCGGCAAACGCATGCCCTGATGCGATTTTCATGACGCGCACCCCGTTCTCGCCGGGTGTTCCATAGACCGACATCTCGCCCTGCCCAATGATATTCCGGACTTTCACGCCGGCCCAATCGTGCACGGCCTCATCGCGCACGGGCTTTACCTCATCCGCCCGGCCGAAGGGCGCGGTCTTGGCCAGGCGCTTCAGCTCCGGCTTCCGCACCCCGAACTGGTCCATGGGGAAATTCGTGAAGCCCAGCGCCAATGCGGGCGAGCCGGCTTTGACACGGAAATCGCCGATGGCCGGATTTTCGAACATGGCATCAGCGGTAATCGAATGCGCATCCTGCCCGGGCTTGCCCACCCATTGCATGGGTTCCTTGACGGAGGGATTGTGCAGCAGATTGAAGTCCACCTCATTGCCCCAGATTGCCGGCATGCCGATCGGTTCGTAGCCCCCAAACACGATGTTGCGCCGGAAGACATCCTGGCTGTTCCCGAACCAGACATGCGGGTGAAAGGAATTGTTCACCATGACGTTGTTCTCGACAGTGCGGTGGTATCCCTCGCGGTTCTTGATGCCGCCGCTGAGGCAGAGGTTATTATAGAGGCGGTAGTTGCTCGAGCCGTCATCAAGGTCAATGTCCCACCCGTGGTCACAGCGCCAGCGTGTATTTCGCAGGGTGTTGGGCGCCACCACATCTAGGCGCGGCAAATCCATCTTCTTCTCGTCGAAAGGCTCGGCGATAGCACCCGGGTCACAGTCCTCTAAATGCCAGAAACGGTCGCGTCCCCAGGAGTTGAATGCCCCGTGGTCTCCAGTTTCCATTACCGTGTTGAATACATCGCAGAACTCGATGACATGCCCGCCCCAGCAGCCATCGCCGATGTTGATGCCGGCCCGAGGCGTGTCATAAATGGTGCAATGGCTGACGGTGATACGCGATGAAAGATCGATGCCCACGCCCGCTCCCTGCTTTTCCACACGTCCCGGCTCGGTGATAAGGCAATCCTCCACGCGGCAGTCGGCCGGGTAGTTGTCAGTTTGGGGGCCGGGGGTCAGGTCAATCTGCGTGAGGCTTTGGGTCTGGGAGTATTGGAATTTCGGATTACGCGCGGCCTTTGGGTCCCCAACGAACAGGACTCCGCTGGAGCCGGCTCTGTCGATACGGCAGCCACAAATGGTGATGCGGCGGTTGCGATGGTTGACGAATACAGCATTGCCGCCGACCTGATCCGCAAAGGAATCCTCCAGTATACAGTCCTCGGCATTTTCAAAAAAAACCGCGCCTGCCCGGCAGAGGGACCAGTCGCTGCGCAACAGGGGTTCCATGGACTCCATCATCGTGCGCCGGGTATGACGGAACGTGAGCCCCCTGAGGGTGACGAACTTCACGGGCGCCTGAGCGGTGCCGCGGAGTTCAAGGATATTTCGCAGACAAGCCGTCTCAATGGACGCCTTGGCCAGATCCAGTCCGGCAGGGGGATAAAAATAGAGCCTCTGCGTCTTTACGTCGTGAAACCATTCACCCGGCGCATCCAGTTCCTCGAAGATATTTTCGACAAACCGGTCGTGCGTATGCGGACCGCTACGCTGATTGATCTGCCAGCCGCCCTCCAGCGCAACAGTGTTCTCCACATCCCGTCCGGTAATGCGCCAGCACATCGCCCCCCAATGGCCGGTGTGCATCGCGTGGAACAGTCCGCCAACGGGATCATGCCAACGCGCAACGCGCTCGGGACTGATGCAGTCCGCCGCCACGCCATTAAAGACCCTGATTTTGGGGTCAAAGTTGGGATAACGTGCCAGAACCTGACGCTCGCCGTTGACGAATAACTGGTCCATCTGTGGCCCCCCGGAAACCTGCGCCTGCCAGATGCCATCCTTGTACGGTTTCCACTGCAACTCAAGTCTGGTGCCACCGCTGATAACAGCGTTCTCGCCCGGTTCAGCCTGCCAGACCACGGGCGCCTCCGCTGTGCCGGAATCCTCCGCCGACAGCACAAACGGTTCGGACTGGTAGTAGGTACCGCCGTGCAAATGCACGGTAACAGGACGGGCGTCCTTGCGCTGACGCACTGCCTGCCGCGCCGCCGTCAATGTTCGCAAGGGGTGCCAGGCATCGCCGGTCGCCACATCATCACCACCAGGGCTGACATGCAGATTGTAAGATTTCATGATTTAAGTGGTCGGGGCGGCGGGATTTGAACCCACGACTTTCAGCGCCCAAGGCTGACGCGCTACCAGGCTGCGCTACACCCCGAAAATAAAACAGGGGCGGACGTTAACATGATGCCCGCCGTCGTACAAGAACTGTTGTAGTGTCGGCGTTCGGAAATCAGGGACTTGAAATCGTCAGGCGAACCCGGCTTCCTCGAGCTTGATCTTTTCGATGCTGGTACTCGTGGCAATGGAGTGGAGACGGGCGAATAAGCCGCCTTTTGCCAGAAGGGAGTTGAAATCGCCTTCCTCCATAACCCGGCCTTCATCCATTACCACGATGTGGTCGGCATTGCGAATGGTACTGAGGCGATGGGCGATGACTACAACGGTCCGGTTTTTGCACAGAACACCTAACCCTTGCTGCACCGTCCTTTCGGATTCTGGATCCAAGGCGGAAGTTGCCTCATCAAGGATGACGACCTGACTGTTCGTTAGCATGCAGCGGGCGATGGATAACCGCTGCCGCTGCCCTCCGGACAACTGGCTGCCGCCTTCGCCGACCTTGTGTTGAAGTTTGTCGGGGAACTCGCTGATGAAATCCCAGGCGCAGGCATATTTGAGGACTTTGATCAATTCCTCGTCGGTCACCTGGGGTTTAACACAGCGCAGATTCGCCTCGATCGTGGTGTCAAACAGGAAGGGATCCTGGAGGACCACCCCAAATTTCATGCGATATTCGCGAACGGGTAAATCCCGGATGTCATGACCGCCGAAGAGAATGGCTCCACTGGCAGGGTCATAAAAACGGATCAACAAATTGGCCAGGGTGGTTTTTCCGCAACCACTGCGGCCGACCAGGGCCACCGTTTTACAGGCCGGGATGGTGAGGTTGATGTTTTTCAGAACGGTCCGGCTCGTATAGCCGAAACTGACATCGCGGAATTCGATGCAGGGCTCGAGGGAGGCCGGCATTACTGCGCCTGTGCGTTCCGGCAGACTGCTTTGAGTGTCCAGCACGGTATAGAGTTGGTCGAAGGCGGAACGAGCACCCATCATCTGCCCATAGACATTGGTCATCGCCTGAATCATCCCGATCAGGGTGCCCTGATAACCCATGAAGGCCACCAGAGTGCCCAACGGGAATCGGGTGGGGTTATCCATGACCAGCCACGCGCCCCCGACGATAACGCTGGCGGAGATGGTGTAGCTGAGACCTTCGGTGACAAAGTTCAGCTTCATGGATTCCAGGGTGGAATCCAGCCATTTCACCATGGCCGGCCACAGTTGCCGCGTAAACTCTTCCTGCACCTGATCCTCGAGGGCAAAGGCCTGGATGGTTTTGTGGCCGCGCAACTTGTCCATGATCACGCTGACAATATGCATGCCCGCTTCGTTGGCAACCCTTGTCTTGGTGTAAATCCGTTTCGACAGGATTTTTGCCACGATGACATAGCCAATGGCGCCCGCCAGGATCACCAGTGTCAAGACCGGGCTTAAATACAAACAGAACCCCAGACTGAAGATGAGGCCAACAACGTAAACCGCCAGTTGGCTGAATACGACCTGAATGAAATTGCCAAGGGTATTGATGGAGTTTCCGAATACCCGTTCATAAAGGAATCCGGAAGGAAATTGACTGTGAAAACGCAGGGAAAGTGACTGGATATGGGCAAAACTATTTACCCGCAACGCAAAAATCACTTTTTGCTGGGTATGATATACCAGAGTCATTGCCCAAAACCATATGGCCATGCGCATGAACATGACGAGCAGGAATACGGCGGCGGCGATCAAGGCGAGCCGGATGTTTTTTTGCGGGATGGCGATATCAATGACATATTTTGCAAACAGGGGTTGCAAGGCGACGGCCAATCCTACCAGGGCTACCAAAGTGCCCGCCAGCAGCATACGCCACCGATAGGGTTTCACCATGGGCCAGAATCGTTTGCCGATTTCGCTCCACTCATAATTTCGAATTTGTTCCAATGGGTGCATAATCAGTTCGCGTTAAGAGTTTATTTGAAGGCCTTTCACCGTCCGGTGAGGAAATGAAAAGCCTTTTGGTATCGTGCCATGCGGGATTTGTCAATTTCTGTCAGGCCGTGTTGGGTCCGTAGGTTCATGTTGTCTTCCAGATCAGCCACCTTGATTTTTCGGGCGAGGGGATTTCGTGAGGCGCGCTCGACATAAACCTCGTAATCTTCGTGATCACGCCGCGTCAGACCGTCGACCGCCTCAATCACGGTGTCGGGAAACCCGGCCTTTCGCAGGTCATCAAGGGTCAGCGGACTGTCTTCAACCACATCGTGAAGGAGGGCAACCATGCGTTCGGTTTCATTGCTCATTTTGAACATGATACGGAGTGGGTGGAGGATGTAGGGCTCCCCCACTTTGTCGGTTTGTCCCTGATGGGCTTTCACCGCGATGGCCAAGGCATGGTCAAAATTCATGGCGGGACATTAGACGAATTCAAAAAAAATGACCATATGGAAGATGGCGGTATCCGAGGCATACGTATTTTGATTATCCGGGAATAGGCGCGGATTTTTCTCTTACCATGCTGAATATCGTGTAATGTAGATTCCGTCAGAAATAGTTGGATTAATACATTAAAGGGTGAGGATTAATTGAACGCATGTGTCACTGAGCGGCCCGTCGTCATCGGGTTTGGGCCAGCGGGGATGTTTGCCGCCTTGGAACTTCTGGAGCACGGTATCAAGCCTCTGATATTTGAGCGGGGCAGGAAGATTGAAGAACGAGATATCGATGTTCATCGGTTTATCACGGAGAGGACCCTGAACCCTGAATCCAATATCCAGTTTGGAGAGGGCGGGGCGGGGTCCTACTCGGATGGTAAACTTTTTTCCCGGATCAATAACTCGGTTCATGCAAACAAGGTACTCGAGACCTTTATCAAGTTCGGAGCGCCCGAAGATATCGCGCATACCCGCAAGCCGCATCTGGGGACGGACGTCTTATGTGGCATTGTCAGGAATATCCGGAATCATGTTTTGGAACGCGGCGGGGAAATTCACTATTCTGCGAGATTGACGGATCTGGATATTTCCGATGGCAAGGTGTCCGGGATCGTGATCAATGGGATTCTGGAATATCCGGTGTCGCAGCTCTATCTTGCGGTGGGGCACTCCGCACGTGACACCTTCGAATTACTTCATCGAAAGGGGATTGTGCTGGAGCAGAAACCGATCTCGGTCGGAATGAGGATTGAACACCCGGTGGAGATCATCAATCGCATCCGCTGGGGCACTGATGTTGAGGGCTCAGCAGGCCGGGATGCCGCCACCTATTCCTTCAACCATACTAACCGCATTACCGGGCGGGGGGTCTATACCTTTTGCATGTGTCCGGGCGGTGAAATTGTCAATGCGTCATCTGCCAATGGTTTGCTGGTGTTGAACGGTATGAGCTATGCCGCCAGAGCCTCGGCGTTCTCGAATTCTGCTTTGGTGGTGAATTGCCACACGGCGGACTACCGATCGCCGGATCCTCTGGCTGGCTTCAGTTTCCAGGAGGAAATTGAACGCAAGGCTTTTGTGGCGGGGGGTGGGGGATGGAAGGCCCCGGCGCAGAATTTGGAGGATTTCCTGACGGATCGTGTCTCAGTCAAATTGAATCCGAATTCGTATCAGATGGGGACGGTATCGGCGGATATGACTGCCATTTTTCCCGGATTCATATGTGAGGCCCTTTCGATGGCTTTTAGTGAGTGGAAAAAAGGATACCCGGCTTTTGTGTCCGACGCGGCCATTTTGTTATCCTCAGAGACCCGGACCTCCTCACCTGTACGAATCAAGCGTGATGCATGCTATGCGTCGGTGAACGTGAAGAACCTCTACCCGATCGGTGAAGGGTCTGGTTATTCCGGGGGGATCACCAGTTCCGCCATTGATGCCATCAAGGCGGTTGAATGCCGACTGAACCTCAGGTCATGAAGGTGTTCCGGAGGAGGATCAGATTGAGAAGAATGACGATGAGGGCGATGGCCCAGAGCAGGATTTTACCGTAGGGGGTGTTGGCATGGTCGCCCATGACTTTGCGGGATGAGGTCAGATAGATTTGAAGCACAATGGTGAACGGAAGCTGGATGCTTAGCAGAACCTGGGAAAGGATTAGCGCTTTATAGCTGTCGGTGACAAACAGGGTGGCCAGAAACGCGCCGCCCAGAGTGAGTGCGACACCGTTTTTAGACGTCCGGGTATGGATGTCGTAATGCTTATTGAAGCAACCGGCATAGATGGATCCCCCCGCCATTCCGGCCGTCACGCTGGCGGTCAATCCTGCGCACAGCAGTGCAATAGCGAAAATCATGGCGGCCATGGGGCCATTGTTGCCCAGTATGGGGCGCAACATATCCTGGGCTTGTTCCAGTGAGTTAACGGGGCTGTTAGCCTTAAAAAAAGTGGCGGCGGCCAGCAGGATCATGGCGCTATTGATCATCCATCCGACAATCATGGAAAACAGGGTGTCGAGCCATTCATACCTCAGATGGCTGGCGATGGCGCTTTCTCCTTGCGCATTCCATTGCCGGCTCTGAATCACTTCGGAGTGCAGGAACAGATTGTGCGGCATCACGACGGCCCCCAGCACGCCCATCACAATCATGATGGAACCGGGGGGGAGAGTGGGTGTGACCCAGCCTTTGGCTGCGGTGACCCATTGAGTGTCAATCAGGAACATTTCAGCGATAAAGGCGAGACCGATCAGGGAGACAAATCCAATGATGAGTTTTTCCAGCCGACGGTAGGAATTCCAGAGGAGGAGTCCGAGTGAAACCACGGTGGTGAGGGCGGTTCCCATCTTGAGTGGCAGATGGAACAACATTTGCAGAGCAATGGCGCCACCCAAGATTTCGGCAAAGGCGGTTGCCACTGCGGCGATGATTGCCGAGCCCAGGATAGGGAGGGAAAGCCAGGCGGGCAGATACTGGGTGGCCGATTCGGCCAGGCAGGAGCCCGTGACAATCCCGAGATGCGCGGCATTATGCTGGAGCAGGATCAGCATCACGGTGCTGATCGTAATAACCCAGAGCAGGAGATAGCCGAACTGGGAACCCGCCGCGACATTGGTAGCCCAGTTTCCGGGATCAATAAAACCCACAGTTACCAACATGCCGGGTCCGAGAAAACGTAGGGCATTCACCGCCCCCGAGTACGCTCGTTTTTTTTGAAGATGTAAGTGAAGTTGTCTCAGAACATTCATGGCATGGCGGTTTATACCACAAAATAAAAGAGAAGAGAGTTCAAAGTATTTATTTGAGTAACGCGGCGAAAGCCCCTTTGAGGGATTCGACGTCAGTCCCGAGTGCGAAGAGTCCGCCCTTGGTTTCAAGGTTGGATTTGCCCTTCATGGCGGGGCGGAGAATGGCGCCGGGTGCCTTTTCAAAACGGTTGCAGGCGTTGAGTACGGAGTTTTCTGCGGCAAGCATTGCCGGCGCATCGAACTGGCGGAAGCACCCGAGTTGAAGGCTTAAATCAGAATGCCCGATGAAAAGAACATCGATTCCCTCAGTCGAGGCAATTTCGTTGATGTTGGCGACGGCCGTTTGGGTTTCGATCTGGGCAATGCCCACGGGGGCGGCGCCGGTTCCGTTGAAATAGTCCGAGAACATCAGGCCATAAGCGGCGGCCCGGCAGGAGGAACTCATGCCACGGGTGCCAGCAGGCGGATAACGCAGTGTTTTGGCGAAGGATTCGGCCTCTGTTTTTGTGGAGACCATCGGCAGCATAATGCCTTCCGCCCCGAAATCGAGGCAGCGACTGATGATGTCACCTCTGAGGCAGGGGACTCTTACGACAATGTGAATTTGCGTACGTCCCATGGCCTGAATCATCCTGAGCGCATCGGCTTCCGAGCCGTACCCGTGTTCGAGGTCGATCAGACACCAATCGAACCCTGAGAGCGCCGCAATCTCCGCTGCGACATGCGAGCCGCTCGCGAGCCAAATTCCCTTTAAGTTCCGCCCTGACTTCAACGCATCTTTTAACGATTCCATAAGGATATCTCCTAGACGATGGCCGCTGTTCGTTTGACCGGGATTTTCAGCCGGACTTTCCCGGAGACCGCCGTTTGGGCAAGAATGTCGTCCTCGGTAAAAGTCGCCATGAGGATTTCGCCATCCACGCGTTTACGGTCGTAGGTAATATAAATGGTTCCATCCGGGGCTTGGAACCCATCGGGATAACTAACCGATTCGCGTCCATCGAGCAGGAGGCCGCCCGTCCAGGTTTTGCAATCGTCTTCCGATAGGAAGGCCGTGAGATCCGATCTCGATTTGGGTTGCGTGTAGAGTTCGCCATGTTTTACCAGCAGGATGCGCCCTGAGGCGAGCCTTCGCACAAAGATGCGGGCGCTGACGTGTTTGAGTTTTGACGGCAGTGGGGCAGTCCAGGATCGGCCGTTGTCGAAGGATTCCGTTTCAGCAATCCCGTAATTGGTTCGAATGAACATCAGGAGGCTGCCATCAAGACGCTGAATAATCATTTGTTCGTCGAATTGTCGCTCGGGAGCCAGAACGCCACCCCGGTGTGACCAGCTTTTGCCCTGGTCCTGTGAGACAAAGACGTTTGCCATACGGAATGGATCCAATTCTTTGTAGAGTTGATCACTGGCGGGGAAGTCATGGTGCATCAATCCGCGTTGCCAGAGGGAAATGGAGAGGAGCCACTCCCCGTTGGCCAGGATCGTCGGCTTGCTAAGCGTGGAGCCATGCCAGATGCGGGTGGGCGTCGACCAGACCGGCCTATCTGCATCCGGGTTTTCGCAAACCGCGGCCCATACCCCTGCGCGTCCATCGAAAAAGCGCAGGCCTTTGTCAAAGAAGATCCAGAGGCGTCCAGTGGGATCAGTCCACAAATTACCCACAAGGGCACGCTGTCGGAGTCCCGAGGGGGAAGGGGTGGGATCAATCATGAAAAGTGGGTCTGACCACGTTTGGCCGTCATTATCACTCTTGGCCAGTAGGATGTAGGCGTCGCGGCTGTCATCGCCACCGAACCAGGAAATCCAAAGGCGCCCGTTGGGGGTGCGTTCAATTCCCATGCTCATGGTGAAGTCGCTGAGTTCGGGCTTGTGCTCGGGGCCGGGGTTCCACATCACCTCGGTCGGTTTGAGCGCCCAGTCGCTGTCGGCCGCAATGGCGCGCTCGATGGAATCCGGCCTAAAGATTCTTTCCATGTGTCGCATAATCAATACTCCCTGTTATGTTGTTTATCTGTGTTTTTGAAATAATCGATGGCGTTACGAATTCGCGCGCGCGTCGTCTCTTTGAGACTCGCACTTTCGCCGGGCATATTGATGAAAAAGCCCGCACCCCTATCGAAATAACCAAGACTATCGCGGAGCTTGGCCTTCCAGAGCATATTGCGAAGCATGTGGAGCCAGACCTTCCTCATGAAGGGGGCGTCGGGTTCCGTTCCATTCGCGTAGGAATTTAGAAGCGGCTTTGTGAAATCGGGGTTGTAGAGGCAGAGAAGCATCCCCAGGTCGTCGGCCGGCTCGCCGGAGACACAGTCGTCCCAGTCGATGATGGCCTTGATGTCAGTTGGTGTGCCGAGGACGTTCCAGAGCGCGGCATCCCGGTGGGTTAAGGAGCCTTGTCCGATTTTTAAAACGTCGGCACCGTCTTTTATGATGGCGCGTATATTGGCGATTTCGCCATGAGCGAGGAATGCACTTTGTTCAAGATAGTTCAGGTGCTCATCAAGCTTGGTGTGAAAATAATCGGTATAGGATCCGCAAAGCCCCCGCATCGGTTCTCCCGCCTTGAGCGCGGAGGTGTCAAGAAAGCCAAATCCGTCGATCTTAATCGCGTGGAGCTGCTGCAGGTATAATCCCAGTTGGGCTGCTATTCGTTCAAGTTTGATGGAGCCGTCCTTGTGGAATGTATCCAAGGTTTTGTGGTCAACCCATTCCAATATCTGGAAATTAGCACCGAGTTCGTTATCCGCAACCGAACTGAATAGCGTTTTTGGCACGGGGATTCCATGTTGGGCCGCCAGAGTCATCGCCGCGGTCTCGGCGATCATGTAGTCATCGCCGGCGCCTTCGTCACCGCGCAGGAAGACTTTCGTGCCGGATCTGAGGGTTACGATGAAGGCAAAATGGTTGCCGTCACAATCAGCGCCGGTGATGCTGGCGGGGGGTTCTCCCTGCCAGAGTTCAACACAACGGTTCGCCAGACGCAGGAAACTCTCTGAAGAATATTTATCTTTAAAAAATAGTTTTCTTTTTTCTTCCGGGGGGAGGGAGGAGTCGCATTTCCAGTAGTAAATATTTTCACGCATGGCTGATCTCACGTGGGGCTGATATGGAGCTTGATGATGTCCTGTGCACGCTGAAGGTTTTCCTCTTCGATAGCAGCGACAAGCTGTTTATGGTCGCGGGCACTTTTGAGAACGGCGGTCGGGTTGAGGAAGCGTTCCCGATGACGTTTCCTGAACAGCGGATTCAGGATGTTGGCAAAGATCTTGAGTGCCCGGTTTCCGCAGATTTCAAACAGCAGGAGGTGAAATTCTTTGTCGAGTTTGTCGGCACGTTCGGCATGCCCTTTGTGCGTGAGCATCAGTTCGATATTGTCCTTAAGCTTGGCAATCGTCTCCGGGGTGGCGCGCCTGATGATCAGTGGAATGATGGCCATCTCCAGGTGGAGACGTGCCTCCTTGAGTTCCTCGAACCCGAACCCGGAGAGCTGGAAGCAGAAGGAGACGACTTCCTCCAGTTTTCCACAGGACTGTTGATTGATAAAGCTGCCCGTGTTTTTGGTCCGTTCGATGATCCCCAAAAACTGGAAGTGCGTCATCACTTCCCTCATACTGTTGCGCGATACGTTGAAGCGTTCCGCGAGTTCCAACTCGTTCTCCAGCTTGCTGCCGGGCTTGAACTGGTTTTCCAAAAGGTAGTCTTCCACAATTGTGACCAACGGCTTTTTGCTCATATTGCCGATCCCTCGCGTTATGTTGGGTGTAATATATTAATATGTTCTACATATTGCAAGTGCTAAGCAGCAGTTTGCGTGATGTCACGGGACGTATGACCCTTGTGCCATGGGCGGCCTTCTCGCCGCCCTGAGCCCACAAATCTCAACTCTCGACACCTAAACTGCGTTTCTGTAATTTAACTGACTTTTGCAGTGTTTGATGGCACTTTTTGAAAACGGGGCTATTTATGAATGTACAGGATATTATTGCGCTGAAGGAGCAGGGGCTGGTGGAAGCCAGGGCGGCGGCCTCCTTGAATGAAGTTGAGGCCGTTCGGGTTAAGTATTTGGGACGTAAGGGGTTGCTGCCAGGAATTATGGAAGGTCTTAAAACCGTTTCCCCTGAAGAACGTCCGGAAGTCGGGCGTCGTGCCAACGAGCTCAAGCAGGAACTGGGACAGGCCCTGGATGAAGTGAAGGCGACTCTGAGTGCGGTCGCCAAGGCGTCGGGCCGGAAACAGTTTGATGTTACCCTGCCCGGTGTCTGGAAAACCCTCGGAACCCGTCATCCCGTGACGCAGGTGATTGAGGAGGCGATCCGGATTTTCAGCATGTTGGGCTTTACGGTTGCCGATGGTCCCGACATGGAAACCGAATATCATAACTTTGATGCCTTGAACACGCCTGCTGATCATCCGTCCCGTGACACTCAGGATACCTTCTGGCTGGATAAAAAGACGTTGCTTCGCACCCAGACCTCACCCGTCCAAATTCGCGTGATGGAAAGCTGCAAGCCGCCGATCCGCATCATCGCCCCCGGGCGGTGTTATCGCCGTGACACCACCGATGCCACGCATAGTGCGAACTTCCATCAAATCGAAGGGCTATATGTGGATCGCAAAGTCTCCATGGCGGATCTGAAAGGGGATATCACCTTCTTTGCCCACCAGATGATGGGGCCGAATGTCAAAGTGCGGTTTCGTCCGCATTTCTTCCCCTTTACCGAGCCGAGTGTGGAGTATGACTTCTCCTGCCATGTGTGTGGCGGACAGGGCTGTCGGGTCTGCAAGAACAGTGGCTGGATTGAAATTTCCGGTGCCGGCATGGTGAACCCGAAAGTGTTCAATATTGTCGGATACGATCCTGAGGCCGTCACGGGCTATGCCTTCGGAATGGGCGTGGAACGCATTGCCATGATCAAGTTTGGTATCGAGGATATCCGCCTCCTGTATGACAATGATGTCCGCTTCTTATCCCAATTTTCCTAAGGAATACGACCATGAAACTTCCCTTGAGCTGGTTGAAAGAGTATGTGGATTTTGAGATGAGCCCCAAGGAACTGGCTTCCCTGCTGACGTTCTCCGGAACGGAAGTGGAGGGCATCCGAACCATTGGCGGCGATTTTTCCGGACTCGTGGTGGGCGAGGTGTTGAGCGTCGAGCGGCATCCGAATGCCGATCGTCTGACCGTCTGCCAGGTGAATGACGGAACGAGTACGCTTACCGTGGTTTGCGGTGCCCCCAATGTTTCCGCCGGCATCAAGGTTCCGCTGGCGACGATTGGCGCGACCCTCCCGAATGGGTTGAAGATCAAGAAGGCCAAAGTGCGTGGCATCGAATCCTTCGGCATGCTTTGCGCCGCCGACGAGTTGGGTCTGTCCGAGGATCACAGCGGGTTGATGATCCTGTCCGCCGATGTCAAGCCGGGTACGCCGTTTGCTGAGATTGCAGGACCGCCTGAAACGGTGTTGGAACTTGAGGTGACGCCCAATCGACCCGATTGCCTCAGCCTGATCGGGATGGCGCGTGAAGTGGCCACGTTGCTGGGCAAGCCTTTGAAAATTCCCAATCCGGTGGTGAAAGAATCGGCGGCGTCTGTGGAAAGTCTCGCCAGCGTGACGGTTGAGGATGCGGCAGGGTGTCCCCGTTACACGGGACGCGTGGTGCAGGGGATTACGATCGCGCCCAGTCCGCAATGGATGCAGAGGCGGTTGTCGGCGGCGGGGATACGCCCCATCAATAATATCGTCGATATTACCAACTATGTAATGCTGGAATGCGGTCAACCGCTCCATGCTTTTGACTATGAATTATTGGAAGGTCGGAAGATTATTGTCAGGCGTGCCAAGGCCGGGGAGACCATGAACACCCTGGATGGGGCTCCGCGTGAACTCAACCAGGAGATGCTGTTGATCACTGATGCGAAACGGCCCGTGGCTGTGGCCGGAGTGATGGGGGGCGCAGGGAGTGAGATTCGCGATGTCACGAAAACGGTTCTGCTGGAAAGCGCCTATTTCAAGCCCTCCGATGTCCGCAAGACCTCCAAGAAACTGGGGCTGTCTTCAGAGTCATCCTATCGTTTTGAGCGCGGTGTGGATGTCGAAAAGGTGGAATGGGTGAGTCGCCGGGCGGCCCAGCTGATGTGCGAACTTGCTGGCGGGGTGGCGGCCAAAGGCGTGATCGATGCGTTTCCTGCCAAGCCGGCGCACCGACAGGTTACCCTCCGGTTTGACCGTGTCCGCGATTTGCTGGGAATTGAGATCACGGCGGAAAAGGTGATGTCCATCTTTACGTCCCTTGGGTTTGGCATTGTGTCGAAAGATGCGGTTTGTTGCGTAGTCGATGTCCCGACATTCCGCGTGGATGTGGCGCAGGAAGCCGACCTGATCGAGGAAGTCGCCCGTGTTTATGGCTTGGATAAGATTCCCTCGCCCTCGCCGGTGGCAAAGATTGTGCCGGGGGCGGATGACAAGCCGACCCGGGCGGTACTGGCTTTGCGCGAGAATCTGGTCGGGCTCGGGCTCTCCGAAGCCATGAACTACAGCTTCCTCTCCGAGAAGTTGCTCGATTTGGTCGGGTATGGGGAAGCGGCGAAGCGGGTGGTGTTACCAAATCCAATCAGTGCGGATCATACGGTTTTGAGGGATTCGTTTATTCCCCAGATGATTGAGACGCTGGGAAAAAACCGGGCGCGACAGGCGCGGGAAGCGGCATTGTTTGAAATGGGGCGGGTGTTTTTCAAGGATGCCGAAGGCCGGAATGCCGAGACGGATCGCCTGTGTATCGGACTGATGGGGCCAGTGGGCCGGACCGGGCTTCTGAAGTCGCAACCGGTGAAGGATGAGGAAATGTTCCAGTGGATCAAGGGCATACTTGAGTCTCTTGGCTGTGCCCAGCATGTTGCCACGGTCGCGCGTGGCGGACTCTGTCGCCTGGATATCGATCTGAAGCCGGTGTCCGGTGCTTGCTTTGAGGAAGGCCGTGCGGTCACGGTATGGTTGTCCGGTGTGTGCGTGGGGGTGATGGGCCTTGTCAGCGAACGACTGCGCAACGAGTGGCGCATCGCAGATCCGGTAGCGGTTCTTGAACTTGAAGTTGCCCCTTTGTTGAAGGATGTTTTGCGGGTGCCGGTGGCGCATGGATTGGGTTCTTTTCCGGGGGTGGATCGCGATGTGGCCATGGTGGTGGACGATGGCGTTTCGCACGAGGCGATCCTGAAATCGATCTGGACGGCAGCTCCGCCGGAATTGGTAGACATCCGGCTGTTTGATGACTATCGCGGGGAAAATCTCGGCAAAGGCCGGAAAAGTCTGGCCTACTCGCTGACCTACCGCTCCATGGAGAAGACCTTGACCGATGAAGTGGCCAACACCTTCCACGACAAGGTCAAAACCGCCCTGCGGAAAGATCTTGGTGCCGATATCCGCGAAGGCTGATTTGTTTATGAAGGCCCTTATCCAGAGAGTGAGTCGGGCACGGGTGACGGTGGCGGGGAAAGACACCGGATCCATTGGGAAAGGCTATGCCATTCTGCTGGGCGTCCGGCTTCAGGATACGGATGCCGACGCGATTTTCCTGGCGGAGAAGACCGCCAGTCTGCGCATTTTCCCTGATTCCCAGGATAAGATGAATCTTGCTGTAAGTGAGGTTGGCGGGGCGGTTCTGGTGGTATCGCAATTCACGCTCTATGCCGATACCCGGAAGGGGAATCGGCCCAGTTTCATCAATGCCGCCGTTCCTGCCGAAGCCGAACGGCTCTATGAAGTCTATGTCAGCCAACTCCGCCGCATTCTCGGCCACGATAAGGTCGCTACAGGTGTTTTCCGTGCCAGCATGTCTGTTGAGATCGTGAACGATGGACCCGTGACAATCGAACTGTGTTCTGACTCCAGAATTCAGAATTCAGGTGCCCACATATGCTGATTATTGTCGAGTCTCCAACCAAGGCGCGGAAAATTCAATCCCTTCTCCACGTGAGAACGCTGTCAACAATTGGGCACTTCAAGGATCTTCCCGATTCCAGCATCGGAGTTGATTTGAAGACTTATGAGCCGACGTTTGTCTACCACGAGAAGAAGCAACACCTGCCCGAGGAATTACGCAAGGCTGCAACAGGTGAAACGGTCATGCTGGCCGGTGACCCGGACCGCGAGGGGTATGCGATCAGTTGCCATATCCATGAGGAGATTAAGTCGGTGGCCAAAGCCTGTCTTCGTATGGAAATTTATGAAGTCACGGAGAAAGGCCTGAAGGAATCGCTGGCCAAGGCGGTCCCGTTTGATCAGACTAATGCCGGGTTATATCACGCCTTTTTAGGGCGACGGATTGGCGACCGGTTGGTGGGCTATATTCTTTCGCCCATTGTTAGCAGAAGCCTCCACAATAAATACAGCGTCGGGCGGGTTCAGTCCCCGGCGGTAAGACTGGTGGTTGATCGGGAGCGGGAAATTCGGAATTTCATCTCATCTAAATACTGGCTTTTGAATATTCAGCTTAGTAAGGATGAAACCACGTTCCTCGCGTATCACCTCAAGGGTAAATTCGAGACGCAGTCTGATGCCGATTCGATTATCCAATTGATCGCCGGGGAATCCCATGCCGTGGCTGAGAAAGTAGAGAAAAAAGAGACGAAACAGGGCGCCAAACCCCCGTTTACCACGGTGGATTTGCAGGCGGCCGCCGCATCGCGTTTGAAATATCCCCCTGAGCAGACCATGAAGCTGGCCCAGGCATTATTCGACCACGGCTTGATCACCTATCACCGTACGGATTCAGTCCGGATGGACGAGGCGTTTATCGCTGAAATCCGCCGGTTTCTTGAACAGTCGATTGGGAGCGAGTATCTGCCGGCAAAGCCGAACCAGTTTAAATCCAAAAACTCCCAGGCGGAAGCCCATGAGGGGATTCGGCCGACTCATATGCACGCCCCCACCGAAATTGCTGATCGTATTTCGCGGGAACAACTTACGACAGATCACGCCCGGCTTTACGAATTAATCTTCCGCCGGGCCGTTGCCAGCCAGATGGCACCCGCCAGATATGACTCCACCCTGTTGATTTTCGATGTCGCCGGTGAAAAATTCAAGGCAACGGGCCGGATCATGAAATTTGATGGCTTTCTTAATGTTTATGCCGAGGCGGAGGAGGAGAAGGAAGGCAAGGGGACCGAGGAAAAACTCCAGACTCTTCCCCCGTTGACCGTGGGGGAGAAAGTTAAAAAGGATCAACAAAGCCTTGAAGAGAAGAAAACCAAGCCCCCGGGACGATTCACTTTGGGCTCACTGGTCAAGGAACTCGAACGGTTGGGGATCGGCCGCCCGTCCACCTATGCCGCCATTACCAAGAATATTTCTGACCGGGGCTATGTGAGAGAGGACAAAGGGAAGGTCATTCCTTTGCCGCCCGGAGAAACCCTGATTGATTTTTTAAGGCAAAAACATCCCTGGGTAATTGACTATGAACTGACCCGCCGGATGGAAGCTTTTCTGGACCGGATTGTGGATAATCAGGAAACGTGGCAGAGGTTTTGTAAAGGCGTCCATAATAAAATGGGATTTGCCATTCCTCCCGCCCGGGGTGTCGGGGGCGGCCCCAGCGACGCGCAGCTAAAATATGCCTCTTATCTCGCCGCCAAGTCCGGGCTTGTGATTCCCGAGGATACTCTTAAGAGTGGCCGGGCATTATCCCTCTGGATTTCAGAGATGGTTTCGAAAAATACACCCCCGTCGGTGGTCCCGCCCCCGGCTGCTGTCAGTAGTTAAAGAGATCGCTCAGTTTGAAGGGCTGGTTGGCTGCCAAGTTCAACGCGTGGAGGATTTTTTGTTTTACATGCGGGGTCAATTTTCGTCCTTTGCACGCCCTCGAGACCATTTTAAAGGTGATATTTTCAGGGGAACGGGCGACAAGGTCACCGCGTGTGAGCCCGCGGTCGGTCATAATCTTCATGATCGGTTGTTCGCCGAAATTCAGTTGTTCGTCAGGGGCAGTTTCCATCGGTAGTGTCAGAGTCTACCATCCTTTTGCTCGTGTGCAAGGCGTACGGCCGGTGTTGGGGGAATTGACAGCCTATCATTGCCGCGATATAAACAAGTTTCTTTTCAGTTAGTTTGGGATGAGGAGTGCTGAGTTATGCCGACATATGAGTATGAGTGTAAAAAATGCGGTCATTTTGAGCTTTTTCAGAGCATCAAGGACGAAAAGTTGAAGCGGTGTCCCACTTGTAAGGGGGCGGTCAAGCGCCTGATGGGGTCCGGGGCCGGAATTATTTTCAAGGGTACCGGTTTTTATCAAACGGATTACCGTAGCTCCAGCTATAATAGCGGGGCTAAGGCTGATTCTGGCGCAAGTTCCGGGTCGTCCGAAAGCAATAAAAAATAATTATCCAGGCTCATTTGGGAAGCCTTTCGGAGCAGGCGCATGGCTATTAAAATTGTATGTTCGAGTTGCGGGTTTCAAAATGACCTCGGGCGGATATTTTGTTCCCAATGCGGACTGAAACTCGATCTAAGGGATACCTCGATGGAGGCGCTGCAGGACCGGCGTGAGTTTGACTTTGGGAAATTATTCCGTTGGCTCCTCTCACTTCTGGTCCTTTTCACTGTGGCTTCTGTGGCGGGATTGGCCCTTTGGCCGTCCACGAAAGTTCCCGTCTATATGGATGCGGCGGGTTCCCGGCAGGTCCCCGTGAAGTTGGCGGCCATTCTGCGTGCCCTTTCCTACAATAAGGCCATGACACTCGATTTTGATGAGGGGGAACTGAATGGTTTTCTGGCTGAACGCGCGAAGGTGAAAAATCTCAAGTTCTTTACCATTGATCTCAAGCCGGGGGCGTTCGAGCTGTCGGCCTCGTTGGATTGGAAGCCTTCTGCCAAACAGACCTATCTGGAAAAGGTTAAAGTCCCTGTGACCCTCAGTCTCAGGGGGGGATTTCAAGGTGGGGTCTTTTTCCCTGAACGCGCTTGGCTCGGCCATTTACCCCTGCCTGGCAAGGCGGCCAGGTTGGCTACTGATTTTTTTGCATCCCTTCTGCCCGACATTATCAGTCAACAGCGGTTGATTGATTCCCTCCGGTCGGTTGCCATCGAGGAACGCCGTGCAGATTTGACGCTGGCGCCAGCAGGGCAATAAATGATCCCATTAAGACGTTATCTTTTATTTTTGCCTGCTTTTTTGATGCTGTGCTGGCCTCCGTTATCCAGCGCCTTGACGGTCACCAACTCGTCTGACCCTGTAGTTCTGACCACCCGCCGTATCCGGGATTTCGGGGCTGTGACCCCCGATATGATTGACCAGTTGCGTGCGGAACTTTGGCTGCAAGTGCCAGTCTCACAAAAGGATGGCGTGGCCATGTCGCTATTGAGCCCTCAAGAGGTGATTTCTGCGCGAAAAAAGAACCCTGATATCCCCGCCTTGGCGGGTATGAAAATGGTGCAGATCCAGCGATTGACGCTGGGCGCGGCGCCGGAGTTGATCGCGGTCGTGCGCGATTATGTCGATTTCTATGAGGGAGTGGCGCGGGGCGGGTGGGATCTGGTCCTGAGGCATCGACTCAAGCGGGCGGAGGCGGCCCTCGAAAAACTTACCCGGCAAACACTCGCTTGCAAAATCTATCTCGATGAGTTTGAAAAACAATTGGCGAAAGAATCCCCGGCTACGGATAGGCCAGACCTTGAGCACGGTATTCCCGGGCTTGAGAAAAGCCGCATAGAGTCTTATCTTGACGGGGCTGAGAAAAGATTCGATAAGCCTTAAGTTTTGTAAGAAAAGGAACCTCATATGGCATTACGTAATACCACTCGTAAAACGACCGTTGGCGCAATCGATTCGTCTGTTCTGGATTTCACGGCAGGGAGCGACCTCCAGCTTGATCTGGCTTTGGTCCAAGCGGACTGTATCGGTTCTGCGGCCCATGCCACGATGCTTTCCCGCATGCCGGTTCGGCCCAAAATCATCACGGATTCCGAGCGGCGATCCGTGATCCGCGAACTCAGCTCGATCATGCAACGGGCTGCCACCGGGCAATTTTCAATTTCCATGGATGATCAGGATGTCCATTTGGCCGTGGAACGAATTCTCACGGCAAAATTGGGGGATTTGGGTAAAAAAATTCATACTGGACGGAGTCGGAATGACCAGGTCGCCCTCGATTTGCGTTTATTTGCCCGGGAACAACTGATCGAAACCGTGGGTGAAGTACTGCAATTAGCCGGAGCACTGGTGCGATTTGCCCACCGGCATGTAAATGTTCCGATGGTGGGCCGCACTCACATGCAGCCGGCCATGCCAAGTTCCGTCGGGCTGTGGGCCTCCGCCCATGCTGAAAGTTTGCTGGATGATGTGTCGCTGTTGCTGGGCGTCTATGAATTGAATGACCAATGCCCGCTCGGTTCTGCGGCGAGCTATGGCGTACCGATCCCCATCGACCGTCTGCTGACATCCCAGTTGCTGGGGTTCAGTCGTCCGGTGCACAATGTGCTTTATGCGAATAACGCCCGGGGCAAGATTGAATCATTGATTCTCCAGGCGATGGTTCAGGTCATGCTGTCCCTTTCGCGGATGGCCCAGGATCTGATGCTGTATACGATGCCTGAATTCGGTTATTTTACGCTGCCGATGGAATTCGGCACCGGAAGTAGTATCATGCCTCAGAAGAATAATCCCGATGTGGTCGAATTGGTTCGTGCCCGTGTGGCCCGGGTGATGGCTTGTGAAATGGCAGTTCTGGATATCGCCCGTGGTCTGCCGAGTGGTTATAACCGGGATCTGCAGGAAACCAAGGGACCGTTCATGGAGGGGATTTCCATGACCCGCGGGTGTCTGGCGATTCTCCCGCAAATGATTGAACGCATGGAGGTGAACCGGGAGGCCTTGTTGAAAGGCTTTACGCCGGGCGTGTTCGCCACTGATCGTGCTTTGGAGTTGGTGGGGCAGGGCATGCCGTTCCGGGATGCCTATCATTATATCAAGGCCAATCTGGGTGAGCTTGAATCGATGGATGCCGGTGAGGCGGTGATGAAGAAGACTCATCTGGGCGCCCCGATGGGATTGGATTTCGGGTGGTACGAGGAGCGGCTTAAGGCGGGGTGCGAATGGAGACAGGCGGAATGGGCCGACCATTGCCGGATGGTTTCGAAATTAATGGGACTCAAATACCCCGTGTCCTGAGTTTGGCAATCCCTGAAAATCCATGTCTTCAGAAATCCCTGATTTTAGCCATCTGACTCCGGATGCGGTGATTAATGCGTTGGAAGAGGCGCTTCAGGTGCGTTGCAGCAATCTCTGCCGCCCGCTCAATAGTTATATCAATCGCGTATACGAGGTTGGTCTTGATGCGGGTGGCTTTCTGATTGCCAAATTCTATCGGCCCGGCCGTTGGAGTTATGAGGCCTTGCAGGATGAGCTGGACTTCCTCAAGGATCTTGCTGCCGCCGAGTTGCCGGTAGTCCCGCCTATTCCCGGTGGTGATGGGCAATGGCTTCACAAGGTCGGGGATACCTGGTTTGCTGTTTTCCCCAAGAGAGGGGGGCGTCCCCTGGATGAACCCACAACGGAAGACTGGATTCAACTGGGGCGTCTGATAGGCCGGATGCACGTCGTAGGGGGAAATCGGGTCCCGCGCGATCGAATTCAACTCCATCCTCAACGTTCCACCTTGTCGCATCTGGATTATATCCTGCGCTCAGGGACGTTACCGGCTCAATACCGGTCTGCCTATGAAAACTGCGTGACCGGTCTCATTCAGGATATCAGCCCCCTTTTTGAAGATATTGAAACCCTCCGGTTGCATGCGGACTGCCACCGGGGGAATATCCTGTTCCGTCCCGGCGAGGGGTATCATTTGCTGGATTTTGATGATATGGCCGTGGGGCCGGCCGTGCAGGATCTTTGGATGATTCTGCCGGACCGGCTTCCCCGCGCCCGCGGGGAGTTGGATCTCCTGCTGGAGGGCTATGAAACGTTCCGCCAGTTCCCTTACGAGACACTGAATCTGATTGAACCCCTGCGGGCAATGCATTTTATCCATTTTACCGCGTGGTGTGCCCGGCAGAAGGCGGATGGTGGATTTGCACGACTTTCCCCTGACTGGGGCAGCCAGACCTTCTGGCGACAGGAAATTGCCGAGTTGGAAAAGCAACGGCAGGAAATCGAGTCCGGGATCGATTGAGTGTATTAGAAATGGAACGCTGCGCCCGCGCCTAATCCCACGTCATCAAACTTCTGAACTTCAATTTTCAGGCTGACGTTGGGCGAGGGGTTCAATTGCAAGCCCCCGATAATTCCCACACTCTGGTGTTCGGACTGGTTGCCGAAAGAGAGCAGGGAAAGAGCAGGGCCGACATAGAAGCCCACCCTGTCCCAAGCGCCCGGTTTCTCAGGGCGCGAATAAAAGCTCATGGTCATGGAGGTGAAAACTTCCGATAGATTTTCCGAGGATAAGTTTCCATTATCCACCGTGGTATTGCGGAAGAACGAATTGAAGTCGAGACCGACCCAGTATTGGTCAATATCATTCCAGGGTTCCAGCACGAGATAATCCAGCATGCGAATCTTGCCGCCGGCCAACCACTCGAAATTGGCGCTATGGTTATTGCCACCCAGATTGACATCGGCCTCACCGGCGCCCCCGTAGACGGTCAGCCATTTGGTCGCATCAAAACCCAGAATCCCTGCAAGATGATTGACTTTGAGGGCACTGCCAGAAAATCCGTTGTCGTATTCCATTTCGCGCTTCAGCCCTTGAAAATCAACCCCTACGCTGAAAAGGCGCGGGCCGCCACTGTGCACCACATCAGCAAACTTTGTCGAATCGCCGCTGAATAGCGCTCCCTGATAGGCGGAGGAATCCGCGCCGGAAGCAAACGTATAGGTACCAACCATGGCCACAGCCAGAACCGTAAGAATGTATGCGTAGGTTTTCATGAGTTGAGATACTAGCGATTAGGGGCAGAGGGTTTCAAGGTGTTTTTTATGGACGGGTGAATTAATTTTGGAGGCCCTATTGCCAATGTACAAAAATCTTTTCAGCGAGCTGGCGGTCAACCGTGAATTGGCTTTGCCCAATTTCAAAGATATACGACGGAAAAAGCCGGATCAGGCAGATGTCAGAGCCGGGCAGGATGCCCATGGCCATTAGCTTCTGGATTTCACGATTGTCACGGGTACTGAGGTAGGCCACAACCCCGTGTTGCCCGGCTCGTCCATCGCACAGGGGGCCTACTTCCTGAACACGGTCTCGTTCTGCTTTCAGGCAACAATTGCCTCGCGGGATGGGATGGCCGTCCGGGCAGGTCAGGGGATGTCCGAGCAAAGTGCAAATCTTGTCTTCCAGTCCGGGGCGGAGGATGTGTTCAAACTGGCAGGCATCTTCTTCGGCCTCATCGTCGGTGACCTGCAGTACATCCTTGAGCAGGCATTCGGCGAGTCGATGGCGACGCACCACGTTACGGCCTTGTTGCAATCCGCTCTCCGTAAGGGCTGGCTGCCCCTCGTTCATCGTGATCAGGCCCGACTGAAGGGCGGTCTTCAGTGTATCGTTGGTGGCGGGGCGGGGCGTACGTTCGTGCCGCTCGCGCTGCAGATACAAATCTTCCAGGACTTCGTCAACACGGGGGTCATTCATTTTTTTTCTCCCTGCCATTATTTTTGAAGAGGGTCCGGATGGTCTTGATCAATCCCGGTTCGCGCGGCGATTCATAACCGCAATAGGGGCACTTTACCAGATGGCATCCGCCCCCCGAAGGGCATCCCTGACAGGCGTCCGTCGCCTGTTCGTCGTTATATTCACGTTGGCAAAAGGGGCATTTCATCAAAAGTGCATCCACGTTAATACGATATGGGTGAGAAATCCGACCGAAAAAGCGGTCACCAGTACTCCGAAGGAAATCCATAGCGTCACTTTGGTCCCGCGCTCCTTTTGCATCACAAGAAACTGGGCGATGCAGGGGAGAAACAGGGTCAGGGTAATGGCCGCCACAGTGAGTTGATGGACGGTCATCAGTCCTGTTTTTTGAAGGTCGTAGAGTCCAGCCGCCCCATAGTCTCTTCGGAAAAAACCGAAAAGGAAGGCCACCGCAGACTCATCGGGAAGTCCGAGCATCCGGATGACGGGGATCAGGTGTTTAATCAGGAGTTGGAACAAACCGGTAATCTGCCCGAGCCAGATCAGGACACTTGCGGTGATGAACATGGGGAGGATTTCCCGGAAGTACCAGACCATTCGGGAGTAGGTTTTAATCAGGACGTTCCCGATGGTGGGCAGGCGCAGGGGGGGGAGTTCCATATAAAACATGGGCTGGTCCCCAGGCAGTAATTTTGCGGACAACCAACCTGTCAGGAGCAGTATGCCGGTAATGACAAGGGCCCATATCGCCAGTGCGGCTCCCTTGCCGGAGAGTAACCCGATCACAACGCCTAACTGGGCCGAGCAGGGAATGGCCATGGCCAGTAAGATGGTGCAGATCAGGCGTTCACGGGTGGATTCTAGCGTCCGTGTGACCAGCGTGGCCATGGTGTCGCATCCAAACCCGAGTACCAGGGGGATGACCGCCCGGCCATTCAGGCCCATGCGTTTGAAGCCCCGGTCAACCAGTAAGGCCAGCCGGGGCAGATAACCGCTATCCTCAAGGGTGGCGAAAAAAAGAAAGAATGACCCCACAATGGGGAAAATGATGGCAATCGCATAACGTAACCCCAATGTCAGGATGCCATATTCCCCAACCAACAAATCCCTGAGGGGCGCCCAAAGATGGGTGGCATCGACCCAGTGGATGACCCAGGGAATTAAATGGGTCCGGAACACATTGTCCTCCAGAAAATTGACACAAGTGCCGGCCCCAAACTGTCCCACGAACTGGTAGAGGCCAAAGTAGAGGACGATAAAAACCAACGGATAACCGGTAAGAGGCTGGGTGCAGAGCCGGTTGAGGAGATTTCGCACCCGGTTGGGAGCCCGGTTGGGCAGGCTCACGCAGCCTTCAAGGAGCTGACCCGTATGCGTACGTAGTGACAGCGTGATATAATAGTGAGGTGAATGATTCAGCTTGGCTTTGGTTGACGCCACAATATCGAGAATGGTGGCGGCGGTGTGTTCCCCGACTTCCTTGACCAATCGTTCCTGCTCCCTCAGGTCGCTTTGTAAGAGCAGCGTGGCACGTGTCCGGGGCGAAATGGAACTGGCGGGAGACATAATTTGCGAAATGGCGATAATTCCCTGCTCGATGATGGACCCGCATTCCGTCCGGATCATCGACAAAGGAGGAGGGACTTTGAGTTGGGCGATGAGTTGGCCGAGGCCTTCTCCGGTGATGGACACGGTGGGGATCACCGGAATCCCGAGCCGTTCTGAAAGTTTGACATGATCAATCGTGATGCCAAGGGTGCGTGCTTCATCAATCATGTTTAAGACGAGCACAACCGGACGCCCCGTCTCAATCAGTTGCAGGGTAAGCCCGAGCATACGATCAAGGTTTTTGGCGTCCACCACATGGGCCACCAGCCGGACTCGGGGAGAAAAGAGGATGTCGCTGGCCACTCGTTCTTCGTCAGTGATGGGCAGCAGGCTGTACATGCCGGGGGTATCCACGATTTCGCTTCCACGCTCCAATTCCTGGCAATGGCCGTGGGAAACTTCGACTGTGGTGCCCGGATAGTTGGAAACCGTCACATATTGCCCCGTGAGTTTGTTGAATAAGGCGCTTTTGCCAACATTCGGATTCCCGACCAACAGAATTAACGGAGCATCGGTTTGGGGCTCGACCTTTGATTCGCTTGTATTTGCCGCTCCGATGAGTTTTAAAAAAAATGTAGTCTTGTTCATTGCTAAAGGTTCATATATTACCACTGCGGTGAAGGGCGTGCCAGTGCAAAGGGCGCACCCAAAGGAGCCAAGACGATTCATGTAGCGGCCGTTCGAGGAGCGGCCGATGAGTGGGCTGCTGGCAGGATAACATATATGATTCATATTGAGGCGGTTTATGGAACTGGTGGCGAGAACAACTTCTGATTATGAGTTTCTGGATGCCGGTGATGGATGTCGGCTTGAGCGGTTCGGTTCCTATGTATTCAACCGCCCTTCACCGGTGGCGTTGTGGCATCCGGAACGGCCTGAGCTCTGGAACAATGCAGTCGGGGTTTATCATCGGAGCAATACCGGGGGGGGCGACTGGTCGTTTACCCGGTCCCCGCCGCCCCAGTGGCCGCTTAAATGGAACGACCTTACTTTTATGATCAAACCGACCGGGTTCGGTCATATGGGTCTGTTCCCTGAGCATACCTGTCATTGGGATTGGGTGGCGGATCAGGTCGGACAGCAGGGGCCGGGCGGCCCATGCCGGGTGCTTCATCTGTTTGCCTATACCGGGGCGATGACGCTTCAGGCCGCAAGGGCCGGAGCGGAGGTGTGCCATGTGGATGCCGTCCCGGACATTAACGATTGGGCGCGGCGGAATGCGGAGGCCAGTGGGCTCAAGGCGGCCCCGATCCGCTGGATTACTGATGATGTGACGAAATTTGTGGCCAGAGAAGGCCGCCGTGAACGGAAATATGATGCCCTTATTTTTGATCCCCCGAGTTATGGCAAAGGCCCCGGAGGCGAGAAATGGATTCTGGAAGAGCACCTGATGCCCTTGCTCGACCTGCTTTTACCCCTGATGTCGGATCGTCCCCGGTTTGTGTTATTTACCTGTCACACACTCGGGTTTTCCCCGCCCTTGATGAAAAACCTGCTGGTCCCCTGGCTGGATCGATTCGGCGGCAAGATCGAGGCAGGAACCATGGTGATGAAAAATCACGTCTGCAAGCGGGTCCTTCCTACCGGTTTTTTCGCCCGCTGGGAGGGTGGGCAACATTAGTTTGCGAAAGCAGTATAATAAAGCTTTCGCAACCAATATACGGATTTCTTAACCCCAAGACCATTGAAATCGGGTTGCCAGATCCATGTCTAAAGAATAGATTTTCAAGATGAGTGAGACCTTGACGCTTGTGCGACGTTTGGCCGTCTCTGGGGAGATCAAGATCTCCGAACATGGATATGACGAACTGGCCGAGGATGGGATATTTGCACGCGATGTTGTGGCTGGCCTCGACAATGCTGTGGTTGTGGAGGACTACCCAAACTATCCCAAAGGGCCATGCGTGCTGGTGCTGGAAAAAGACCGGGATGGAAAGCCGATACATGTTGTGGGGGGAATTCCCAAAGGGCAGATTACACCCGCAGTGGTCATCACGGCATATCGGCCGGATGCAAAGCGATGGACAGATGATAGTTTAAGGAGACGACGATAATGGAAACACGACATCATATGAAGTTGGTTCACGAGGGGGGCTATGTGGCCGAGGTCGATGTGGAACTGATTGAGGCTGAACAGTCTTGGTCCCCTTATCTTTCCTTAGAGGACGCCTGCAAACTGGATGACGTTCGTGAGGCTCTCAGGGGCCGTGACATTCGCAGGGCCTCTAGACTCGCCCGTGTATTCAGCCTTACACCTGTTGCGGTTTGATTTGCAAAACGCCCAGGGACAGGAATTGTTGGTCACCAGGTGTCCGCCATGTCGCAGAGATGCGATTCGCATGAAACGCAACGACCTCGTTCGGCAACCTGCCGAACTGTCACCTTCGGAACCTCAGGCCATCATCCGGGAAAAAGCGGGGTCGGGGAAAAGCGGGGTCGTATATGGACAATAGATTCCGCTGAAAAAGTCAGTCTACGCTGAACCACTTCTTTTTAAACTCTTTTCTTGGTTTTTGTCGCGGCCGGCTTTTTTCTGACGAGATGCAATTCTCGCCGATCCAGCACCTCCCACTCC
>Ga0073936_10001239_pt1 | contig 39717 bp, 30 predicted proteins | sample AliMusrvi5mmetaG_FD_87041 | JGI IMG/M metagenome (GOLD analysis project Ga0073936, IMG submission 87041) | Freshwater lake bacterial and archeal communities from Alinen Mustajarvi, Finland, to study Microbial Dark Matter (Phase II) - Alinen... | ecosystem: Environmental > Aquatic > Freshwater >...
CTCAATATCCCAATATCTCAATATCCCAATATCTCAATATCCCAATATCCCAATATCTGAATAAATGGAAAACGGAAAAATATTCGTCGTCATAGCCGTCCTGGCAGTTATCCTTATCGGATTGATCACCTACCTGGTTTTTATTGACAGGAAGGTAACGAAACTCGAAAAAGAAGTAGCTGAACACTCAAAAAACAGGAAATCATGAAGACAATTCATATTGTAATCATACTGGTACTTGTGGTCGCGGTTGCGGTTATTATTACAACCCTCACCGATGCCAGCACCTACTCGAACTTTGGTGAGGCGCTGAAGAAACCAGGGAAGGAATACCACATCATCGGGGTTTTGAATAAACAAAAACCCCTTGAATATGATGCAAAAGTCAATGCCAACCAGTTTGCTTTTTACCTGGTTGACGATAAAGGCCTCGAAAAAAAAGTGGTCTACAATAACACCAAACCTCAGGATTTTGAAAAATCCGATAAGGTTGTCGTTATCGGCTCCATGAAAGGCGATGAATTTCATGCCACCAGCCTGTTATTGAAATGCCCTTCGAAATACAAAGCGGACAAGAAACCTGAGAAATTCGGCAACCGGGACTTCAAGGCAAAATAACGGCAGTCAGCAGTCGGCAGTCAGCAGTCAGCAGTCAATAATCCTATCATCCCGTATCCAGCATCCCGTATCCCGCATCCCGCATCCCGCATCCAGCATCCAGCATCCAGTATCCAGTATCCAGCATCCAGCATCCAGTATCCAGCCCATGTCCTACAAATCCCTGTCCCATTTCATCGAGGTTCTTGAATCGCAGGGGGAACTGATGCGGATTAAGGAATTTGTTTCACCCTTCCTCGAGATCACGGAAATTACCGACCGTGTTGTAAAATCCGGAGGTAAGGCTTTGCTGTTTGAAAACACGGGGACCTCTTTTCCATTACTGATTAATGCCTACGGTTCAGAAAAACGGATGTGCCTTTCACTGGGGGTAAAAGATCTTGGCGATTTTGAGAAGGATATTTTCAGGCTATTGCAGGAGTTCACAAAACCCCGTGACCGTTTTGTAGATAAGCTGAAAGTATTGCCTGTCCTTCAGGAACTCTCCTCCTGGATGCCGAAAAACATTAAAGGAAAGGGTGACTGCCAGGAAATTGTGATGGAGGATCCTGATATTACGAAATTACCGGTGCTGACCTGCTGGCCGGCCGATGGCGGGCCATTCGTCACCCTGCCGGTGGTTCATACACGTGACCCGCACACTGGAAACCGCAACACTGGCATGTACCGCATGCAGGTATTCGGCCCGAAGCTGACCGGGATGCACTGGCACCTTCACAAAGGATCCGCACGGCATTATCAGCTATATAAAGAGGCAGGTCTGCAAATGCCGGTAACGGTTACTCTTGGCGGCGACCCGGCATACACCTATTCGGCAACGGCGCCGCTTCCCGAGAACATTGATGAATACATGCTTGCCGGATTCCTTCGCAGGAAAAAAGTTGAGATGGTGAAATGTCTCACCAATGATCTTGAGGTTCCGTCGGATGTCGACTTTGTCATCGAAGGATATGTTGACCCTGCAGAGGATCTGATCCTCGAGGGACCCTTTGGCGATCATACTGGATTTTATTCTCTGGCTGATATGTATCCCCGGTTTCATATCACCAGCATAACACACCGGAAAGATGCCATATACCCTGCAACAATTGTGGGAATCCCCCCGATGGAAGACGGCTGGATCGGCAAAGCAACAGAAAGGCTGTTTCTGGGTCCGATAAAAATGTCATCCGTACCTGAATTGCTGGATATGGATATGCCTGTTGAAGGCGTATTTCATAATATCACGCTGGTGAAGATCAACAAGACCTATCCGGGCCAGGGGATGAAAGTGATGAGTTCCATGTGGGGAGCGGGACAGATGATGTTCAACAAGATCATGATGGTTTTGCCGGATTCCACCGATATTCATAATTATTGCGAAACAGCCCGGGTGATTTCACAAAACACAGATCCATTGAGGGATATCCAGTTCGTGAAAGGCCCTGTGGATGTTCTTGACCATTCAAGCCAGTTCTTTGCGCTGGGCAGCAAGATCGGTATTGATGCCAGCGATAAACTTGCCGGGGAAATTGGCCCGGAAGAAAAACCGCCTGTAAATCCGGAGATCAATGAAGCCTTTATCCTGGAACAGTTCCCTGGGATCATCCGCATGAATGCTGAACTGACCCGTGACGGGATCTCCATGGTAATCGTTTCTCTCGACAAGAACCGCAAAGGGCAGGTCCGCGAGATGGGAACCCGCCTGCTTCAACAGAAGTTCATCAGCAATGTAAAATTTCTCCTCTTCCTGGATAAGGAAATGGATGTCTTCAATTACCGTGATGTTGCCTGGATCACGGCCAATAATATCGATCCGGTCCGCGATTGTTTTTTTGTACGGGATGCGGATCAGCCCTTCCTCTGCCTTCTGATCGACGGAACAAGGAAAACCGCTGCACTGGATGGTTTTCAGCGCGACTGGCCCAATATCATCATCATGGATGATGCCACTATTCTCAAGGTGGATGAGAACTGGCGGAAATATGGTTTCGACACTCCGCTGCCATCTCCTTCTCATTTGTACAAATCATTGGTAATCAATGATGGTGCAACCGTCAGGCCGGGCAGTTAATCATGGTTTGGTTTATTTTTTTTACTTTTGCTCTTTAAAATAAAATTATGAAGAGAACACTCCCCTTTATTATCTCACTGGTTATTGGCCTGCTGGCCGTAATAACAGCACAGGCACAATCCTTTGTTTTACAGGGAAAGGTTCTGGATGAGCAAACCAGCGATCCGCTTCCTTTTGTCAACATTGGCATTAAGGGACAGTCAACGGGAACGTTCAGCGACAGCAACGGTTTCTACCATCTTGATCTGCGGAAAGGTGATTACATCATTGTTTTTACCTGTCTCGGATACAATAGGATAGAATATCACATAGTTACAGAAGGAAAGCAGAAGATCCAGCTCGATGTGGAGTTAACACCCACCGCCCAGGAACTGAATACGATCGTGGTGTCAGGATCAAAATACGAGCAGAAGGTTGAAAATTCCATAGCGACGATCGAAGTTATGAAGTCGCAGGCAATACAGGTATCCAACCCCAGCAGTATTGATAAGGCCATTGATAAAATCCCCGGGATCACCATTGTGGATAATGAGCCGCAGATCCGTGGCGGAAGTGGATTCAGTTCGGGACTGGGCAGCAGGGTAATGGTGATGGTCGACGATATTCCTGTTTTGCGCGGGGATGCCGGCAGGCCAGACTGGGGCTTTCTTCCTGTTGACGATGTGGAGCAGATCGAAGTTGTGAAAGGAGCCTCTTCTGTGGTTTACGGATCATCTGCAATAACTGGTGCTATCAACATCCGGACTGCTTATCCGAAGGACAAAGCCGAAACAAAGGTCAATACATTCTTAGGTGTGTACAGCAAGCCCTCACGGCAGAAAGCCACCCCATGGACAGGCATGAATCCACTCAAATATGGTTTATCGGTAGCACACCTGCAGAAAACCGGAAACCTTGATCTCGGCTTTGGCGTCAATTATTATGATGATCATGGATACATCGGCGGCACCCCTGAGGCCGGAGCTGATTCAGCCTTCAACAAGGGTGAATTTGAAAGACGTGCCAAAGTCTATTTCAATACACGTATCCGCAACCAAAAGATCAAGGGACTAACCTACGGCATCAACGGGAATTTCATGTACAGCGACAAAGCCGAGACCTATTTCTGGTATGATGCTGATACTAATATTTACCGGTCCTATCCGGGTTCCCTTTCGCATATGAAGGAATTTACCTTTTTTGTAGATCCCTATATCAAGTACTTCAGCCCCAACGGGAATTCCCACAGTCTGAGGAACCGTGTTTATTACGGGAATACTGAGGCCAACAACAACCAGTCGAACCGCTACCTTACGATTTATAACGATTACCAGCATACCCATAAGTTCAGCAAAATTGGTGAGCTGATGCTTGTAGCCGGAATAACAAATATCTATTCCCATTCCTATGGCAAGGTTTTTTCCGGGATACTTGCTGCAAACGGAACCACCACTGCCAATGAGAACGGAGAGTTCACAGCGGAGAATCTGGCTGTGTATGCCCAGCTTGAAAAAAAGTTTTTCAAACGGCTGAGCATCCTCCTGGGTGGCCGCTGGGAGTATTATAAAATTGCCGACCTCACCGAAAGCAAGCCGATCTTCCGTGCCGGCCTTAATCTGCAGGCGGCAAAAGGAACATATCTGAGAGCTTCGGTCGGACAGGGATACCGCGCTCCAAGCATTGGTGAACGCTATATTACCACCAACTCCGGCGGCTTCGGATTCTATCCGAATCCGGCTCTGCAGTCGGAAACCTGCCTCTCCTATGAACTGGGGTTAAAACAGGTTTTCCGGATCGGAAAATTCATGGGAATGGCGGATGTTTCCGGTTTCCTTGAAAACTATAAAAACTATGTCGAGTTTAACTTCGGCATGTGGGGGGGCGATACCATCAATTTTACCAAGAATATCGGTTTCCGCTTCCTGAATACCGGTCCGGCCAGGATCTATGGCATTGATATGACAGTGATGGGGGAGGGTAAACTTGTTAAAAACCTGGATATTGCGGTTCTTTTGGGCTACACTTATTCAGTTCCCATGGCCCTGGAGCCAGATCACATTTATTACACGAATTATGAAACCGCACTTCATCGCAACAGGGAATATTCTTATGCGAATACTTCTTCCGACACCACGGGCAATATACTGAAATACCGTATACAGCATATTTTCAAGTCAGATGTGCAGTTCACTTTGAAGAAACGGTTTTCTGCTGGTTTTACAGGACTTTACTATGGGTTTATGAAGAATATCGATATTTTTCTGAATCAGCTTGACAAGCCAACGGCAATGCATTCCGGTATCGTAAAATACAGGCAGGAGCATAACAAGGGTAATTTCATTGTGGATGCAAGGCTCAGTTACAGCTATCGTGATTTCAGATTTTCACTGATGGTCAATAACTGTTTCAACACGGAATATTCTCTGCGCCCGATGACGATCGAATCACCCCGCACCACCTCCCTGCAGGTACTTTTAAAAATTTAATGACCAACCCAAACCTTTAATAATCATGAAAAGAAAACTGACATTTACTCTTGTATTACTCTGCCTCTTTGCCTTTGGATACAGCCAGAACGGGATCCAGGGCGGAGGGTTCGAATCCTGGAAAAAAGTTGACAAACTGCCGAACAGTCACTACTATGAACCCGATAACAGCTGGTTCTCCACCCTGAATATCCTGGATACCATTCCAACACCTCCGGGCATTACTGCTTATCCCTGTGATACCGTGCATGGCGGCTTACATTCTGCCCGCGTGATCACCCGCAAGATCGACGTCCTTTCAATCGTAATCCCTGGTGTAATCGGCACGATCAAGATCAAGTGGTCCAACTCCAGTGCGATCCTCGGCATGCCTTATCCCTATGGAGATTCCATTCCGAAGATCTTCTCCGGATTCTATAAATTCTATCCGCTGGCCAACGATTCGGCCGCTGCTGTAATCCTGCTTTCAAAATGGAACAATGCCACACACCGCCGGGATACTATTGCCTACGACCGCCTGGTTTTTCGTGGTACCGTTTCCGATTTTACAGAATTCAGCACCCCCGTCACCTATCTGAAAACTGCAACCACCCCGGATTCACTGACGATCCTCCTGCTTTCCTGTGCCGGTTTCAATGCCAGGAATATGTTTGGAAGCGTGGGAACTGTTGGAACCCAGGCTATATTTGATGATGTTTCTCTGACCGGTGTTAACGGCATTCCCTTACTGCTTATGCCTTCCGTCAGCCTGAAGCTTTTCCCGAATCCTGCCAGCAGCATTATGCGGGTTGAGATGAACAGTGAAGTGAACAATGGCTCCTTTGAGGTTTACGATGCCTCCGGAAAATTCCTTCGTTCTGTTCCGGTTAACGGAAAAAGCTGCACGGTTAATGTAAAAGACCTGACCTCAGGTGTTTACTTTTACAAGCTGACCAGGAACAGCAAAAACCTCAACTCAGGTACTTTCATCGTTTCGCAATAATAATCAAACACTATAAACTGCTATGAACGAAATTAAAACTTCACAGATGGCCATGGACCTGGAGGACAGGTTCGGGGCTCACAATTATCATCCGCTTCCCGTTGTGCTTTCGAAAGGGAAGGGCATTTTCATGTGGGATGTGGAAGGAAAACGTTATTATGATTTTCTCTCTGCTTACTCCGCTGTCAACCAGGGCCATTGTCACCCGAAGATTGTGAATGCGCTGATAGAACAGGCTAATACCCTGGAACTGACATCCCGCGCTTTTTACAATGATGTATTGGGTGCCTATGAAAAATTCGTAACCGAATATTTCGGCTATGAGAGGGTACTTCCCATGAACACGGGTGCAGAAGGCGATGAAACCGCACTGAAACTGACCCGGAAATGGGCTTATAAAGTAAAAGGGGTTCCCGAGAACCAGGCCAAGATCATTTGCTGCGAGAACAATTTCCACGGTCGCACCATCTCCGTGATCTCAATGTCAAACGACCCGCAGGCACGGGAAGATTTCGGTCCGTTCACTCCTGGTTTTATCCCTATTCCTTACAACGACCTGGATGCGCTGGCAAAAGCATTGGAAGATCCGACAGTTGCTGGATTCCTGGTTGAGCCCATTCAGGGTGAAGCCGGTGTTTTCGTGCCCCAGGAAGGATACCTGAAAAAGGCATATGATCTGTGTAAAGCGAAAAATGTATTGTTCATTGCTGATGAGGTTCAGACCGGCATCGCCCGTACAGGGAAATTACTCGCCTGCGACTGGGAAGGTGTTCATCCGGATGTCCTGATCCTTGGCAAGGCTCTTTCCGGGGGCGTTTACCCGATCTCGGCAGTTCTTGCTGATGACCATATCATGCTTACGATCAAGCCGGGCGAACATGGTTCAACCTTCGGTGGAAATCCAATCGCCTGCAAAGTTGCAGTAGCAGCACTGGAAGTGATCCGTGATGAAAAACTGGCAGATAATGCAGAGAAAATGGGTGCGATCTTCCGTGAAGGGCTGCGCAACATCAATTCACCCATGATCGAGCTGGTTCGCGGAAAGGGCCTTCTCAATGCTGCAGTCATAAAGCCGACAAACGGGAAGACTGCATGGGATGTGTGCCTTAAAATGCGGGATAATGGCCTCCTTGCAAAGCCTACGCATGATCATATCATCCGTTTTGCACCACCGCTTGTCATCACCGAAGAACAGGTACATGAAGCTGTGGCGATCATTGCAAAATCATTGAAGGAAATGGAATAATAGTAAATAGCGAAATAGTGAAATGGCGAAATGGCGAAAAAGCGATATTTTCGCCATTTCGCCATTTCGCTTTTTCGCTATTTTAAAAACTCGCTGATAGCTTGAGGTTAAACTGCCTTGGCGTAAGGTAATTCGGGATCGCATACTGGCGGTTGTCAATGCCCGTGATCCAGAGATAGGAGGCTGTGTTGCTTATCTGAAGAAGGTTGTATACCTCCAGTGACAACCACATTGATTTAAAAACCCTGAACGGACTGGAATGCGAGAAGGAGGTTTTGTCCCCGATGAGTTGTTTTGAGAGCCCGATATCCACTCTCTTGTATGCTGGTGTGCGGTGTATCTGATCCTTTTTCGGTGAGCCGGGAGAGCCAAAAGGAAGGCCCGTACCGAAAAAGAGAGTGAGGTTGACTTTCCAGGTAGGGTATTTCGGGATATAATCCTGGAACAGGATGCTCAGGTTCACAAGCTGGTCGGTCGGGCGCGGCACCCAGTCGCCGTTTATATTTTCCATGGCTTTCATAAAGGAAAGGCTTGCCCATGACTCGGCGCCTTTAACGAATTCACCGTTGATCCTGAAATCGATGCCGGTGGCATAGCCGAACGCATCGTTGTTGCCGTAATACCTGATCTTCAGGTTGTCAATTTCATAGGGTATCAGGTTTGTCATGTACTTGTAATAAACCTCTGCCACAAATTTAAAAGGGCGGTCCCAGGCTTTGAAATAGTAATCGGATCCTGCAACAGCCTGGAGCGAATTCTGTGCTTTCAGGGTCATGACTATATTGCCGTTCAGGTCGGTCAGCTCACGGAAGGTAGGAGGCTGAGAATAATAGCCGCCCGAGATCCGGAACACCACTTCATTCTTCCAGTGCGGTTTCAGGGAAAGGTTGATCCTTGGGTTGACAAGGAACTGCCCGCTGAAATCCTGGTATATGGCGCGAATCCCTGCGGTCAGGGAGATATCGCTGAAACTGTTCTTAAAGGTCCAGGTATCCTGGAGGAAGGCAGAAACCCGGTTTTCGTCGAGGGAATTGTTGCTTCGCAGTATGCCGGTAAGCGTGATCGAATCATGGGATGGGTTTGGGTTGCCGATTGAGTCAATGGGATGGGGGAGGATATATCCCGCCGAATCTTTCATTTCCCATTCATTCATCACATTCCTGAAAAAGTCGTGCTGGTACCTGATCCCCCATTGCAGGTTGCTGTTGTTTTTTTCAAAACTGCCGCGGTGTTCAACACTGAATACCGTTCCGTCAAGGTAGTTCCTCGCATGGTTGAGGAAAGCCCCGACGCCCAGTGCCTCTGCCGGCTGTCCTGTAGTCTGGCTTGCCTGGAAATCTTCCAGTTTGCCCATCCAGTATTCCGCCGAGATATCATAGGTTTCGCTCTCGAGGGTCTGGTAAACCGATGAGATCAGCTTTAACCGCAACTGCTTGGTCGGTTTGTATGTGAGGGTAAGGGCACCAAGCCAGTTCTCGTATTTATCCACCTCCTGTCCGTCGAAATAGATCTTGATCTTATAGGTCTCATCACGCGTGCCGAAACTTGTTTCCCGGGTTTCAGGTACCAGTTTGAAGGAGTTGCTCGAATAGGTGCCGAGCACGGAAACATCCCATTTGCTGCTGATATCGTAACCTAAAACGGCCTGGAAATCGAAATATCGTGGCTTATAAGTGCCACGCGTGTCAAGTCCCTTCAGGAGGTAGCTGTTTGTTTTGTAACGGGCTCCCATGAGGTAAGTGAACTTTTTCGCGACGGAACCCTCAATATGGGCGTTTGCCCCAAGCAGGCTGACATCGAAGGATCCTGCAAAGGTCGATGGTTTTTTATAGCGGATATCCAGCACGGATGACATCTTGTCTCCGAATTTTGCGTCAAAGCCCCCCGCGGAAAAGGAGATGGAAGAGACAAGGTCCGGGTTAAGAAAACTAAGCCCCTCCTGCTGTCCGGCCCTGACAAGAAAAGGCCGGTATACTTCCACATCATTGACGAACACAAGGTTTTCATCAAAATTTCCGCCCCGCACCGAATATTGTGAACTGAGTTCGTTTCGTGAGGAAACGCCGGGCATTGTTTTGATCAGGTCCTCAACACTGGCGTTCACGGTTGGGATGAGGGTCACTGTTTTAGGATCGAGCCTGCTGAAAGTATTGGTACGAAGCTGCTGGTCTTTGACCTCAATGGATTCAAGTTCTGTAGTCGATTTGGACAAGATGGTGTTGATCTCCTTTTTTTCTCCTGATTTAACCTGAAAATCATGTGTTTCGGTTTCAAACCCAATGCAGGAAAAGGTTACACTCAGTTTTTTGCCGGCCGGCACCGGGATCTCGAATTTCCCGAGTTTGTCGGAAATAGTTCCCCCCGGCTGATCTTTGATCGTAATGTTCGTGTTCGGAACAGGGTTGCGGTCCTGGTCGAGAACCTTGCCATAAATGGTTCCTGTATGCTGTGCCGCTATCTGAATGACAGCCACCAGCATTAAAAATGCGAGTATGTGAAAACGTTTTTTCAAGTAATGCTATTCCTGGTCTTTGTATTTCTTTCGTTTAAAATCGCCATTCTTCCAGGCTTGTATGAATTTTGCCCAGGCAAAAGGATTAAGGATGCTGATGGGTTGCTGTTGTCCGAAATAGTAAAGTTTGCTGGTCTGGTTCTCCATGTAGTTGTGATAGTTAGCCCCGGCATCCATCGGATGGTTTTCCACCTGCATCTGGAAAGCGGCAATATCCAGGTTCTTTCTGGCCCTGGTCATATCGTCATCCGGAATGTCCAAATTTACAAAAGCTCTTTTGAAATCATCCAGTGTTGGCCATGGAAAAATAATCGCTGCGGCAAGGGTCAGGGTGTCAGCTGTCATCAGCTGGATCAGTGAATACCGGTTCTTGGTAATGGAGTCGGGGATAATGAAAGAGACTGGCTTGTAACCCAGGGCGTTGAACAGGATGGTGTCGGATTTATGTGCAATAAAAGAAAAATATCCGACCATGTCGCTGGTGGTTCCCTTGTTTTTATCCTTGATAAGGATCTTGGTGAAAGGAACAGGATTCAGACTGTCTGCGGTGATGGTGATGCCGGAAAACTGGATCAGTTCTTCTTTTTGCCCCAGCACCCGGATGGATCCGGAGATCAGGAAAATAAAAACCGAAACAAAAAGGAGAATCTGTTTCTTCATGCAGGAGGGCTAATTCGTATTTTCAGCAGTTAACTTAGTGTAAAAACGTCAGTTGCTGTTATTTATTTCCATCCGGATGATAAAAAAAATGCTGTTACGGATGGTAACAGCATTTTCTTTAAAAAGAATAGAATTATTTTTTAAGGTATCCCTTTTCACGTGCTTCCTTAATGGTAGCGGAGATGCCGTTCTTGCTGATCGTCCTGATGGCGTTTGCAGAAACTTTTAAGGTGATGAAGCGATCTTCCTCAGGAATATAGAATCTTTTGGTCTGGAGATTCGGGTAGAATTTCCTCTTGGTCTTTATATTGGAATGGGAAACTTTGTTTCCTCCGATAACGCTCTTTCCGGTAATTTCACAAACTCTTGACATGATCTTGATGTTTTTAAAAGGAGTGCAAATGTAGGGAGAAGTTTTGAAACAACCAAAAATTGGGCAAATTTTATTTACATGGCGAAAGAGCGAAAAAGCGAAATGGCGAGTCCCGGGCTACAGCATCCAGGATCTAGCATCCAGCATCCAGCATCTGTTTCCTAAGTAGGTTTAATGCCTCCAGCGCTGTTTTTCGGATATTCCTCTCCCGGTTTTCACCGAACAGAAAGGATGAGGCTTGGACACCGGAAGGGCCTGCCACCGCGATCCAGGTGAGGCCGACTGGTTTTTCATTCGTTCCGCCAGCCGGTCCTGCAATTCCTGATGTGGCAATGGAGTAGGTGGTGCTGAGTTTTTTTTGTACCCCCAGCGCCATCTGGATTACTACCTGTTCACTGACTGCTCCGTATGTGACAAGATCCGTTTCCTTTACATTCAGTTCCCCGGATTTAACTTCGTTCGAATAGGCGATGATGCTCCCCTTGAAATAACCGGAACTGCCCGGAATGCTGGTGATCAGGTGCGCGATATACCCGCCGGTGCAGCTTTCTGCGGTTGAAAGGGTGGCCCCCCTGTCGGTCAGCATTTTTCCGATGATCTCCTCGAGCAGATCTTCTTCCTCCCCATAGATATAGTCAGGAATGATCGTGTATAGCTTTTTAACTTCCGCATCGACGGCCTCCCTGACCGAAAGCGGATCGTCACCGGTTCCGCTGAGCCGGAGCCGAACGAGTCCCGGCTGGGGGAGGTAGGCCAGTGTGATAAAACCCGGGAGTTTCAATTCCCAGGACTCGAGGATATCGGATAAAAACGATTCTCCGATACCCTGTGTCAGGATGGTCCTGTGAACAATGGACCTGGATGGGAATATGTTCTTAAGCATCGGGATCACGCTGTTCTCCAGCATGGGTTTCATCTCAAAAGGAACACCCGGCATGGAAACGAACACCACTTTCCGGTTGTCACTGCTTGTCTTTTCAAACCACATACCAGGTGCTGTGCCATTCTTGTTGGAAATGGGTGTTGAACTTTCAGGGATCTCTGCCTGTTTGCGGTTCAGTTCGGACATCGGGATGCCCCTGTTTGAAAATATCCGGGTTACATCCTCAAAAGAGGCTTCATGAAATACAAGCCGTGTCTTGAAGTATTTGCAAAACGTCTCCTTGGTAAGGTCATCCTTGGTCGGGCCAAGGCCCCCGGTCACAAGGACGATCTCCGAACGGCTTTCTGCTGCTGCAAGCGCTTCAAGGATTGCATCCGGATCGTCCGGGATCACCGATACCAGCCTGATGGCAAACCCCGCCTGGCTCATCTTTGATGCCATCCAGGCAGCATTGGTGTTGATCACCTGCCCGATGAGCAGTTCATTTCCTATGTTGATGATTTCTGTATTCATCCGGCAAAAGTACTGATTTATCGCTTTTCCGTCATTCTGTCTGATCTGTATGACCTGACCAACCAATAAAATTTGTAATTTTGCTTGAAATATTTTTATGACGATGATCAAGAATGCAGATTTCCTTGTCAATAATGACGGATCGATCTATCACATATCCCTGAAGCCTGAACAGCTTGCAGATACGGTAATTGTTGTCGGGGATCCCGACCGCGTGGAAAAGATCTCACACTTTTTCAGTTCGGTTGAAACCAGAGTTCAGAACAGGGAATTTATTGGTCATACAGGTTATTACAACAATAAACGTCTGACGGTTCTGTCCACAGGTATAGGTACCGACAATATCGACATTGTGATGAACGAGCTGGATGCCCTGGTGAATGTTGATTTTACCACCAGGACAATAAAGCCGGAGAAAAAATCTCTCGATATTATCCGGATCGGAACTTCTGGTGCCGTTCAGGCTGAGATCCCGGTCAGCTCATTTGCCCTTTCCACCATCGGGATTGGTTTTGACAACCTGCTTCACTATTATGCATACGACAAAAAGATCGTCGAAACTGAGATGAGTGAAGCTTTCATGAAACATACCGGCTGGAATCCGGACCTTTCGAAACCCTATTTCGTCAGGGGATCTGAAAAACTGATCAGTCTCTTCGAAAAAGGGATGTTCAAGGGAATTACCGTAACAGCTCCTGGTTTCTATGGCCCCCAGGGCAGGGTACTGCGCCTTGGGCTCCACGATCCTGAACTGAACGACAAGATCAGGAGTTTCCGTTTTGGTGAAGAGAGGATCATCAACTTTGAGATGGAGACCTCCGCTTTATACAGCCTTGGCGCAATGCTTGGTCATAACATGGTTACAGTCTGTGCACTGATCGCCAACCGCGTTACCAATGAATACAGTGCGGATCACAAAAAAGTGATCCAGGACCTGGTCGGGGTTGTCCTCGACCGGATCACCGCCTAAATTGATCCAGTTTTTCCGGACAATGACACTTCCGATTTCAAATAAAGAACTCAACGCTTTGATCAACCTCCTGGATGAGCCTGATGAACCGGCTTTTAACAGGATCAGGGAGAAGATTATTACGTTTGGAGACGAGGCGATCCCTTTCCTGGAGAATTCATGGGAGGAAACGCTGGTCGGGCTGGTTCATGAACGGATCGATCTCATTATCCGGGATATCCGGCTGGTGAAAGTGAAACATGATTTCGCAGAATGGCTTAAAGCGGGCTCATCCGATCTCCTGAAAGGATTCATCCTTGTTTCCAAAGTTCATTATCCCGGGCTGGATGAGAATGAAATGGTTCAGTTCATTGAAAAGATGAGGATGGATGCATGGCTGGAGATGAATGACAGCCTTACTGCACTGGAGAATGTTAAAGTCCTCAATCATATTGTGTACCAGGTGTACCATTTTGACGGAAACAAAAGCAACCTCCTTGAACCTGATAATTTTTACATCAACACGCTCATCAGTTCGCGGAAAGGTAGTTCTCTGACCCTGGGTATAATCTACTGCATTGTTGCACAAAAACTGATGCTCCCGGTATACGGCGTAAACCTTCCCCAGCACTTCATAGTGGCTTATGCTGCAGAATTAACTTCGGAACTTCCGCCAATGGAAGATGTGCTCTTTTACATCAATCCATTCAGTCAGGGCGCCGTTTTTACACGTAAGGAGATCGAACTTTTTATCAGGCAGCTGAAAGTTCCTGCAGAGGAATCCTTTTTTACCCCCTGCTCAAATAATTTCATCATTCAACGACTGATAGAAACCCTTATTTTTTGTTATAACCAGGCCGGCCTTCCGGAAAAAAACGAACCACTGGAGGACCTTCTAACGCTTATTCGTCAATCATGAAAAAACTGTTTTATTCCCTTTCACTGGTCGCTTTGTGTCTTATTTTTTCCAGCTGGGGCTCAACAGGACACCGGATAATCAATCAGCATGCTCCCGCATCCTTCCCCGCAATCCTGAATTTCCTGAAGGCAACATGGCCCACGATCCTTTCTGAGCACGCCTCCGATGCGGATTACAGGAAACAGGATGATCCGACAGAAGGTCCGAAACATTATATTGATGTTGAGAATTTCAGCACTTTTATCCAGCATGGCACACTTCCCATGAGTTATGACTCCGCACTGGCAATGTTTGGCTATTATTTTCTCGACAATAATGGAAATCTTCCATGGGCTACGGTGATCACAGTGGATACCCTTAAAAGATGTTTCCAACGTCATAATTTTACAAAAGCTTCCCTGGTCGCTGCAGACCTCGGGCATTACGTAGGGGATGGCCATCAGCCACTGCACATTACACAGAACTACGACGGCCAGGAAACCGGGCAGGACGGCATCCACTCACGGTATGAAACGCACATGGTGGGCTCATACCAGAACCTGCTGACCTATGCCGATGATTCAGCTTTCCTTATCCCTGATGTGCCCGGTTATGTGTTCTCATATATTTATGAAGACCACAAATATGTCGACAGTGTGTTGATCGCTGATCAGTATGCGACCTCCATTGCAGGCACTACAAGCGGTTCGGAATACTATACTGAACTCTGGAACAAGACCGGAAATTTTACGATCCAGATGATGAGGAATGCATCATACGCATTGTCGAGCCTGATCTATACCGCCTGGGTCCAGGCAGGAAGCCCGTTGCCCTGGCCGGATGGCATAGATGAGAATACCCGCAGCACAACACGGCTCATTCAGAATTACCCCAACCCGTTCCGGGGTATCACAAATATCCCTGTAGAGGTGAATAAGAACAACACAATGGTGACTGTCACCGTGATGGATGCCATGGGTAATGTTAAAGAAACGCTTCTGGACCGGAAAATGACGACCGGGCTGTATGAGATGGAGTGGGACGCAACGGGATTTCCGGGTGGGATGTATTATGTTGTCATGAAAGCCGACGACAGTGTGCAGACCATGAAGGTCATGGTTATCCGCTAAGGTTTCACCTTACAATTCTCAGCATCGTTTTTATCAGGATCAGGAAGTAATTCCCCAGTCCCGGGTTTTCGATATACCTGCGGTTCAATGCAAGTTTTGCCGGCATTATCTCCCGGATATAGGTCTGTTCCGGATCCACGGCTTTACCGAGCAATTCATTTTCGCTGAAATATTCGAGTGACGCATAATCTGTGATACCCGGCCTTAACTGCAAAACGGATAGTTGCTCTGGTGTATAAAGGTCGACATACTTCCTTACCTCCGGTCGCGGACCCACCAGGCTCATATCTCCCTTCAGCACATTGAACAACTGAGGCAACTCATCCAGCTTGTATTTCCTGAGAAATAATCCCGTACGGGTGATCCGGCTGTCAGAGGAACCCACGGTAAGGCTTCCTCCAAGCTCGGCCCCGGATCTCATCGTCCTGAATTTCAGCAGAAAGAAATCACGGTTCCCTCTTCCAACCCTCGATTGTCTGAAAAAAACGGGGGTTCCTGAATCTGCCAGTATGAAAATGGCAATGATCAGGAAAACCGGGATAAGCAGGATGAGTCCAAGAAAAGAAAAAAGAAGATCGAAGAACCGGGTCATGGATCAGGTCTTAAGAAGCAAGAACTGTTTTTACTGCCTCACAAACAGCCTTGACAACAGTCTTAACCTGTGCATCTGTCAGGTCATAATAAACCGGGAGGCTGATCTCACGGGCATAGTTGTCATACGATACAGGGTAATCATCAATCCGGTAGCCGGCTTTTTTATAAAACGTCATCATCGGCAGCGGAATAAAATGGACATTGACGGATACCTCGCGGTTCCGGATCTCCTGCATGATTAGGTCACGCTGCACTTCTGTAATTCCCTTGATCCGAAGGAGGTAGACATGGTAGGAGGTGGTCTTATCTGCAGTGTGATATTCCGGTACCTGTGCCCAGGGCATCTTGAGGAATGCCTTGGTATAGGCTTCAAAGATCGCCTTTCTCCTTACCAGCATATCCTTGTCGTAACGGCTGAGTTCGACAAGCCCGATGGAAGCCTGCAGGTCGGTCATGTTGAATTTGTAACCAGCCTCCAGGATGTCGTATCGCCACGTCCCGCCTTGTGTTTTGGCCAGCGCATCCTTGTTCTGACCATGCAGGGATTTGATGTTCAGTTCCGAGTAAAGTACTGCATTATCAAAGGGCTCCGGAAGATTCAGGCAAACAGCGCCCCCTTCGGCAGTCGTCAGGTTCTTGACGGCATGGAAAGAGAATACGGTAATGTCGGTCAGGCTGCCTGTTCGTTTCTTTCTGTACCAGGCACCGATGGAATGAGCTGCATCGGAAAGCACCAGGATGCGGCCCAGCTTTTTTTGTTCAGGCGTCCGGGGAGTGAAGAGTTTCCGGATTCCTGCCTTTTTCACCAGGGCATTGATCGCATCATAATCACAGGGGTAGCCGCCAAGGTCAACAGGAATGATGACCTTTGTTTTTGATGTTACCGCTTTTTCAATTGCTTTCAGGGAAATGTTGAAATCCTCTTTCACATCGACAAAGACAGGGCGGGCGCCGCAGTGAATGATCACATTGGCTGTTGCTGCATAGGTATATGCCGGCAGAATCACCTCGTCACCCCGTTTTACCCCATACCAGCGAAGGATCAGCTCCAGACCTGCCGTAGCGGAGTTTACGCAGAGAGTGGCCTTGTTTCCTGCGTACTGCGTCAGTTTCTTCTCAAAATCTTTTGTTTTCGGCCCCGTAGTGATCCATCCTGATTTAAGGGTATCAATGACCTCATCAATTATTTTCTGGTCGATACGTGGCGGACTGAAGGGGATCATGGTGTTTTTTTGAAACGGGTGATAATTTATTTGTTGGACTGCAGCCAGCTGAGGATGTTCTTCTCCACCCGGGCAAGCACCTGTGAAACATCACCCCGGTCGAACTTTTCGCCGGTGATGCTTTCATACAACTCAATGTAACGGTCGGAGATCTCGTTGACAAAAGTGTCTGTCATTTCCGGAACTGCCTGGCCTTCCTGCCCCTTAAAACCATTGGCCATCAGCCATTCCCTCACAAATTCCTTGGAGAGTTGCTTTTGCTGCTGGCCTTTATCCTGTCGTTCCTGGTACCCTTCGCTGTAAAAATAGCGTGAAGAGTCAGGAGTATGGATCTCGTCGATCAGGTAGATCCTGCCGTCGGCTTTTCCGAATTCGTATTTTGTATCCACAAGGATCAGCCCTTTTTCAGCAGCGATTTCGGTACCTCTTTTGAAAAGCGCCAGGGTATACTTTTCAAGTATTTCATAATCCTCTTTTGAAACAAGTCCCTGATGCAGGATCTCCTCTTTGGAGATGTCTTCATCATGGCCTACCGCTGCTTTTGTCGTAGGGGTAATGATCGGTTGAGGAAAGCGCTCATGTTCTTTCATCCCATCTGGTATGACAACTCCGCATATCTCACGTTTCCCGGCCTGGTAAGATCTCCATGAGCTGCCTGTAAGGTAACCCCGGATGATCATTTCAAGCGGGAAAGGCTGACAGTACCTGCCTATAGTTACCATGGGATCAGGCGATGCCAGTTTCCAGTTCGGGCAGATATCTGCTGTCAGGTCGAGGAAACGTGCCGCTATCTGGTTCAGCACCTGACCCTTGTAAGGAATTCCCTTGGGGAGAACCACATCAAAGGCAGAGATCCTGTCAGAGGCGATCATCACCAGGTATTTGCCTTCAATGGTATAGACATCACGCACTTTTCCGACGTATTTGTGCGTCTGACCAGGAAAGTTAAAATCAGTTTTTACAATAGCATGCTTCATAATGGAGGATGTTAAGGTTTTTTTGATTCATTGCCATAAGCCGTAATGATACGGGCAACCAGCTTGTGCCTTACAATGTCCCTGTGGTCAAGATAAATGTACCCGATCCCCGGAACATCTTTCAGTATGTCCTGAGAATGGATGAGTCCGGAGGTCTGCTGTTTCGGGAGGTCGATCTGGGTAATGTCACCGGTAACGATGAACTTGGCGGCATTCCCCATTCGGGTCAGAAACATCTTGAGCTGATTGGGTGTTGTATTCTGAGCTTCATCAAGAATGGCAAATGCATTGTTCAGCGTCCTTCCGCGCATGAATGCAAGGGGCGCAATCTCAATGGTTCCGTCCTCGATATAGGAGAGCAGTTTCTGGGGAGGCAGCATGTCCTTGAGTGCATCATAAAGGGGCTGAAGATAGGGGTCGAGTTTTTCCTTCAGGTCGCCCGGAAGAAATCCCAGGTTCTCGCCGGCTTCTACGGCCGGACGGGTAAGGATGATGCGCTGGATCTCCTTGTTCTTAAGTGCTCTTACAGCAAGAGCCACTGCGGTGTAGGTTTTTCCGGTACCGGCAGGGCCGATTGCGAATACAAGGTCATTTGTGTCAACGGCTGTCACCAGCTTGCGCTGGTTCTCTGTCCGGGCACGGATCAGCATACCTTTGTTCCCGTGCACAAGGACCTCCGAACTGAACTCGGGGAGTTCCCCGTTCGAATTATTTTCCTTGCCCAGTAACTGGGAAATGTCCGACTGCGTGATCCTCCCGAATTTTTCAAGGTGAAGCAAAAGCAGGGAGAACTTTGCTTCGAAAACGGCAAGTTCAGCCTCTTCCCCCATGGCTTTTACGAAATTGTCACGGAAAATGATCTTCAGTTTAGGAAAGGCCTGCTGGACCAGTTCAAGGTTCCTGTCATTCACACCAAAGAGGTCGGGTGGATGATGCGACCCGATACTGATTATTTTTTCACTCATGTAGTAAATTTAATTACTAACTTTGAAAAGCAAATTTACTGTATTTTTCCATTCATGCCAATAATCACGCTGACCAGCGACTGGGGGTTAAAAGATCATTATGCCGGATCCGTCAAGGGTGCGATATACCGGCTGCTCCCGGAAGCGAAAGTGGTGGATATTTCCCACGAAGTTCCCCCCTTTGACCTGAACCAGGCTGCCTTTATCATCCGGAACAGCTATGTCAATTTCCCTGAAGGCACCATCCATATCATCGGGATGCGGTCCGAAGCCTCCATTGAAACACCGCATACGCTGGTGATCCATGAAGGACAGTATTTTCTCGGTGCCGACAACGGTATCTTTTCCCTGATCTTTGATGATGCCCCTGAGACGATCTATGAGCTCGACGTGATGCAGGATTCCGACTATTTTACATTTCCTTCCCGCGATGTGTTTGTCAAAGTGGCCTGTCACATTGCTGAAGGAAAACCGCTGGAGGAACTGGGTCGCCTGAAGACAGGCCTGCTCCGGAAAATGTCATTCAATCCGGTTATCGATGGTGAAATGATCAAGGGCAAGGTGATCTATGTTGATAATTACGAGAATGTCTTTACCAACATCACCGAGAAATTCTTCCATGAAGTTGTGAAAGGACGCAAGTATGCTATCATGTTCCGTTCTGCTTCTTACCGTATCACGGAGATCAGCAAGTCATACAACGATGTGGTGGAGGGAGAAATGCTTGCTTTGTTCAGTTCGAGCGGACACCTCCAGATCGCTATGAACCAGGGGAAGGCCTCCAGCCTGTTAGGGCTGAAGATCGACCATCCAATCCTGATTGAATTATTGTAGCGGTATCCACCGTTTACTCAACAACATCTTCCTTTCTTACCAGCTGGCAAGTGTGATCCCCACGCTGTATGGATACAATTCAGGACCCTGTTTGTCCTTGAAAAGTGTCGTCAGGGAGTAGGTTCCCCAGAAATTCAGGAAAGACCATCCGATACGAAGGGTGGCATCCACCTTGAAGGGATTCAGGTGAAACTGGCCATGGTCCTTGGTCTTGTATTTGTCAGAGGAGAATGTTCCCACTGAATTTCCATACTGATCCGAAAGGTAATAGGTGGTATTGATGCCGGGATAGTACTGTTTTGTATACTGGCCTACCCTGGCCCCAACGATCGCACCTCCTGTAATATGGAAACTGTTCCAGCGCATACCCGGATTAGTCTGGTACTCTAAAAGGACCGGCAAAGTGATCCATACTACGGTCATTTTGCTTTTGTTAAGGGAAACACCAACGCCGTCACGGTCGGTAATGCGGTAAGCATTGATCACCGGCTCATCGGATACAAAGTAAAATCCTTTGTCTTCGAAGAAATAGTTGTTGATGGTAAGTCCGAGCCCTGAGACAAGTCCGAGATGGTTTTTTGCAAGATTCAGGTTCAGTTCAAAGGGGTTGAAGGTGAACTCCAGTGAACGGGCAGTGTTAAGATCCAGGAAGCGGGCATTGGCCGGAAGGTTCATATTGAAATCCTTGTTGACATAACCATTGAATCCAAGATCGATACCGGCCCAGTGACCGTTGAATTTTTTCAGATGCCATTTCTTCCAGGGAAACCCGTGGTCGGACATGTCGTGCATAGTGTGTTTGCTGACATAAATGAGCATTGAATCGCCGCCCAGTTCTTCGATTCTGATATTTTTGCCGAAGAAGGAGCCGGAATCATGGCAGGCACCATGCATGGGACAATGTTTGCCATGATTCTGGGCGAAGCTGGTGGTACTGAAAGTTAAAGTAAGTATAGCGACCAGTGCAATGCCGGTCAGCATTTTTATCGTCTTCATAAAATTAAGTTTAAGTTTACTTGCGATAAGACGAAAAAAAAGTGCCTTTGTTACAGGCACCTTGAAAATTTTTATGAATCCAGCTTGAGGACTGCAAGAAATGCTTTCTGCGGAACTTCAACATTACCGATCTGACGCATCCGTTTCTTGCCTTTTTTCTGTTTTTCGAGCAGTTTACGCTTCCGGGTGATATCACCGCCGTAGCATTTGGCAGTCACATCCTTCCGCACTGCCTTCACAGTTTCACGGGCTATGATCTTGGCGCCGATGGCGGCCTGTATGGCAACGTCGAATTGCTGGCGCGGGATATATTCTTTCAGCTTCATGCAGAACTTCCGACCGAACTCATATGCGTTGTCACGGTGAAGCAGGGTCGACAGGGCATCCACAGTATCACCGTTGAGCAGGATGTCGAGCCTCACCAGGTCGGCAGGCTGATGGCCGGAAATATAGTAGTCGAAGGATGCATACCCCTTGGAAATGCTTTTAAGCTTGTCGTAAAAATCAAAAACGATCTCTCCGAGCGGAAGCTCGACCGTCAGTTCGATGCGGTCGGTGGTAAGATATACCTGGTTCTTAAGTACACCGCGTTTTCCTATGCAGAGTGTCATGATCCCGCCCATGTATTCGGCCCGGGTGATTATGTTGGCAGTGATATAAGGCTCTTCAATATGATCGATTACCGTTGGTCCTGGCAAACCCGAAGGATTGTGCACCTCGATCATCTCGTCTTTGGTGGTATAGGCACGGTATGAGACGTTTGGTACCGTGGTGATGACATCCATGTCGAATTCACGGTCGAGCCGTTCCTGGATGATCTCCATGTGGAGAAGCCCGAGAAAGCCGCAGCGGAATCCGAATCCAAGCGCCGCAGATGATTCCGGCTCAAACGTGAGGGATGCGTCGTTCAGTTTCAGTTTTTCAATGGAGTCACGAAGTTCTTCATAGTCGTCGGCATCAACAGGGTAGATTCCGGCAAATACCATGGGCTTTACAGTTTTGAAACCTTCGATGGCCGTTATACAGGGACGGTCAACATGGGTGATGGTATCGCCTACCTGGACCTCTTTGCTGACCTTGATGCCAGAGATGATATATCCCACATCCCCGGCCCTGACGACATCTCTCGGCTCCTGTTTGAGCCTCAGGATCCCGATCTCATCAGCATAGTAATCGCTGCCGGAGTGCACGAATTTCACATGGTCACCTTTACGGATGCTGCCGCTGAAGATCCGGAAATAGGCAATGATCCCGCGATATGAATTGAAAAAGGAATCGAAGATCAAAGCTTGCAGGGGACCATCAGGGTCACCTGTAGGTGCAGGAACCTTGTGGATAATATCTTCAAGAATGCGGTCGATGCCGAACCCTACCTTGGCGCTGGCTTCAATGATCTCTTCACGGTCACATCCCAGCAGGTCAACGATCTGATCCTTTACCTCTTCCACCTGGGCGTTGTCCATGTCGATCTTGTTCAGCACCGGAATGATGGTGAGGTTGTGGTCAATGGCAAGGTAAAGGTTGGAAATGGTCTGTGCCTGGATGCCCTGGGTTGCGTCGATTACAAGCAAAGCGCCTTCACAGGCTGCAATGGATCGTGAAACTTCGTAGGAGAAATCCACGTGGCCCGGGGTGTCGATCAGGTTGAGGACGTAATCCTGACCTTCAAATTTGTAGTTCATTTGGATAGCGTGGCTCTTGATGGTGATGCCTCGCTCACGTTCAAGGTCCATATCGTCCAGGACCTGGGCTTTTGAATCGCGTTCGGATACGGTCCCGGTGATCTCGAGCAGTCGATCTGCCAGAGTTGATTTCCCATGGTCTATATGGGCAATGATACAGAAGTTGCGGATATTTTTCACGCAGCAAAGATACAATTTTAACGTTTGAAAAAGGGCAAATTCTTCTGCCTTGCTTAACGAAGGATGGTCACAGACCCGCGGAGGTTCCGTTTTACGGTGCCGCACAGTGTCACCTCATATACATCGCAGACATAAAAATATACGCCATCGCTGCACTGGCCTCCGGTTGTGCGGTCGCGGCTGTCCCAACGGATTTCGGGATCGGTGGTTTCATAAACTTCTTTTCCCCAGCGGTCGAAGATCTTCATCTCAACTTTTTCAACTGAGGTATATTTCGGGAAAGGAGTGAAGAGGTCGTTCTTGTTGTCGCCATTCGGGGTGAATACATTCGGGAGACGGTAATAATAATCCTTGCAATTGGTGATATCCACACATACCTTGTTGCTGAAGTTACTCCGGTTGCCAACAGAATCGACGGCAACGATCGCATAACAACCCGCAATGGTCAGCTCCGGGTGGTGCGACCAGCTGGTATCGGAGCCGGAAACCAGTGAGTCGATCAGGGTGAGAGGGCCTGAATTGCATCCGGAATAATAGATCATGTACCTGGCAATATCGGCAGAGCAACTGTCATAAGGATTGATCCACCCAAGGATATTGATGCCGTTTTCACAGTCGGGACGCACATGCAGCACAGGAGGGCAGGGGGGCACATTGTCAACCGGAACAGCACAAGCCGACTGGGAGTCATTGAAAATCGGGTTTACAAAACCGGAAGCGGAGTATTTGCCGACGCTGCGAATCTTATAACAGTATTCCTCCCCGTTGTTCAGCAATTTGTCTGTATAGGAGGGGATGAGACTTGATCCCACAGAATCGAATGCCGAAGTGACCTTGTTTTTCCTGAAGATCACATACCGGTAATTGGTCCAGGGAACATCATAGTTCCACGAGATCTTCATGGCATTGTCTGTTGGGCCAAGGGTGATGAACTGCGAGGATGCGACCTGGGAACGGCCGATCAGGAATTTGTTTCCGGGAGTCTCATTCATCAGGTCAACCCGGTATCGGTAGGGGTTGTCCTTTGTATTCAGCAGGGTGTCCGTGAAAATAGTGTCGTTCAGGTTAACGGTTGAATCGATGGGGGTGAACTGCCCGGGATGCTGGATATCGGATCGCTGCAGGATGTACTTATAGGGACCGGGCGCCTGCAGTGTGTCTATTTCAGTGGGCTTCGACCATGCAATGTAAGCGCTTCCGTTTACAGGATCCGTTGTATTGATGCTTACATTGGTGATCACGGCAACATCCTTCTTCAGATAGGCACAGGCCTCGTTGGAAGCATAGCCTTCGGCTTTATCCTTGAAATATGCGGTAATCAGGTAACAGTAATGTATCCCCTGCACCAGGCCGTTGCCATGGTTATTGTCGAGGTAGGTGGTGTTGGCAAGGGTGTCAACCTGGTCGATCCGTGAATAACCGAGATAGGACGGAACGCCGGTTTCGCAGTGTCCATGAACAAATCCCGAGGAATCGGCCTTTCTGTAAATATAAAACCCTTTGGCATTCTGGCAGCGGTAACTGTCCCAGTTCAGCAAAATGGAGGTTCCGATAGCCGTGGCTGTGAGGTTTTCCGGGGCAGGCCCCACGACCCGGATCCGCATTGATTTTATGTCGACCAGGTTTACCGGTGAAGCATTGTCGGTGGCCTTGAAGAACATACTGTAGGAAGCGCGGCGAATATGCTCACAATTGGTCATCCAGTTAAACCAGGTTTCTGTATGACCGAACCCGATGGCCGGGTAGGGATCAAGTGAGGCCGGGCTGTTTGTGAGGATCATCGGCTGTCCGTTCCCGGTCAGCGTAACTTCATTGCTGTCGGGGTCGAAGGCCCTGACACGAAACAGTAAGGTGTCGCCTGCCAGAACACAGGTGTCCCTGGGGATCTGCACTACGGGCGGGTTATCGTTGCAGGCCACTACGATGATCTGCATATCCCGCAGCACACTGCCAATTCTCACCCGGTTGCGCCACTCTTCAACAAGAATGGCAATATTGTATTCTCCCTGCTGAGGCGGACTGGCCCAGTAGAAATCTCCGGTAATGGGGTTCAGGTTTAGAGAATCGGTGGCCGGTGGGTAGGTGTAGCCCGGGATGGGTTGCCCAAGTGCCCCGCGGCAGGGTACAAGCTTATAGGAAAGACTGTCCCCGTCAGGGTCATAGGCCCCGGGGTTATGAAGAAAAGGCTGGTTTACACAGGCATTGTCAACAGGTGGCATAAGCAATACCGGAGAACTGTCAAACCCGTTCAGGAAAGGACTGATCGTGAGTTCCGAATAGATGAACAATGGAATGTTTACAGAGTTCGGAATGTTGAGGATATCGCCGTTCCGGTTGGGGTCCTCACAGGAGATCACATAATTTGATGCTGCCAGGTACTCATGCTGCCCGACATAGCGGTTGTACGTGATGTTATTGCCCAGGGTATCCTCCTGTACGCGGGGAATGTTGGAGCTTTTATTGTCGCCCCAGTCGATCAGGAGGAAGTCGCGGTACTGGTTGGCAAGGCTTGGGGTAAAGGTGTAGGAGGTCAGCGTGATCTCATACTTAAAACCGGATATCCACCGGAAACTTATCTCTGCTGCACGCTGATGGGTCGCAAAAAGTGCCAGGGGTAGCTGGGTCAGGATCATGAAAATGATCAGTACCGTTATTTTAGCCCGTTTTTGCATCCTGAAGTTCAGCGAGTAATTATTTGTTCAAAAGTAATAATTTTCATGGTCACGAATTCAGACAGTTCCCCTAAAACAACATATATTTGGTTAAATTTGCATTAGACATTCAAATCAGGAAGAGAACGGATGCGTAAGATCGATACCGAAGCAGAAAAAAAAGAGATCCTGAAAGGCTACCGCAGCCTGCTAAAGGTTTACAAGCCCAAATCCAAAGAAGATAAAAAACTTGTCCGCAAGGCCTTTAACGTCGCTGTTGATGCGCACAAGGATATGCGGAGGAAAAGCGGTGAACCCTATATCTATCACCCCTTGAGTGTCGCCACCATCGCAGCAGGAGAGATCGGGCTCGGTACCACCTCCGTTGTTTGTGCTTTGCTTCATGATGTGGTGGAGGATACCGAATTCACCATCGAAGATATCCAGGGGCTTTTCGGTGACAAAGTCGCGTCCATTATCGACGGACTGACTAAGATCCAGGGCATTTTTGACCAGCGCACAACCTCCATGCAGGCTGAAAATTTCAAGAAGATTCTCCTGACCCTTTCCGACGATGTGCGTGTGATCCTTATCAAACTGGCCGACCGGTTGCATAACATGCGTACGCTCGATGCCATCGAACCGGAAAAACAGCTGAAGATCGCTTCCGAAACGATCTATATGTACGCCCCCCTGGCGCACAGGCTGGGCCTGCATGCCATCAAGAGCGAACTGCAGGACCTTGCCCTGAAATACACAGAGCCCCAGGTTTATGCATCCATTACACAGAAACTGCGTGAAACAGCAAAGGAAAGAACGCGTTTCATCAACAAGTTCATTTACCCGATCAAGGAAGCGCTGATAGCCCAGGGAGTCGACTGCAAAATAAACGGACGGGAGAAATCCATCTACTCCATCTGGGAGAAGATGAAGAACAAAGAGGTGCCCTTCGAGGAGATCTACGACATCTTTGCGATCCGCATCGTGATCAACACCCCGGTTGAATCGGAGAAGTCCGATTGCTGGAAGGTCTATTCCACCATAACCGACTTTTACCGACCCAATATGGACCGGCTGCGTGACTGGATTGCCAATCCCAAGGCAAACGGTTATGAAGCCCTGCACACTACCGTGATGAGCCATACCGGCCAATGGGTGGAGATCCAGATCCGTTCCCAGCGAATGGATGAGATTGCGGAAAAAGGCTATGCTGCCCATTGGAAATACAAGGAATCCATGAAACTGAACAGCCGGCTCGACAACTGGCTGGACCGCATCCGCGAAATGATCGAAAGCCCGGATGCCGATGCGCTCTCCTTCATCGATGATGTCAAGGGTTACTTTTTCCTGGATGAGATCTCTGTGTTTACCCCTCAGGGCGAACTGCGGACACTCCCTGCAAACTCCACGGTGCTCGACTTTGCCTATGCCATCCACTCCGAGATCGGCCATACCTGCATAGGGGCCAAGGTGGATAAAAAACTCATGCCGATCAACAATGTGCTGAAAAACGGCGAACAGATCGAAGTGATCACTTCAAAGAAACAGACTCCTAAAGACGAATGGCTTGATTATGTCGTTACCACCCGTGCAAAATCAAGTATCAAGCTGGCGCTGAAAAATGAGAAGAAGAAACATGGCAAGCAGGGCAAGGAAAAACTGGAGAAATGGTTTGTACAGGGAAGCCTGGACTTCACTCACGAGAACATCAACAAGTTCATGACGGTCAATAATTTTCATTCCCTGATAGATCTTTATTATTCTGCAGCACTCGATAAGATCGGTCCCAAGGATGTGAAACTCTTTGCCTCCTCCAATGAAAAAGGGGGCTGGCTTAATCTTGTTACCCGACCCCATAAAAAGAGCCACCCCCTTATCTCCGAATCGGGCCATAATGGTATCCGGACAATGATCAACACTGCCGGTCTCCAGAAAATAGTCAGCGGAAGTATTGATGACCTCAGTTTCCTGCTCGCCCCCTGCTGCAACCCGATACCGGGCGACGACATCATCGGGCTGGTGATCTCGGAAAACATTCCTGTCCAGATCCACCGCACATCCTGTCCAAAAGCCATTGAACTGATCTCGAGTTTCGGCAACCGTTTTATTAAGATCGAATGGACCAATAACGATTCAGGGTCCTTCCTGACCGGAATAAAAATTACCGGCATGGATAAAATGGGTCTGATAAATGAGCTTACAAAGATCATTTCGGCAGAATTGAACCTCAACATCAAGTCCTTTCACATCGAAGCGAGGAACGGACTTACGGAAGGCGAAGTAAAACTCTTCGTTCAGGATACGCGCACCCTGAATAAGCTGATAGAGAACGTGAAAAAAATTGAAGGCGTCACGAATGTCAGCCGGGTAGGGTAAAAAAAAATCTATTTTTATTTGTTCTAAATACGCATAAATGTATATCTTTATGCAAAATTTCTGTATATGACTAAAAAATCACCGGAAGAAACCTTTGAGAGTGTCAGAAAACTGTTTACTGATTACCTCGAACGTCACGCCCATCGTAAAACTCCTGAGCGCTACACCATCCTGAAGGAAATTTTTGCCACGGAAGGTCATTTCGATATTGAAACGCTGTACATCCGGATGAAGAATCACAAGTACCGGGTAAGCCGTGCAACGCTTTACAACACGATCGAACTGCTGCTTGACTGTGGCCTTGTTACACGTCACCAGTTTGGCACCAATTACTCGCAGTTTGAAAAGTCGGTCCTGTTCAAGCAGCACGACCACTTTATTTTTGAGGATTCCGGAGAAGTGATTGAGTTCTACGACCCTAAGATCGAGGAGGTGAAAGCCCAGGTTGAGAAAACGTTCAATGTTAGCATTTCCCATTATTCTCTTACGTTCTACGGCTCTGTAAAGTCCAAGTAATACCCCATCCATGAATGTAGATGTAATCCTGGGTCTCCAGTGGGGAGATGAAGGGAAAGGAAAAATCGTTGATGTATTCACCCCGCATTATGATATCATAGCGCGTTTCCAGGGTGGACCCAACGCAGGCCATACCATCGAGTTTGACGGAAAGAAATTTGTCCTGCACACCATCCCCTCCGGCATACTCCGGAAAGGGACAGTGAATGTGATCGGCAACGGAGTGATCATCGACCCCTACATCCTGATGAAAGAGGTGGAATCACTGCGTTCATCAGGCATACATGCTGAAGAGACCTTGCTAATCTCAAAACGCGCTCACCTCATTCTGCCCACACACCGTCTGCTTGATGCTACCTACGAATCGGCAAAGGGCATGGAAAAGATCGGTTCCACGCTCAAGGGCATCGGTCCGACCTATACAGATAAGATGGGCCGCAATGGTCTGCGCATCGGTAATATCCCTGAACCGGATTTTCAGGAAAAATACAGCCATCTGAAGGCTGAGCATATGCGGATCGTTGGTTTTTACGGGAATGATCCTGCAGAAGTCAGGATCGATGGGTTTACCTTCGACGAGTATGAAACAAAGTGGTTTGAAGCCATTGAGCAGCTGAAACAATTCCGTTTCATTGATTCCGAAGAATTTCTGAATAAAAGCCTGGATGAAGGAAAAACCATCCTGGCGGAAGGAGCACAGGGCGCCCTGCTTGACATTGATTTCGGGTCATACCCTTTTGTAACCTCTTCAAATACCATATCTGCCGGTGTTTGTGCCGGGCTCGGGATCCCGCCTCACCGTATCGGGACCATTTACGGTATCTTCAAAGCCTATTGCACCCGTGTCGGCAGCGGACCTTTCCCCACAGAATTGTTTGATGAAACCGGGGAAGCACTCCGGCAGCGCGGTCATGAGTTCGGCTCTACGACAGGCAGGCCACGCCGCTGCGGATGGCTTGATCTGCCCGCCCTCAGCTATTCCGTGATGCTGAATGGCGTCGATCGCCTGATCATGATGAAATCCGATGTCATGGATGAGTTTGAGAAGATCTGTGTATGTACACACTATTCAAAAGGTGGCCGGAAACTCAATGCTTTTCCTTTCGACCTTTCGGATCCGGATCTCCGGCCGGAATACGAGGAATTGCCAGGCTGGAAAACGCCCCTGCAGAACATAATAGAGCCTGAGGATCTTCCTTTTGCCTTTGCAGACTACATCGATTATATCGAGAAAGCAGTCGGAGTACCCGTTGATATGGTCTCCGTTGGTCCTGACCGTAATCAGACCCTTGAACGGTAGGTTATAATTTCCGTCTTACTTCGATCTGTTCGTAACCCTCGATGATATCACCGACCTTAATGTCGTTGAAGTTGTCGATGTTCAGACCGCATTCATAGCCACCCAGTACCTCCTTGACATCATCCTTGAAACGTTTCAGAGATCCCAGTGAGCCGGTATGAACCACGATGCCGTCGCGAATCACGCGGATCTTGGTGTTCCTTGTGACCTTGCCTTCCAGCACATAGCAACCTGCAATCGTTCCCACCTTGGTGATTCTGAATACATCACGGACCTCGATGTTACAGAGGATCTTCTCTTCGATATCCGGGGCAAGCATACCCTCGATAGCGGATTTGATCTCTTCGATGGCTTTGTAGATGATGGAGTAGAGACGGATGTCAATCTGTTCCTGTTCGGCCAGTTTACGGGCGCTTACAGACGGACGGACCTGGAATCCCACGATAACGGCATTGGATGCCGAAGCAAGCAATACATCGGATTCGGTAATGGCACCCACTGATTTGTGGATCACATTAACCAGTACCTCCTCATTTGAAAGTTTCAGCAATGAATCGGACAATGCCTCCACGGATCCGTCGACGTCACCCTTAACGATAATGTTGAGTTCCTTGAAGTCACCGATCGCGATACGGCGGCCGATCTCATCCAGTGTGATATGTTTCTGGGTACGGATACCCTGTTCGCGCTGCAGCTGGTGCCGCTTGTTGGCGATGGTCTTCACCTCTTTTTCATCAACCATGACATTGAAAATGTCACCGGCCTGGGGTGCCCCGTTCAGTCCGAGCATAAGCACGGCTGTTGAGGGTCCTGCAGAAGAGACGTGCTGGTTTCTTTCATTGTACATGGCCTTGATACGGCCGTAGGTCGAACCGGCCAGTACGATGTCGCCGCCCTTGAGTGTTCCGTTCTGGACCAGCAGTTTTGCAACATAACCCCTTCCTTTGTCGAGGGAGGACTCAATAACTGTTCCTGTGGCCAGCCTCTTCGGGTTGGCTTTGAGGGTCAGCATCTCAGCTTCCAGCAGAACTTTTACCAGGAGTTCACTGACGTTGGTACCCGCTTTTGCGGAGATTTCCTGCGACTGGTATTTACCGCCCCAGTCTTCCACCAGGATATTCATCTTGGAAAGTTCTTCCTTGACCTTTTCCGGGTTAGCGCCGTTCTTATCAATTTTGTTGATGGCAAATACAATGGGAACCTGTGCGGCCAGCGCATGATTGATGGCTTCCCGGGTTTGCGGCATGACATTGTCGTCGGCTGCGATCACGATGATGGCAACGTCGGTGATCTTGGCGCCGCGGGCACGCATAGCCGTGAAGGCTTCGTGGCCAGGGGTGTCGAGGAAGGTGATGATCTTCCCGCTCTCCAGTTTCACTTCGTATGCACCGATATGCTGGGTGATGCCTCCGGCTTCGCCTGCTACCACATTCGACTTGCGGATGTAGTCAAGCAGTTTGGTCTTACCATGGTCGACATGGCCCATGACCGTAACGATCGGGGGACGTTCGACCAGATCCTCGGGAGCATCTGTCTCTTCGCGGAAATTAATGGCTTCCTGCACATCCACGCTGACAAACTCAACTTTATAGCCAAACTCATCGGCAACAAGGGTCAGGGTTTCTGCATCGAGGCGCTGGTTGATGGAAACGAAAAGTCCCAGCGACATACAGGTGGATATGATATTTGTGACAGGAACGTTCATCATTGACGCAAGTTCGTTGGCGGTAACGAATTCTGTCACCTGGATCACGCGTTTTCCTTCTTCAAGCTTCTCCTGTTCCTGAGCCATCTGCTGACTGGCAGTTTCCCTCTTCAGCTTCCGGTATTTCGAAGCTTTGGATTTGCCGACCGGGCCGAGGCGCGCTAATGTTTCTTTTATCTGTTTTTCGATATCTTCCTGAGTTAGTTCCGGCTTCTGGACATCTTTGTACCCACCCTTCTTGACAGGGTTGAATTTGGGCTTGTTGAGATCCTGCTTGGGTGCAGCCGGATCTTCAACAGGCTGTCCCATCTGCTTCTTGATTCTCTTCCGTTTCTTCTTTTTGCCTTTCAGCGCCTCATCGGAAGAGGAAGCAACCGGTTTTTTCTTTTCAAACCTCTTTGGGTCGGGGAGGGTCATGGTGCCCAGGATAGTGGGGCCTTCCAGGACAATCCGTTCCGTGCGGAGGAAATTATCTTCTTTTACAACAGGAACCGCTGCAACTACAGGGGCTTCCTCAGCCACTTCTTCCGGAACCGCGGCTACGGGTTCTTCAATAACTTCAGGCTGTACCTCCGGCACTTCTGCAACGGGCGGTTCGCTCTCTTTCTTCGTTTTTCCTTTTTTAGAAGGCTTTTTTTCAAGCGACGAAAGATCCATTTTCCCAAGGATCTTAAGGTCGGACAACCCCTTTACAGCAGGTTCTTCCTCTTCTTCTTTTACTTTCTCTTTCTCTGTTTCCGGTTCAGCGGGGGCAGGTTCTGCGATTACTTCAGCAACGGTTTCTGCCGGGGAAGGTTTAGTCTCTTCGGTTTCAGGCGCTTTCTTTTTAACAGGTTCAGCGACTTTCTCCTCGGGCTTTACAGCCTCAATGAAGGGCTCAGGCTCTTTTTCAACTGGTTCGGCCTTTTGTTTGGCTTCAACCGGTTTCTCTGGTGCAGGGACCTCTTTCTTTTCTTCCTCTTTTGGTTTCTTTACCGTTTCGACCGGTTTTTTTTCATAACCGAGATTAACGTTCTTGATAAAAAGGTCCTCAAGTTCTTTCTCCTTGTCTTTGGATGCCTGGCGCTTGTCATCGATGGTGATGGTTTCATGCGCGGCAAACTGAAGGCCGATCTTTTTTGCTTCTTCCTTAACGTGTTTCTCTGTCGCAAATTCTTTCATCAGGAGGGCGTACATCTCCTGGGTCAGCTTGAAATTGGGATCCGTTTTTATGGAAACTCCTTTTTTGCCAAGGAAGTCCACAATGGTGGATACGCCAATGTTAAATTCACGCGCTGCCTTACTGAGTCTTATTGTTGTAGTGCCTTCGTCCATAGAGTATGCCCGGTCCTTCAGTTAGAATAGTGTTGTAAAATTATGACTTTTTATTCAAATTCTGATTTAAGAATTCTGACGACTTCATTAATCGTCTCTTCCTCAAGGTCTGTACGTTTAACGAGTTCATCAACATCGAGGTTCAATACGCTCTTCGCGGTATCGCAACCGATGGCTTTCATCTCGTCGATGATCCACTGATCGATCTCATCGGAGAACTCCTGAAGGTCAACATCTTCATTGTCGACGTCCGTATCGCGGTATACATCGATCTCGTACCCGGAAAGCTTTCCGGCAAGTTTGATGTTAAAACCGCCCTTACCGATCGCCAGCGAAACCTGATCGGGTTTCATATAGACATCCGCTTTCTTGTTCTCTTCGTCGATAACGATGGAACTGACCTTTGCAGGACTCAGCGCACGCTGGATATAGAGCGATGGGTTAGTTGTGTAGTTGATGACGTCGATGTTCTCATTCTTCAGTTCCCTAACAATGCCGTGGATACGCGATCCCTTCATACCGACGCATGCGCCGACGGGGTCAATACGGTCATCGTAGGATTCAACAGCGATCTTTGCCCTTTCACCGGGTACCCTGACGATATTCTTGATGCTGATCAGTCCGTCGTAAACTTCGGGGACCTCAGCTTCGAAAAGCCGCTCCAGGAAAGCAGGGGAGGTGCGGGAAAGAATGATGGCAGGTGAGTTGTTCTTCATTTCAACTTTCGAAACAACCGCGCGGATGGTATCACCCTTGCGGTAAAAATCGGAAGGGATCTGCTCTGACTTGGGTAGTAAAAGCTCAATGCCTTCATCATCCAGCACGAGGATCTCTTTTTTCCAAACCTGGTAAACTTCACCGGCAACGATCTCGCCTATCTTCTCTTTGTATTTCTTGTAAATATTGTCTTTTTCGTATTCCTGAATCTTGGAGATCAGGTTCTGACGGATGGCCAGGATCTCTCTCCGGCCGAAATCGAGCAGTTTGATCTCCTCCGAAAGATCCTCGCCGACCTCAAAGTCGGGTTCGATCTTGATGGCATCTGAAAGCGCGATCTGTGCATTTTCATCTTCTACCGCACCGTCCTCAACGATCTGGCGGTTTCTCCATATTTCCAGGTCTCCCTTGTCGATGTTGACAATAATGTCAAAATTATCGGCAGAGCCATACCGTTTCGCCAGCATGTGCCTGAAAATGTCTTCCAGGATGCGCATCATGGTTTCCCGGTCGATGTTTTTGAATTCCTTGAACTCGGAAAAGGTTTCGACTAAATTGATGTGTTCCATTTTTATTTATCCTTGTTTATTTTCCAAACTTGATAATGATCTTAGCTGTTTTTATCTCTTCAAACGTGAGTTTGCTGTTTTCCTTTTTGATCTCTTTTTTCGGTTTCTTCACCGGGTGCTCCAGTTCGATCCCCGATTCCGTGACATTCACCAGGATGCCCGAGAGCGGCTCGCCTGTGACGGGAGCAACTGTCAGCTCCTGCCCGATGTTTTTTTTGTACTGCCGCAGAAGCTTCAGCGGACGGTCAAGCCCTGATGAGGAGACGGTCAGGTCAAAGTCTTCCATGTCGCGGTCAAACTGGCTTTCAATAAAGCGGCAGAGTTCATTGCAGTCATCAACCGAAACACTGGTGTCGCTGTCAATGAAAACCAGGATACGGTTCCCCGGCTGAACGGCAACATCAACAAGAAACTTGTCGCTTGCTTTCAGTTTTTTATCAACAATTTTTGTGATCTGTTCCTTTGTGATCATCCGGATTATTTCAATAAAAGAGGGGACTTTTGGTCCCCTCAAAATTTCTTCAACGCAATGCAGCAAATGCATTTATCACTGCAAAGGTAATACTAATAATTTAATCAGCAAGATATTTCGGGTTTTATTTCACTTAGAATCATTTAGCACCCGTCCTAATAGCCGTCCTAATAGCGCGCGTCTCCGACGCGTGCTTCAATCTCACTGGCGCGCGTCTCCGACGCGTGCTTCAACCTCACTAGCGCGTGTCTCCGACGCGTGCTTCAATCTCACTGGCGCGCGTCTCCGACGCGTGCTAGATAAAAATAACTTCCTCAAAACATATCACCTTTTGCCAATTCCCGGATTAAGGAAAAAACAGTATGTCTGAAAAATATAAAATATTTGATCCGGATAGTCCTTATTTTGTTACCATGACTATCGTGGACTGGGTCGATGTCTTTACACGGCAGATTTATAAGCAGAAAATCATCGAATCATTAAAATGGTGCCAGGAAAACAAAGGTTTGGAAATTTATTCATGGTGTCTGATGACAAATCACATTCACCTGATTGTCCGATCTGTTGGTGGTGTTCCTCTTTCAGATATCCTAAGGGATTTCAAGAAATTTACATCGCGGACCATTACGGGAATGATTATGGATTTACCGGAAAGCCGAAGTCAATGGATGATTAAACGATTTATTGAAAATGGGAAAGCATTAAAAAGGATTGAGAACTTTAAATTCTGGCAGGATGGTAATCACGCAGAAATTATTTCAGATCCTGCAAGGTTTTATCAGAAGTTAGATTATATCCACAATAATCCTGTGAAAGAGATGATCGTGGAAAATCCTGCGGATTATCTTTTCAGTTCGGCCAGAAATTATGCCGGCAGATCTTATGTCCTGGAAATTCTTATGGAAATGCCTCAGTTGAAGGCTTTATAGCTGATCCAAATAAGTAAATGAGCACGCGTCAGAGACGCGCGCTATTGCGGCGGTTTGAGTCTCAGCACGCGTCGGAGACGCGCGCTATTGTGGCGGTTTGAGTCTCAGCACGCGTCGGAGACGCGCGCTATTGCGGCGGTTTGAGTCTCAGCACGCGTCGGAGACGCCCGCTATTGTGGCGGTTTGAGTCTCAGCACGCGTCGGAGACGCGCGCTATTGTTGTAGTATGAGTCTCAGCACGCGTCGGAGACGCGCGCTATTGCGGGTAGAAGTCTCAGCCCGCGTCAGAGACGCGCGCTATTGACGCGGGCTATTGAATTAGGAAATATTAATCATGTTGGAAGGGATTGTCTGAAAATGCATTATCTTTGTGTTTATTAAATCTAAATAAGAGTAACAATGATTAAGATAAACCTCATCATAGCCGCCGTATTCCTGATGTTCCTGCAATCCTTTGCTCAGGATACTAACGAAATACAGAAAGATTCCCGGATCCCGCTGATCGGGGAAAACGCCCCCTCCTTTTCAGCTGAAACCACCCGGGGGAAATTGAATTTTCCCGATGATTATTTCGGTAAATGGAAGATTCTCTTCAGCCATCCCGCCGCCTTTACGGCCGTTTGCAGTTCCGAATTACTGGAACTTGCAGACCTTCAGGATGAATTTGATAAACTCGGTACAAAGCTGGTGGTCATGTCGACAGACGGCCTCAGCAGCCATATTGAATGGGTGAAATCGCTTGGTACGATCAGTTATAAAGACCATGGCCCGATTAAGATCAACTTCCCGCTGGTGTCGGATCCGAACCTTGAGATATCCCGCAAATACGGCATGATACATTCCCTGAGCAGCACTACCAGGGATATCCGTGGTGTCTTCATCATTGACGGCAACAACAAGATCCGCGCGATCTTCTTTTACCCGATGAACGTCGGCAGGAATATCGATGAGATCAAACGGACACTGATCGCCCTCCAGACTTCTGAAAATAAAAACATCCTGACGCCGGCAAACTGGCTGCCGGGACAGGATGTTCTTTTACCAAGTCCAAGGACATCGGAAGATGCTGACAAGATCGCGAAAAAGAATGATCCCGATCTTTATCAGCTCACATGGTACATGTGGTTTAAGAGGATGAAGTGAATTCGTCACGCGTCACGTGTTACGCGTCACGTGTTACGAATACCTAACAGCATCTACATGTTTGCTATGATCTCACGACCGAACTCAGAACACTTGAGTTTGGTGGCGCCTTCCATCAAGCGTTCGAAATCATAGGTGACTCTTTTATTCAGGATAGCAGCCTGTAATCCTTTTACAATAAGATCAGCAGCTTCCTGCCATCCCATATACTCCAGCATCATCACGCCCGAAAGGATCACCGAGCCGGGGTTCACCATGTCTTTCCCTGCATATTTCGGAGCGGTTCCGTGGGTTGCCTCAAATACGGCATGCCCGGTTTCGTAATTGATATTGGCCCCGGGGGCGATCCCGATCCCGCCGACAATGGCTGCCAGTGCATCTGAGATATAGTCGCCGTTGAGGTTCAGGGTGGCGATCACGGAATAATCGGCCGGACGTGTGAGAATCTGCTGCAGGAATGCATCGGCAATGACATCCTTGATGATGATCTTTCCTGCATTGACAGCCTCAGCCTGCGCTGCATCCGCTGCATCCGTGCCTTTACCGGCCTTGATGCGGTCGTACTCTGCCCAGGTAAAACAACGGTCGCCGAATTCACGCTCTGCAAGCTCATAACCCCATTTCTTGAACTGACCTTCAGTGTACTTCATGATGTTTCCCTTGTGGACAATGGTCACGGAGGGTTTCTTCTGGTCGACGGCAAACTGTATGGCCGCCCTTACAAGGCGTTCTGTTCCCTGTTTGGAAACCGGCTTGATTCCGATCGAGGAGGTCTCCGGGAAACGGATCTTCTTTACTCCCATCTCACCCATGAGAAATTTAATGATCTTTTCAGCTTCCGGGGTTCCCTGCATCCACTCTATTCCGGCGTATATATCTTCTGAATTCTCACGGAAAATAACCATGTCGGTCGTCGTCGGATTTTTTACCGGTGACGGCACCCCTTTGAAATATTTTACGGGACGCAGACATACGTAAAGGTCGAGGATCTGCCGCAAGGCTACGTTAAGGGAACGGATCCCTTCGCCGACCGGGGTGGTGAGCGGACCTTTGATGGCCACGAGGTATTCACGGATGATGTCCAGGGTCTCTTTCGGCAGCCATTCGCCGGTTTTCTCAAATGCCTTTTCCCCTGCCAGCACTTCCTTCCATTCGATCTTACGCTTGCCCTGGTAAGCTTTCTCAACAGCAGCGTCAAAAACGATCACACTCGCATTCCAGATATCCGGACCCGTTCCGTCACCTTCAATAAAGGGTATCACCGGATGATCCGGTACATTCAGTTTTCCGTTTTCAATAGTTATCTTATTCATATGGATTTTAGTTTTTAAAGTTTTTAAAGTTTATAAAGTTCATAAAGTCATCCCGCATCCCGCATCCCGCATCCCGTATCCCGTATCACTTATTCAGCACCTTAATCAACGCCCCCCACTTCTTGTCCACATCGAAGAAATGCTTCATGTAGTAATTGCCGAAGAGGAAATGTGCTTTGACCGCCTTCACTCCGCGTGCAGACATGGTGGTAAAGAAGTTCTCGATCATGGCAGAGGCGATGCCCTTGCCCTGCAGCGATGAACTTACAACGATGCCGTCGAGAAGGACATTGCTGTCTTCAAGTTCGCGCCATGTCAGGCCGCCGATGATCTTGCCGCTTTCGGCCTGAACAACAAAGTGGTGGTCATTGTGAGAAATCTCCTTCGGGTAGTTTTCCCGGAAGAAAAGCTGGTAAAGCTGGCCAATCTCTTTCGGCTCGAGTGGTTCGCGCTGGGTATATTTCGTTCCGCTTTTATCAGTAAGGTTAAAGCCCACCACGAGATGTTCCTTTTTATCCTCACCGACCTTCATGAGGCTGATCATCTGTTCGCTCTGCAGGCGAGGGAATACCATGCGGCTGAAGATATTTTTATCTTCGGCTTCCTTCAGCACCGACTGCAGGTCCGAAAGTTCGATGAGTTGTACCGGAAGCAGGCCGGGTTCGGACAGCAGCTTTTCGAGCAGCTTGTCAAACGAAGCCCTCACTGCTGATTTTGCATCGCTGAAATAGGAGTGACGGTAGAAAAAATAGCGGATCACATCCGGGTAATTCTGGAGTTTATAAAGTTCCATGAGTTCCCCGATCGTTTGTTCCTTGGCAGCGGCGGTTGTTGAAGGATTCATTTTATACCACTCCGCATATTTGTCGGTTGCATTGAAAACCGCCAGCGGCAGGTAATATTTCTTATTCCTGTTCTCAAGGTACTCCTTCACCTCGTCGAGGAGGTTCGTCTCGCCGAAACAGGTGAACGGATGCGTCTCCAGGTCTGCCTTAAGCTCCTCCAGGAAAACAACTGCTTCCTCATTCCCGAGCGCTTCGATGCAGGCGTCAAAGATCCAGGTGATTTCGAGCTGTTTCCTGCACCAGGGGTAAAGCGCAACAGTCTTGCAGTAAAATTCCTGCACCATGGGTTCTACCAGGGAGAGGGTATTCTTGTATTTTGTCCAGCCGGTGATGGAAAGGATCATAGCGCTCTCGCGGAAATCCATTTCCGGCACAACGACGTTGGCCGGAGTGATGGCCCCCGGAACGATCTGGTAGCCGCTGTGATGCCATCCCTTGAAGAGTACCGTAAAGGCCTTGAGGAAGATCTTCCTCCAGGCATTGGGCCGCAGGAATCCGGCTGATTTATGAATCTCTGAGAATTCCCGGATCTTATCCCATGCAGTCAGTCCGCCGATATACTGGGTTGACAGTATCCCCAGGTCGGGGCGGCTGCTTCCCAGGTAAGGCGCAACGGCCGGGCCGTAAGGATGCCCTGCAAGCGATGCCGACCAGTAGAACATATCCGGGTTGGGCCTGAAATCGGGGTTCTCACTCAGCACGATGTGCAGGTCGAAATGTTTTCCTGCGATGGTATTGATGCTCAGCCGGTAATGCTTGAACTCCTTGTAGGCCAGCAAACGCAGGATCCAGATCCCGCCATCGGATATTTCGTCAAGGTTGAATGAGGGTTCGCTGAAGGTCAGAAAGAGACTTTCACGGATAAAACTCGTGGAATGGAAGATCCCGGTAATCCTCTTTTTCTCTTCATCCGAGATGCCATGATCAAATGAAAGCTTTGAATTCCATTTTGCAAAGGAGTATTTCGGGGTGGCCTTCTCCATGTGGTCTTCGAAAATGACGGCCAGCTTGTTGAAATATTCTTCCGCTACCGCTGAAAGGTGCGGATCTTTTTTGTGAAGGATCCACCGGGATAGCTCTGCCCTGACGGATACATAAAATTCAAGGTGGAGGACAGCAAAGTTGTAAAGCATC
>Ga0073936_10001240_pt1 | contig 39711 bp, 31 predicted proteins | sample AliMusrvi5mmetaG_FD_87041 | JGI IMG/M metagenome (GOLD analysis project Ga0073936, IMG submission 87041) | Freshwater lake bacterial and archeal communities from Alinen Mustajarvi, Finland, to study Microbial Dark Matter (Phase II) - Alinen... | ecosystem: Environmental > Aquatic > Freshwater >...
ATAAGAAAGTGGAGAATTTTGACGCAACGCATTGAAATTGCGTAAGTTATTGAGCCGCGAAATTTACGTAAAAACTGTTTTTTAAAATACGTGTAAAAAAATATTTTTTTACCAAACTAAAGTACTAAAAATAATAAGTATATATATGTCGAGCTTTAACTTATTTTCTTAATAAGGAGTTTGAAAAGTGCAGGAAAAAAGGAAACTTCCCCGCGTTAAAGACAAGCTAGTTGTCGTCTGTGAAACCCCTAAAGGAGGGAATGTCGAACAGATTGAACATACTCAAGACCTAAGCGAAGGCGGCCTTAAAATCTCTATCCCTAAGACAGCCGTATTGGGGGATCAGTTAACGATTAAAATTAAATTATTCAATGATGAAATTCCTATTGCAGCAAAGGGCAAGATTGCTTGGAAAAAAGACAAGCAAACGCCTGCCCAAATTGCGTTGATAGGAGAAGATGTGGCTGGGCTTGAATTTATAGGGCTTGATCCCAAGGAAGAAGCGCGCATTAAACGGTATTTAAAACGTAAGCTGCGCGGTAATAAATAAAGAAAGTCGTAGAAATGAAAAAAGGTTTTGTAACGGTAAATAATGCGATTGGTCTTGATATTGGCAGTGCTTTTGTACGTATTGCTCAAGTTAGCAAAGACAAAAATATTAAGACTGCTTTTGAAAAAATCCCTCCATCACTTTCCACTGAAGAGCGCAACAATTTTATTGTTCAGTCCATTAAGCGATTGATTGCTGTTAATCATTTTAAAAAGGGCCCCATTTTTTTAAGTGTTCCTCAAAGTGAATGTTGTGTCCGTACAATCTTGATTCCTGTGATGGCTGAACATGAAATTCCCGAGGCTGTTAAATGGGCTTCCAGGCGGCACATTGCCTATGCGTTGGAAGAAACAGTTTTAAGTTATACCATTGCTGGGGAAGTCATGGAAAGGCAGACTAAAAAGATCAAAATTGTATTTATGGCGATTTTAAAAGAAGTTTTCGAGAAATATACCTTGCTGCTTAAAAAAACAGGGCTTCGTTTATCTTGTTTAAGTACCGGGTGTTTTGCTTTGACGAATGTCGGAAGTTCTTTGGGCCTTTTGTCTGAAAAGACGGAAGTTATAGTCGATATAGGTCAAAGTGGGGCCAACATTACTTTTTTTAAAGATAAACAAATGGTTTTTACCCGTAATGTCGCTGTCGGCATCAGTCATTTTGATGAAATCATCCAGGAAGGTTTTGAGGGAGGCCTTATCCCTCAGAAGCTTGAGGATTTAAAAAATAAATTTGGGATAATTCCCAATGGCACTAATACTTCAGAAGATAATGAACTTATCAAATATGCGGCTGCATCTTGGGGATATATCGAAAAACTTGTTCAGGAAATCCAATTGTCTTTTAGGCATTATAGCCAGATTTCCCATGGTGAAGAGGTCCAAAAGATAGCTCTTTGCGGAGCGGGCAGTCTTCTTAAAAATTTAGCTGAACAGCTTGTCTCAAAATTGTCTGTGCCTGTGGGCCTCATGGGTCTACCTAATGATTATAAAATAGACGGAGATTTTGCTCCTTTTGTAACGGCAGTCGGTATGGCTTTAGAAAATGGCAGCAATCCAAACCTTATCCTGGCCAATAGTTCCTCAAAAAAGGCTGGCTTCTTTCAAGGGCAGGGCCTTCTTAAGCAAATCACCATTGCCATTGCAGCCTTATTGATATTTAGGTTTGGCTGGCTTTTAGGGGCGCATATTTTTTATAACAACCAAGTTAAGATTGCTGATGATGAATTAACGGCACTGGATGATAAGAATTCCCAGCTCATGTCGATTAAGCGCAAAGTGGCGAAACTGCATTTGCGTAAGGAAATCTTTCTTAAACTTTCCAGCGAACCGTCTTTGTCCCAGATATTGGTCAAGTTAAGCTGGATTATTGATCCTAATAAGGTCGTCTTAACCAGTGCTCGAGTTGATAATGCCACGGCCAATAAATCCTTATTGATTTTACAGGGGGAAATTAAAGGCAGTAAGGACTCGGATAATCTTTCCGGTGTGCTAGATGATGTGATAGCGGAGCTTAATAAAACAAAATATTTTAAGAAGGTTGTCCCTTCCATTCATGAAAGCACGGGGATGGTATCATCAGAAAAAGTCTTGGCCTTTACTATTGAATGCCAGATCAATAATGATCTTAAGAAAAGCGATGAATAAAATTGATAAGAAAAAATTAGTCGTTATTTTGGCCTTAAGCATGGCAGTTGCTTTCTTTCTGCAAACCAATGTTTTTTCTCCTTTAGATAAAAAGAACAAGGAATTAGAAGAGGCTTTGGCCAAGAGTCGCCAGCGGGCTTTGGCCATCCAAGAGGCGTTTAAGAATCCTAAGCGGTTGGCCGATATTAAGGCCCAAATAAAAACATTGGACAGTTTTCTTATCACCAAGATCCCAGAGGAGAAGAATATAACCCAGATGACGAAGATTTTGGGCCGTTCTAAAAATGTGGCCAATGCTTTGGTGAATTCAGGGGGTGATCAAGAAATGCATTTGTCCCTTTCTCAGATACAAGGGGATTTGAACTATCAAACCTTGGGGGTTTCAGTCTCGTTTAAAGCCTCTTTGAAAGATATCGTTGAATATATTCATTGGATCAAAGAACAGGACCGTCTGATTACGGTGAAGAACATAACATTGACGCCCGGTATGGAACCTGGGAATTTGGTTTATGTAAATATGGAATTATTGGGATATTCTATGAACATTCAAAGCCTTCCCTTCCTTGAAGTCGTAGGGGACCCCACATTGGATGACGCTTCTCTTAAGGAAATTCTATCTTTGCCTGTACCAGAGGAAATAAAAACCTCTTTAGATGATGTGGGCGAAATGTTTGGAATAAGGCTAGCTCCTAAGCCTGCTGTTGTCATTGCTCCTAAACCGGTTGTCGAGAAAAAGTCTGAAATAAAACAGGTCCCTGAGCCAGTGTTTGTGTTGTCGGGAACGGTGATGAAATCTAATTCTACCCTCGCGATTCTTAACAATAAATTAGTAAGGCTCAATGATACTATTGAAGGATATCAGGTTGTAGACATTGAAAGTGATAAAGTCATTTTATCCAAAGAAGGTAAAGAGAAGATTTTAAGAATTAAAGAGTAACCAAGGAGGTCTTTATCAAATATTTAACTAGTAGTCGAAAAAGTATTGTGATGTTGTTTTTTTTGATTGCTTCTGTTTCAACGTTGGGTTTTGCGCAGGATCAGGCTGGGTCGCTGACAAATTCAGAGCAAAATCCAACACCTGCATCGGCACCTGTGGATGGAATAAATAATTCCCCACAGAATGTAGCGCAAGCTCCCTCAGTGGTAACAGCAGAACCGTTGACCAATGCAGAGCAGAGCCCAACACCTGAGCCTGTAGATGGAACGAATAATTCCCTGCAGAATGTGGCGCAAGCACCGTCTGTGGCAACAACAGAAGCATTGAGCAATGCAGAGCAGAATCAGGCGCCTGCCGTACCACCAGCATCGGCGCCTGTGGAGGGAATGAATAATTCAGGACAGAATCCAACACCAACACCTTCTGTAGTAACGGCAGAAACGGTAACTAATTCAGAGCAGAATTCAATACCAGCGCCTGTTTCAGCCGCTCTTGATGAATCAACCACGCCTAAAAATATTTTGACTCAATCAACAGATACAACAAAAAACACCATGGCTTTGGAAAGCAGGTTATTCGTATTGAAATATGTGAAACCTAAAGACGTCATTGACTCTGTTAAAAAAGTCCTTTCAGAAAGAGGAGGAGTAGAGACTTTTGATCTTCCTAATAAAGATTCTACTTCGATTTATGTTCATGATTTTCCCGATCAATTGGCCAAGGTTGAGAAATTACTTCAAGATTTGGATGTTCCAGTGGCTCCTATTAAGGTCACCGTCAACTTTTCCAATGCCTCCTTGTTGGATGTCCTTCGTAGTCTTTCCGACGATACCCATATTAATATCATCGCTGGTAAGGATGTCACCGGTTCTGTCACGGTCCATTTGGTTGATGTTCCCTTAGAAAGGGCGTTAAATTCGATTTTGATTTCCAATGGTTATACCTATGTCAAGGAAGACAATGTTTGGCGCGTTATTCCGATTGCAAGCACAGCCAAGGTGGAAGAAGAAGTGTTGACAACGCAGGTTTTTGTCCTTAAGTATGCCAATGCCGAGGATCTTAAAGAGCCGTTGGGCAAATTGATCAGCAAAAATGGATTGATCCAGGTTTTTTCCCATTCAAAGGATCCCAGCGATAAATCAAAGGCCCGTTCTAATAAAATCATCATACGTGATAATCCCGAGGTCCTCAGTAACATTTCTTCAGTCATCCAGGATTTAGACAAAGAGTCTTCACAAGTTTTGATTGAAGCCAAGTTCATCAATGTTCAACTTGACAACTCTGATGAACATGGAGTCGACTGGGCCATTAACGCAAGCCTTAATGGCTCTGTGGCTCCTACAACTTTTCCTCTTTATAATACCTATACCAATGGCCATCTGATTCCTAAGGCCTCTGCTACAGATACAAATTTTAATCCTAAAGCCATGTTTCCTTATGCCACTAATTCTAATTTTACTTTTGGATCTCTGGATTTTTCTAAGACTCAGGCGGTGTTGCAAATGCTTGAAAAAACTAAGAAGACCCAGGTTATATCCGCGCCTAGAGTTTCAACGATGGATGGTGAAGAGGCTATGATTAATGTCGGGAAGAATTATCCTATCCCCACCTATGAGCATAGTTCCCAGACAGGTGTGGAATATATAAGCGGTTACCAGGAAGAAAAAGTTGGGATTATACTGCGGGTTACCCCCTATTTAGTGGGGGAAAACCGGATTATGCTTAATCTTCACCCGGAGGTTAGTGACATATTTGGATTTGTCGGTCCTAATAATGAACGCCCTGTTGTTTCCATAAGCGAAGTAAGTACCAATGTATCAGTGGTTGATGGGGGGACGATCATTATTGGTGGTATGATAAGACAAGAGGTGGACAATGTCGACAGTCATGTGCCGCTTTTAGGATCGATCCCTTTCTTCGGGGCTCCATTCCATTATAAAAGTAAGGTCACATCTAAGACTGAACTATTAATATTTTTGACGCCGCATATTATCAGCAAAGATTCTGAAAAGCTTGATTCATCCAAAAGGCCGTTGAATGTAGAGGAAGAGTCTCTTTAAATCATATGGAAAAAAAGAAAATTTTCTTAGGTGATTTATTGATTAACGAAGGACTTCTAACTCAAGAACAGCTGAGATCTGTTTTGGATGAACAGCAAAAGACAGGGGAGCTTTTAGGAACACTGCTTGTTCGCAGGAATTTTATCAGTGAAGAAAAATTGGCCCGTCTTTTAGGCGCTCATTTAGATATCCCGTATGTAGAATTGTCTGTTTTTAAGACAGACCCTGAGGTTATCAAACTTATTCCTGGCCATCTGGCGCGGAAATTCGGTGCTATTCCTCTTGAGAAAAAAGGCAATAAAATCATCGTCGCGGTCAGTAATCCCCAAGATTCTTTTCTTATTGACGAGTTAAGGCGTGAGCTGGGTGTGGAGGTGGAGCCGTGCATTACTTCTGCGTTTAATATCAATTATATTATCGAGAAATTTTACGGCTCTAAAGCTGAACTCAAAGGTCTGGTCGATGCGGTCAAACAGGAGAAGATTTCAAAAGACAAGGAGCTGTCTTTAGAGGACCAAGCCAAGGATTTAAGAGATCTTTCCGATGACTCTCTCAATGTTCAGTTTGTTGATCGTCTTTTGGTTGAAGCGGTCAAAGATAATGCCAGCGATATCCATATTGAGCCGGGTAAAGAGCTGGTGTTTGTCCGTTTTCGTATTGACGGAGTCCTTAAGGACATTGTCACACCCCCCAGACATATGCATGATTCGATTGTATCGCGGGTTAAAGTCATGTGTAATCTGGACATTGCTGAAAAACGTCTTCCTCAAGACGGTAAATTCGAAAGGTCCATTAATAATTCAGGTTATGACATTCGCGTTTCAACCTTCCCAAGTTTATATGGGGAAAAGATTGTCATGCGCGTTTTAAATCGTATGTCGCTCTCATTAAGTCTGGAGGACATGGGGCTTGATAACAATGAATATGTCAAACTGACTTCCTTGGTTAAAAAATCACACGGCATTGTTTTTGTGACAGGGCCGACCGGAAGTGGAAAGACTACCACTCTTTATTCTGTCCTTGAGTCCATCAAGTCCCGTGAGAAGAATATTGTGACCATTGAGGATCCTATTGAGTATGAAATATCAGGAGTCGTGCAGTCTCAGGTCAATGCAAAGGCAGGATTGACCTTCTCCAATCTTCTGCGCGCCATCATGCGTCAGGACCCCAACATTATTTTAGTTGGTGAGACCCGCGATATGGAAACCGCTGAGGTTGCCATTCGCGCGGCCTTGACGGGACATTTGGTTTTTTCCACACTCCATACCAACGACGCGCCTAGTGCCGTCACCCGTTTAATCGATATGGGGGTAGAACCATTTTTGATTGCTAACTCGACGGTAGGTATCGTGGCCCAAAGGCTTGTCCGTGTTATTTGTTCCCATTGTAAAGAAGAAGGTCCTATTACTCCTCAGCTGGCCAAGGATGTCGGTCTTTCTATCGATACTCGTTTATATCGAGGCAAAGGCTGTGAGCGTTGTTTTAATACGGGCTATAAGGGGCGGATGCCTATTTTTGAGATTTTTGTGATCGACGACCAGATTAGGGAGATGATCACTCAGCGGGTGAGCGATGTTGAGATTAAACATGCAGCCAGGGAAAAAGGGATGCTCACACTGCGGGAATCCGCGCTTTCTAAGGTCTTAAAAGGCACGACCACCTTGGAAGAAGCCCTTCGCGTGACAGAGAAAGATTAAGGGAATATTCATGCCATTTTATACGTATAAAGCAAAAGACGCTAAAGGCAAGGAAGTCATAGGCAAGGTTCAGGCTGAGAATGAAGAGTCTTTGGCTGAGAGGTTGAGTAAGACGGGGTATTTTATCGTCGAAATTCACCTTGAAAAAACGGCCGTCATGCAGCAAGATATTTTTGAGATGTTTAGAGGTATCTCATCAAGGGAATATATCCTGTTTCTGACGCATTTTTATGTCGCTCTTGATGCCGGGATTTCGATCTTGAAAATATTAGAGACCCTCTTAGAACAGGTGCAAAGCAAGAAATTCGCGCTTGCCTTGGAAGATGTGAGGGCTGAGGTGGTCGCTGGCACGGCTTTTTCCATGGCCATTAAAAAACACCCTAAAATATTCCCTTCGTATTTTTCAAGCATGATAAGCGTTGGTGAAACCACGGGAAAGGTCAGCGAGAGTATCAAGCAGATAGCCGGACTGATTGAGAAGGATCAGGAGTTTAAACAAAAAATTTCATCGGTCATGATTTATCCGATTATTTTGATGGTTGTAACGACGGGCGTCATTACGTTTTTAATGACCTACATTATGCCGAAATTTATTACCATCTTTCAATCCGCTAAGGTGGATTTGCCCCTGCCTACACAGATTCTCGTTTTTATCAGTAACAGTTTGAGATCTTATTGGTATTATTTACTCGGGGCAATTACGGCGATTATCATTACGGTTAAAATGTATATCATGACCAAACAAGGGCGCTTCGCTCTTGATACGCTAAAGCTTAAACTGCCTTTGTTTGGGAAGCTTTATCAGCAGATTTATGTGGCCCGTTTTATGGGGACGCTCTCCACACTTTATAATAGCGGTATCTCGATTGACAAAGCCTTGGAACTAGTCGAGGAAGATATAGGCAACATGGTTTTTGCGCAGACCATAAAAAAATTACGCGTCGAAGTTGAGGCCGGACGGGGCATCGCGGATGTCTTGGGGGTGAGTAATTTGTTTTCCGCGGATTCGCTCATGATGATTGCCTCAGGCGAAGAAACAGGAAAACTATCAGTGATGCTCAAAAAGACCGCGGATCTTTATGAAAAAGACACGGATTATTTTCTAAAGACTGTAGCCTCGGTCATGGAACCGATGATTATCCTGATCATGGGAGGGGTTGTGGGTTTTGTGGCCTTAGGTATTTTATTGCCGGTCTTTAGGTTAAGCACGGCTGTTCATTAAAAAATAAAAGAGAAAAAGGAGAGGAAAAAAATGAATAAAAAAGGGTTTTCGTTAATGGAATTGATTATCGTCATTGTGATCATGGGGATTTTAGTCGGCGCTATGTTGCCGATGTTTGCAAATAATACTACAAGGGCTAGGACCGCTAAGGTTCAATCAGAAGAGGAAGCGATAAGGACTGCTGTGCTTATGTATCATGCAGATACAGGGTCTTGGCCCGCAACAGGAACAACTGGGGCAGGGTTAATGACTGCTCCTACCGGAGTAAGTAACTGGGCTGGCCCTTATATGGATCAATGGAAAAATGATCCATGGAACAATAGTTATAGTATCATAACGGGAGCTGCTGCAAATAGTCTAACTCCATTATATGTTTGCTCAACCCTTAATGCTACGGCTACTTGCTCAAATGGTTCTACTCCTACTACTACAGGTTCATTTGTGTTAATTTCTCCAACTAATGCGTAGGCACTGTTTTTATGGAGGATTGACAACGAGAAACGGCTCATAAAATGCGCAAAATCAGATAGAAGGTATAATAAAAATTCTCATCCCGTCCTAAATGGTTTTTTACGAAAATATATGATATATTTATAAGTAGAGGATTTATTATTGGCCAAATTACACAGGAGGCTGGTATGGACTATCGAATAAGACTTTTTTTAATGGCTTTGATGTTTTTTGGGGTCGATAGTATGGTGTTTTCTGCGCAGGCACGGGCGGACTGGTTTAGTAACATTATCAGCAACTATACGGTCGAGGGCTCGGATGCGTTACAGGGCAAAAAGCCCGCTGATACCTCGACAAGCATATTAACCAGTACAACAACGGCTGTTAACGTAATGGTCAATAATCTAAATACAGCCATAAGCAATGTCAACAAAGTGATGCCAAAGTCCAGTGATAATGCAGCCACTGTAGCTAAAGATCTTTTACAGGCATCGACCATCATTCAGAGTGCTATCGACGCGCAGCAATCAGCTTTTGCCAGTATGGTCAATGCCCAAAGGGTTGTGTTTGATATATCGCTTAGGTTAAACAGTGATCTTTTGGCCCAGTGGTTAACTACCAATAAAAAAGCCGTTGATTTGGATATAACTTTGGTTAATTTAGTGAAGAAATACAATACTGTCATCCTTTCAGGAAATTCTTTGGATGTTTATGATACCCAATTGAATTATTTAATCACTACCACCTTTATAAGTCCAGTTCGCAAAGCCATAACCCTCTATAATAATAGCCCGAAAACATCTGGGGACATTGCCGCTTTAGTTCAAACGCTTGATATATATAACACCATGCTTGGTCTTTTACAGGGCTATAATAGCATGACAATTAGTATCGATAATTGTTCCGGTGGTTTGTATGATTGTACCCGAGCAGATATAGCAAAGAATTTATTGCCGGTTGCCCAAGGGGCTGTTGCTGCTTATAACAGCAACGCCTTGTCAATCAATGGGGCCATGGCCCTGGTCAGTTTATTACAAGCATATAATCTTCCGCCCACTGGAAGTAGTGCTGGGGTGTATGATACGCTTGTCAATACCTTGATGGGGTATCTTCAAACCAAGGCCTCAACAGGGCAGGTAACTAATGTGATTTCCCAACCGGCTGGAGACAATGATCATTTTGGGACAATGGTTGTTGTCAATGGCCAAAGCGTGTTTGTTTCTGAGGCTATAGCCAATGATAAATGGGTCGCTAACTCTTTAATAGGCAGAATTTATGAATTCAAACAAAATGCTTCTAATCAGTGGGCCATTGCCAATCAAATTAATATTACTTCTCCTGCTTCCTATACAAATTGGAATGGGGTGGCAAGATTTTCTATAGGCTTTGCGGTCAACGCGGATACCTTGGCGTATTATGTTAAGAACAGTTGGGGTGATTATGCTTATTTATACATCTATGGCCGTCAAAATGACGGGACATGGGCCCAGAAATCCGCGATTAATTTATTTAATACAATTAGTTTGCCAAATTTTAAATGGACAGTAGTTATCAATAGTGTAAATATTTCTGTGAGTCCAAATACGGTTGTGGCCAGTCTTAGTATTCTTAACAGGATGCTTTTAGCTAATGGATCTTCTTCTTCTGATCCGTTTGGTCTTGGTAATTATGTGCCACCACCTGTACTACCAGTAACTAATTATGGAAACTCATATGCCAATAAAAATCTTCTCTTTAACCAAAATTATAAATATGAAACTTTAATTTTTGATCATGCCTATTATTATAACGGTACAGGGTCGCTCAAGAACGGGCATTTTCCTACCATTGTCGGTAATTCTATTAATGATGAATGGTATTTATCCAATGATTATAAATCAAATGTTTCTTTTGATAGCCAGGATTATTCTATTGCTTATTTTGGAATCCCTGCTGTTTCTGCCGATGGTGATTATGTGGCGATTGGTAATCCGCATCTACAGCCGCCAAATGATGGGAGTGTAGTCCTTCTTCAGGCGCAGCATACTGTCAGTAATGTAACGTACAATAAAAATAAATGTGAGAAATTCTTTACCAATTGGAACCCTGTATCTAATGTCCCTCAAGCTACTGTTACAGGAGGCCTTGAAGGGAATTTTTCAAATAATATTTTAGGAAGTAATAAGTATAACGGAAACACAGTTGCGTATGTAAAACAAGCGGGATTTGGTTATTCAGTTTCTATGTATCAAGATCCCCAGCCTCAGCCATGGATTTCAGCCACGATAGCCGCATGGAACAAGGCAGGACAGTTTGTAACCTTGCCCTTGGTAGGACATAAATTGTCAATGGCCATCGGTTCTCCTCAGGAAAATAACAACATGGGAGCTGTTTATTTATGGACGATGAATAGGACTGTTGATCCTAAAAATAGCAATAATTTTTTAACAGGGGTTGGTATGGGACAGTTAAACCTTTTGGCGGCGTTAACTAATGCTGGCAATTGGGTTTCTTTAAAAAATAAAACTTTAATGGTTAGCGGAAATGGACAGTCTCAGTCCTCATCCACGGTGTATGGTTCCAGGGTGTATTATTATCAATTGGATGATAATAATGGATTGTCCTTGTGGAATGTTTTTGATAGTTTAACTGGTAGTGTAAACGGCAGATCTATCTCGAATGCTGTTGATACTTTATCTGGCAGTCTTTCGTGGAATGGTATTAATACTTGGACGGAAAGCCCTCAAGCTAGTTTTTCAACGGATGGGAGTTCGTTAGGGTTTGATGAGGGGATAGCTCCATCATATAGTAAGTTTCAGCTACGAGTTGTTGCTCCTTCAGTGGCAAAAACTCAAAAGTAGCCGCTCTTTAGATTTTAGGTAGAGTGTGGACCAAATTTTTTAAAGTATTATTGTTTTTAAACCCAAGTTTTGCATTAGAATAACTTTATGCAAAATTTGGGTTTGCTTTTTTTCGAAGGTTAATTATTCCTAATTTCTCAATAGAGAAATTTTCCCGTAGAATTTTGTATTTTAAAATGGACATAAAAAATAAAACAATAACCATCATCGGCGCGGCGCGAAGCGGATTGGCCGCCGCCAATTTGGTCTTTCAGTTAGGCGCAAAGGCAAAGATCTCTGAATCTAAGAAGACCCTAGAGGCAGGGCAAGACCTTGAGCCTAGCATTGAAATTGAAACCGCAGGCCACACCAAGGAATTTATTCAAGCCAGCCATTATGTGGTCCTTAGCCCAGGCGTGAGTATCCATAGTGCGCCCGTCTATTGGGCCAAGGAAAAAGGCATTGAAGTGATGGGGGAGGTTGAGTTGGCGTATCGACTGTGTCCTTGTCCTATCGTCGCTATCACGGGGAGTAATGGCAAGACTACAACCTCAACCTTGATTGCTGAAATATTAAAGCAGGCGGGGCGCAGTGTGGTTTTATGTGGGAATATAGGCAATCCTTTTTGCAGTGTTGTATTAAAGCTTAAAAAGAGTGATATCGTCGTGCTGGAAATAAGTTCTTTTCAATTGGAATCGACGGTTCATTTTAAACCGCATGTGGCCCTGTGGCTTAATTTTAGCCAGAACCATTTAGACCGTCATAAGGATTTGCAAGAATACTTCCAAGCTAAAGAGAAGATTTTTGCTAATCAGAGTAAGGATGATTTTGCCGTTTTAGATTTTAACCAAAAAGAATTTCATGACTTGGTCCCAAAATTAAAATCCAGAATTTTGTTTTTTAATGATTCCCATCCCTTAGGGATTACTAATCCTAATTATCTCGCGGCCATGACCGCCGCGGGAGCTTTGGGCGTATCCCAAGAGATCAGTCTTAAAGTTTTCCAAGAGTTTAAAGGGGTGGAACATCGTCTGGAATTCATAAGGACCTTACAGGGGGTTGATTATATCAATGATTCCAAGTCGACCACGGCCCAAGCCGGCCGCTGGGCCCTGGAGCGGGCGAGTAAGCCGTTAATTATGATTTGTGGTGGGTCGGATAAGCATATTGATTATACAAGTCTAAGGCCCTTGGTTGCGCAGAAGGTCAAACACATGGTTGTCATTGGTCAAATCAAGGAACAAATCAAAAATACCTTTGAGGATGTGATTTCATTGGAAACGAGCGATTCTTTGCAAGGGGCTCTTGAGGCGGCCCAAAAGAAGGCTGTTGCGGGCGATTGCGTGATGCTCTGCCCTATGACGGCCAGTTTTGATATGTTTAACGATTATGAACACCGAGGGAAGGTTTTTAAAGAAATCGTCCATCGATTAACTTAGGAAGCCCTATGAAAGATACCCGCATTAATTTAACCGTCATTGTTATGGTATTAATTTGTATTGGTATTGTCATGATTTATAGCGCAAGCGGAGTCAACGCGCTTGAGACCTTTCATGATAGTTATTATTATCTCAAACGTCATTTTTTCTTTTTAATCATTGGGATTGCCGCCTGTTTTGGGGTCATGAGCGTGGATTATCGTCAAATTAAGCCTCATGTTAAAACTCTTTTGGGAGTAAGCCTTTTTCTTTTAGTGTTAGTATTGATCCCCCATATCGGCCAAGAGAGTTATGGAGCTCGTCGGTGGTTTAAAATAGGTATTTTCCACTTTCAACCCTCAGAACTGGTTAAATTGGCCGTGATCATTTACACGGCGGATTTTTTAAGCCGCAAACAAGAAGTTATCCGGGATTTTAAGAATGGCTTCCTGCCTCCGATGTTGGTGGTAGGGGTGGCTTGTTTATTAACGGTTAAACAGCCTGATTTAGGGACCACGGTTGAAATGGCGGTGGTGGTCTTAGGGCTTATGTTCATCGCGGGGGCAAGGATGCTGCATCTGGCATCCGTTGCTTTAACGGCTGTGCCTGTTGTCATTTATTTGGTGGCCAAGGAGCCGTATCGTATGGCCCGTATTATCGCGTTTATGGACCCGTGGCAGGACAGTCAAGGTATTGGTTTTCAGTTGACCCAATCCCAAATTGCTTTAGGTTCCGGTGGTATTTTCGGGGTTGGTTTGGGGCACAGCCAGCAGAAGCTTTTTTATTTGCCGGCGGCACATACGGATTTTATCCTTTCGATTATCGGTGAAGAATTGGGGTTAATCGGTGCTTTGGCTATTGTGGTATTGTTCGTACTTTTTATTTGGGTGGGCATTCGTCTGATTCGCCAGACCCACGAATCTTTCGGATATTTTTTAAGCTGCGGCATTATTTTAATGCTAGGCCTACAAGCCATGGTCAACGTGGGGGTCAGTATCGGAGCCTTTCCAACCAAGGGGCTGCCTCTTCCTTTTATCAGCTACGGCGGTTCTGCCTTAATTTTTCATCTGGTGGCCATCGGTTTGCTTCTTAATGTTTCCAAAACCCATGATCAGAAGTTTTGAGCCTCGGGGAAGGGGACAGTCCCTTTCTCCTTTCTCTTCTTTCTCTTTCTCCTTGAAAATTTAACTGATATGGGGTATACTCCCGATTAGTCGTACTAATCAGGAGGACAATCCATCATGGAGAATTTAACCCGTCGTTTAAAAATTAAACTTCCTTCAAGGCAGTCAACTTTTTTATGGGGGCCACGAAAAACGGGGAAAACGACATTCCTACGTCAAAATTTCCCTAATAGCGTTTCTTTTGATTTTCTTAATACAGACCTCTTTTTTGATGTAAGTAAAAGCCCTTCCGTTCTACGTCATAGGATCTTAGGGTTAAAGCCCACGCAACTTGCCCAACCTATTATTCTCGATGAAGTTCAGAAGATTCCGGCAGTCTTAGATGAAGTTCATTATTTGATTGAGGAAAAAGGCCTGCGGTTTATCCTTTGTGGCTCAAGCGCTCGCAAATTAAAACGCGGACATGCCAACCTTTTAGGTGGCAGGGCGTGGAGATATGAGATGTTTCCGTTTGTTACTGTGGAATTGCCAAAGTTCGATCTATTAAAAGCGTTAAATAACGGACTGATTCCTTCTCACTATCTGCAGGACGATGCAGGGATGTCTTTAATGGCTTATGTGCAGGATTATTTGAAAGAAGAAGTCGCAAGCGAAGGGTTGGTGCGCAATATGCCGGCATTTTCAAGGTTCTTCGATGCCATGAGCTATTCTCATGGAGAAATGTTAAATTTCGCGAATATCGCGGGAGACTGTGCAGTAGACGCGAAAACTGTCAGAGAATATTATCAAATTCTGGTGGATACTCTTTTAGGACGTTTTGTGGCGCCGTTTAAACGATCCTTGGACAGGGGTGTTATTACTCGTGCGGAAAAATTTTATCTTTTTGATGTGGGAGTGGCAGGCGCTGTTCTTAAAAGGAGGATACACGAGCCCAAAGGTGATGTTTTCGGAAAAGCTTTTGAACATTTTATTTTTATGGAATTGACTGCGTTTCGTGAATATGCCAGTCAGGATTTCGAGATCAATTATTGGCGGACGAAGTCTGGTTTTGAAGTTGACTTTATTCTGGCTAAGGGAGAAGTAGCGCTGGAGGTTAAAGGTACTTCAAGGGTCGATAGTGCGGATATGAGAGGTTTGCGATCCTTTGTTGATCAATATAAGCCGAAAAAAGCGATCATTGTCTGCAATGAACGGGCCCAACGCTTAGTTGGTGACATTACGATCATGCCGTGGAAAGATTTTTGCGGGCAACTGTGGAGCAAAAAGATTCTATAGAAGGGGATAGAAGGTAGAAGGGGACTGTCCCTTTCTACTACTTTCTACTGTTAAGACGAAAAAGAAACTTTCAAATCCTTATGAAAAGCTCGCGCGATCCTGGTCAAAGTTCTAACGCTAAAACTTTCATATTCCCCGCTTTCATAACGAGCAATAGCAGAACGGCTTGTTTTAACTTTTTTAGCAAGCTGTAACTGTGTCATTTTAGACTTATGCCTTAATTCTGCAATTTGTTCCCCAATATCTATTTGAGCGGAAATTTCATCATAAATAGCCTTAAATTTAGGGTCTTCCATTTTTTCTTCAAAAATTGTTTTACGCATATTGATTTCTCCTTATTGATACTGACTTTTTATCCGTATAGCTTTCTCAAGCTCCCTGCGATCAAGCTTTTGTTTCTTTTTGGGATAACCGGAGGTAATAATTATTCTTCTGCCCGTAAAAAAGAAACTAAAAAATCGGTCATCCCTAGGCTTAAAGCAATATATTTTATTCTTTTTGTCTTCGATGCGAAACTTATCTTCATCAAAAAGCTACCCTGTATCTGAAATCCTTGTAACTAATTTTAACAAACTAGCTTGGGTCGCTTGATCACAAGATTCAAAATAATTACGAACATCTGAAGACTCCTTAATTTCAGCATGAAAAAATACCGAAAAATATTGTCCTGCATACAAAGGAAAATTCTCAAAGTTAGTATTCATTGATCTCTCATTCCTGTTTAGAGTGTATCATTTTTGGGACAGTCTGTCAATCCCCATTACAATTATGCTACCTGTAGAAGGGCGTAGAAGTAGAAGGGGACAGTCCCTTTCTCTCTCCTTTCTTTTGTCCCTGTGATGGAGAGTTGACAAGAACAAATTGAGGTGATATATTCTAACTAGTTAGTTAACTAGATGGAGGTCGCCATGCAAACCATAGGTATTTTTAATGCCAAGACTAATTTTTCGGCAATCATTGAAAAAGTGCTCCGCGGCAAGGAGTTTTTGATTACTCGCCGGGGCCAGCCCATTGCAAAAATTATTTCGGTCAACGCTCAAAGCAATGAATCCATTGCTCAAACAATTGAATCTATTTTGAAATTTAGAAAGGGCCGAAAAGGTTCCCAGGTAGAATCAAAGTCGTGGATTCAGGAAGGACGAAGATTTTGAAAAAGTTTGTCATCGATAATTCCGTTGTGATGAGTTGGTGTTTCGAAGATGAACAAACAGCTCATTCCCAGAGAATTTTGAAAGATTTAAAGACTATGGAGGCTTTAGTACCGGCGCTATGGCCGTTTGAGATTGCTAATGGTCTAATGATGGCCGAACGCCGTAAAAGGATTAATTTAGATGAGGTCATTGTTTTTATAGGTTTTTTGAAACAGCTTCCGATTCAAATAGAACATATTTCAATAAAAGACGAAGGCTGGCTTGCCTGTTATCATATAGGTAGGGAACATCAATTATCGGCATATGATGCATCGTATTTGTATTTGGCTGTACGTGAAAAGATTCCTTTGGGAACGTTTGATGCCCCTATGATTAAAGCCGCAAAGGGTTTAAAAATTACCATTCTTTGAAATTATATAGAAGTATAGTAGAAGGGGACTGACCCTTTCTACGGGGTGACAAATATCTATAAGTATTTGCCGCTTTATGCGCACGGAGCCAAGCCGATGTTTAAAGAAACCCAGCATGGGTTTGAGTTGCATATTCCTTTAGGTGATCAGAGGGCTGGGGCGCAGCCAGAGTCACAGCCAGAGTCACAGCCAGAGTCGCAGCCAGAGTCGCTGGATCAGCGTGTGCTAACCATTCTTAATTTTCAGCCATTGAGTAAGGTTGAAATATCTGTTCGTCTTGGGCAGAAGGAAGTATCTGGACAGCTCAATAAGGTGATTCGCTTGCTCATAAACCAAGGGATGATTGAATATACGTTGCCAGATAAGCCAAATAGTCGCTTGCAGAAATATCGACTGACACAGAAAGGCCGAGGGTAAATTATAGAAGTAGTAGAAGGGTAGAAGGGAAGGGTAGAAGGGGTCCCTTTCTAGAGGCATCGTAATATTCTTTAGGAGGCAATCCATGGGCACATCGGAGAAGATCTTAGAGTTTATTAGGCAGAAGGGCAAGGCAAGCAATCAAGAATTACAGGATTATACAGGGCTTTCCTCTGATGGCGTAACCTTTCAACTTAAGAAACTTAAAAGCAGGGGATTAATTGTCAATGGACCTAAGAAAACCTATATTTTAAAGACAAATCAAGATAATACTAAGGAAAGTCAAGGCAGTACTACGGGAAGTCGGAGAATTACTAAGGAAAATCAAGGCGGTACTACGGGAAGTCAGGCAATTACTAAGGAAAGTCAAGGCAGTACTACGGGAAGTCGGAGAATTACTAAGGAAAATCAAGGCGGTACTACGGGAAGTCAGGCAATTACTAAGGAAAGTCAAGGCAGTACTACGGGAAGTCGGGCAATTACTAAGGAAAGTCAAGGCAGTACTACGGAAAGTCAGAGAATTACTAAGGAAAGTCAGGGCGGCACTACGGGAAGTCAGGGAATTACTAAGGAAAGTCAAGGCAGAACTAAAGAATCAGACATAAGTAGTTCAAATATAATCACTTCGAAAACTATAAAACAAGAAGGATTGCCCACTGAGGCCCAAGCAGTAGGCAATATTAAAGCATCTAAAGAAAGTACTAAAGAAACTCAAGGAAATACTAAAGCATCTATCGTAAATAGTTTGGAATCAAGCACTTCGAAAGCTATAAAACAAGAGGGAGAAGATTATTCAGGTCAATTAACGTCTAAAACTAAAGGATCTTTAGCTAATGATACGCAAAATCAAGAGCTAAAACGATCTTACCCATGGATAGAAATCATTTGTTTGATTTTGCTTGCTGGCTTTATAGGTTATAACTTGCATAAATTCCCTCAGGATGAATTAGACCAAACAAAACTGAAATTAGACCAAATCAAGCTCCAATTAGTTGATAGCCAGACAAGTTTTATAAGTAGTTTAAAGAGAGTAAAAGAAAAAGAGGATGCTTATAATGAATTGACCTTAGCTTTTAACAACGCTAAGGATCATATCCAGCAGACAGAGCAAGATAATCAAAACTTAAAGGATCAAATACAGCAAGAGAAGGATAAGGAAAAATCGTTACAGGACCAATTAAAAGCCGCGCTTTTAGCTAATCATCCTGTCAACGAAACTTGGGACTGGATCAAGAGGAAATTTAACGGACAATAATATGAAAATCATCATTGCAACAGGCGGTACGGGAGGGCATATTTTTCCAGCTATTGAAACGGCTTGTATTTTAAGAGACCGCGGACATGAAGTGATATTTGTGGGGGTCTTAGGACTTGGCGAAGAAAAGGTCAAGTCTCTGGGGTTTAAGTCGTATGGTATTAAGGCCAAAGGCCTAAGTAATAAATCTTTGGGGGGAATTATAAGTTTTATCTGGTTAATGCTGCGGGCTGTTGTTCAATCTTTTAAGATTTTAATGCAAGTAAAACCCACTAAGGTTGTTGGATTTGGCGGCTATGGTTCTTTTGCCGTTGTCTTTTGTGCTTGGTGTTTGAGAATCCCAACCATGATCCATGAGCAAAATGTGGTCCCTGGCAAGGCTAACCTTTTTTTATCGATTCTAGTGAGGAAGATTGCCATTAGTTTTTATGAATCCCAACGTTATTTAGGGATTGATAGAATTGTATTAACGGGCTGTCCCTGCCACCAGAAGAAACCTTCAAGTTCTAGGGAAGATTTGCTTAAGAAATTTTCTTTGGAAACTAATCGAAAAACAATTTTGCTTTTAGGCGGAAGCCAGGGAAGCCAGAAGCTTAATGAGATCTTTTTTGAGGCCATGTCCTCTTGGGGAAATAAAATTCCCGTCCAGGTCATTCATATGACAGGCCCTAAAGAATGTTCTTTGTATGTGGAAAAATACCAAGGGTTTCCTTTTCCCGTCAAGGTGCTTGGTTTTATTAACCCTATAGAAGAGGCCTACGCCATCTCTGATGTGGCCATTGCCAGGGCCGGGGCATCGACGGTTTGCGAGTTGGGATTCTTTAGGATACCTAGTATTTTAGTGCCGTATCCTTTGGCTGACGGGCATCAAAAATATAACGCTCAGGTATTGTCCAAAATAGATTGGGCCAAAATCATCGAACAGAAAGATTTGACCAAGGATATTCTAAAAAGGACGCTTGAAGATTTCTTATCGGGGAAATATCTATTTATCAATTCAAAGATCGATAAACTCTTTAATGGTCTTGCCGCTCAAGAACTTGCCACGGCGGTTGAGAATTTATGTTTAAGTTGAAACTTTGTAGTGTCCTGACAATATTTTTCTTGCGTTCTTACTAAGAAAATGTATACTATAGGTAGACATTTAAAAGGAGGGGATATGCAAACAACCGTGGTTGATCTTCGTTATCGAATGAAGGATATTCTTAAAGCTCTCTCACGTAGAGAAAGAATACAAATTCTTTATCATGGGCGCGTTAAAGGTGAAATTATTCCCATTGGGGAACATGCTTCCGGCCCTATTAAGGATCATCCATTTTTCGGAATGTATCGTAATGAATCTCGTTCCGTTGAAGAAGAAATGAACGATTTACGGAAAGGTCGTTACAGTGGTCTTTGATACGGATGTTTTAATTTGGGTTCAGCGTGGAAACGTAAAAGCAACTCATGAAATTGAACAGGCTGCTGAGCGTATTATATCCGCTCAAACATACATGGAGCTTTTGCAAGGGGCAACAAATAAACAGCAACATGACGCTATTAAATCTTTTTTAACCCAATATGAATTTACAATTCTTGGTTTTACGGGAAATATCGGCCACCGCGCGATGATTTATATAGAGCAGTATTCTATATCTCATGGTTTAAGGGTGGGTGACGCGATTATTGCCGCTACAGCGGCAGAAAACGATCTTCAACTTATGTCCGCTAATGAAAAACATTTTAGACCGTTAAAAGATCTCAAGTTGAAGGTTTTTCGTCCTACTTAAGAAAGAAAAGTCATGTATAGACAGCCTTTAAAGAGTGTGGCTAAAAAGTGTTTGGTTGAAATCCTGGAGGTAAAAACTAAAATTACGGCACAAGAAATTGTTGATATAGTTCGAGAAGTGCGGCGGCGCAATTGACGTTCGGTAGGTTGTAAAAATGATGCCTTTTAGAACATTTTAGATTTTTATTTAGAAAATATTTATAAATATTCTGCACTATTAGAAATTCCCGTCGCTGTAAATGCTCATTTGAAACCCCCATCACCTTGAAAATCAACCCGTTTTAGGGCATACTTTGACTATATGGGAAAGTATTTAAATTTAAGAACTAATATAGCCTTTGGGCTAATCTTTGCCTTTTTGGCCAATACAGTTGGGCCGATGCCTGTTTATGCCCTAGAGACACAAAATTTTGCGTCTCTACGTCTGCCAGCGCCTGGGGAAATGGTGTCCTTAAGCCCTGCCTTTAGCCCTGCGGTGCTTAAAGGGATTAAGTTAGACCCCAAGAATCCTTTTAGGTTTCATTTCTTCGTGGATAGAGGGGACACCAGTCTAAGCCAAGAAGAGCTAAAACAAGAATCTTCTAAGTTAATCAAATATTTTCTCGCCTCATTAACCATACCTGAAAAAGACCTTTGGGTGAATTTAAGCCCATATGAGAAGGATCGTATTGTCCCGCCAGAATTCGGCCAAACCGAAATGGGCCGTGACCTACTGGCTGAAGATTATCTCTTAAAGCAAATAACTGCTTCATTGATTTACCCGGAAAGCCAATTAGGTAAGGAATTCTGGAAGAAGGTCTATGCAGAAGCTCAAGCCAAGTACGGGACAACGAATATTCCGATTAACACGTTTAACAAGGTATGGATAGTGCCTGAGAAGGCGGTGGTGTATGAGAATAAAGGGACGGCGTTTGTGTTGGAAAATCATTTAAAGGTCATGTTAGAGCAGGATTATCTCTCGTTACAGAAACATACTGGGATTGAATCTGTGCCGGCACAGGCTAAAGATACCAATCAATTAGGTAGTCAAATCGTCCGTGAGATTGTTATTCCGGCTCTGACCAAGGAAGTCAATGAAGGCAAGAATTTTTCTCAATTGCGTCAAGTATTTTATTCTCTAATTCTTGCAACTTGGTACAAAAAGAAAATCAAGGACAGCATTCTTAATAAAGTTTATTCCAATCGAAACAAAATCGGCGGGGTTGATGTTTCAGCAGGGGATAAGGATAAGATTTATCAGGGATACCTGAAGGCTTTTAAAAAAGGTGTGTACAACTACATCAAAGAAGAAGCTGCCCCCGCTACCAATGAAGTCATACCGAGGAAGTATTTTTCGGGTGGGGTTCAAGTAGGACGCCTCGATCTAGCCATGATCGTTGTCGATCGTAAGAGTGCAAAGCCCGCAGATCTTGCCGAATTAACAAGACAAACGGGGCCTGCAAAGGATTCAGCAATGACCGATGTTGGTGGAGATTTTAATTTAGTTCATTCAGTCAGCCAAGCCATGAAGACTGCTTTGCTGGTTTCACCAGTAACTAAGTATACAGATACTGTAGTTTTGGTTCATCCTATAAATGAGCCTGATATTTATTTTAGGCTTATGAGTGGTGTTAAACATCGATTTGGGCTTGAAGGTAGTCTTTGGGGGATACCTCCTGATTGGGTCGAAGCTTTAAAGCTTAAGAACAAAATACAGTCGAGCGATGATGGTTTTTGGAAGGTTCCTTCTAACATTTCTTCAACAGTAGCATTCTTAGGTGGAAGTTTGGTTTCTTGCTTACCCAAGAGTATTAGGTTGGCGGCAACACAGGTGTTGATTAAGAAGGATCAAAAACGATTTACTGCAGTTCTTTTCTCAGAAGGTATATGGGTTGGGAAAGAGAGTTTAGAAACTATGTTGGAAGAAACGGATCAAAAGGTAAAGAAAGAAGGGTTACCAGAATTTTTAAGTACAGCTTTATACACAGGTATTATTGACCGTCCTGAAGGTGGCCTACATTTTATTAATTATCATAGTGACGGCAATATATTGTTGATAATTGATTACAAAGGTCAAAAGTTTCCTTTGAACGAACCTCGAAAGAAAGGTCTAAAAGAATTAGTCGTCAAGATTGTGCGCCCTGCCGATTTAGCCATGACGAGGCAGGAATCAGCGGATATGACGAAGCCGGTAGAAGAGAGGAGTTTAGGCAAAAATGGGACGATGAATGCGGATGAGGCGGCAATGAGGGCCAAAGAAAATGAAAACAAGGACAGGAGATTGGCTGGACAATTGGGCTTTGAATCGTTGAAGGATTTCTATGATGCCTGGGATTTTCGAGCTTTTAAGGACCTTGAAAGAATCGTTTCAAAAGAGGATTTTGAGTCCAGGCCGGGTATAGAGAAAATAGAATTGGTTCGTAGGGTAATGCATGAAGTGCTGTACCATGTATGGCAATTGCAAGGTTTGCCTCCCCGGACGTATGATTCAAATTATAGACAAAAAGTTGCCAAGGAAAACCGTATCAAAAGGACGATGAAATTTATCGAAGATTCGTTAATTGGTTATTGGCCCGCGGGGAAGCCACTATCACCTCAAACGTTGAGGTCTTTGCCATCCGATGTCCGGATTGTTTCGGCCAATGAAGGGGATGTCGAAGAGTTATTGGACTTTCGCAAGCATGAATTTGCTTCCAAGGTTAAACTGGGCTCAAACGATCGAGGAGTAGCCAGAAAATGGCTTGTTAAATTGATCCAGAGCCCCAAAGACGGTTTTATTTTACTGGCCAAGTCAGAAGGAAGGACCATCGGATACGCGGTGTTTGAATTAAGTTCTGAACATGGGATTCATGAGCTTTCCGAAATGGCCACACTTGGAAATCTACAACGCACTGGTATCGGGACCCAGTTGATGCTGGCAACAGTCAATCGAGTTATCAAAGAATTCCCTTCCGTAGAGTATGTTCAGTTAAATGACCAGTCCAGAATGCCGAAAGATCATTCTGATCCTCCGACAGGGCGTATCGCCAAGAGTCTTGGTTTTCATCATGTACATGGTCCACATTTGAGAATTGAATTCAAAAAGAATTATGAATCGTCATTGAAACAAAACGATATCAGGATTTTGAAGATGTTGATAATGTTTCGTGAAGCTCTCATTCGTAATCGGGCCCATTTATTAGACATTCAAAGCAAGCTCCTTCCTCCTTTGGAATCTGCCATAAAACTGATTGAAACTGAATATAAAGCAGGTCAGCAACCAAGCGTCTTGGAAGATCTCACGGGAGCCCAAAATAGTGTTAATGAAGTCCTGATACGGGTCAAGAAGGAAGACCTTAGCCATATTGAATATATGCGAGGCGGGGCTGTTTGGGATGAAGGGAAATTAGAAGAAGCTTTAGCTCTTTTAAGGCCCAAGAATTATTGGCTTCTTGCGGCAAGAGGTCAGGAAAATTCAGTACCGCTTAGTCCAACGATTCAGGCGGCCAAAAAAGAAATAGAAAAAGTGCTTAAAATCATCGAAGTTGTGCAAAAAGCAAGGAGAATTCAAAAAGGGAAAGATTTTGCTATGATTAATAATTCCCCAAACCCTCAAACTGATGAGGGGAAAACACCGGATGCGGCGATGAAGAGTCAGCGATCAGCAGGTAATGATATCAGTGCAAAAATGACAGATAAGAGAGAAGCAGGTAAAAAGAAGGGCATTAAGGCTGGTCAAAAATCTTTGATTATTTATGTTGATGACGATGAGTCTACGAGGATAAGTTTTAAAGAATGGGTTCAAAGGTTAGGTGATAAATATGTCTTTAAGATTTTTGAGACTCAAGAGAAAGCATTGGATTATATAAAAAGTATCAAGGGCAACGTGAATCTTGTTATTTCTGATACAACTAATGGCATAAGCGCCATGCAAGGTCCTGAATTTGCTGATGAATTAAAAAGAAGATATCCCAAGATTCCTTTTGTAGCAGTTAGCAATGGCCTTTATGCAAAAGGGTATTATCTGAGAAAGGGTCTTAATGTCTGGTTTTATGATAAATTGAGAATTAAATGGGTAGATATAATTTTAAAACATCAAAGAACAGGGGACGCCGCCCAATTAACCAAGCCGACGGCGGATGGGGCGATGAATGTCGAACCAGACCCCGTTGTTGTCGCTCAGTTAAATGGGATTAAAGCAAGGCTTGAGAAAGAATTTGAATCCAAGCAAGAGATCCCTTTGAGTTTTTGGAATGTTAAAGATTTTGAACATATAGGGCGAGGAGCAAAAGGTAATATTTATGTTAAAAGAAAAGGGATTGAAAATGGGGGTAGAGAATTATTTTATAAAGTGTTCCATTATAAAGATATTGGGATTGTTGAATTAACTCATTTGGAAGCCGTTCAAGATGTTATGGGTACACCTAAAATTTTAAATTGGGGGAAGACAAAAGACGATCGGGTTTGGATCGAGATGGAAGGGGTTAAGAATTCCGAAAGTATCGAAGTTTGGGAAGATAACAAGGAGCGGTTCTCAAAGGTTTGGAGTCAGTTAGGTTTTGCACAGCGTCTTGATGTTTTAGCTAAAGTTGCTGAAATTTTAACAAAGATTCATCAAAAAGGCATTAGCCATAATGATGTGAAACCCAGGAATATTGTTATTAATTCTAAAGATGACGTCATGTTGATTGATTGGGATCTTGCTAATACATTTGGGCAGGAACAGAAAGACGGGACTGAGCCATATGTAGCAGAAGAGCCTATCAAGCAAGATCAATCAGATGTTTACAGTTTGAGTGTTACCATTAGGGAAGCGCTTGGATTGTATTCCTCGCATACTGGTGAAGTGTTAGAAGGATTATTTCCCAATATGAGGGAAATTGCAACAGTAGTAAATGATTTGCTTAAGCGTATGGGTAATATTCATGAGCCCAACAAACGCCTATCAATGGCTAAAACTGCTGTTGAATTAAGAAATCTTGCTAACCTGGCAATTGAAGCCGAACGTGCATTCGTTATAGGCGGGGGGAAAAAAGGTTCTAGCGCCCAATTAACCAAGCCGACGGCGGACTTGCCCGCCGAAGCCTCACCAGCAAGCGGGACGAAGACAGATGCGGCGATGAACAGCCCAGGCGCATCTTCTTCGGCACCGCAAGCGACCGATGTGTCATCTTCGATTCAACTGAATGAACACCAAATTCAATTGTTGAAAGAGGCTGAAAGCATTATTTCTGATTGGGCTAAATTGTCTCATGCGCGTTTATGGGGGAGATTATTAGACAAGAGTTTATATGATACGGAATTATACGACGGGATTGGTGGTAGTTCATTGTTTTCCTGTATTTTGTCTGCTATTCGTTCAAGGAGTATAAGACCAAGCGGTTTGTATCTTATGTTGGATGAATTACAAGCAATAGAAAGAGCCCTGTCTGTTTTACATAATGAAAAATATAGACAAAAATGGTTGGCCTATATAAAGGAATATGCTGTAAAAAAAGGACAGCATGAATCAAATGGCCCGCATTGGCTTGAGAATTCCCAAAAAATTTGGGGTCCATTTGAGGAATTGTACAAATTACACTCTCCTCGGCTTCATGAAATATTAAATACAGTTTATGGAACACCATTAGAAAGAACTTCTGAAACATCATATATTTGTAAATATTTCCCTAATTTAGAAACAGGGGACAGCACACAATTAATTAAAGTGGCTATATTACAGGATACGGTGATGGATGCGAGTAAACCGGCGGATGTTGCGATGAAAGAAGCAATGAGTGTTGAAGATGAAGCCCGTCAGAGGATGCTTCTTGGGCAGATCCCTCCCGATGCTTTTAATTATGTTGAACGTGTAGCTGATTTGCGTAGCGGTCGAGCTGTCCCCATGAGGCCATTCACCGTTGTAGATGGGGATAAGAAGCTAAATTTTAATGTAACTTGGGAAGTAGTTCAAGTTACTAGAGAAATAGAGCAGTATAATATGAAACTTACAGTCAAGGGCTATAGCTTTCAAAGATATTTTGTAGTATACACCTACCTCAAAGGTTCATCCAAGCCCATCGAGCTTTTTGATAGCGTTATATTTGATGGTATGCCCCGTATCCCGGGTCTTTTTACGGCTTTAAGGTCTTTAGCTGTGAAGGATGTCCCTCTTATTACTGTAGATTTACAAGACACAATCAGCGAAAAGCAGATAGAAAGATTTTTAACCAAAGGTGCTGTTTTAGCCCATTCTCAACTAGCAATAACGAAAATGGGGAGAACCACGCCTGATAATTTCTTATGGGATGAATCATTAGTTAAAAAGTCATATTTTAGATGGAAACAGGGCGAGGGCTATTTTTGTATAAATTTAGATCAATTTGGGAGTAGGCCAATGGCAGTGCGCCTGGAAGAATTATTTCGTCAGGCCAAAAATGTTGAAATGGCGTATTATGACAAACCTGAAGAAATCAATATCACAACAGAAAGACAAACAGGTTTAAGAAAAGAATTTCCTGACGGGCAGGCCATTTTATCTTTAGAAGATAAGTTTAAGAGTTTTCAAAAAGAGATCAATGGTGAGAAATTTGAGAATAAAGATATTTTACTGGATTCCCTTAAGAAACAAACAGCCCGCCTTCGTGTTTTAGCTAAACAGGCGGATGAGGTGAAGAAGGATGGGGGGATGATTGTTCCTTCAAATGGAAAGACGTTTGATGATATTCTTGAGGCATCTCGACTATTAGGAGTGAATTTAGATAAATATGATCTTCGCAATCGGGTAGCAAAAAGTAAAGATGAAATACAGACGTATGAGCGATTTTTTAATATGGATTGGAATTTATTAGCTATGGTGTTTCAAAAGTTTTTGAATAATAAACGGGCAAACATAAGACATTATTATGGATATCTTGATCAGAAAAAGCATGCGGTATCTTTTGTCGCATTTATTGAAGCTGTTAGTCGTATTGATACACATGGATTGATGTCCTTTCAGTCTTTTTTGGGTAATCTTTTAAGAAGTGAAAAAGAAGTTGAATCTCTTATCGCAGCAGGGGATAAGCAATATAGTGTTTCTGATTTAATTCTTATAAGAGAGGAAATAGCTTTTATACGTATTTTTCAATTACGATGGAGCCGGTCAGAAGTTGAGACAACAGAGACAGGTGGTAGTGTAGAAGGTAAGGATGGGGCGATGATCAGCAATGACAAGATAATAAATGGTGCTTCGCTAGAAGAGTTTGTTGACTGGATTAACCGTGTCAATGGTGGAGCTCGAATGGAAAATCTTGATCGGCAAGCTATTGAGCTGTTGGATTTTATTGGCATTGGGCCCAAGGACAGCGTGGTCGGGATTGGTCCAGATATGAACGCCAAACATCTTGTTTTTGCGCGGCTAAGAAAAGTAGAAAAGGTTGAAGCAATCCAGCCATCATTTTATTTGGGGGCAGCCCATGGACAAAGTTTGCGTCATGCATTGCAACCGTTTGTGGATCAACTGGGAGATTTTAAAATCCATGAAAAAGAAATTCAGGATGCTGATGTACGGCAGGGGGAGTTTACCGTTGCTATTCTTTTGGATGTATTGAGTGGTGTTGATGATAGAGAAGCTGAACAGATTGTCCGTCGTACGTTAGAGATTATCCAAGACAAGGGGAAGATTGTGGTGGGAGAAGAAGAGGCAGGAGCTATTTTTAATGATTTGAGCCTGTTCCGACGTGTTGCAGGGAGATTGGGCTATGATGAGGTGAATGTTGTGACGCAAAGGGGGTATCTGATGGCTTTGCAAATTAACAAGAGGAAGGATGCGGCGATGAATAGTGTTCTTATGGATAGGTCAAAAGCCGTGGCTTACTTAGCGCAACATATGCACGGGCCTGCGGATGCTAATGTGCCAGGATATATTTATCAAAGCCGCCAAGGTGATTATTTGATCCGTATTTCCGATAGAATTTCTTTTGATATAAGTCATGAAGGTTTTTGGGAAGAAATTAAAGGTGACATTGAAAAAGCCCGTCAGGAGACGGATAACGTTTTATATCCATTAAAAATAACTATGATTTACGGGGAAAATGGTTTTATTGAAGCTATTCAATTAAAATTTGAACCTGGGCAATTATTTGACAATACTGTTTTAAGTATGAAAGAAACGGTAATTTTATTAAAAGAAGCTCTACAAAGTTTAAAAACTCCACAAGTGTCAGTTCGAATTTGGAGTGATCCGAATAATTATGATAGGTATTTAAGAGAAAATGGTTTATCAACTATTGAATCAGGTGATGGGGCGATGACGGTAAAGCCTAATATAGTTGGGGTCTCTTTCAAAATTCAAGATGGAATATTTAAAGATATAAATGAGTTTAATAATTATTTTAAAATGCCTAACCCACACATGGTAGATATCGCAGGAATGATTAGATGGAAATCTTCATTTCCTGAAAAAGAAGGGGATGACCTATTTCGAGGGATAAGAGTTAATGTTGAAACCTTACAACGCATAATGAGTACAGGATTAAATCCTTCAAAAACTTATGGTTACAGCGATGCTTCTACTTCGCCTTCTTGGGCAGCATTTTATTTTTTTAGTCCTTATGGAGACCCTAAAGAAGTTCCTTCCACAGATTTTTTATGCGTCATTTTTCAATATAGTGGGAAAAAATATAGCGATTCAGAATCTAGGACGATATTACCTGAAGATATAGATGCGGTGTGGATATTTGATAAGAAACAAGGAAAATTTATTAAAGCAACAGGAAATGGCACCCAATTAACCAAGCCGTCGTCGGACTTGCCCGCCGAAGCCTCACCAGAAAGAGGGACGAGGAAGGATGCGGCGATGAATGGGGATGGAGAGATGAATTCTGGAAAAAATCAGATTCAAATAATGGCCCCTGAAGAAACACGTCCAATTCCGAACGGTTTTGTCCTTTTGCAAATATTAAAGAACTCCGATATGCTTTCAGCTGAACAATGGGATAAGATAGAGGCTAAAGCATATCCTCAAAGACGATCTTTTCATTCCATGCTTAAAGCTTCTGGTATAGGTTTAACAGAATCATTATGGAATCAATTGCCTGAAAGAGGAGCTGAGCCGGGAAGCTTTTATTTTGAAGATAGCAAAACTGGAATCAACGTTGAGGTTTCTGCTACGGTTGTTGATCCCACGTATTCTTTGTTTGAGCGAAAAATTAAAAAATACATTAGTTTATTAAAATCTAGGGGAGGATTCTCTTTGGTATACAGATGTTCTCGAGATAACAGACATAAGAGTATTCATTCTAAACCTGTAAGACAAGGTTCCAATTCCCGACCTCCTATGGATCCACGGCGGCCTTCTGATCTTGTATTTAATGTATATGAAATTTTTCGAAAAGAAATCGATACCTTATTGGATCCAACTCTCGAAGATGAAGAATTACAGAAAAATGTAAGTTTGATTTTGCGAAAAAGAATGGGGTTACATTATTTACTTGCAGATTTAATTCAAAATGTCTTGGAAGAAGGGTTTTTGCCTTATTATCAAGGTGTTCATTTTTCAAATCAGTCATCTTTAGGCTTTAACGATCTTAAAATAGGTGACAGCGCCCAATTAACCAAGCCGACGGCGGATGGGGCGATGACGGCAATAAAATTATTAGATAATCCTGGAATAAGAAATATTTTTCAACGCTATCCCCGTCTTGAAGCATGGTTTAAAGAATTCTTAAATCCGGATCATCCTTTGAAGCGGGAAATATTTAAAAGGATAAATAACTATTCTGACGAAGAAGTTCTAAGCGCTCTTAAGCAGATTCTGCCTTTGGGGACATATGATGTAAACAAGGGTTTGCATGTACGACCGGTTTCAGACATGCGCCAGCTTTTTATACATCCTTCAGGGGGCGCTATTGATATTCCTCAAGCTTTTGCACACATAAATTTAGTAAATACTTACGATAATATTGAAAAAAAGAAAGCTGCTGGCATTTTTAGAACTCAATCACCTGATATTATTATTGAACATTTTTATCTTGTCATCAGAGCTGTTGAAATTTTAAGCAGAAGAACGGATTGGTTATTATTTGAAGAACGAGATTTAGACGAGTTTAGTGAATTATTCCAATATCTTACGTTAGGGAATCTCTCCCCACAAGATAAAGTCTTTCGGGAGGATGCAATAAGATTTCTGTCTTCCAGTGGTCTTCTTTTAGAAATGTTATTAGGCCAAAATCCGGATAATATGTTATTGAAGCCCGAGGCATTGGCGGAATGTCTAAATCAAACTGATAAAAAGGCTGTAAAAGAGTCTATTGGATATTATATTGATCTTCTTACAAAATTGGAACACACTCCGGCCTGGGAATGGGAATTGACCCGCGATTCTAGTCCAGAGGAAGAGTCAAGAATAAAATATCGGAATAATATTGAATTACTAAAAGCTTCATTAAAAATTGCTGATGCGGCTCAAACGGTAACGGGGCAGAAGGAAGGTGGAATAAATTTAAACCCCGCGCAGATGAGTATGCAAATCAAAGGGCATGGAGATGATTTTAGATTCGAATGGAACGGCCAGACTTTTGACTCAGCCCAAATCATCGGCGTTACCTTTTCCATCGACAGCATGATACCAGTGACCAATCTTCCAGAGCTTCTTGGGCTCGAGGCGAAACCATCCGATAAATTGACACAATCCCCAACGGGAAACGCAGTAATGTTGTGATAGACGTGTCTAAATCTTCCGTTATATTTGGTTGATTCGAGGAAATATTTGATATAATTCGATAATTCCAAATTTCAATAGAAAATCAGAGGCCATGACGCGAATTATAAAAATCTTAATTTTAGCGATTTTACTTTTTGTCCCAAAGGTCTATGGTGAAGAAACGAAGGATTGGACAATCCTTAAAGGCGATGATTTTATTGTATATTATCGTCCCGAAGTCTCGGAAGAATTCGTCAGGACTGTTATGGACTCTGCCCAGGAGAGTTTTAAAAGTGTTTCAGAGAATTTGAATTTCAGGCATTATCAATTCTCGTCGCAGAATAAGCATGTTTTGATTTATATTTATAAAGACAAAAGTGATTATATGACCAACGGCGGTCAGGCAGGCTGGTCGCATGGGGCGGCCTTGGTCATGACTAAAACCATTAAAACGTTTCCTTCCGATGAGGGTTTCTTTGATACGCTCTTGCCCCACGAGTTAGGACATATTATTCTCCATGAGTCGCTTGGGCCTTACGCGGATGTCCCGTTGTGGTTCGATGAGGGGGTGGCCATGTATCAAGAAAAAGCCAAGCGCATAGAGGCCATTAAAGTGGTCCAAAAGGCTTTAGAAAATGGTCAATTTATTCCTTTATCACAGTTGACAGATATGCGATTATATACAAACACAGAACGTACAACGCTAGAGCTTTTTTACGCGGAATCTGCCGGCATTGTCCATTTTATGATTACGGAACTCGGAGAAGGTCATTTTCATAAACTTTGTGACGAATTAAAACAGAATACGCGTTTTGTAGACGCTCTGCCAAAGATTTATATGCATATCAATGGGCTTGATGATTTAAATAAAAAGTGGGTCAATTATTTGAAGGATGTCTCATGAAAGCTAAACATTATCATTTTATCGGTATCGGCGGTATCGGTATGGGGACCTTGGCGTCTCTTTTATTAGACAAGGGATATAAGGTCAGTGGTTCAGATTTAAAAGACAATGAACTGACCTCTCAACTGCGCAAGAACGGGGCGCTGGTTTCTATTGGCCATCATGCCAGTAATGTCCAAAGCCCTGATTATGTTGTCTATTCCTCGGCGATTCGAGTGACAAATCCGGAGATGATTGAATCCGTCAGCCGCAATTTGCCCTTGCTTAAGCGGGCCCAGGTCTTGGCCCAGCTTGTCAATGAACAGACGGGCATTACCATCGCTGGGGCCCATGGCAAGACCACGACAACCTCGATGGTTTCCAGTCTATTGCTCAACGCTTCTTTTAAGCCAACGACTGCCGTGGGGGGGATCATTAATGGTAAGACCTACAACGCCCATTTAGGGGAAGGCAAATATTTTGTCGCGGAAGTCGATGAAAGCGACGGGACCTTCCTTTATTTTCGCCCGGCGTATTCGATTATAACCAATATCGATTTTGAACATGTGGACTTTTATAAAGATTGGAATGGGATTACTGAGGCCTATAAGAAATTTATTAACTGTACCGCAGAGCGTGGGAAGCTGATTGTTTGTGCCGAAGATAAGAAGCTTCAGGGGTTGGTCCAAGAATCCAAAAGGATGGCGGTATTTTATGGCTTTGAGAAGACCTGTGATGTCTGGGCCCAAAATATTGTTACCGAAGGATTCCATTCCCGCTTTGAGTGTTACACTCAATTTGGTAAATTAGCTGATTTCGAATTGATTATTCCAGGGCGTCATAATGTGCTCAATGCTTTGGCCTGTATTACCTTAGGATTGCAACTAGGGATTCCTCTTGAGATCATGCAGCAAACGCTTAAGGAATTCGGGGGTGTCAAACGCCGTTTTCAGCTTAAAGGCGAGGTGGATGATATTATGATTGTGGATGATTATGGTCATCATCCCACGGAAATTGTGGCCACGCTTAAGGCCGCCCGGCTTTTTAATAAAAAAAGGCTGGTCACAGTTTTTCAACCTCATCGCTATTCCAGGACAAAGTTTTTGCTCAATGAATTTGTCGATAGTTTAAAGCTGACGGACCAATTGGTCATCACAGATATTTACGCCGCCAGCGAAAAACCATCCGAAGGCGCGGGAATCAAAGATTTGCTAGTTCCTTTGCAAAGAGAGTTACAAGATCGAGTGGTCTTTCTTAAAAAAGAAGAAATCTTAAAATATTTGACAGAGTTTGTCCAAGGTGGGGATTTAGTTTTGTTCTTAGGCGCCGGCGATATTAATCATTTTAGTGATGATTTAGTTGGAGCCCTTACAGAAAAGAAAGTGATGGTATGAGTACTTCAAAATTTGGCCATATAGGTGTTCTCATGGGGGGGTATTCCTCGGAGAGGGAGATTTCCCTGCGCTCCGGCTGCGCGGTAGCATTGGCCTTGGCAGAGGCCGGACATTCTGTTTCGACGATAGATATTACTTCTAGTGACAAGGTTAAAATCGCTGATCAGATTAAGAACGCTAGGATTGATGTCGCCTTTATTGCCTTGCATGGTCGCCTAGGTGAGGATGGTCTGATTCAATCTATTCTAGAAGAGATCGCTATCCCTTATACCGGTTCAGGTCCCTTGGCCAGTCAAAAAGCATTTAATAAAATAACCGCCCAGACTGCTTTTAAGAATGCCGGCCTTCCTATTCCGGAGCATTTTTGTATCATGGATGGGAAGCTGCCAAATTTTAAAGACGGTTTCGCGGTCCTTAAAAAGCTCCCATTCGTCGTCAAAGCGGCCTGTGAAGGCTCCAGTATCGGTGTCTATATGGTCAGACATCCTTCCGGCTGGGACTCTGCTTTAAAAGACGCCTTAAAGTTTGGACCTTATGTGATCGTCGAGAAATATATTAAAGGCCGGGAAGTGACGGTAGGGATTTTTGATCATGAAGCATTGCCTTTGGTAGAAATAGTCGCTCCCCATGCTTTATTTGATTTTAATTCCAAATATCAAAAAGGGGCGACCAGCTATATTGTCCCCGCTCAATTGCCGGAAGGCTTGTCCAAGAAAATCCAGGCCATAGCGCTTTTAGCTTATGATACCTTGGATTGTAAAGGCTTCGCTCGCGTGGATATTCGGGTGGATGAAGGTGGGGCGCCGTATATTTTAGAAATTAATACTATCCCCGGTTTTACGGAAACCAGTCTTTTCCCTAAAGCCGCATCTCAAGTGGGGTATTCCTTTGTGCAAGTGTGTGAAAAATTGTTAGATTTGGCCTATGGCAAAAAAGTCTGAATTTAAAATTCCCGCGATTGTTTTTATTCGCTGCATCGTTTTTCTCTTTATCCTTTGGCTGCTGTTTTGGATGTATAGCCAGCTGCGGGACTTCTTAAACAACGCTCCCATCTTTAATGTGAAGAATGTTGAGGTGGAGCAGTCGATTAAATTCATTGACGATAGGCCTTTAAAAGCGCTTAAGGGGCAGAATATTCTAAGCATAGACTTAAAGAGAATCCACGAGCAGATTGCTAATCGCTATCCCCAGATTTCCCAACTAAGGATTATTCGTCAGTTCCCGGACACCATCATGGTGTTGGCTAAAAAAAGAGATATTCTTTTTCAGGTCCAGGTGCGCAAGAAATATTTAGTGGTCGATACGCAAGGGGTCACCATGTTTTATTCCGCCTCACCCTTAGCGTGTCCTTTAGTGTTGGGAGTGCCCTTGGAGAAGAAAAGGATTGTTATGGGGACGGTCTCGACTAGTAAAGAATTAAATACCGTCGTAGATTTGTTTGAACAATTTAAAATCCATCCTCACACCAGCCGGCTTAAAGTATTGACCGTGCAGGCGGAAAATTTGTCCAAAATAGAATTGATGGTCATGCCAAATATACAAATTATTATTGATCAAGAAGATTTACCCGCTAAAGTAGACAGATTAGAAGTCCTTTTTAAGAATGGTAAGGTCAATTGGAGCTTGGTTAAATATATCGATGTTCGTTTTAAAGAACCTATTATTAATGAAACCGGCCCTTAAGTGTAAGGTGATTTATGTTAAAGAACATCAAACGTAATAAATATTTTTGTGGTCTGGATTTAGGGTCTCACACCATTAAGGCGGCTTTGATTCGGGCCCAAGACGAGAATAATTTGGAATTATTAGGTGTTTATGAATTGCCAACCTCGGGCTTAAGAGAGGCGTCTATCAGTGATTTAACAGAATTATCGCAAGTCATTCTGCGGGCCATTGAAGGGGTTTGTCAAAGAATGGCCATCAAACCCAATGTTCTTCACGTAGGGATTAGCGCGGATTTATTTACTTCACGTCGTTCATCGGCGGTCATTCCTTTGGTGGATGCTGGAACCAAGGTGGTGGCGCCTTCAGACATTAAGAAAGTAAACCATCAAGCGAAGCTCTTAGGGGTTGGCATTGACGAAGAAATAGTCCATAGTTTTGAGCAATTTTACCGCATGGATGATGTAAATGTGGCCTTAAATCCCATAGGGCTTTTTGGACGCAAATTAGAATCCAACCTTTTGCTGTTGACGGCTAATGCCGCGCGTTTGCGTAACATGAACAAGGCCGTCCATCAGGCGGGGTTTGATGTGCATCAGGTGTCCCTCTCTAGTTTCGCGGCCAGCCAGGTAGCTTTAGATGAATCGTTTAAAATCGAAGGTTGTGCTCTTATTGATATTGGCGCGCATATGACCAGTGTTTTGTTTTTTAAAAATGGGATTTTAGGCGATATACAGTTTATCCCCTGGGGAGGGCATTTTATAACCCAAAGCATAGCGGATAAATTAAGCCTGACGAGTGATTTAGCTGAAGAAATCAAAAAAACGCACGCGGTCGCCGCTAAATTGAACCAACAAGAGTCCTCCGGGGACATTTTAGTGAAACGCGACAAGGGCTATGTTCCTATTCGCCGTCAAAATGTGTGTGAAGCGGTCGAGTGGGAAATTGAGAATTTATTGACGCATTTAGAGACGGTGTTAAAGGGTTCAGGGTTTTACCATCAGCTCAATAAAGGAGCTGTCATTGTCGGCGGCACAGCGCTTTTGCCTGGCCTTATGGAGCGTATTGAAGAACGGACGAATCTGTCCATCAGCCTGGGTATTGCCACTAAAGGGCTGCAGAATCCTTCAACGTTTGCCGGGGCCATTGGTTTGGCCCAGATGAATTATTCTCAAAAGAAGAATAAAGCGATTAATTTAAAAACAACCAAGACGTGGATACAGATGCTTTTAGGGAAATTTGAGGAGCTTTGCCAAGAATATTTCTAAATAAGGTTATTATTTAGTCTTTATTATTTTGGTCATTACGCCGACGGCTTAAATTAAAATCAATGTTCTTAAGTAGGCTGCGTAATCTCAATAGGCTGCCAAAGATATACAGGATCCAAAAGGAGTTAAAGAGTAGTAAGAGGGTGATAAGCAGAGTGTTGATAGATTGGGTCAACATTAATCGTTCCAACAGGTTGTCTTTGTGAATAATAACGGCGACATCAATGATTTTAGAAGCATTCCAAAGGGTGGCTAGAAAAATGCCGGCTAAAATCACTTCAAAAAAGAGGATGTAGAAATGGCGGATGATCCATTGGGCCGATCGATTGTCCCATTGACGGACTTTATTCATAAAATCATGGTATCCCATATAGATTCTCCTTTGATTTCAATCGTGTCGTTTAAAAAACTTGATCCCCTAGGTGGGGTTTAATGTTTCATTGTAATGGTCTTTAAATGTAGGGCAATAACAATTTTGGAATCTCCATATGTTGATAAGATTATTTGGATTGATGTTCAGTGTGGTTTTACTCTTAAGCTCATGCGCGACTCCTCCTGAAACCGCGGGTAGTTTGGGTTATGAAAATTCCCGTCGTGTCGTCATTGTGGGGGAAAATATAGACCCCAGTATCGCCGCGTATTATCAAAAGAAATATGATGCTCTGGTGTGGTTTACGCCTTATGAGGGGCGTTTTGCCAAGAACACCAATAACTTTTTGCAAAGCGGTTTAGGGCCAAGTGTTGGGATGCGCAGTCTTATTCGAGAATTAAAGAGCATCAATTACACTGTTGGCCAATGGGAAATTATTGTTCCAGGGGTGGCGGAAAATTATTTTTTAACAGCATTAAAGAACATGGAATCCCATTGCTTATCTAAGGCCAGAGGGCTGGTGATTTTGATTGATACAACAAGTAATGGTGGGATAGAAGCCCAGCTTAAACGCGTCACTGACGATAATTTCTTTGTGACTTATAAATTCCATGAAAAAGAAAAGCTTGAATCCGCTGGTGAGAAGTAGAGCGCGCCTGGCAGGACTCGAACCTGCAACCCTTAGTTCCGAAGACTAATGCTCTATCCAGTTGAGCTACAGGCGCAAAAATCGTAGCATAATACCACAAAATAAAAAAACAGCCAATAAATGCTGGCTGATTTAAGTTTTTTATCCGCGATTCTCATCCTTTGCTGAATTGTTCTATATCAATCTCAGCTTGTTTTAAGATGTTTTTTTAAGTTCCGAGTTTTAAAGTTTTATTACCATGTACAGGCACTGTGACTCTTTGCGACCAATTATTTTCTTCGGCATCCCATTTATGTAAATACACATGACTTCCGCTTTGATCAAAGACCTCAAAACCCAGGCTTTTTAATTTTTGAATAGTATCCTTCCCAGATATTCTAGGCATCCTAGTCATTTACTGATACCGTCAGTAATTCAGAGCCTTTATTTTGGTGGATTAAGATTCCCTCTTCTTTCTTTACGGCTCTTAAATATAATTTTATAGCATCTTGAATATTTGCAAGGGCCTCCTGCTTAGTTTCTCCTTCAGAGATACACCCTTTGAGCATCGGACAAGTGATGGTGTATCCGCCTTCTTCTGCTGGTTCTAATATGACTTCTAATTTAAATATATTCGTCTCCTTCTATAGACTATCTTTTAAAAGTATATCATGAAATTTTTCTTTGCAAAGCAAAACCAAAGAGAGACACAGAGAAAGTATAAATTAGGTTTAAATCGTCAATGTATCATTTTGGGCGATTAGTTGAGCCCCTCTAAACTTCGTATATTCTTCTTGGATGAGATTTGAGGCAATTGCATAACTTTCACTTTTATCGCTTTTGCGGTTCGCCATAATTAGACCCAAGAGTCGTCCTTGCTCGTCTGTAACAGGTCCGCCGCTATCTCCGGGTTTAAGAGGGATCTTTAGTTCTAATAGTTCCACATTCCCAGAAGGGGTTTCTTTGATGAGATTCGTGACTTCTCCGCCGAGGTTATTTTGAGAATTCGAGTCGAAGGTTTTAAGGGCTATGACAGGTTTCCCTATTTGAACCTGGGAAGAATTGCCCCAGATGATGGCCTTAAGTGAGAAAGGCGTGTTTATTTTTATAAAGCTAAAATCAGGTTGGCTGGAGTATATGAGGCTTGCCTCGAATGTTTTACCGTTGGCTAAATTCACATAAATATGCTGGGCGTTGGCGATGATGTGGGTGCTTGTCACAATGACGCCTGAAGGGTCAATGACGACCCCATGTCCGAAGCGTTCATTAGAAGCCATTCCCGTTTTACCATCCTGGGAATGCATCGAGGGACTATCAACGGCCTTGATATCCACCAAGGGTGTTTCTAAGATCTGATTAGCTTGAGGATAATTCGTTGGAGAGTTTGATACTAAGACTTCTGAATCAGCTATCATATCAGGGGAGGCGCTTTGGGCAAAAGATATTAAAGGGTTCATAATTATCATAATTCCAATTATGAACAACAGAACATTTTTCTTTGTAAGCGTAGTCGTGCCCATAGTGCTTATAGCCCTCCTAGTTTAAGTTTACACTATAAATTGGCTAAAAATGCTTGATTTTGGGTAAAACGGGGTACCGTTTTCTTAATATGATGTAAATAGTTGGTACGTATGAGGTTCTTAAATCTTGGTAAAATAAAATAATGAAAAAATATCGCTATTGGACTTGACAAGTTAAGAGAATTTATGGTTGTCGACGATATATGTAGTTGAGACAGGGCATTGCCCTGTCCCTACTAAATCAAAACCTTTTACGACACAGGCAATGGAATAAAGCATTTAATGGAATAAAAGAAATAATTAATTATTTATTTTTACCATTTTTTGTTGCATTTTATTGTCACCGACTATAAAAAACTATAGTTAACGCTTTCCCAGAAACCTCTTCCAGGGCTTGCTTTTTGAAATATATGTGGCATATTTATAGGTAGAGACGTATATAGATAAAAGGAAGGCTTTTGATGAACCGAACCCCATTAATCCATATAATTATCTTGATATCCTTTGTGCTAAGTACAATAGGGCCATGGCCTGGCAGGGCGTATGGGGAAGATTTAGTTACATTAAAAATGCCGTTGCCTGGGGTGAGGATATCTGTAAGCCCGCCATTAGATCCGCCAGTGCTTAAAGGAATGACTGTTGATCCTAAAAACCCATTTCATTTTGATTTCATTTTGGACAAAGGGGAAACCTTTGGACAAAATGACCCTGAGCGACCGAAGGGAGTCGAAGGGTTACAATTAAAACATGAAGCGGAGAAGTTAATCAAATACTTTCTTGCCTCTATCACCACACCGGAGAAAGATTTATGGGTGAATCTCAGCCCGTATGAGAAGAACCGTATCATTCCAAAGAGCTTTGGCCAGACGGACATGGGGCGAGACCTTTTGGCGCAAGACTATTTATTGAAACAAATCACATCCAGTTTAATTTATCCAGAGGAAGAGTTTGGCAAGAAGTTTTGGAAGAGGGTGTATGCAGAGTCAGCCAAGAGGTATGGCAAGACCGACATTCCGGTGAACACCTTTAATAAGGTCTGGATAGTACCCGAGCATGCGAAGGTGTATGAGCACGGGAATACAGCGTATGTGGTTAAGGCGCGGCTAAAAGTCATGTTGGAAGAAGATTATTTGTCGATGGAAAAACACGATGTAGGGGCAGGCCGATGG
>Ga0073936_10001241_pt1 | contig 39680 bp, 39 predicted proteins | sample AliMusrvi5mmetaG_FD_87041 | JGI IMG/M metagenome (GOLD analysis project Ga0073936, IMG submission 87041) | Freshwater lake bacterial and archeal communities from Alinen Mustajarvi, Finland, to study Microbial Dark Matter (Phase II) - Alinen... | ecosystem: Environmental > Aquatic > Freshwater >...
CGATCATGACCGCGCCGCCATCGCCCTGGTCACCAGTGCCAGACCCCGCCTACCCAAGCCAAACCCAACACGATCCTCTCGTGCATAGGCGCTGGATTTTTCTCCGCGGCGAAAAATCCGGCTTGCCTTGGCCGGGGAATTGCGCTATCCATTGGCTTCAGGCGCGGTTTGGGCGTCGGGCGAATTGGCTTCGTCTGGCATTCATTCGTGAGCACCCGGCATCCAGCCACCCCATGATTTTTCAGAAACGATCCTCATTAAGAACACCCGCAGCCGGTCGCCGTGACTGGTTCGGGTTCGCCGTCACCCATCCATGACCCGGCGTTTGGTTCATCGTTTCGCATCCCTCTTCGCACTGGCAGCGTGTGGCGGCTTTGCTCGCTTGCACCCCGGTGCGTCGCATCCACCCATTGGAGGACAACGCCATAGCTAAACCACAAAGAGACCAAAACAGGGGTCGTTTCCGCGACATGACGCGGATCAATGACCGAATCCGCGCCCCGAAAGTCCGTGTCATTCTCGCCACCGGCGAGCAACTCGGCGTGATGAGTTCACGCGAGGCGCTGGCCAAAGCCATCGCGCTGGGCCTCGACCTGGTCGAGATTGCCGGCCAGGTGGACCCGCCGGTGTGCAAAATCATTGACTACGGGAAATTCAAATACGAGCAGGCCAAGCTCAAGAAGCAAAAATCGAAAAGTGCCACGCGGATGAAGGAAGTCAAATTCCGGGTGGTGACGGGCCAGCACGATTACAACATCAAGCTTGGTCGCGCCGAAGGGTTCCTTGAGGGCAACCACAAGGTCCGCTTCGTGCTGCAATTCAAGGGCCGCGAAAACGCCCACAAGGATCTGGGTTTCGTCGCCCTCAACCGCATCATTGAGGATCTCAAGGCGATGGCGCAAGTCGACCAACCGCCGCGCCTCAACGGGCGTGCCGTGGCGATGATTCTCTCGCCGCTGCCGCAACACCAGCGCAAGCGCAAGTTCCATCTCTTCCACGGCGAACTCATGGAAGATGACGACTTCGATGAAGACGAGGTGCATGAGGAGGATGAAGTCCCGGATGAAGTCCCGGATGAAGTCCCGGATGAAGTCCCGGATGAAGTCGCGAGTGAGACTGCGGGTGAAGTCCCGGGTGAAGCTGCGGATGCAGTCGCCGGTGAAGTCGCGCCAGAATCGTCGCCGGCAGTCGAAGTGATCAGCCACTAGAGTCCTTGAAGAGCCAAAGATGCTGTCGTTAGGTCAAATTTTCTTGTCTTGTGTCTTTAAGTCTTGCGTCTTGGGTCTGAGGCGAAGCCTCGCTAGAACTTGCGCAGCACCGTGTCGTGGCGGAGGCGTTCCGCGGTGGCGGGATGATCGAGGGTGAAATGCAGGCCGCGGGATTCCTTGCGGCGCACCGCACAATCCACGATGAGACTGGCGGCGGTAACCAGGTTGCGCAGTTCGAGAATGTCGGCGTTGACCCGGTGACCCCAGTAGAACTCGCGGACCTCCTTGCCCAGATTGCGCAGACGGGCGGCGGCGCGTCGCAAGCGGTTGTCGGTGCGCACAATCGAGACATAGTCCCACATCAGGCGGCGGATCTCATCCCAGTTATGATAGATGACGACCAATTCATCCGGTTCCGCGGTGTTGCCCGCCTCCCACTCTGGGATGGCTGGCGGTGCCGGCGCGGGTTTGCCAGGCGCGAAGCGGAGCAACATCTCGGCCAGGGCCAGGCGCGCCATGACATTGCCTTCTAACAACGAATTGGACGCCAGGCGATTGGCGCCGTGCAGTCCGGTACAGGCGACCTCGCCGATGGCATACAGGCCGGCGATGCCGGTTTTGCCGGTCACGTCGGTGACCACCCCGCCGCATTGATAGTGCGCCGCTGGCACCACGGGAATCGGTTGGGTTTCGCAATCGAGGCCGTAATTGAGCAGGTTCTCATAAATATAGGGGAAACGCTCGCGCATGAAACCCTTCGGCTTGCGGGTGACATCCAGATAGACGCAATCGGCGCCGGTGCGTTTGAGTTCGCGGTCGATGGCGCGAGCGACGATGTCGCGTGGCGCGAGCGACCCGCGCGGATCGCCAAGTGTGGTGAAATCCTCGCCCTTGCCATTGATCAGCACGCCGCCCTCGCCGCGCACCGCCTCACTGACCAGAAAGGAGCGTGCCTCGGCCCCGGTCGCCCCCGGATTGTAGAAACAGGTCGGATGAAACTGGATGAATTCCATGTTGGCGATGGAGGCCCCGGCACGCCAGGCAAGGGCCACACCGTCACCGGTCGCGGAATCCGGATTGGTGGTGTAGAGATAGACTTTGCCGCAGCCGCCGGTGGCGAGCACCACCCGGTCCGAGCGGAAGACGCTCACCTCGTTGGTCCGCGCATCTAACACATAAGCGCCGAGCACCCGGTCGTCGGCCACGGCGCCGAGCTTGGCGGTGGTGATCAGGTCGATGGCCACATGATGCTCCAGGATTGTTATGTTAGGAATGTTGCGGGCGGTTTCGATGAGCGCGCTGGCGATCTTGAGGCCGGTGGTGTCGCGGGTGTGCAAAATCCGCCGATACGAGTGTCCGCCCTCTTTGCCGAGTTGGAAGCGCCCGCCTTCCTTGTCGAACTCCACCCCGTATCCTATCAACTCTTCGATGGTGGCCGCCCCCTCGCCGATAATCGCGCGCACGGCGGCCTCGTTGCACAGCCCGGCACCCGCGTCGAGCGTGTCGGTCACATGGCTCTCGATGGAATCCCCGCCGTGGCAGAGCGAGCCCGGCAGCACCGTGGCGATGCCGCCCTGTGCCCAGGCGGTGTTGGACTCGAAAACCCCGCCTTTCACCAAGACCAGCACCGACCCGTGGCGTGCCGCACGCAAGGCAAACGAAAGCCCGGCCACACCGGCACCGATGACGAGGAAATCTGCGGTCATCAGCGCATGATGGACGCAAACCCAGCCCTGGCAATGGAAATTTGTTGGCTGCGATGCGCCCCGGCGGCCACCAGGCTTCGATTGTGTGATCGGAAACGCGCCGGATCTAGCAGGACGGGACTGACCGAAGACCTTTGGGAAGCCGGAAAACGTCGCCGCTGCGCGAAGGGTTGCGGCGCGGATCCATCGGTTGTCAATTGAACTCGGCGAAAACCATGGTGCCGGCGTTGGTCTGGAGCGTGCTGATGACGGTCACTTCCACCGTCTTGCCGATGGCGCCGGCGCCGTGGTTGACCACGATCATGGTGCCGTCCGGCAGATAGCCCACCGCCTGATGCTCATCCTTGCCACCGCGCACCAGGGTGATTCGCACGCGGTCGCCCACCACCATGGCGGGCTTGAGCGCTTCGTCGAGCTCGTAGATGTTGAGCACATCCAAGCCCTGCAGCTTCGCCATTTTTGTCAGATGGTCGTCGGCGGTCATGATGCGCGCTCCCAACAGACGGGCGGTTTCCATCAAGCGCTGCGGCAGGGTTTCATCCGGCGCGATGCTGCGGCTGTCATGAATGGAAATCTGGATGTCCGGCGCGTCCTGCATTTTCTGTAGGCATTCAAACCCGCGCTGCCCGCGCTGGCGGTTGATGTTAGACGTTGAGCCGACCATCGTCTGCAGCACCTCCAACACAAAGCGCGGCACAATCAGGCGCCCGTGCAGAAAGCCGGCACGGAAGATCGCGGGGATGCGCCCGTCGATCACCGCCTCCGCATCCAACACCACCGGCTGACCCGAGGCCGTGTCCTGGCGGAAGCGGACGTAAGGAATGATGAAGGCGAAATCATCGCGATTGCTGCGCAGCGCCAGCACCGCCCCAATGAACCCGAGGCTGGCAAACAAGGTCACATCGAAGGCCAACCGCAGCGTGGTGACCAGCAGATCCGCCCTGGCCTCGCCGATGCTTTCCTCGGCGATAATCCGTTCCCGGAACGCCAGGTCGAGCAGATGGGTGATGTTCACCCGCGTCAACAGCCACGCGCAAAGCAAGCCCACTCCCAGCCCAAAGGTGGCCGTGGATAATCCCCGCAACGTGAACCCCTTCATCAGCGACTCCATGAAAATGAACAGTCCGGACACCGCAACCCCACCTAGCAAACCCGTGCTCACCGACATTTCAATGCCGCTGCCCTTGGTGCTGAGCGCAATAGCCACTCCAGCCGCCTCACAGACCAGCAGATAGCAAAGCCGTGCGACGTTGACCGAGGGCGTGGATGAAAAGAACCGTTTCGTGCCCAAATGTTGCCAATTCACTGCCGAACGCAAGCCCAATCTGAACGCCGGCCGGCCCCCATCTTCCCCCACCTGCCCAACCCTCCCGGCTCACGCGTGCTCGTCCGCCGTCGCCTTGATATCCGACAACGCCGCAATGAAATCCCCGAGGATCTCCGCAGGCACCATGATGGTGTCGCGATTGCCACTGACGTCTTCCGTGATTTTCACCACCATGCCACGCTGGTTCTGCTTCAGATCGAGAAAAAAAGTCTTCCGATCCGCGAGTATCTTTTCCGTATGCAATAGATCGCTTTCCACTTGGTTCTCCTTCAAGGTTGTTGTTGGACGCAGTGTTGCCGCAGCCGCTTGCAAGTCAATCCTTTTTCCGCTATTCATCCAACTTCCCTCCCCGGCCCTCCATCCCATGCGCGATCTACTCCCTCCCCATCGCCCGGCCCTCGCGCTCGCCCCCATGCAGGACGTCACCGACCTGCCCTTCATGCGCGTGCTGGCACGCCGCAGCCTGCCCGATTGGTTCGTCACCGCTTATTTTCGCGTCCACCCCGCGTCCACCCTCAACCGACAACTCCTGCGTGCCCTCACGGAAAACAAAACCGGCCGACCGGTATTCGCTCAAATCATCGGTCGCGACCTGCCGAGTTTGATCCGCAGCGCCGTGCAACTGGCCGCCTATCCCTGTGCCGGAATCGACCTCAACCTCGGTTGCCCGGCTCCCATCGTCTGTCGCAAAGACGCCGGCGGCGGCTTGTTGCGCCAACCGGAGACGGTGAACCGCTTGCTCGGCAGTTTGCGCGACGCCATCCCCGGTCGTTTCACCGTCAAGACCCGGATTGGATTTGCCGCGGGCGACGAGTTCGCCCGCTTGCTGGAAATCTTTCGCAGCCATGCCATCGACGGGCTGACGATCCATGCCCGCACCGTGCGCAATGGCTATCAGGGAGCGGTCGACACCGCTTGGGTCCAGGCGGCGGTGCAGGTCCTGGCCTGCCCGGTCATCGCCAACGGCAATATCGTGGATGCCTCAACCGCCTTGGCCTATCATCGCAAAACCGCCGCCGCCGGACTCATGATCGGTCGCGGCGCGATTCGCAATCCGTGGATTTTCGCCCAGGTGCAAGCGGCATTCGCGGGCACGCCACAGAAGATACCGACCCACCGGGATCTGCTTGAATACATTCAGGATTTATCTGGCGAGATTGCCCGCGAGGCGGTGGGATTTGAGCCCTTGGGGCATGTGCAGCGGATGAAGCGCACGCTGGGCTACATCAGTCACGGTCTGGATCCGGAGTTTGAGTATCGAATCCGCCGCTGTGCGAGTCCGGCGGAGTTTTGGTCGATCTGCCACGACCAACTCGCGAGTGACGCGCCGCTGCCAAGTCGTCCACCCGCCGCTTCCAAGCTGTTCAGTGGTTTTGCGGCCTTGGAGGATGACGCCTGAGATTTTTGGATCTTGCCTTGGAATTTTCCGCCGATGGGGATAATCTCGGCTTGGTCCATTTTTGACTGCTATGACTTTCCCTATTTTTCCAGAATTTCGTCCCGTGCTTGATCCGGGATTTGTGCCCGCCGTGCTATGGAATCGTGCGTATCGCGCCAAGGTCAAGGCCGACCGTGGGGCGCGTGCGTTGGAGTTGGCGCTTTGCCGTGATGATGGCACGGTGTTTCGCCTGAATGACAGCCTCCTTGCGGCTGGCGTGGAAAACGACGTGCTCACGCTCAAATACGTCGAGCGCCTGTTCAAGTTCCTGCTGTGGCAAAAGGGCGGCAATCGCTTGCTGGTGGCCGGCGCGCCTGACGTGGCCGCGGCGCTGGGGCGCATCTACGCGAAAAGCGGAGCCCGCGCCTTCGACTGGGACTTTATCGGGCGGAAGATTTTCGGAGCGGCGATCACCGTGGCCGCGGTCGAACCGGAGGCGCTGCCGGCAGCCAACGAAGGCACAATGACGCTCGGTCGCAATCTGGATGGCTGTCGGATCGGTTTCGATCTCGGCGGCTCGGATCGCAAGTGCGCCGCGCTCATCGACGGCAATGTCGTGTTCTCCGAGGAAATCGTCTGGGATCCGTATTTCCAGAGCGATCCGAACTATCATATCGAGGGCATTGATGATTCGCTCAAGCGTGCGGCCGCCCACCTGCCGCGGGTGGATGCGATCGGGGGCAGCGCCGCCGGGGTTTATGTCAACAACGAGGTCCGCGCCGCCTCGCTTTTCCGCGGGGTCAGCCCGGAGGATTTTGAAAAATCCATCCGCCGTATTTTCTTCGCCCTCAAGGAGCGCTGGCACAATATCCCCTTTGAAGTGGTCAACGATGGCGAGGTCACCGCGTTGGCTGGCTCGATGGGCATGTCCGCCAACCGGGTTCTTGGCGTGGCGATGGGCACGTCCGAAGCCGCGGGCTATGTGGATGCCAAGGGTCACATCAAGCCCTGGCTCAACGAACTCGCCTTCGCCCCGGTCGATTTCCGCGATGATGCCCCGATGGATGAGTGGTCCCAAGACATCGGCTGCGGGGCCTTGTACTTTTCGCAACAAGCCGTCGCGCGGCTGGCCTCAATTGCCGGTTTTGAGTTTGGCGCGATGCCTTTCCCCGAACAGCTTGTCAAGGTCCAGGCGGCGCAGCAGGCCGACGACCCCCGGGCCGCCGCCATTTATGAGACCATCGGTTGTTATTTGGGTTATGCCATTGCCCACTATGCCGAGTATTATGACATTGCCAGTTTGCTCATTCTGGGCCGAGTGACGTCAGGTGAGGGCGGTCATATCATCATCAACGAGGCGGAAACCGTCCTGGCCCGCGAGTTCCCCGATCTGCCGATCAAACTCGTGGTGCCCGATGAAAACACCAAACGTCTCGGCCAGGCCGTCGCTGCCGCGAGCCTCCCGCCGCTTCCGACATAAACGTCGAGCCTAACTGGTCACGCCCGCCGGGGCGTGCCGCGCCGGTTCCTGCCAAAGGTGTGATTTGCGGGTGGCAAGCACCCGGCCGCCGCGGTTGAGGGTGGCCTTCCAGGCCAGCACGCGGCCGTCTTTGAGATATTCCTTGCCGATGACGGCGAATTCGACGCTACCGGAGGTTTCTCGGGCCGGGAAACGTTTGACCAAGCGCTTGACCAAGCTGGCAGTGGCACCCTGTTGGTATTCGAAAAGCACCTCCACCTCGCCGCCGGACTTGTCGACGGGGGCGTTCCACAAAATGGTATAATAGGCGCCGAGGCGCGCGCGGCGCTCGGCCATGCTGACGGCCCCGTACAAGCGGCGCTGTTTTTCACCGCGAATCATGGGGTCATCGACGCTATCGGCCTGCTGATCGAGCAACTTGAACTGCTTGACGACCAAGGGAGTCTTGGTCCCGGAACACGCGCCGAGGACCACCAGCAGAAAAATCAAAAGACAACAAGACCAACGGTTCACGCCCGCCACTCAAGCAGCACGGCGGCGGTATTCAAGCAAGATAAATGAAGGCCCGCATAATTGCTCGGCTTCTCGCCAAGGCCAAGGCGGCGAAAACCTCGTGTCAAGCGATTCCCGATAAACGGAACCTCCTAGTCGATAGCGGCCTCGTAGCGGCCTCGAACGCATGTCGGAAACCCGCGGCCTAGTTGGCGGCGGCGAGCGCGGCAGCGGGAGCGGCGATATTGACGCGACGGCCTTCGCGGTCGAAGAGCACCTTGCCATCGACGAGGGCAAAGAGCGTGTGATCGCGGCCCATGCCGACACCCACGCCGGGATGCACCTTGGTGCCGCGCTGACGAATGATGATGTTGCCGGCAATGACAGCCTGACCGCCGAATTTTTTCACGCCAAGACGTTTGCTGCGCGAATCGCGTCCGTTCTTGACGGAGCCTTGTCCTTTCTTATGGGCCATGGAAGTGGGGGGATGGGGTGGGATTAACCGGCGATCGAGGTGATCTCGAGCTTGGTGAGGTGACGACGGAAGCCCTTGGTCTTGTGAAAGCCCTTGCGGCGCTTGAACTTGAAGGCAATCCCCTTGGGACCGCGGAACTGGCTGATGACCCTGGCAGTCACCGACGCGCCGGCCACGGTGGGGGCACCGATTCGCACGCTGTCGCCCTCGCCCAACAACAGAATGTCGGTGAACTGGATTTCAGAATCGACTTCGGCGTCGAGCTTTTCGACGTCGAATTGCTCGCCTTGTTGGACGCGGTATTGTTTGCCGCCGGTTTTGATCACTGCGTAGGCCATGGCCGTTTGGGGAAATAAGGGGTTGCTCCGCCGCTGTGGGCGGGCGGGGAGATCAACACGCCCACCGCCGCTAGGCAAGGTTTTTTTTTAGAATCCGCGATTTTTGCCGCATTCCATCCTCGCTGCAGCGTGGAATCGCCAAAAAATCCGCGGCCTGGTGCTGGCTTGACGGCTGGGCTAAGGTAAGCATCCCGATGCCCAAGATTGCCATTGTGTCCGACATTCACGCCAACGCACCGGCGCTGGAGGCGGTGTTGCGGGACGTGGCCAAGGCCAAGGTCGGCCGGGTGGTGTGCGGCGGTGACATTGTCGGCTATGGCGCGAGTTCCAATGCCTGTGTGAGCCGGATGCGTGCGCTGGGCGCGGACTGCGTGATGGGAAATCACGAATTCTACACCAACCACCTGCGGCGGGATTGGGCTGCCTTGCCCGCCAACCGGGATTGGCGGAAAAACCCGGTCTGGGCCGGGGTGGAGGACGCGGCACGCACCTTGAGCGACGACAACGCGGGGTGGCTGCGCGAGTTGCCGCGGGAATTGGCAATCCCCGGCGGTGTGCTGTCCCATGCCGCCTTGCACCACCCCGAGGAATGGCCGTATCTGCGCTCCCTCAACGACGCCCTGCCCACCCTGGTCCGATTGCAGAAGTCCGGCCGCGGCATCGGTTTTTTCGGTCATACCCACCGCCAGGAGATTCTTTTCGACCCTGCCGGGGCGGTGACACCGGAACGGATCAGTCCGACGCGGGTGCATCTGCCAGAGGGCGTGGTCTGCGCGGTGATGGTCGGTTCGGTGGGCCAACCCCGCGATGGCGACCTCCGCGCTGCCTGGAGCTTGTGGGACTCGGACACCCGGGTGCTGGAATTCCGCCACACGGCCTATCCCGCGCTGGAGGCCGCCCAGGAGATCATCGCGGTGGACCTGCCGGTGGAATCCGCCCTGCGCCTGCTCGATGTCGACAGCGCGCGGGAGTTCCGCCGCATGATCGGGGTCTGACAATCAAGATTGGAGATTTTCAGGCACGGCCATTTTTGGTCTCGCCGAGGCCCCCTTCGTTTGCTAGGCAGGGGCCGGTCAGACACCATCAACCAACCGACAACCCGCAACCCCATGAAAACGAAACGTCCCGTTCGCCGCTTGCTCTATCCACTTCTCGCCGCCTTGCTCGCCGCCAGTTGCGCTCCGATCACGCCGGTCAAGCGCGTGGGCATGGTCACCCAGCTCCGCCCCGAGAAGATCGCGGAATACAAGAAACTGCATGCCGGCTCCAATCCCGGCGTGCGCGACCTGCTCACCAAATACCACATGCGCAATTTCTCGATCTATCTCCAACAGATCGACGGCAAGTGGTATGAGTTCGGCTATTACGAATACACCGGCGACAACTTTGAGGCGGACATGGCCACCATGGCTAAGGAACCGCGCAACATCGAGTGGCTCAAGCAGTGCGACCCCATGCGGAAACCCCTCCGCGGCTCCAAGGGCTGGACCATGATGAACCGGGTCTATTACAATCCATAGCCGCTTCCCGGGCCCAGCCCAACACGGGTCACCGGCAGCGGAATTTCCATTTGACCTCGCGCAGATCGCGGCTAGTTTCCGGCCACTTCAGTCGCAATCACACCATACCATGTCCGACCCGCTTTTCACCCCGCTCCAAGCCGGAGCCTTTCTCCTGCCGAATCGCCTGGTAATGTCACCGCTCACCCGTTGCCGGGCATCCGCCGGGCGCGTGCCCAACGCGATGATGGCCGAATACTATGCCCAGCGTAGTACCTTCGGCCTGATCCTGTCCGAGGCCACTGCGATCTCGCCCCAGGGCGTCGGCTACCCGGACACCCCCGGCATCTGGTCCGCCGAACAGATCGAGGGCTGGAAACTCGTCACCAACGCCGTGCATCAGGCTGGCGGCCGGATTGTGCTGCAACTCTGGCATGTCGGTCGGATCTCGGATCCGGTCTATCTGAATGGCGCGCTGCCGGTGGCACCCAGCGCGATTGCCGCCGCCGGACATGTTAGCCTGCTGCGGCCGATGAAGGAATTCGTCACCCCGCGCGCATTGGAACTCGGGGAAATCCCCGGCATCATCGAAGATTACCGCCGTGGTGCCGCGAACGCCAAGGAAGCCGGCTTCGACGGAGTGGAACTCCACGGCGCCAACGGCTATCTGATCGACCAGTTTCTCCAGGACTCATCTAACAAACGAAGCGATGCCTACGGTGGGTCGCTGGAAAACCGCGCGCGTTTTCTGTTGGAAGCGACCGATGCCGTCGTTTCGGTGTGGGGTGCGGACCGGGTGGGCGTCCACCTCGCCCCGCGCGGCGATTCGCATGGCATGGGTGATTCTAACATCTCTGCGGTGTTTCATCACGCCGCCCGCGAACTCGGCAAGCGCAAGCTCGCGTTCCTTTGAGCCCGGGAATCCTACGCCGTGCCGGCGCTCGGTCCTTCGCTCAAGCAGGCCTTCGGCGGCGTTTATATCGCCAATGAAAAGTTCACCGCGGACTCCGCGCGGGAGGCGCTGCTGGCCGGCACTGCCGATGCCATCGCCTTCGGCCAACCCGCCATCGCCAACCCCGATCTGGTCGAGCGGGTGCGGATCGGCGCGCCGCTCAATCCGCCCGAGCCATCGACCTTTTACGGCGGCGGCCCCGAGGGTTACACCGACTATCCGTCCTTCGCCGCGGCGGCGGATTAGTTGGTTCGTGGCAGGGTTCCCGTTCTCTTGATAGAGCCACTGAAGCCAGCGCTCCGTGAGATCATCGCCAGGCGGCGGCACGCTGGAGAAGATCCGAAGAACCCGGGCTTGCCCTGGAGGCGTGGCCGGCTAGGCTCGCGGGCGTGAACGAGGATTTCCCGGTTTCTTTGCCCCGGGCATGGGCGGAGATTGATTTGTCGGCGCTGCGCTGGAATCTGGCGGTGGCGCGGGAGGCTTGCGGGGTGGACATGATGGCAGTGGTCAAGGCCGGTGCCTACGGCCACGGACTCGAGGAGATCGCGCGCGCCCTGGCAGGGGAGAAAATCGCTTTTTTCGGTGTCGCCAATGTGCGCGAAGCCCGCCAAATCCGCCATGCCGGCGTGAGCACCCGGATCTATTTGTTAGGCCCCACCTGGTCCGGCGAGCGTGAGGAAATCGTCGCGCGGGAGTGGACGCCCTGTCTCTCCTCGCTGGAGGAGGCTGCGGAATTCAACCGCCTGGCAGCCGCCCGCGGCAGCCGGCTCAAGGTGCATTTGGCGGTGGATACCGGCATGGGCCGCGGTGGCTTTGTGGCCGAAGGCTTGCAGGACGCGTTGGCGGCACTGGAGCGACTGGAGTGGCTGGAAATCGAGGGCATCGGCTCGCACCTGCCCTCGGCGGATGAGGATGAGGAATTCACCCGGCGACAAATGGCGCGCTTTGAGGCCATCATCGACGACTTGGGCGGAGCGGCACGCTTCCGCTGGAGGCACCTGTCTAACAGCGCCGGGATTCTCGGTTACGCCAACCGCGTGTGCAACCTCGCGCGGCCGGGACTGATGTTATACGGGATTTCCCCGCTGCCGGGATTCCAGCAACGCCTCCGCACCGTGATGACCCTCAAATCGCGCGTCACCCTGCTGCGCACCCTGCCTGCCGGCCACGGCGTTTCCTATGGCCGCGCCTTTGTCACCAGCCGCCCGACTTGCGTCGCCACCGTGGGCATCGGCTATGGCGACGGCTATCCGCGCCAAGTGTCCGGGAATGACGCCGAGGTCTGGCTGCATGGCCGCCGCTTCCCCATCCTCGGACGGGTGACCATGGACCAGATGATGCTCGATGTAACAGACTGCCCCGCCGTCCGCGAGGGCGACGAGGTGGAACTCTTCGGCCCTAACATGCCAGTGGCGGAGGTCGCCCGCAAAGCCCAAACCGTCGTCTGGGAAGTCCTCACCGGCATCACCCCAAGGGTGCAGCGGTGCTACCGGAGCGATCTTGTGCGAGCAGACGCATTCTGACGAATGCACCTACGCATTCTGACGAATGCACCTACGCATTCTGACGAATGCGCCTACGAGCCTGAAATTCCGTGGTTGCGATACTCGGCGGGGTCATTTCATTTTTCCATGTCAGGGAGGTCGCTGGCCATGGGGACAAATGGGTCACAAGTCGTCACTTCCTGATTGGAACCATCTCCCATCGGGCGGTGGCACCTCCGCGAAAAAAACCCGCCCCCAACGGGAAAATTCACTTTTTTGTTCGAGCGAACATCTTTTTTCTTGCGTTCGGCGGGTTCCGCCGGTAAAACCCAGCCACCAACCAACACCACCATGGCCGCCAAACAAACATCCGAAGAAATCGCCGCTGACAAGCACGCCGAAGCCCGCAAACGCAACCTTGATCTCGCCATCGCCTCAATCCAGAAGGAATTCGGCGAGGCCGCCATCATGCGGATGGGCGACGGCCACCGCGTCGATGTCGACGTCATCCCCACCGGCAATCTGCTAATCGACCGCGCCCTCGGCGTCGGCGGCTTCCCGCGCGGCCGCATGGTCGAGGTCTTCGGCCCGGAGTCGTCCGGCAAAACCACCCTCACCCTAACCGTCATCGCCCAGGCGCAGAAGCGCGGCGGGATCGCCGCATTCATCGATGTCGAGCACGCCCTGGACCCTCAATACGCCAAGAAGCTCGGTGTCAACATGGACGACCTGCTGGTTTCCCAACCCTCGTCCGGCGAGGAGGCGCTGCAAATCTGCGAGGCGCTGGTCCGCTCCAATGCCATCGACGTCATTGTGTTAGACTCCGTCGCCGCCCTCGTTACCAAGCAGGAACTCGATGGCGAAATCGGTGATTCCACCGTCGGCGCCCAAGCGCGCCTGATGAGCGCCGCGATGCGCAAACTCACCGCGCTCATTTCCAAGGCCCGCACCGTGTGCATTTTCACCAACCAGATCCGCGAGAAAATCGGCGTCATGTTCGGCAACCCGGAAACCACCCCCGGCGGTCGCGCCCTCAAGTTCTTCTCCTCGCTGCGGGTGGACATCCGGCGCATCGGCCAAATCAAAGCCACCGACGGCACCGTCACCGGCAACCGCACCAAGGTCAAGATCGTCAAGAACAAGGTTGCCCCGCCTTTCACCGAGGCCGAGTTCGACATCATGTATAACGAGGGGATTTCCTCCACCGGGTCGTTGCTCGATCTCGCCCTGGAGATGGAGATCGTGCAGAAACGCGGCTCGTGGTTCAGCCACAACGGCACCCAGCTGGCGCAAGGTCGCGATGCCGCCAAGGAACTCCTCAAATCCGACGCCGCCCTCTACGCCGAGATCGAAACCAAGGTCAAGGAACAACTCGAATCCAAGAAAAAGAGCTGATAGGGCGGCGCCTCAAGGAGGGGCGGACTCCGATCCGCCCGTGCCCATGATAAGCCAATGTGTGAAGCGAGCCGTCTTCCCGTTGCCTCTCGATGGTACGCGGCGAATCGGCGTTCGCCGCTCCTTGGTTAGCGGTAATACAGCGACGTAACAATGGATGCCTTGTGGTTGGCAAACAGGAGGGCGGCCGGAGCGTAGTAGCCCGTCTTGGGTTCGATGTCCCCCTGACCGCCAAGTTGGCGCGGGAAATCCACGTGCAGTTCGCCTTTGGGGTTGATGCCATCGATCAGACCCCAGCGGCAGGGGGCGCTGGCATGTTCGACGTTGTAGGCGAACACGATGATCACGGGTCGGCTCAGGAGGAGGTCGCTGGTGATGAGATCAACCGCCTCCCGGCTGTTGGCGGCGGTGAAATCGGTTAGAACGGGTTTGCTTTTGATGCCGGTTAGAACGACGATTTTCTTGAGAAAGTCTTTGTCAGGTTTGGGGGCGTAGAGATGGAGCGCCTTGACCTCGCGGAAAACGGCGCCGAAATACCTGCGGACCTCCTCCAGGCGCGGCGGGAAGTCTTCCCAATCCGGGTTCCAACTGAGGTTGTTGAAGTCGATCGGTGCGGCCTTGGAGCCGGTGAATGGAAAGGCCTTGGGCCGCGCGTCGGAAACACTGATGGAGAGCTTGGCGGGGCGATGATAGGCGATGAGTTTAGCCAGCACGCAGGTCGGGCTGTAGCCGATGAAGGTGTCGTCGGTGGCGGAGGTCTCATTGCTGTAGTTGGTGTGCAGATAGGCGTTGCGCGAAAACAGGTCGGTGCAGAGCGGCCCGATGCTGGCCGGGCGCGGCCCCGCGGGGTCGAGCGTCTTGATCGACCGCTCCTCGTCGCTGTAGCGGATGCCGACGCCGTTGGTGGCGAAGGCGCGGACGAAATAAGTGGTGTTGGGTTTGAGGTTGATGGCGTGGCCGCGGTAGCATTCGCGGTGGGCGAGGCCGTAGGTGGCGTCCTTGACGGTGGGGTGCTCGCGGGTGGACCAGCAGAAGCCATAGGCGGTCTTGAGCGGCTCGCCGCGGAATTTGATCGTGCAATCCAGCGTGCAACTGGTGGCTTGGATGTCCTTGATTTCGTCAAGCCGGATTTGGGGCAGCATCGAGTTGGTGTATTCCGCTCCGGTGATGGGTTTGCGGTTGATGACAAGATCAAAGGTGAGGGTGCCGTTGTGTTCCTGGATGTTCTTGAAGTAAACCCCGCCGTCTAGCAGATTGGGCAGGCGCGACGAGGGTTCGGTGCTCATGTTGAATTCCGTGCGCTTGTGGATCTTGCCGAACAGGCAGTCCGCGGTGTCACCCTTGCCGCGGAAGAACGGGTCGTTGGGCCGATAGACATAGAAGTAGTCGGGCGAGCCTCGCAGGGATTGCAGCCCGAGGTTGACCACCGAGATGAGCATGCCTTCCACCCGCGGCCCCACGCCAACCGTGCCGTTCTCGTCGTGGATGTACTCCACATGATATAGATAGTGGGGGTGGTTGCTGGGGATGAGGTAACCCACGGCCTCGTCGCCCTGCGGCGTGATGTGCCGCGGGTAAAGGGTGTAGCTGCCGGAAGTCTTGAGGGTCGGGTGGTTTTTCTCCTTGATGTAGGCATGGTGATAGAACCGGCTGAACGAGTTGGCGGTAGGACCGTAGGCGAGCAGGGAGGCATTGTGGCCGATGCCGTCGTTGTAGCGGCCGAGGTGATAGACATCCGGCGCGCCGAGGGCGTGCCCGAGTTCGTGGGCGAAGGTGCTTGCGGAAAAATCGTTGATCTGCATGCTCGAGTTGGGCCACATCGGATCGCCCCAATGGAGGGGCGGGGCGTAGTTGGCCCAGGCGTCGAAGTTGGGAGCCGCATGATCATTGGGCTTGGCGGCACGCGAGGGACGGGACTGCTTGCCTCCCGCGCGGCCGCCCTGGCGTTCCTGATAGCTTCTGGCGAGCTCGTCGGTGACCTCCTTGACCGCCTTCTCGGGGCGGGTGGTGACGTAGTTATAGCAAATGAACCGGGGTTTCGGCCCACGGTAGGTCTTGCTCGTGAATTGCAGCGCGTCATTCTTGAGTTGCTTGACGCGCCGGCTGCCCTCGTCCATGCCCTGCCAGCCCATCGGGTTTTTCCAATAGTCGTATTCGCAGTAGTAGCCGTAGAATTGCGGCGCCTTGTAGGGGGCTCCCGCGGCGGACATGACTTGTAGCTTCGGCCAGGCGATGCCGTTGCTATAAATCTTGAAGTACGCTTCCTGGCTGATCCCGTTGATTTGATCGAGGGACACCAGCTCGCGGCTGATGTCGTTGGCCGTGGCGGTCTCCTTGAAGGTGATGACGATCAGTCCGATGGGGACCTCGCCTGTGACAACCGGCTCCTTGGCCGGATTGTAAACCGGGATTGGCGCCGCCCTGGGGGTTTCCGTCTTCCCGTCGCCCCGCGCCAAGCCCGCCATGCAGGCCATCGCGCCGATGATTTGGATCAGGGGCTTCATAAGAAACGGATAACACCTCTCATGCCTTCGATCTCAGGACCAAGGTCAACCGTTGAGAGTAAATTTACCGATACGCCCTTTGTCTCGGGTCCCGACTGTTCATTGCTCATGGTGCTCTTCTTTCTGAATTTTGTGGCCTAACGTTTAGTGTGATGGCACCGCATGATCGAGGTGCGATTGAGGTGAAGTTGAGGAGCTAATGCCTGTCGGCAGGAGTGAATTGTTCTGCTTCCAAGTTAGGCGTGGAGAGCGCTCAGCACGGCTTGCGGATTGCGCTCGACGACGCGCAATAATGCCTTGGCCGGACCTTCGGGTTCCCTTCGTCCTTGCTCCCAGTTCTGAAGCGTCCTGATGCTGACGCCGATCATTTGTGAAAAGTCGGACTGAGTAAGGCCGGTTCGTTCTCTGAGCCCCTTCACGTTCAGGTCGGTCAGTGTGGTTCGTCGGTGCGCAAGCTTCCCGCCACGCATAATGGTGCCCATCTGCTTCACACTCAGTAGCAGCTTCTGAAAATCTTCATCGTTCATTGGTGTATTCCTCTATGAGTTCTCTGATCGCTCTCAATTGAGCGGGAGTCAGATCGGTTTGTTTGTTCTTCGGATAGGCCGTCAGCATGAAAGCAGTGTCACCGTGCCATAAGTAGTAAATAACACGAATCCCGCCCCGCTTGCCACGGCCTGAGCCAGCCCATCTCAACTTCCTCAGCCCTCCCGATCCCTTGATGAGATCACCTTGGTCGGGGCATTGAAGCAGACAGAGTTCAGGAGCCGGCGATGGTCCTCCGGCGACAATAAATCGTCGATCTGCTGCGAATAGACAGGCGATTCGATGAACTGAAGGAGGACCGGGGAAGAATACTCCAATGGCGGAGTTCGTCAAGTCTCTTTTTTGCAAGAGCGTGACAGAGCGGGCCGGGGACGAGGTCATGCAGGCGGGCGTGCGGCGGGGGCTGGCCTGGCGGACACGGGAGACCTACGGCGGCAGCGAGCTTGCAAGTGCGGCCGATCAAGCTACGTTGTGCTTCTCAGATGGTTTCTGAGGACCGCAAGCCGCGAATGAATCTTTAGCATTGGGATGGCAAATGAAACCTTATTGGAAAATCACACTATGGTATCTCGGCTTTGGCGGCATTTGGATCGCCTTATCCGACAGGGTGACCGCAGCGATCGCGTGATTTTGATCCGAATATCCTGCTCTTGGCGAAAGACATTTCTGAGAACGCGGTGAGGGAACTCATGAAATTGGATGAATTCGACACCATCACCTCCGATCACCTCGTCGCCGCAATCCAGCGGAATTGGGCAAGCGGTAAGGACCGCAGGACCACTTGACGGGCCGCGATGATGCGATGGGGAAGCGCAATGGCGGGCAAAATGCCCGCACCACGGGGGGTCCGTGGCATTCTTTCCGGAGCCTTCTCGCACCCGGAAAAGCAAAAAATGCGGATTTCCGGCTTTTTGGGTTGCCAAGCCGGGCCGATCGAATTGTAGTACCTTCAACGGCTTCCCTTGGAGCGCCGAGACCAACCCCGTGATTGGTATGAAAGACCTCACCAAAGACCGCAAGCGTGGCATTCCAGCTCCCCTTGGAGCCGGTGAAACCGCAAGACCCAGACGCAACAAAACCTCAGCCCCACTGGTGGCACCGATCCCGCCGGCCTTGATGGACGAAGTGATCGCGGGGCGCCGGGGCAAGCCCGGCGCCTTGCTTGGAATCCTGGAAGACCTGCAGACGCTGCATCCGCACAAATTCCTGCCGCCCGAGACCTTGGAATATGTGGCTGAAAAGGTCGGCTTGCCGGTGTCCCAGGTTTTCAGTGTCGCCACCTTCTACGCCTTCTTCAATCTCCAGCCCCAAGGCGAGCACACGCTGGTGGTTTGCCGCGGCACGGCCTGTCACACCCGCGGCTCGAAATCCCGCTTGGAGGCTCTCAAGCGGATTCTCAATCTCAAGGAAGAGGAAGGTGCGGAGAAGATCTTCCTCACCACCGCCGACAAGAGGTTCACCATCAAAACCGTCGCCTGTTTCGGCCAGTGCGCGATGGCACCGGTGGTCGAGGTCGATGGCAGGATGAAGAGTCATGTCACCGAGGTCTGTCTCAAGGAATTGGTCAACGCGCTTGCCAAAGGAGGAAAGAGAAAATGAAGATCCACGATCTGGCGACATTGCAGCAAATGCGCTCGCTCGGGCTGGCGAAGTTGATGCCGGCCGACCAACCGCGCATTGCCGTTGGCATGGGCACCTGTGGCATCGGCACCGGTGCCGACGAGGTGTACAAGGCGTTTGCCCACGAACTGGAGTTGCGCCATGTGCCGGCGTTGTTGACCCAGACCGGCTGCTTCGGTTTCTGCGCGCAGGAACCGCTGGTCAACATCCGCCTGCCCGGCCAGCCGCTGGTGATCCTGAGCAAGGTGCCGAAATCCGCCGTGCCAAAGCTGGTCGCGGCCTTGGCCAAAGGTGAAATCCCGCGCGACCTCGCCTTGTGCCGGATCGAAACCTGGGACCATCTAACAACCGAGACGGTGGCCTACGGCAAGGGAACGCAGGACATTCCGCTGTGGCATGATGTGCCGTTCTTCAAGTGGCAGAAAAAACTCGTGCTGCGCGACTGCGGCCTGATCAATCCCGACGACATCGAGGAGTATCTGGCGGTCGGCGGTTATGCCGCCTTGTTCGCGGCCTTGCGCGGAACCCCAGAGGCGGTGTTAGAGCAAGTGAAACTCTCCGGCCTGCGCGGGCGTGGCGGTGCGGGCTTCCCGGTCTGGCGCAAATGGGATTTGATGAAACGCGAGACTGCCGAGCAGAAATACATCATCTGCAATGCCGACGAAGGCGATCCCGGTGCCTACATGAACCGCAACGAGATCGAGAGCGATCCGCACATGCTCATCGAGGGGATGATCCTCGGCGCCTTCACCATGGGCGCGAGCCAAGGCATTCTCTATGTCCGCGCGGAATATCCGTTAGCCGTCGAGCGCCTGCGCCGCGCGGCGGAGCAGGCCCGCGAACTGGGCATCCTCGGCACCGGCATCATGGGCAGCGGCTTTGATTTCGACCTGCATCTGGTCGAAGGCGCCGGCGCCTTCGTGTGCGGCGAGGAGACGGCTCTCATCGCCTCGATCGAGGGCAAGGCCGGGCGGCCGCGGACCCGGCCGCCGTTCCCGGCCCGCAAGGGCTTGTGGGGCAAACCGACCAACATCAACAATGTCGAAACCTGGTGCAACATCCCGGCGATTCTGGCCAAGGGCGGTGCATGGTTCGCCAAGACCGGCACCGCGGGCAGTCCCGGCACCAAGGTGTTTTCGTTGGTTGGCAAGGTCAAGAACACCGGCTTGGTCGAACTGCCGCTCGGCGAAACCCTCGCCACCCTCGTTTACAAAATCGGCGGCGGCGCACCGGCCGGCAAAGCCGTCAAGGCGATCCAGAGCGGCGGGCCTTCCGGAGGCTGCATTCCCACTCGCCTGTTTTCGACGCCGATCGAATACGAATCGCTCCAGGCCTTGGGCGCCATCATGGGCTCCGGCGGCATGGTCGTCATGGATCAGGAAAACTGCATGGTCGATGTGGCCCGCTATTTCCTCGAGTTCACCACCTCCGAATCCTGCGGCAAATGCGTGCCGTGCCGCGAGGGCCTCAACCAGATTCTGCGCATCCTCAAGGCGATCACCGAGGGACGCGGCGAACTGGCCGACCTCGCCCGACTCGAACATCTCGGCAAGGTCATCGGCGATACCGCGCTGTGCGGTTTGGGCCAAACCGGACCCAATCCGGTTCTAACAACACTCAGGTATTTCCGCACCGAATACGAGCAGCACATCAAGGAGAAACGCTGCGGGGCCGGCGAATGCGAGAAGCTGTTCCGCGCCCCTTGCGAGAATTCCTGCCCCTTGCACATGAACATCCCGGGCTACCTCCAGTTGCTCAAGGAACACCGCATGCAGGATGCCTTCGAAATGGTCATCCGCGACAACCCGCTGCCCGCCACCACCGGCCGCATCTGCCGCTACCATTGCAAAGTCCGCTGCCGCCGCGCCGATGCCGACGAGGCCGTCGCCCAGGGCGAGGTCCATCGCTACATCGCCGATTATGCCTATAACACCGGCATCTCCGACACGGTGCACGAAAAATTGTTAGCCGAACGCCTGCCCGCCACCGGCCGGAAAATCGCCGTCATCGGCGCCGGTCCGGCCGGCGTCACCGCCGCTTATTATCTGGCACGCCTGGGCCATGCCGTGACGATCTATGATGCCAACGAGGGGCCGGGCGGCATCGTCCGCTTCACCATCCCCGAATACCGCTTGCCGCGGGCCGTGCTCGAACGCGAGATCGGTTTCATCAAGCGCTTCGGGGTCAAGTTCAAGTATCGCACCCGCGTCGGCAAGGATGTCCAACTCGCCCAACTGGAGAAAGACCACGACGCGGTGTTTGTCGCCGTTGGAGCCCAGGACAGCGCCTCAATGGACATTCCAGGAATCGCCCTGCGCGGGGTCATCCCCGGCGTCGAGTTTCTTGAGGAAGTGGCACGTGACCGCCGCCCCGACGTCGGCAAGCAGGTCTGCGTCATCGGCGCCGGCAATGTCGCCATCGATGCCGCCCGCTCCGCCCACCGCATCGGCGCCCAGGTCACCGTCATCTATCGGCGCGAACGCGCCGACATGTCGGCACATGACGAGGAGGTGCGCGAGGCTGAACGCGAGGGCGTGAAATTCCGCTTCCTGGTCGCGCCGAAGTTAGTGTTAGGCAACAAGGGGATCGTGACCGGTTTGGAGATCGAGCGGATGATTCCAGGCGACGTGGATTCGTCCGGCCGCCGCACACCGGTGGCCAGCGGCCAAACCGAGGTGCTCGCCTGCGACACCGTCATGCTCGCCATCGGCGAACAGGTCAATGCCGGTTTTCTCAAGCCGCTGGGCATCAATGTGCTTAACAACGGCACCATCGAAGTCCATCCGCTCACGCTGCAAACCAGCCATCCGAAAGTCTATGCCGGCGGCGATGCCACCATCGGGCCTTCGACAGCCTCCGAAGCGATGGCGTCGGGCAAGAAGTTTGCCGAGGTCATCGACCGTCAGTTGATGAACGGCCAGAACCGGTTCCCGCAGTTGTTCCGCGACATCCCCTATTCTAACGAAATCCCGGCCGTCCCGCAAGCCGGCGGCAAGCGTCCGCTGCGCGAACTCCCGGTCGCCGCACGCCGCGGCAACTTCTGGGAAATCTCGTCCGGCCTGTCGGAAAAAAACGCGCTGGCCGAGGCCTGCCGCTGCCTGCGCTGCGATGTGAAATGAATAACGCCATGAATGAAACTGTAACCATCAACATTGACGGTTGGCCCTACACGGTGCCCGCCGGGGTCACCATTCTGCAGGCCTGTCGCGAATCAGGCATCGAGGTTCCCGCCCTCTGCTATATGGAAGGACTGGTCGCCGATGCGGCCTGCTCGCTATGCGTGGTCGAAGTCAAGGGCGCGCGCACTCTCACGCGTTCCTGTGTCAATCTCGTCTATGAAGGCATGTCCATCTCAACGCGCAGCGAGCGGGTGCGCGATGCCCGCAAGACCAATCTCGAACTCATCCTGGCCAATCATCCGCAGGATTGCTTCACCTGCGACCGCAACCAGAATTGCGAACTGCGCACGCTGGCGTTCGACCTTGGCGTCCGCGAAACCCCCTATGCCGCCACCCGCCGCCTCGACCGCCCGGTTGACGACAGCTCGGACGCGATCATCCGCGATCCTAACAAATGCATCCTCTGCAAGCGCTGCGTCGCGGTGTGCGCCAGGGTGCAGGAGGTCAATGCCATCGATTCGATGAATCGCGGCCAGAACACTGTGATCTCCACCTTTGGCAACAGCGGCCTGGGCCACTCCTATTGCATCAACTGCGGCCAATGCGTGTTGGTTTGTCCGACCGGCGCGCTGGTCGAGAAATCGGAAGTCGCCGAGGTCTGGCAGGCGCTGGCGGATCCGAGGAAAACCGTGGTGGTGCAGACGGCTCCCGCGGTGCGCGTCGCCATTGGCGATGCCTTCGGCTTCCCGCCGGGCACGCCGGTCACCGGCAAGCTGGCCGCCGCGCTGCGCCGGCTGGGTTTCAACGGCGTGTTCGACACCAATTTCACCGCCGATCTAACCATCATGGAAGAGGGCCACGAGCTGCTAGAGCGGCTGACCCACCACGGCGTGCTGCCGATGATCACGTCGTGTTCGCCCGGCTGGATCAAATTTGCCGAGCACTTCTATCCGGAGCAACTGCCGCATCTTTCCAGTTGCAAATCGCCCCAACAAATGTTCGGCCCGCTCGCCAAGACTTACTATGCGGAAAAAATGCAGATCGACCCGCGCGATCTCGTGGTGGTCTCGATCATGCCCTGCACCGCCAAGAAATACGAGGCCAAGCGGCCCGAAATGGACGCCGCCTTCCACTATTGGAAAGGGAAGATGGGCCTGAGCGACGCCGAGCGCTTCCCGGACGTGGACCACGTCATGACCACCCGCGAACTGGCCCGCATGCTCAAGGAGGCCGGCATCGACTTTGCGCGCTTCAAGGACGAGCCGTTCGACGATCCGCTGGGCGAATCCACCGGCGCGGCGGTCATCTTCGGGGTGACCGGCGGGGTCATGGAGGCGGCGTTGCGCACGGCTTACGAAGTGGTTACCGGCGAGACGCTGCCTCGGGTGGACTTCGAACAGGTGCGCGGCCTTGAAGGAATCAAGGAGGCCGACATCCAAGTCGGCGATCTAACACTCAAGGTCGCCGTCGCCAACGGCCTGGGTAACGCGCGGGTGCTGGTCGAGCAAATCAAGGCGGGCACCTCGCCCTATCACTTCATCGAGATCATGACCTGTCCCGGCGGGTGCATCGGTGGCGGCGGCCAGCCGATCTCTCTCGAGAAGAACACCAAGAGCCTGCGCATGGCCGGCATCTATCAGGAAGACCGGAGCCTGCCCCTGCGCAAGTCCCATGAGAACCCGTCGGTGCGGGCCCTCTATGAAAAATTCCTCGGCAAGCCGCTCGGCCATCTTTCCCACGAGCTGTTGCACACCCACTACCTCAACCGCGGCACCCGCACGTTCGCCGAGACGCCCCTTGCCGCCAGCACAGCTAACGGCAATTCCCGCAAGCACGTGAGTCACACGTAGGCTCGCTGGCAAAAGCGCGTTTGTGGGGAGCGCCGGCGTCCCGCCGGCTGTGTTCGGCATCCTGCCGAACACTCTTCAGCCAACGCGACGGCAACGCCGCGGGCCCCCGCATTCTAGCAAACGCGCCTGTGCCCGGTCGCCATTCGTCCGAAGGCTCGCCGCCGTTGTAAACCGAATCGGGTTCGCTCTCGTTTGGGACCGCAGATCCGCCCAAGCGATGGTGCTGACGTTCAAGGCTTCCTGATCAGAGATCCAAACAACGAATTGCGCGTGTGCGCCCGAACCGGCCACCGAGATTTGAATCAGGAAATTGGTGTCCAGATGGATCATGAAACGCGGGGTCGATCCTCAACGCCGGGCTTCGCGGACGATTGTCATCCACTCCGCCGTCTTCCGCTCGTCGAGTCCCAGGTGTTTTTGCAGGGCATCCAAGGCTTGCAACGCGGTGAGCGTGGGCGCTCCGTTTTCGCCAGACTGCAGAATGGTCAGCAAGCCGCGGCCTTTTTCCGGCAGTCGTCCGGGTTCCTTGGCCACCACCCGACCGTGATCGACCTCAACTTCCAGCGTCAAATAGCTCATGGCTCCACCTTAGCCGACCCAGCGCCCTTCGCAATCCAAACTTGCACCCAAATTTGCAAGCGCGGCAACGCGCGGGCGGGGTGGTGGGCCATTCCACGGTCGTTGCCCCCGAGGAAACCGCCAAGGCGGGCGACCTCGGCCAGTTCCCCGAAATGACCGCGCTGCAACTCGCCGTCACGCCGATGACGCTGGACGAGGGCTGCACCCGCCAACTCGGCACCACGCAGGGGCCCGATCCTATGTGACCCGCACCGTTTACGGACCGCTGGAAATCGGGCCTCCGTATGCGAGAATCCCGTGCCCGCCCCCCTACTAGCCGCTGCCAACCAACGCCCCCGGAAAATCTCATCTCCGACTCCTTTGATGCTTCCAAGAAGCCTCAAATTCTGGCAAAGTCAAGCAGCGTGCGGAAGAAATCCGTTGCGTTGATGCCAACCCGCCCGCACACCCTCCGCAGACAAAGACATTTCTCGACCTCTCAAGTTACATCTGATGAAACGGACCATAATCATCACTGACCTAACCCGGTTCAAAGAAGGAAACCCGAGTGTCTGTGTGGCCGGGATTGACCGCGCAACCGGTGAGTGCTTCCGCCCCATGCCCTACTTGAGCTCCGTGTTTTGTCGCCGTCTGAAGATCCTTCCAGGAGGCATCCTCAGTGGTGACCTCGAATTTGCGCCAAATCGGACTGAGCCCCATGTGGAAGACTGCAAACTCGATAATCTCACGTTTCATGGCCCCTGTTCGTCGGATGAGTTCAGGGCGGTTTTGGCCGGAAGTTGCTTTCCAAGTCTTGAGGAAGGTTTTGAAATCTCTCTGCCCCACGGCGAAAAGGCAATTCCAAAGGATCATCAGGTGAAACGGTCGATCATCACCTTGCGCGTTTCCCCTTCGGATGTTTCTATTGTCGAAAACACCTTCAATCCTGGAAGCATCAAGCTGAATTTCAGGGATCAATCTGGGCGCGGTTATCGTTATTTCCCGATCACTGATCTTGGATTCCACGATTACGCTCTGAAGCACAGGGACCAAGACAAATTGGTTTCGCTGAATCGATGGATATCCACACAAGCGGAAGTGTATTTGCGAATCGGCTTGAGCCGGAATTTCAAGAACGCTCAGGGCAAAGAAGGCTTTTGGTTGCAAGGGAACGGAATCTACACATTTCCGCATGCTGCGGAAGGTGTGCGAGGATATGCTTCATAAAGACATCAGATCATGGACAGCCTATTCACCATCGGCCATTCGACCCACGACTTTTCGAGGTTTCTCGCGCTGCTGAAACAGCACGGGATCGAGGTCGTGGCGGATGTCCGGTCCCGTCCTTTCAGCCGACTTCCTTGGTTCAGCCGACCGTATTTGGACAAGGAATTGAAGGAGAGCGGGATCAGTTACGTGTTCCTCGGTCTGGAACTGGGTGCCCGCCGCGACGAACGCGAGTGTTACATCGGTCAGAGGGCGGATTACGATTTGATCGCCCAGACCTCGCTGTTTCAAAAAGGGCTGGAGCGCCTGAAAAACGGTGTTGGAAAATGTCAGATCGCCCTGATGTGTGCGGAGAAAGACCCCTTGGACTGTCACCGCACGGTTCTCGTTTGTCGGTATGCCAAAGCCTTTGCAGAGGTTTCCCACATTCATGCCGACGGACATTTGGAAACCCAACAGGAAGCGGAAAGCCGGATGCTCAACCGCTACAGCTCAGGAGAGGGTGATCTCTTCCGGTCCAGTGTCGAACTCCTCAACGAGGCCTACAAGCGCCGGGGTGAGGAAATCGCCTACGTCGAACAAACCGAATCCTCAGTGGTCAACGATGAATCCTGATAGCACAGTCCACACCATCGGCTTCACCAAGAAGACGGCCGCCGAGTTTTTCGAACTCCTCCGCAAGAGCGGCACCAGACGGGTCGTCGATGTGCGGCTCAACAATGTCTCTCAACTCGCCGGATTCTCGAAACGCGGCGACCTGGCGTATTTTCTCAAGGAGATAGTCGGCATCGAATACCTCCACGTTCCCCTGCTCGCGCCCACCCAGGACATCCTCGATGCCTACAAAAAGCACAAGGGGGTCTGGGGTCTCTATGAACATGCGTTTCTGGATCTGATGAAGAAGCGCGAAATCGAAAAGCGGATCGATCCGGCAACCATCAAGGGAGGCTGCTTGCTGTGCAGCGAGGACCAGCCCCATCATTGCCATCGGCGGCTCGTCGCCGAATACCTCCGCTCCCATTGGGGTGAATTCGAAATCCGCCACCTGATCTGAAGCTATTCCAGCATCGCCCCTTGACACCCGCGGAAACCCGTTAGACCCCATGAACCACTTTTCGCTGATGTTTTTTCACAACTTCGTGAATTACATTGCAAACCCCCTCACATCATGGCCAAACAGTTAATACCAGTCCTCGCCGACGCCTTGCGCCTGTACTACACTGGCGAGGAGTTGCGCGAGTTGTTCGAAATCTTCGACAGCGAGATTGAGTGGGACAACGTCGGCAACGGGCCGGCATATCTTTCAAATTCAAAGAGGCTGATTCTGGAGATGGAGCACAGCAACAGCCGGAAAATACTCGAAGCTCTCTTACCGAGTCTTTTCGGAAGATGCGGTGAAATGATCGCCAAGACGTCATGGGAGCGACGCGATGTCCACCTCGCGATGCAAGCACGATTAGAAGAATTGAGACCGCTTCTTGGCAACTTGATGTCTCCCACAGATATTGCCCTACCTGACAACCGACCGTTTACCGCAAAGTCAGAGATTCGTGATTTGGTTGCGAAGGCAGATGGAGATCTGCTTCTTGTTGATGCTTACGTCGGCATAAGTACGCTTGACTGCTTGCGCGACATGGCGCACCCAGTACGAATTCTAACTGGAAAGCAACCGCAGTCGATTGAACAGGGCTTTGACGCCGCTGTGAAGGATTTCCGCTCAGAGGGCCACGTCCTTAATGTAAGACGACACACGAAGCTTCACGACCGCTACTTGATCTTCAACGACCGCTGCTGGCTCATCGGCAGTTCCATCAAGGACGCCGGCAAAAAAGCCCTTAACGTGATTGAGTGCGTCGACTGCAAACGGGTAATCGTGGTTGACGCCGAGAAGAAATGGACAGAGGCAATCGCCTACTTGTGAGACGCTAATGAGGGCAAATGTAGGCTCTCTCCAGCGAGCCGTCGCGATTCTTCTCCGGTCGACATGGGACAGGCATTCGCATGATCCGACTCGCTCCACTTTGCTCACCGGTGGCGGGCGATGACGGCTTAAAGACTGACACACGGCCGCGAACTACCTCTGTCATGCCCCTGAACCCCTGAACCAATTGGGAAATTTCGAGTTGCTTGGAATTGTGATCTGACGCAAAGTTTCAACCGCTCAGCGTCAATGCCCACAGAACCACCAAAACCGCCAGAAGAAACCGGGCTGGTCCTCCAGCGCGGGGCTGGCTTGGTGATCCTCCCGCACCGCAACTCCCCCGCTCTATCGGAAATCATCAACCGTTCCCTCGTCCACCTCCGCACCAGCTAGTCGCCCGCAAAGCGCCAACGGGAACCCGGCGAGGAGTGCGAGTTTGAAATCGCCCCTGGGGTGTTGATGAGGATGTGCTGGATTCCAGAGGGGGCGGCAATACCCGGAAGACGCACCCCGAGTCGGAAGCAACAGCCGGCGGCAAATTTGACACAGGCTCAACCTTCTGCCTCCGCCCGAACCGCCAAACGGCTCAAATGAGCGAAACCGGCGTAAACTCAACGAACTTGAATTTCTCATTCGAACAATTCTGCTTGGTAAAGTGGACAGGAAGGATAGCTTCTTGTTTGAGGCGTTTCTCCATGAATCTTGCGACAACCCCTATTTCCAGCATCCTCCGGCCCGGCGCTCGGCCCGGGCGTCTGAATTGCTGCCATCTCTTCTCTCCCGCATGAACACAACCAAATCATTTTGCAATCAATGCGTCGGTGAACGCAATCACGCCGTCCTTCACTCAGAGACCGAGTCTGGCAGTGAGGACGACAGCTACCATTGGTCAGTGGAAAACGAGACGCTCAAATGCCTGGGCTGTAACACGGTCTCCCTTCGGCGCACAATTTGGGAGTCCCCGGCAACCGACGAGAATGGCAATCCTCTGCCTAGCGTCGCCCATTACCCGCCCGCCATGTTTCGTCGTCAGCCAACCTGGATCCCCGATTTGACAGTGCGTTTCTTTTTCGATGACGACAAGACCTTCATCACCGATCTCATGCACGAACTCTACATCTGCATCCAGAATGATTGTCGCCGCTCAGCGACAATGGCTGTGCGCGCGTTGCTTGAGCAGGTGATGATCGACAAGGTTGGCGACCAAGGAACATTCGCCAAGAACATCGGTGAGTTTCAGTCCAAAGGGTACATATCGACCATTCATCAAAAGTACTTGGAGACCGTAATTGACGCAGGGCACGCCACAATGCACCGAGCGTACAAGCCTTCAAAAGACGACCTGATTGCCCTTGTGAATATTGCAGAAAGTGTCATTGAGGCGGTTTATATCAATGAACATCGAGCAGACGGATTGAAGAAGCGCATCCCCCCGAAAACAGTCACCAAAAGGCGCAGCGGCGAACAACCACCAACCGCAGGCCAATAGATAATTTAAGCAACGCAACTTGTCGCCTGAGGCTTGAACAAAATGAAAACAGCAATCAAACCTCCTCTTGTGATTGACAAGAGCTTTGCCCATAGCAGGACGCATTTGCTGTCGAAACTGGCCAAGGATTACACACTGTTGATGCCTTCGGCATTTTTCTACGAAGTGTTCACGACGGTGCCTGAAAAGCGTGCGCTAGAATTGAAGGATTTTCCTCCGTTTCAGCGGGTTCATATTGGTACACTTCTGAAGCAGGAGCGTAAAACTGGAAAACCAGCGGATTCCATCAATTTCAGGGAAATGAACTTCAATCCAATGGTAGCATCCGCCTCGTGGAGGTTGTCCGCTGATAACGCAAAGATTGTAGAAAAAGACAAAGTGGCCTCGGTCGGTCCTGCGCTCGATTTCTGGCAAGACGTTCTGAAGTTGCGCTGCGTTCCCGGCTTCTCAGAGGATGAGTTGGGTTCCACAAGGGGTTCCGACGAAGAATTCATCCACCTGTGCGAGAAGCTTAGAGAAGAATACCGCATCCAAGAAATTGCAAAAGAGTTTGCTTGGATTCACGCCCCGAAACTCAATCCACACTGGTTGTACTACAGGCATCTTCAGACGTTGGTGTTACAAGGGTTGGTACTACTTCGTCGATATCCCAACCCAGGCGATGTTTTTGGAATATTACGAACGGAACATGACGTCCACGATCTTGAATATTTGACGTTGGGCCTGCATGCTGGATCTTTGGCAACAGCAGAGATTAGCACTCTGCTTTCAAAAGCTTCGATGAGTTGGCGATTCCGGATGTTGCATCCTCGTGGCAACCTCGTCGAACCAATGGCCAAACCAGGACGCACAACAGAACATATCGCGAATAGTCAGAAAAATTAAGGCAAAATTAACCTTGAGCCCGGCGAAGCAATGCCCACATTTGAAGGATGTTGAAATGTAGCAACCTGCATCAAAAATAATAAATAACAAATATAAGTGATGAATGGAATATTTTGTGGCAATTGTGGCAAGCAGGCTGACGGAAATACTAATTTCTGCACCCAATGTGGACATCCAATGGTTGCTAAACCTAATGTACAGTCCCCTGATTTCTGTTTTCCAGATATTGGAGGCCCGATAAAAGTATACAAGAAAGCAGTTTGTATGCAGCCGCAATACAAGGCAGAATCAAGCACAAGAATAGATTGGCTCAATGACTCTGTCGACTTGATCTTCAGTGAGTCGTTCTTGGTTGTTGTGTCGGCGACACCACAAACCGCGCTGAAGGATTTTGCAGACAAAATGTCCCCTAGGATGTGCGGCTTGGCATTAGCTGGTATTGCCGCTGGATTAACACTATCTGCCGTCGGAGCGATTTCTGAAGGCATTTTCGGAAAGTGCGGTGCAATAGATCAAATATCTTTAGCAAAGCTTTTTGGCCTAGGTCTTGCGATATACGCCAAGAAGGGGAATTTATTGTTTGGCCTATCCGCACGGAAACGGGCAATTTTTTATACCGACCATACAATAGTCGTGAGTGGAGTTTGGAGTTGGATAGGCGGCCAGGTTGACGTAAGCCTCACAGTTAATGATCTTGCACAGCGGGACGGCGGAATGAAGAAGATATTCCAACAGGGAAAGTGTACCTTTGATGAGGTCATCTGACCGGTCTCCGCTCTTACACCCGTGAAATCCTGGAGCGGGATGGGCTGCCGCCGGGGGAGGATTACGAGGAGTTCGCGGCGTATGCGGGTGGGTTGCCGGTGGTGGCTTACAATTTGGAATACGACTGGGATAAGGTGCTGGTGCCGGAGTGGCGGCGGTTGGGGATTCCGGCCATCGGCGGGCCGGGGTTTTGTGCGTTGAAACTGGCGCAGCGTTTGCTCGATCCGGTGCCCGCCGGCAACTGCAAGCTCCAGACGCTGCGGCAGTATTACCGGCTACCCGAGAGCGGGGCGCACACGGCGTTGGGCGACGTGTTGACGGTGATCGACCTGATGCAGCAGGTGCTGCGTCCGTTGGCGGAGAAGCGGGGGCTGGATACTTGGGACGCGCTCAACGAGTTTGCCGGGGACGAGTGGTATCCCTCGCGGCTGTCATTCGGCAAGTTCAAGGGCCGGCTCTACCAGGAAGCGAAGGGGGATGCCGAATTGAGAGGCTGGTTGGAGTGGTTGGCGGAGTCCACGAATGAGATGAGTTCAAGCATGGGTCGCTGACAAGGAATACGAATCGACCGCGGCGGCCCTTGAGGGGAAGCGGGAACTCAACGACGATGAGACCGCGAGGTTGAAGCAGCTCTGGAAGAAGCTGGTGCGGATGTTTCATCCCGACCTCTACGAACACGACGCGGAGAAGCGCAAGACCTACGAGTGCCTGACCCAGGCGATCAACGAGGCTCGCGACCGGGGGCATATCGGGTTGCTAGAGGCCATCGCCAAAGACCCCCAAGCGTTCATCCTGCAACATGGGTGGGCAGCCGTCTCGCTCGACGGGACGCAGAGCCTGCTGGAACTGCGCTCGCTTTACGAACACCTCCAGGCGAGAATCTTGGAACTGATAGAGACCCTGGACGAGGTGTGGGCCAGCCCGGATTACGCCATCTATCAGTTCGCCGAGCGGGACGCGGCGGTGCTTGACCGGATCACCGCCGAGCAACGGGCGGAGCTGGAGACGGAGATCGCCGGGTTGCAAGCCGAGGCGGAGCGGCAGGCGACGGAAGCGGCGGAGCTTTTGGGATCGGTGCCGTTTTGAGACGAGCCTATGGAGCGCTGCCCCGCCCATGCGGGACGGCGTGTCTATCTCCCCGTAGGCGCATTCGTCAGAATGCGGGCGGACGGGGCCGCATCTCCGGCTGCCGCCGCCATTACCCCCATCGCGTTGTGACCAACGCGCCTACGAGCCGCTCACCACGAACCGCGTAATCATCCATCCGCGATTTTCAGCAACGGAGCTTGCGGAGTTTGTCTAACAATTCAACATGTTTGGCGCGCAGGGCGAGGCGGGCAGCCTGCCCGTGTGGCCCTTGGCAAGCGCATGCAACGGGACCACCTCTGTACCCTGCATGATAACAAGTCGTCCCGAAGACCCGAATTGGTCTTCACTGCGCCCGCTGAACTCTCCACGCGCCAAACATTCACTTTCATCCCCTTACTTTCCTCTTGCAAAGTAAGGATCAGTGGCTTAGGTTCCGGCCATGCCAACGCTCACCTTGACCAGCAAACGCCAGGCGACCTTTCCGGCACGCTTGTGCAAGGAGTTGAATCTCAACCCAGGGGATTTCATTGAGGTGGAGCCCGCCGAATTGTCCGGCGAGCGGGTCTGGGTGCTGCGCCCGCGGAAATCCCCAGCCCGCCCGTGGCTTGGATGCCTGAGGCAGAAGACCAAAGTGAATGAATACTCCATGGCGGCAATCAGAACCAGTATTGTCACAGGACGGACGACCAACGCGAAATGAATGTGGGACTGGACACATCGGTCGTCATGCGCCTGCTCATCGGCAAGCCACCTGCGCAGACGGCTGCGGCCGTGGCGTTTCTGGACGACCTCCAACGTCGCGGGGATCGTGCAGTGATCTCCGATCTGGTGATTTCCGAAGCCTACTTTGCCCTGCAATTCCACTTCAAGGTACCCAAAGCCGAGGCCTTGTCCGCGCTAGCCTCAATGCTCTCGACCGGTGAGATTAGCGCCACCGGACAGGCAGGCAAAGTGCTGACGCAACCCGCTTTGGCCACTGCCAAGCCAGGCTTCGTGGATCGCCTGATTCACGCCAGCTACATTGCCGCCGAAGGCACCATGGCAACCTTCGAGAAATCGGCCGCAAAACTGCCAAAGGTCACCGTGTTGTGATCTGCACTCAAGGATCGGCCACCCGGAGGGACACGGGCAGCTTCCAGCGTCAGATAGCTCGTGGCTCCTCCTTAGCCGACTCAGCGGCCTTCGCAATCCAAAGTCGCACCCAAATTTCCAAACCCGGCAACGCGCGGGCGGGGTGGTGGGCCTTGCCACCATCGTTGCCCCCGAGGAAACCGCCACTGCGGGCGACCTCGGCCAACTCACCGAAATGACCGCGCTGCAACCAGCCGTCACGCCGATGACGCTGACGAGGTGCGGGCCAGCCCGTATTACGAGATCTATCAATTCGCGGAGCGGGATGCGGCGGTGCTTGGGCGCATCACCGCGGAGCAACTGGCGGAACTGGAGACGGAGATCGCCGCACTGCACGCGGAGGCGGAGCGGCAGGTGGCGGAAGCGGCGGAGCTATTTGGATCAGTGCCGTTTTGAGACGAGCGCTTTCCCCCCGTAGGCGCATTCGTCAGAATGCGTGAGGGGCGAGGCCGCATGCGCCTGCAGAGTGTTCGGCAGGATGCCGAACCCAGCCGGCGAGACGCCGGCGCTCCCCCCCAACGCGTTGTGACCAACGCGCCTACGAAGAGTGGGCCGCTCACGGATCCAACAAGGCCCGCACGGTGGCCGGATCGAGCGTGGCGGCGGTGTCGGCCCCGGCGAGGATGCCGGCGGCGAGTTTGCCCTTTTCCTGCTGGAGTTTGTGAATGCGCTCTTCCACGGTGTCCTGGCACAGCAGCTTGTGGACGAAGACGGGCTTGTCCTGGCCGATGCGATAGGCGCGGTCGGTCGCCTGCGCCTCGGCGGCGGGGTTCCACCACGGGTCGTAGTGGATGACGGTGTCGGCGGATGTTAGATTGAGACCGGTGCCGCCGGCCTTGAGTGAAATGAGAAACAGCGGGACTCTGCCGGTTTGGAAGTCCTCGACCAATTTCCCCCGATCCTTGGAAGCGCCGGTGAGCTTGAGGTAGGGGATTCGCCCCTGCGCGAGGTGTTCCTCGATGAGGGCGAGCATGCTGGTGAATTGCGAGAACAGCAGGATGCGGCGGCCTTCCTCGATGAGCAGCTCCAACAGTTCCGTTAGAAAATCCAGTTTGGCGGAGGCGCGGACGCGGTTGGAGAACTCGTCCGGCAGCAGGCGCGGATCGCAGCATATCTGGCGAAGTTTGAGCAGGGCATCGAGGAAGACGATTTGGGATTGGCCGAGGCCGCGGGCGGCGATGGCCTGGCGCACGCGCTTGTCCATGGTGGCGCGCACGGTTTCGTAGAGGTCCTTTTGGTCGGTGTGGAGTTCGATGAGATGCACCAGTTCGGTTTTCGGCGGCAATTCCTTGGCCACCTGATCCTTGGTGCGGCGCAATATCAGCGGCGCCACCCTCCGCTTGAGCACATCGTTGCGTTCCGCGTCACCATCCTTCTCGATCGGTTTGCGGAAACGAGTGTTGAAGGCCTCCTCGCTGCCAAGAAACCCCGGTATCAGGAATCGCATCAGACTCCACAACTCGCCGAGGTGGTTTTCGATCGGCGTGCCGGACAGGCACAGGCGCTGGCACGCGTCGAGTTTGCACGCGGCTTGCGCCACCTTGGCACGCGGGTTCTTGATGTTTTGCGCCTCATCGAGCACCACCATGTGAAATGGCACGCCGCGCAGCTTGTCGATGTCCCGCTGTAACAGCGCGAACGATGTTAGAACAAGGTCCGCATGCGGGATCGAGCTGAAGTACTTCTTCCGCTCCGCGCCATTGAGCACCAACACGCGCAGGCCCGGCGTGAACTTGAGCGCCTCGGCCCGCCAGTTGGGCACCACCGAGGTGGGGGCCACCACCAGCACCGGCTTGCCGCCCGAGTGACCGGCCTGCTTTTCGGTTAGAACATGGGTGAGGGTTTGCAGGGTCTTGCCGAGGCCCATGTCGTCGGCCAGGATGCCGTGCAGGCCGTGCCGCGCGAGGAATTGCATCCAGTGGAAGCCGGCGAGTTGATAGTCCCGCAACGTCGCTTGCACCCCGGCCGGCAGCGGCACCGGCTCGATGCCGGAGAAATCCCGCAGTTTCGCGGCCAGTTCTGCTAGATCCGGCGGCGGCGCGGGTCCCAGCCCGTCGAGGCCCGCGAGCGACGCGGCATCCAGGGCATGCAGGCGGGCGCGGCCGGGGAATTTCGGGTCCAGCAGCGCGGCCAAATGTTGCAGAATCATCCGCACCCGGCCCACCGGCAGGCGCAGCGCGTCGCCATTCGGCAATGGGGCGTAAACATGCCCCTTGTCGGGACGATCCAGGGTTTCCTCCAGGAAATCGCTTTCTAACAAACCGGCGAGGATCGGCAGCAGGTCGTGGCGCTCGCCGGCGACCTCAAAACCCACCGACAAACTGAACCATCCGCCATGCGCCGGCTCCAGCACGCTTGACCACCGCGCCGGATCGGCGTCGAAGACACGGTGGCCGACACTGTCGTCAACCGTGACACGCCAGCCGAGGGCTTCGAGCCGTGGCACCATTTCGCCGCGGAATTGATACCAAAACTCGTCGATTGGCACGCGCCCCGGATCGGGGAACCAACGGTCCGGATCGTTGCCGGGAGTCGCCTCCCTGGATTTGAGATTGAGCAGGAAGCGCCAGGCGGAATTGGCTTGCAACGAAGACAGGCCGGTATCGCGGAGTTGTTGGGTGGCGGCGTTTTCCGCGCCCGCATCGTGTTGCAAAACCACCGTTTGGCCGTCGGCCAGCGTCACCGTACTCACCCAATCCGGCGCGGACGCGCGCAACGGACTACAATGGCCACCGTAGTTGACCGCCGCGGTGGCGAAAATCCATTGATCCGGGTCCGGCATGCCGAGCGATTGCAGCAGCAGCTGCGTCGTGCGGTCGGCCGGCTCGCGGGTGACGTGCAGCTCGAAGCGCGGTTCGAGGACGAGCCGGGGACGCTGCGGCGATGGCTCAGTTGGCAACTCACGGGTGGCGGGCAAGGCCGCCGCCACTGCCGCGGCCACAGTGTGGCCCAGCAGGCGCCGGGGATCGCGTTCCCTTGCGGCTCGAAGCAGCAGCGCCGCCGCATGGTGGCAATAGCCGCCGCTCTCACATGAGCATGTGGTCTCGAAATCCCACGCGCCGCCGGAGAGCCAGATGCTGACCTCGGCTTGCTCGTTTGAAACCGTGCCTAACAGTGTGAGGGTGCCCGGCACGGCCGGGTCGATGCGCAAGTCCCTGACCTTGGACACCAGCGCCTGCGCGGCGGCGAGGTGGTCGTCGTCGAAGCGGTTTTTCCAGCGGGAGTCGCCGAGAAAGGCTTGGATGTCGGTGGCGTCGGGCACGGTGTTGCAACGGTTTTAGCATGTCATTCAAAATCCTCCAATGCCGAATGAGGGCAAGCGCTGGGCGATTTGCCTCGCTGCCGAAATAATGGCCCTTGACAAGGTGCCCGCCGCTATCAACAAAGCGGCACATGAAAAACATTCCGATCCTGCATGTTTGCGAGACCAGTCTGGCGGCGGCTTATGAGAAGGCGCTGATCGCGCTGTATGAAGGCGGAGTCGGCTTCCGCACCCAATATGACAAGCCGGGCGATCCGCTCAGCCTCGACTGCACGCTGAATCTAACCGTACTCGACCCGCTCTCCGAACCGATGATCCACAAGGCGTTTCCCGGCGGCATCGAGGACCTGCGCGAATACGTCATGGAGGTCGGCGGCGCCAAGGACCACTGGGTCAAGAACATGAACGTCCCGAAGGACACCCGATGGGAATACACCTATCACGGCCGGCTCGCGAACTACGGGTCATGGCAGGAAATGCTGGACGGCAAGGCGACGCGGGTCGGCGGATTCGCGGTGGACCAGATCGAGGCGGTGATCGCCAAGCTGGTGAAGCAGCCGTTCACGCGGCAGGCCCAGATGATCACCTGGATGCCTAACATCGACCTCGACTGTTACGATCCTCCCTGCCTGCAATCGCTGTGGTACCGGCTGATGGAGGACGAGGCGGACGGCACCTGGTGGCTCAACTGCAACATCCGATTCCGCAGCAACGACGCGTGGGGCGCGAGCTTCATGAACATGTTCGGCTTCATCCTTTTCAATCGCGATGTGATCGCCGCGGAGATCGCCAAACGCAGCGGCCGCACCGTCAAGCTCGGGCGGCTCAACTGGCAGGCGGACTCCTATCACATCTATGGCAAGGACATCGCGGCGGCCAAGGCGCGGCTGTTCGACCGGCTCGCCACCACCGGGTTTGAAAGCCGGGTCTATGAGTTTTCCGACGAGATGATCCAGGACATCTATCAGGAAGCCGAGCCCGCCATCCGGCTCAAGATTGAGGAATACGACCGCAGCCATTGAGTGAAGCACTAAATCCTAAGCACTAAATTCTAAACGAAGAAGAGACTCAGACATCCTGAACTCGGGGGAAAATGGATGAGACCTTGTGAAGAAGGGCGGCGGGCAGGATGCCCGCGCCACCGTGGTCCGGGCATCCTGCCCGGAGGAGTCAAATGGTCTCACATGATTTCCCGGCTGAATGCCAATATCCGGCTGAGTTCAGGATGTCTGAGACTCAAGACTGCAAGATGCAAAGGAAAAACGTCTCTGGCGTGTCTGCTCTTCCGTTTGGAATTTAGGATTTACGATTTAGGATTTCCGATTTCCTCATCGACGGTCTCGTCGCGTTGATAGATCGGCAGTTGGCGCCATGGCACGGTGAAGGCGAGCACCATCATGGCGGTGCCATAGGTGCGGCCGGCTTCGTGGCTGTCCCACGAGCCGTCGGCGGCTTGTTTGGGCAGATAGGTGGCATACATCCAGTTGGCGTATTCCTGCCAGTGGCGGCCGCCGATCTGGAACATCGCCTGGGCGTTGTAATAATTGCCGTAAAACTCGAATTGATTGTTAGAAATCTCGCGAAAGTGGCGCAGCAGCCAATCGGCGGCGCGTTTGGTGCGATCGCTGCCGTGTTCGCCGCACAGTTCGAGGCAGAGCAAGCCCATGCCGGTTAGGGTTTGGGCGTGGTCGTCGCGGCCGGTGTAGCCGAAGGAGCCGTCCTTTTCCTGCTGGTGGCGGTGGAGGTACTCGACGGCCGCGCGGATCGCCGCGTCGGGGATGGCGGCGCCGTTGAGTTTGGCGGAACGCAGCGCCATGAGAGCCCAGCCGGAGCAGGACGTGTCCGAGTCGCGAGAGCCGGGTTGATAGCGCCAGCCGCCGCGGCTGTTCTCGTCCTTGGCGACGGCTTGGGCGCGCAGGATCAGGCCGAGGGCCTTGGGCAGGGCGGCGGAGATGCTGCTCTGGCGTTGGGGATCGACCATGCCGCTGGCTTCGGATAGAAACAAGGTGGCGATGTTGTGGGCATACATCGGCCCGTTGCCGGCACTGCCATTCTCAAACACCCCGGTGGGTTTCTGACTGGCCAGAATGAAGTCGATGCAGCGGTTCAGCGCAACGGTGTAGGGGCCTTCGGTGGGCAGGTGGCCCTTTGATAGAAACGCCATGCCGACCAGCGCCGGCACGCCGGCGGAATCGCCATAAGGGCCCTCGAACGAACCGTCGGCCCGTTGGATGCGCTGAAGGTAGGCGAGGGCGTTTTCCACCGCCGGGTCCGCCTTGGCATGCCACTCGGCAAACACCGGGTCGATGGCGGGGGCTTGGGCGAGCGCGGCCGGGGCGAAGGCGAGGGCGATGGTGGCGTTAAATACGAACTCCGCGGTTCGGTCTGCGGTTGCGGTTAGAAAACCACGGATTACACGGATTAAGGCGGATTTCGTGGTATGGATTCTCTCACCATTTGCAGCGTTCGAAAGGTTGCAAATGGATCCCATTCTAATCCGCGAAATCCGGGTAATCCGTGGTTTCAACATCCGATCTCGGCTTCCAACTTCGGTTTTCGGGTCAAGGGTCTTCATGGTTGGCTGGCCTTTGAAATTTGTTCGAAGTACCGCCGCACGAGGTCGCGGTATTCCTCGGGCAGGACGATGGTGCCCGCGCCGCCGACCTCCGACTTGAGCGAGGACTTGATTTTTTCCCAATCCACGGCGGAGATGCCGAGTTTGGCCAGCTCCGGTGGCACGCCGGGGTCGGCCTGGGGGTTGCGCAGGGAGTCGTCGGGGTTGGTGCCCGGCGGGGTCGGTTGGCCGGATTGGTGCGGTTGGCCGGGCTGGCCGGGGGCTTTGCCTTGCATGGCTCGCAAGGTGTCGGCGGCGGCTTGGGCGAGGGCTTGGGCGGCGGCACGGGACTCGCTGGCGGCAGCGGCTTGGGTGTTGGATTTGGCGGCTTGGGACGCCTGTTCGAAAGCGGAGGCGAGGGGTTGGCCGGGGATCGGTGCTTGTTGCGGGCCGGGCTGTCGAGCGGCGGCCTGGGCGGCTTGTTGGGAGAATTCGGCGGCGGCCTGGGTGAGTTGCTTGGCGGTCTCCTGGAGCTGTTGGGCGGCCTGGCCGTGACTGCCGGAAGCTTCCGCCGGCTTACCCTGGGAATCGGCCTGGGCGGCTTGCTTGGCCTGTTCGGCTCCTTGTTGGGAGGATTGCGCGGCCTGCTGCATGGGGCCGGAGGGGCCGTTCACCTGCGGCGTTTCGCGAATCGCCTCGGCAAGCCCGGCGGCTTGTTCCGCTCGCAGCCCGGCGAGGTCGGCGGCGGCTTCGGCCGGCTTGCCTTGGTCGAGCGCGGCGAGTGCCGCGGAAACTTTTTCTTCGCGCCCAGCCAGGGCTGCCAGCTCCGCCGCGGCTTTGCTGGATGCGACCGTCGGATTGGTCGGATTGGTCGGACTGGCCGGACTGGTCGGATCGGTCGGATTGGTCGGATTGGCCGGGCTGGCCGGGCTGGCGGGATCGGGCCGCTCTCCGGAGGCGGTCTTGGCGGCTTCGGCGAGGTGGGCGGCGGCCTGTTTGGCTTCACCGGCGGCGGCCTTATCGTCATGTTTGGCGAGCGCATCGCTGGCATGTTGGGCGGCTTCGACGGCTTCCGGCAGGGCGTTGGCGGTGGGGTTGTCCTGGCGTTGACGAGCCTCGGCGAGTTGTTGTTTGGCCTCGCCGGCGATGGCGGACTGTTCCTTGGCGAGTTGCTCATGGAGCGCTTGCTGGGCGGCGGCGGCTTTGGCTGGATCGGTTGGATCGGTCGGATTCTTTGGCGTGGCTTGGGCTTGGTCCGATTGTTTGAGCGCTTCCTGAGCGGCGGCTTCGTGTTGGGCTTCGGTGGCGAGTTGGCGGGCCTGCTCGGCTTGTTTTTCGAGGGCGGCGGCCTGGGCTTGGGGTTGTTGTTGGGCGTCCTGGCGGATGGCCTCGGCCACGCTGGCTTGCTTTTGCTGCCACGGCTCCG
>Ga0073936_10001243_pt1 | contig 39660 bp, 56 predicted proteins | sample AliMusrvi5mmetaG_FD_87041 | JGI IMG/M metagenome (GOLD analysis project Ga0073936, IMG submission 87041) | Freshwater lake bacterial and archeal communities from Alinen Mustajarvi, Finland, to study Microbial Dark Matter (Phase II) - Alinen... | ecosystem: Environmental > Aquatic > Freshwater >...
CGACGCCGCCTACGCAGCCGACGCAGCCGACGCAGGAGCCGACGCCGCAGCCGACGCAGCAGCCTACGCAGCCGACGCAGCAGCCGACGCAGCGAGATTGGTGGAAATAAAAGCACAAGCCGAAATCATTCGGTCGATTGTGGGTAATCCATGGAGGGCAGCATGAAGGAACTTTTGACTGCGACCCGGATGGCGACGTTGCTGGGGTGTCCACGGCGGCATTTCTGGCGGTATGAAATTGGACTGAAAGCGGTGACCGAAGCGCAGGCACTGCGGTTCGGAACGGCTTGGCACGCGGCGATGGAAGCGCGGTGGCAGGGTCTCGCCTTTGAGGCGGCCCTGGCGGCGGCCGTCAAGGATGTGAAATTCGAGGAAGTACAACTGGCCACCCTCTCCGGCCTGCTGGCTGGGTATTACCGTCGTCATGAACAGGACACCGTACCGTTTAGGAGTGTTGTTGTTGAGTCAGACTGGCCGGAATATGAAACGGTCTGGAAGATGATTGAAGACAGGATGTCTGCCTCTGTGGAGCCAGTAAAAGCCCGCGCGGTTCCGATTGAGCTACTTTCCGCATTGGTCATTAACACCCTACAAATCGCCGTGGATGCAGTAGCGGAAAACCGCAATAAGATCAACGAACTCATTAACGCCGTGAACAAACTGCGGGAGGGCGGGAAGTGAAACACGTTGTTCTGACAGCCGGGAGATGCACCGAACTGATAGACACGGCGCCAAACCGTTGTCCGCGCTACGCCTGTGCGACTACCCGTCAATGCCGCAAGCCTGCCACTGTGATGACTGACCACGGGGCATACTGCACGATCCATGCGAAACGGCATCAAGGAAAGCGGAGTAATTGATGAGCGCGTCTATTAAACGTTTCGAGGATATGAGCCCGACCGGACACCTGATGATGCACCAACAGGAAGACGGAGACATTATCGTTTGCGCTGTCCCCGACACGGAGGAATGCAAGCGTGGCCACCTTCCTCCTTTTGGAATAGCAGTTGAATTTTGCTCATGTATCGGCGGTGGCGGTCAAAGCCCACATACCCGCAAGGCTCTGATCGAACTATGGAAAGCCATCGAGCGTGACAATGCTGAAAATCCGCAGTGGAGAATAGAAGCGGTATTATTGAGGTGGAAAAATGACCACACTGCCCAACGACGACTTTGATATGTGCTGTGGGAACCGCCCGAACGTCAAGGCCCAGCGCCAGAAGGATTCTACATTCATTGTGACGGCATGGTGCGGGATTTGTGGCGACAAGAAAAAGGATACCCTGTTGAGCAATCTGATGGTTACGTGGAACAAATGGCAAAGGAGTAAGGCGTGAAAAAATGGTTCTCCAAATTCTGGAACTGTTACGTGTGGCGCTTCCATGACTGGACTTGCGCGGCGGCGGAAGGCATCCCTCCCACTACGAAACAGGTGTCTGATGGATTAGAAGGCTTTTGGGACTATGCCCGGATGTACTGCAAGCGGTGCGGGAAAGGATCAAAGCTGAATCATGAATGAAATTCAGAAGATGGCTTGCCAGGCCGCACTGGAAAAGATGATCCGGGACGGCTATGTCTGTATCTGCACAATTGACAAGATCCTCAAAATCACCGGCGGGATACCGGACCGGAAAGACTACGAAGTTCTGCACGTCCTTCACTGTGTTCATTTCAGGGAGATGCCAAAAGACCTTTTGCGAGGGTTGCCGGTCATACTGGCTCGCGTCATCGGGTCCGAAGGGTTGATGTTTGACATAAGCACAGACTGCAAAACACTGTTACTTGATAGGGCAAAGGGATAACCATGAAACTAACCATCGGCAGAAACAACCAGCGCCGCAACCCGGACAAGTGCTCCTGCGGCAGATTCAAGGGCTCGCCACTTTGCCAGTGCCGGATTGACCAGGTTCGCCGGGAGATGGTCGCCGATGAGCAACTCAAGATGTGCCTCCAGATGGGGGCGGAAACAGAAACCAGAGAAAGGGAAGACAGTGAGTAAGAAAAAAGGGAAGACAGTGAGTAGTGACGGGAACCTCCATTTGACCACTCGGGGCGATTACCTCGAGTTTGTCCAGAAGTTCCCCGACGGGGCAGAGGTGGCGGTCCGCAAGGATGACGGCGCTATCGTGATTGGCACGATTGATGGGGCACCGAAGGCGGATGATTATTCGAACCTGGTTGTGCACGTTGTCTCGGAAAACGGGGATCTGCTGTTCACGACCGGGATTGACCAGATCCGGCCTCGCCAGATCGAAAAGAAGAAGTCTGTCCAGAAGCTGCGCGTGGCCCTCACGGACGCGGAGAAGATGGAAGCCGGGCACCAGATCGCGGACCTGCAGCAGCGCGGCGCTGAACTGACGGGCGATATGAAGTCCGAGGTCAAGCGCATGAAGGCGGACATTGACTCGGTGACGGCCCAGATGCTGTCACACGGGGAGCGCCTGCGCACTGGGTACGAGCTGCGGTCAGTTGACTGCGAGCTGGTCATGGATTACGACCGCGGCACGGTCACCGAGATCCGCAATGACACCGGGGAGATCGTCAACACGCGCGGCCTGTACCCCAGCGAACAGACGCAAGTACTCCCTGGCGAGGTTGGGGCGGCGGCATCGTCACCCAATGAGCGCGGAGCCCAGACGCAGGAACCTGCGCCGGCCACGCCGAAGGAAGAAATCGAAGAGTCCGTGATCGAAGAGGCAATCGAGATCATCAAGGAAACCCAGATGGCGAAGACGTCCATCCTCCAGCGCCGCTTGAGGATCGGGAGTCAGAAGGCCTTTGACCTGATGGACATCCTCGAAGAGCGCGGCATCGTCGGACCGTCCCAGGGTGACAACCCGCGGGAAATCCTGATTCCCCTCGATGAGGAACCCGCTGAGTAACGATCAAGGAAAAGGGGGTGTCGGCTGGAACCGGCACCCCCACGAAACAACCAGAGAAAAGAAACATAATCACCCAGGTGAGCGAAAGCAAGACGGAATGAACCTCTACGACGATACAACCCACACCTACAGCATCGAAGGCCGGACAGTGCCATCGGTGACCCAAGTCCTCAAGGACGTGATCGGTATGCCTTTCCAGGCGTCAGATTTTCACCTGGAACGCGGGCGCGCCGTTCATGCGTGCGCGGCGATGATCGCCAGGGGAGAGGCGTTTGACCATGACCCGCGTATTGCCGGCCAGGTCGATGCATGCCGGAGATTTCTGGCATTCATGAGCGCCCCTTTGATCGAGGTCGAAACGCCGCACTACAACAAGCCTCACGGCTTCGCGGGCACGGCGGATTTGATTGTCTTGATGGATGGCAGACCGACCGTCATTGACTACAAGGCCAGCGCCACACCCCTCCTCAAGTATCAGTTGGCAGCCTACGGGATGCTGACAGGCGCAAAGCGGGGGTTCGGCGTCATCCTTCACGAAGACGGGACGTTCAAGGTCACTCCGGCCTACAAGCTGGACACCGGGCTCAAGGCCCAATTCCTGGCACTGCTCGCAACCTGGAAGATTAAGAGGGAAATATGAGTAAAACAGGCACGGAAGTTACTGAGGTCACGCCGGAATTAAACGGCAAGGTTTCCAAGGTGGAAGAATGGGCTGGCGCGCTGGTGATCAAGACACCGGCGGAATACAGCGTCGCCCTTCAAACGGTTCAGCGCATCAAGGCCATACGCTCCAACGTGGTGGAGTTTTTCAAGCTGTCTAAGGATTCGGCATACGCCGCCTGGAAGGCCATCGTCGCGAATGAGAAGTCATTCACCGACAAGCTGGACGCGGCTGAGAAGACTGCCAAGCGGGTTCTGCTGGCGTACCAGGAAGCCGAAGAGGCCAAGCGGATCGCGGAAGAGCGCAGGCTGCAGGCGATCGCCGATGAGAAGGCCCGCAAGGAACAGGAGCGCCTCAAAGCCCAGGCGGAGAAAGCCGCTGCGGACGGGAAGGGAGAGAAGGCGGAAGCCCTCCTCGAGCGCGCTGAAACCGTGGCGCCGGTCGCCATCGTTGTCGAGAGCCGGATCCAGGACACCGCGCAGAGCGTCAAGAAGACCTGGAAGGCCCGGATCGTCGACGCCAACCTGGTCCCGCGCGAATGGTGCATCCCGGATGAGAAGGCCCTGGATGCCTTCGCCAAGTCCACCAAGGGCATGAAGACGGTCGCAGGGGTGGAGTTCTTCGAGGAAAAGTCACTGAGCATTAGGAAGTAACCAACAGAAAAGGAGATAGATCATGGCAAGCGAGAATAAGAATACGGCGGTTGAACGGGTGAGCAGTCTGCGCACGGCGCTGGAACGGGCTCAAGACAGCATGCGCGCGGTCGCGCCCAAGTACCTGAAGGTGGACCGGGTCACGAAGCTGCTCCTGGCAGCAAGTAGCCGGAACCCCAAGTTGATGGAATGCACGATCGAATCGACGCTACTCTTCTGCATGCGTTGCGCTGAGTCCGGGCTTGAGCCCGTAGGCGCCGGCGGGGCCTGGCCGGTCCCGTACTTCAACAACAAAACCGGGAAGATGGAAATGCAGTTTATCCCCGACTACCGCGGATTGATCAACTCCGCCAAGCGGGCGAAACTGATCACTGACGCCTATGCCGAGGTGGTGAAGGAAAACGACATTTTCCACTACACCCTGGGACTCAACCCGGACTTGACCCACGAGCCTGCCAGCAAGGATCGCGGCGCCCTCACAAACGCCTACTGCGTCTTTGTCCTGCCGGACGGGACAAAGCGGTTTGCGGTCATGGATTCGGATGAGATCAAGAGCATCCAGAAGCGCAGCAAGGCCGGTGGATCCGGCCCCTGGGTGACGGATGAGGGGGAGATGTGGAAGAAGACGGTCGTGCGGCGCGCCATGAAACCCTTTGCCGGGGTGAGCAAGGAACTCGACGCGGCTGTCGAGGCCGACAATGACGCCACCGGGATCACCGTTGACCCGATCGCCATGCCGACCAAAAAGGAGCTGGCGCCGGCCACAGAGGCCCAGGCGGAGCAGCCCCCAGCGATCCCGGTAGAAACTACGCAGGTTGAGGATAAGCCCGCCTACGACCGCGCCGGGGCCATTGCCAAGGCGAAGGCGTTGATTGATGAGCTGTCCGCTCAGAAGATCAAGCTGGCCATGGCAGAGGCTGGCCTCAACTTCGAGGATGATCCCCTCATTGATTCCCTGACAGACGCGGTCCTGGAGAAGCTGGTCATGCGGCTGGAACAGAAGCGCGCCAAGAAATGAACCCCATGAATAGGCGGGCCGCGCATGCCGGAGAAACACGCGGACTTTTTAAGGCACAGATGAACTACTACAACGAATTTGACCCAAAGGCTGCCGCCTGGCTTAGGGAATTGATCGCCATGGGTTTAATCCCCGCTGGCGATGTAGACGAAAGGAGCATAATCGATGTCAAACCAGATGACCTTCTTGGATATACCCAGTGCCATTTTTTCGCAGGAATCGGCGGATGGAGCCGAGCCCTGCACCTCGCTGATTGGCCCGACACGTTACCGATTTGGACAGGATCATGTCCCTGCCAGCCGTTCAGTTGCGCCGGTGCGGGAAAAGGAACCGATGACCATCGCCACCTCTGGCCCGTCTTCTTCAAGCTCATCAAGGCCGTCCGACCTGTCATCGTTATTGGAGAACAGGTTGCGTCAAAGGCTGCTCTCGTATGGTTCGATGGAGTATGTGCTGATCTGGAAGGTGCGGACTACGCCAGCGGGGCGGTCGATTTATGCGCTGCGGGCGTCAACTCCCCGAACATCAGGCAGCGATTGTACTGGATGGCCTACTCCCAAAGCATTGACCGGAGGGGCGAACTCACAGAGATCAGAACGCGGGGCGGGCGGAGCAGATTTGCAGGAGGCGGCGGGATGGGCGACTCCAGCGGCGACAGAAGCACGTCAAGGCTATCAGGACAGGAGCAAGGGAAAGAAGGGCTCTCAGGAGAGCCTGACGACGCAAGTCATAAATCAGGTAATTCGTTTTGGGCCCAATATAAACTCATCCCATGTCGAGACGGAAAATTCCGACGCATCGAGCCCGGTGTCCCGCCGCTCATTGGGAAGTTTGAATCCCGCCCTACCGCGGTGGCTGATGGGGTATCCAGTGGAGTGGTGCGAGGCAGCGATTGCGGCGTACCAGAAGATAAAGGCGATGCCGCGGAAGTTAAAGAAATAGCTGGGTGGCCAACTCCTCAAGTTTGTACGGGCCCAAACAACGGGAAGAACCGTGGCAAAGATCACGGAGGGGCCCGCCCACGAAATACACCCCAGAATGTTGTTGATTTGATTACTGGGTGGCCAACTCCCAACACAATGGATCACATTGATCGTGATGGATTGCGCCCTAGCCGCGTTGCAACAGGCAGGACGGGAGGATACATAGGTGAGGTTGTAGGTTGGCCGACACCACGCGCGGAGGATTCAGAAAGTACTGGGGCCCACAGGGGAGCACCGGACACCATGACATCTGCCGCCCGCCTAGCTCCATCAGAAATCAAGCCGATCCATTGGGCCAATGCCACAGGAGAGGGCCGCGTCATGCGCCTCAAGGGATACGGCAACGCCATCAATCCCGTTCTCGCCAGCGAGTTTGTCCATGCAGTGTCTCAAATTATTCAAATCACGTGCGTAGCAAAGGAGAGTGCGGAATGATTCTTCACCCGGAGTTCCTCACCCACTGGAAAACCCGTAAGCTGGTGCGCCTGCTAAAGGACCCATGCGCCCCCCTGTACGTCATCAGGATATGGGCTCTTTGCCAGACCAGCAGGAACGATGAAATACCCTCCAACGCTGAAACCATCGCCGGGATCTGCGACTACGACAACGACGCCACCGGACTCCGGAAAGCCCTCGTCGATTGCGGGTTTCTGGAGCCTCAAAATAACGGAACGTACAGGGTCCATGACTGGAAAAACGTCAACGCTTCACTGATCAACTCATGGAAGAACGGCGTCAAGGGTGGTCGCCCGAGTTTAACGGCCTCCAATAAAAAGCCCGAAATTCAACACGCAGAAAACCCAATAGAATCAAGCCGCGAAAACCCACGGGATACCCACGGGATACCCACGGCGAACGCTACCAGAGAAGATAAGATAAGAGAAGACCAGATTAGACCAGAGAAGATAAGAATTAATACCAATACCAAACCAGAGGGCGGCATCAGTCCGACCGTGCAAAAGGCTCTTGGTTCAATTTTGAAATCCTCTGGTGGTGTGGTTCCGGTTTCTGGTTCCGGTTCGATCTCCTTTCACGGACTCGGCTACTCACGCGGAGAAATGGTCAAGCACGCCTGCACAGGATCAAAGCGCGGGAACGTCAGAGCAAAGGACGTCTTCGAGAAAATAGAAGTCCTCTCCGACTTCGAAGCAATGAAGATCTGCGACGAGGTCAACACCATCCGCATGGACGATCGCAAAGAGACCGGTTACCTGGTCGGCGTCTTCCGCAAAAAGCTCTTTATCAGCAAGGGGGAAGAATGAACCCAGTCGCCATCTTTGAAAACCCGATCATCCACCAGCCTGGGGAACGCTACGGACACGCGGCACCTCCTGGCACTGGGCCTTTAGGCGAGACCTGCGGCACCTGCGCGCACATCTGCCGGCGGGACATCGGATCACGGTCGTTTTACAAGTGCAGCATCATCGAGTCGAAATGGACGCACGGCAAGAAGACCGACATCCTCAAGACGGATGAATCCTGCGCCATGTGGGAGGACAACACCCATGCCTAAGATCGCATTCACCGTGCCAGGCGTTCCACGTGGAAAGGGCAGGCCTCGCTTTGCGCAAAGGGGTAAATTCGTCAAGGCTTACACCGACGAAAAGACAGAGTGCTACGAAAACAAGGTGCTAATGTGCTTCAGGCATGTAGCACCAGGGCACCAGCCCATAGCGCGCCGCGTGCCCATCACCCTCAAGATGGTCGCTTACTTCCCGATCCCAGCCAGCTACAGCAACAAGCGCAAGCAGGACTGCTACGAGTTCCTCGGCAAGCCTGATGGGGACAACATGCTCAAGTGCATGGATTCCCTCAACGCCGTGGCCTGGGAGGATGACAGCCAGATCTGGCGCTGCACCATCGAGAAGATTTACACGCTCACCACCCCACGCCTAGAGATCACCATGGAATGGGGTGACACGGGGATGGGGTCTCTCGGGAGGGTGCCACGATGACGCAAGCACTGGAGTACTTCGACCATCACCAGCCAGCGTGCATGTTCAAGCACCTGCCTCGCTTCGCCCCGTTTCGCACGGATGCGAGAGGCCAAAAACAGGGCAAAAGTGAGGCTTCAGGGGGGGTACCCCCCGGTTTAGGTACTTCCGGCGGCTTTTGGCGCTTTGCGGCATGCGCCGACCTCGACTTTCAATATCGCGTTAGCAATTAAAAAAACACCAAAATTATGATTAAACCATCCGACGAATTGTGTAGGGAGTTGGCGCAGGAATCACCGTACTGCCTGCTGGCGTACAGTCGTGGAAAAGACTCCATTGGGGCATGGATACAGGTTCGTCGATATTTTTGCGAGGTGTATCCGTTTTTTTGTTGGTTGGCTCCTGTAATGGATTTTGAATCGCGATACCTGGACTACAGCGAGAAACATTTCGGGGTGTCAATCCGACGCTACCCGCACCCCAGCGTGGGGCGACTGATGGCAAATCAGGTGTTTTGCCACCCGGAGAACAGTGGGAATTTTGACCACATCGAGCCGTACCAGTACCGAGACCTTTACGCGCACATTCGTGAGGGGCTTGCTCTTGAGTTGTGCCTGACAGCGGTGGGGATTAGGTCTGGCGACTCAATTTTTCGGCGATCCGCCATCATGAAAACCGGAGGCGTTAACAGGAAGAAAGATGAGTTCTATCCAATCCATGACTGGACGGTGGATCGGCTTGAGAGCGAGATCAAAAACGAAGGGATCGAGTTGCCGGTTGATTACCGTGTATGGGGGAGATCATTCGACGGCATTGACGCCCGTTTTACTGGACCACTCAGAGAAAATTTCCCAAACGACTTCCTGAAATTATCAGCGGTGTATCCAATGTTAAAGGCGGACATCTTAAGACAAAAATGGAGGAACCGATATGCAAAATGATGGATGGAATTTGAGTTTAACCGGAGCGAAGCCATCAACACAGGAGGCCGTGAAAGAAGTTTCGCGCATGGCGGAACGCGCCTTAAAGGATCAGGACCGTTTCACCGATTCGACATCAACCAGCTTCTACGCCTGTCTTATTTTCCAGAGCGATGATCAGCGTGACGCTTTTATCGAGGCGATGAAGTGGAGAGATTCCCAGGATGATGAAGATCCTTGTTTTTTGGATGGTTGTAAAATCGCCCAGCGTATGGGTGTTGTGCTGCCTGATTGCCCACCGATCAGGAAGACACAGAAACATGATCGGTGGGCGAAACTCGCACAGGAGGCCTAACATGGCTAAAGGTGGCAAAGGTTCAAAGGTTAAGGGAGTTAAGGGAGGCAAGGGCGGCAAGGGCGGCAAGGACGCAGGAAGCTCGTCCGCGTCTTAATCGCATAACCCGCACCGGGGCGGCGGTGAATAAAATCCGCCCACTCAAACACCATGAATATCACAGAAGCAAAAGCGCTCGGGGCGAGATTAGTCTCGAAACTGAAAAAAGGATCAGTTGTCGACGATGCTTTGCTTGATGAAATTCAGAACGCCGGAGCTCCTGTTGAGCAGGTAGAAGAACTGCGTATAGCAAACCGCGCAAACAAAACAGCTTCTGAGAAAATAAAACCATCGCGATCAGAACAGAGTCGCGACTTGATGCGGATAAAGCGGGCGAATGATGCTGATCTCAAGATACCGCCTTACGAGATTTCCCCCCGGCGCCGGCGCGCGGAGAAAAGCCTCAAGGCATTCTGCGAAAAGTACCTCAAGCACATGTTCCCGCTCCCCTCGAGCCAGGACCAGGAAGAGAGCATCAAGAAAATCGAGATCGCCACACTGAGCGGTGGATCCTACGCCCAGGCAGCGCCCCGCGGTGACGGCAAGACCCAGCGCTCAAAGGCCGGCGTTCTCTGGGCCTCCCTGTCCGGGCACGCGCACTACATCGCCGCGATCGCCGCCACCGGCAAACTCGGGAAGCGCCTGATCATCGAGGCAACCCAGGAACTGGCGGACAATGAGCTGCTGCGCCAGGATTACCCCGAGATATGCATCCCGATCCGGGAAGCCTTCTCACGCCCGAACCGCTCGAAGTATTTGACGGTCAATGGATTCCCCGCCCGCATGGAATGTACCACCACGAAGCTGGTATTCCCGACGATTGAAGGCATGCCAGGCACGAATGCCGGCTGCGTGATCGAAGGATCAGGACTCCTGGAGGCCTCGCGCGGGCTTCGCCATGCCACACCGGACGGTCGGACCCTGCGCCCGGAGCTGCTAATCATCGACGATTTCCAGACCCGGCAGAGCGCAAAGAGCGCCACTCAGTGCTTTGAGCGCCTGAACATCATCCAGGCAGGACTCAAGAAGATGGCGGCGCCGGATAAGGCGCTGGCTTGTATTGTGAACTGCACCGTGATTGTCTCGGGAGATGCGGCGGACCAGCTCCTGGACAATGAAGCACACCCAGAGTTTCACGGCACGCGTCGCGCCATGGTCTACGAGTGGCCGGCCCGCCAGGATCTGTGGGATCAATACGCCGATTTGCGCAAAAACGGGATGCGACATGGCGACGATGGTCAGGAGGCGACGAAGTTCTATCGCCGGAACCGAAAGGCGATGGATGCCGGCGGAAAGGTGAGCTGGAGCCACAGAAAACGCCCTGGTGAGCTTTCCGCGCTGCAGTGCGCCTACAACATCCGGATTGATGACGGGGAAGACGCTTTTCAGGCGGAATGCCAGAACAATCCCGTGCGGGCAAACCAAAGCCAGTACGAGATCACGCCCCAGATCGTCACTTCCAGGGTAAACGGTTTCGCCAGGTTGACCGCCCCCGCTGATGTGTTCGCCATTTGCGCAGCCTTTGACACCAACTACGTCGGGCTCAACTGGGTGATCCTGGCGGGCAACGCCTCCGGGGCGGTTTACAACGTAGCCTGGGGAAAATTCCCCGAGGGCCGCAACCTGATCGAGAGAAACCGGGCCACCGGATTTGATACCCAAAAGGCCATTTTCGACGCCGGCGCCGAACTCATCGACAAGTTGAACAACACCGTGATCATGTGCGGGGACAAGGCCCGACACATCGACCTGGCTATGCCGGATTGCGGCTTTGAGATGGATACCATCTTTTCCCTGTGCGGATCCCGCCGCCTCCCCATGCGCGTGCTGCCTGTACGCGGAGCGCCGGCGCAGAAATACCGGGTCCAGAAGGATTGTAAGCGCTTCGGGGAGGGGTGGAACCTCGCCACCTGGGAACGCAAAGGCCAGGTGATGGTGATCGATGACGACTACTGGAAGGAAACCACGCAGCGCGCCTTCCTTGCCGCTCCAGGAACTCCCGGCAGCATCTCACTCTACCAGGCATCAGAACGCGAGCACCGACGATACGGGGATGAGCTTTGCGGTGAACGCCTGGTCGAACACGTCCGGGGGCAGACAACCGACTTTTATAAATGGTCTTACGTGCCCGGTGTCCGTAACGACTTGCTCGACGCCACGAAATACGCGCGCGCCGGGCTTGCAGCTTTGGGAATGGGAACAGGTGCCGCGCCGATCGCGGTTAAAACAGCACCCCGGAAGCGGGGCAACGTGGAGGTAATCAGCATATGAGCAGGAAGAACAAGGGGACCAAAACCGAGGTGTCAAAGTGGCTGGCGATCGTTTGCGCATATCGGAAGGAAGAATCCGAATTGCAAGCGACGCTGGATAGCGCTGCCGAATCCGCCGGTGAGATCGCCACGATCATCGCCGTGGAGGATAAGGACGCCACCGGTCCAGGACGGAACCGGGATCGCGGGATCCAGGCCGCTCCCGCCGGCACCGAGGTGATCATCGTCATTGACGCACACATGCGGTTCCAGGGCGATGTGCTGGCCCGGATGGCGGAACAGGTCCGCGCGAATGGCGGACTCCTGGCCCCGATCTGCCATCACAACGAACAAATGAGTTTCGACAGCCCCCCATACAGCGGGGCAAAGATCATGTGGACCGCCGATGACCACACCCCGAGGTTTGCCCCACTGGCTGCCAAGTGGGTGAAGACCGGTGGACCTGGCCCGCGCAATGCCGTGATGGGCGCCTGTTACGCCTTCCGCCGGCAGTGGTACAATGACGCCGGATGTCCGCTGGCGATGCTCGCCGGATGGGGCGGGGATGAGGAAGCGCTTTCAATTGCCGCCTGGATGTCGGGCGAAGAAATCAGCGTCTTTGACGGCCATGTCGCCCACCTCTACCGGGCGCGCCAGCCTTGGAATGTCCCCAGCATGACACCCGTGGCCTTGAGCCGGTCCGCCCTGGTGCAGGCTTTCGTGATGGAATGCGGATCCCGCAGCGAGCTCATGCAGCACCTGCGCCGCAACAACATCACCATGCCCGAGAAGCACCCCATGCAGGCGGAGATTGACAGGGTAAAGACGGCCATGCTCAAACAGCGCCGGACATTCAAGGACTGGCGCCGTGAGGTTTGCAACCAGGACGGTGTGTACCAGGCGAAGCAAGATGGGGATGAGAAGCAACAACGGGTTCAGAATCCCGTCGTCGTGAGGAAGCCTATCGAGTGCCCGCACTGCGGAGCGCAGCACGATCACGATCTGCCGGTTGAGAACACGTATCACAACGGGCAGCGGCGCCGGCACATTTGTCCGGTGTGCCGTCTTCCGTTCCAAACGGCGCCCCTGGTTTCGGTTCCCCAGGTGGTGGCGATTGGGATATGACGGGGATCCGGCGTAGGGCATTGCGGGAGATCACCTCCCGCTGCCCGTTGTCGGTGAACTCCACGTAAGCGCTGTTCATGTTCCCACGACAGAGCACCCTGCAGGTTCGCCCCTGCAGGGTTTTTCTTTTGGAGTTATTCCCCCAGCAATACCGGTAGAGGGTCAAAGGTTCAGGCATAACGGAAGCACTCCCCCCGATTGATCAAGTCTTTTATCAGAGTTGGAGAGCAGTTCTTGAATCGAGCAGCATCAGCAAAGGATACGAAGAGCTCGCCAGTCTCGATGTGAATCACAGCTTTCCCTGTCGGCTTTTCGGTTCTGCTGATTCCTCCCCGGCATTTGTTCACCAGGGGCACTCCCGCATTACGGAGGAGCTTTATGAAAAACTCCTCCATGTCTGCGCACATCATTATGCACCCACTGTAAGCGACAAGCATGAAGACGTTCCCGCCAGCCTTCAATATTCTGCGAGATTCCTTTGTTCCAAAACCCCCATCCTTGTGGTGTTTAGGGTATTTGTGGGTATGCTGGTAAAAGCGTTTTTCAGGATTATGGGTGAACCCAACGTAGTAAGGCTCGCCATTCGAGCAATCGATCAGCAGGTAAACGAAAGCCTTTGTCGTTAGCGTGTTCACAATCGTTTAACCCTTTTTTGCGTGCTTCGGCCCCGTGACACGTCCCGCCCTGACATCATCCCAGTAGGCCCTCATCTTGTCGCGGTTGGCTGATGCCTTCGCCTCGCTCTTAGAACTCCCCCCGATGCTACCGATCAAGGCGGCAGCCTTCGATAGGTTAACCTTTTTGGGTTTTGGCGCTTTGAACTCGTGGCCGCATTTTGGACATTTCATGCGCAGGCCCTCACCGCCGGCGTGCGTGCCGTGATTGCTTCCGAGAGGGCGCCCATGATCGCGCCGCCGCGATTCCTTCCAGGCCGGACGCCTCGACGTCGGCGATATGCACAACGTCATTGCTCCAGGAGTCCAGGCCGAGACGATTCTCCAGGCGCTCCAGAATCCCGTCGTGCCGTTCGAATGCATCCCAGACGCGCTCTTCAAACTCGCTCCTGGCCTCCGGAGTCGGTCCCGTTTTTGAAACGTCGGCCAACTCGTAGGCGATTCTCGAAACCCGCTTTTCGTACCACTGACTCGTCATGCTCATTGTTTATCCCCTTTCCGAATTGCCAGGCGTCTAATGTGGAATGCGCAAGTCCCCATCCTCCCGATTGCGTTACTGAGATGCGCTTTGATGGCGTCAACGTCATCACCGAGCTGTGGATCGCGAACCTCTTCTTCGGTCCAGCCGTCAAGTCTGTTAAACTCGTGAAACAGCTCATTGATTCGAGACTGAAGCAAGGTTACCTTCTCAATACTCGCCTTCATTTCACACCCCACTCCCGCTCGGCCTTTTCAAATCCAACCCATACCCCTTTTTTATTCAACCCGCGTGACGCCAGCTCTTCCTTCATCAGGAGGACTGCGTCCACCTTTCCGAGAGCCAGCGCCAGTAGATCCTTGCACGGCATCAACTGCACCGATCCCCAGCAATCCTCCGAAACCTTATCGCGCGCCTTCACGCCACACCCCCGTCAACATGGTAGGCAGTGAGCAACCCGCTCCAGGAGTAACCACACCGTGCGGTCTCGCGTTTGATCGCCAGCTTCTGGCGAGGGGTGGCGGTCCACTCGCGATCCTCACCCAGGACGATCCCGACCAACCGCCGAAAAGAGAACCGGTACACCTGCGCGTTCGTCATCTGCAACTTCGTTTTCATCGTCTGACCTTTCCTTGTGTTCATGGGAAGAATATATACTAAGCGCTTAGAATACTTAAGCAATGTGATTTCTAATTTTAAGGTTTTTTATCTCTCGCGAAATAGGCCGGCAAATGGGGGTTTTCGGGAAGTCATGTCAAAGATGATCCCGATTGCCACAGCGTAGCAATTACCAAGCCGCCCCCCATTGACGGAAAGACGGCGCGCGTCTTTTACTGCTGTCATGGCAACGGTAACACCAGATCCCACTGCGGACAGAGAGACGGAACTACTCACCGAGCTCAACGAATTGAGAGCCGCGCGCACCTCCATCCTTTCCGGCGGGCAGAGCGCATCCATGGACGGAGTCAGCAAAACGAAAGCCAGCCTGAATGAGATCAACCGCAGGATCAAAGAGATCAACCGCAGCCTGCAGCGCCTGCGATACGGCGGACGCATGATCACCGTGGACGTCACCAACGCAACGCCTTCTGGCAGTTTGCCTCAATCCCTCACCGGAGTTTAATCATGAAGGGTCACCCCGAAGTAATCGCAGTGCTGAACAAGCTGTTTGTCGGAGAGGTCACCGCCCGGCAGCAGTACTTTGCACACTACCAGATGGCCGAAAACTGGGGACTCATGCGCCTGAAGGCAATGATCCTAGACCGTGCAAATGACGAATATCGCCACGCTGAAATGTTATCGGCGCGCATTCTTTTCTTGGAGGGGCAGCCTGCTGTCTCGCAAATCAACACGATAAACACCGGCAACGCGGTTCCCCTCCAGTTTTCGTTGGACAAGGAGTCAGAGGTCCAGGCGATCGCGGACTATCGCGCAGCCATTCCCCTGGTGGAATCCCTCGGTGACTTCACGACTGGCAAGATGCTGCGGGCGATCCTGGCAGATGAGGAAGATGACCACCTCAACGAGATTGAGGCCCAGGAAGATCAGATCGCCATTATGGGAATCGGTCCATACCTCGCGACACTGGTGAAAGCATGACGAATGCGCTCCATGAAAAAACGATGACGGAAGCCGCGGAGTTCTGCGGAACAGAAGCCGTTTTGACCGTCCCCGTTGCTACGCGGTCAGCGTACAGTTTTCCAGGCATCGAGGATAACGGGGGGCGCCGGCGCCGGGTTACCTCCCGGACAACTCACGAGCTGGCCCAGCTTCCGGGGTACAAGCGGCAAACCATGTCCGCCACCGTCCGGGATCAGAAGCGCGCCTTCAATATCCTCGCCTGGATGATCCGCCGGAGCCTTGACAACGTCTCGCGCTTCACGCCCCACGTCGACACGGGGGACCTTGATGTCGATGACGCGCTCAACAAGTGCCTGGAGTGGCACGCGCTCAAGAAGAACTTTGACGCCATGGGGCGCTTGAGCCGTGATGAATGGTTCCGGCAATTCGAGGGATGCAAGATCATCGGCGGCGATTGTGGCGGGATGAAATGCCAGGGAGTGAAGCTCCAGGGAATCGAAGGCGACCGGATCGGCGTAGGCCAGGGGATCTCCGTCGCCTCCGGCTTTGCGTTCTGGAACGGCTGGTGGATCTCCGAAGAGGGCCTTGTTTTCGAGGGGGCAAACACCTCCCGCATGGACCCCACTGACATCCAATTCGGCAACCGCATCGTTGGGTATGGCGTCTGCCGGCGGTCCGGGATCCGGGGGAACCTCCTCACCCTTGAGCGGATCGTCCCGACCGAAAACATGGAGTTTGACGCCTACTGGCCCGAGAGGTTCGATTCAAACCGTGGCGTTTCCCCGATCCTCCCCGTGCTCAACGAATGCGCGGACATGATGGAGGCCCGTGAATTTCTGATCCTCAAGATCAAGATCGGCGCCCTGTTCGGCTGGGGATTCGTGCGGACCGGTGACGATGAGATGGCAAACGGCCTGGGAACCCGCAGCGCAAGCACAAGCGGGACTTCGGCCACCCTGCCAAACGACACGGCCACCGAGCGGACCAACTACGCCCCGATGATCCAGCGCGCCATTGATGCGCGTGGCCCGATCGTCCTTGACCTGGATGAAGGCGACAAGATGCAGGAGATCGAAAGCAGCACGCCCAACTCCGAGGTTGTGCCGTTCACCAGGGAGATCGCGCGCAGCATCCTCCTGGCTCTGGATCTGCCCTTCACGATGTACGATTCCATGGCGTCAAGCTACAGCGCCAATGAACAGGCCCGGAATGAGTTTGATGAGGCCTGCGTCTGGAAGCGGGAAAAGAATGAGGCTCTGCTGCGCTCGATTTATAGCGCGGATTGGGCCGTCGGAATCTTTGCCACCTGTGACCTGTTCGGCCTGGGCAAAGCCCTGCGCAAAGCCGGCATGGATGTGGAGAACGCCGCTGCCGGTATCGATTGGTACCCCACTGGACGCCCCGCACCTACCACCGATGAAATCAAGGGCGGTGTCCTCGCCATATCCGCCGGCCTGTCTTCTCCCCAGCGCTGGTGCGCCCGGCATGGGGCTGATGCTTTTCAGATCGCCAGGGAGGTCAAGAAGTACTTGTCCCGCGTTGGCGGAACGATGCCGCTCTTCTGGGCCGCTGGTGGCCAGAACTCGGTGCAAAAGATCATGGATGAACCATCGGGCGATGCCAATGCGGCGGCGCCTGCGGCACCAGCACAGCCAGGGAAAGGCAAATCAAAATGAGCACGGAATCGAAAGAGTCTAAGAAGTGGTTTTCAACGGGGTTCACCGGTGGCGGCGTTGCCAAGATCGAAAAGGACAAAGGCCAGCTCAAAGGCATGGTCACCATTCGCCAGGGAGAAGCCAAAGGCCACCGGATGTGGTGTGACGGCACGATGATCCAGCAAGTGGCGGATTCTATCCAGTCCGCTGGCGATAAGGGGCTCAAGGCCCGCTTCGGTCACCCGAACATGTGCTCTGACGCGCTCGGCACCTTTATCGGGCGATGGAAGAACGGGACCGTGTCCAAGGTCAAGGCCCCTGCGGCCTACCGTGGCGGCCCCGAGGTTGAAGGCGACTTGATCGAATGCCGGGCGGATTTGTTCCTCTCGACCACCGCGAAGGATTCCCCCTCCGGGGATCTGTTCGGGTACGTGCTCAGTATGGCCGCGAAAGAGCCCGACATGTGCGGCGCTTCGATCGTGTTCTCACGCGATCGCCTGGCGGAGGAAGATTTCCTTTGTTCGAACGGCGCCGCGTTTGAGTGGAGCCTCTACGACAAAGGCGAGCGCAAAGAAGGTAAGACCTCAAAGCGGGAAGAGATTCCCCAGGGCGCGCGTTACTACGTCAACCCGTCCGGTTTCAAAAGCCCGGATCCCACCAACACAAAAAACTTTGAGCACGCCCGCCTCAAGGCGTTGCACGCGGCTGACCTGGTCGATGATCCGGCAGCCACTGACGGGATGTTCTCCGGCGCTACCGGGGCAGCCCTTGCCGCAAATGTCACGGAGTGGCTCGACACGCACCCCGAGGTATTCGAGGCCCTGACAAAGGACCCCTCGATGATTGAAGTGTTGGAGCGGTACGCAACGGAATTGCGGCCGTTTTTTGATCGTTACAAAGCAAACCAGGAGAAAAAGAACATGAGCACGGAACCCACCCCCACGCCCGAAACCCCGAAACCCACAGCAGCCTCGACGGTGGCAGAGCCCACCCCCGCGCCAGCTCCCGCAGTAGTGCCTGCGGCGCCGGTGCCCGATGCGTTGGCAGTTGCCAATACGCAGATCGCGACCCTGTCGGCCAGGATTACGGAACTGGAGAAGTCCCTCAAGGCGGAGCAGGACAAGAGTACTGCGCTGCTCAAGGGAGAGAAGCCCCTGTCCGCCGGTGCGGCACCTGGGGAAAGCCTGAAAAAGAACACCCCGGCCACCTTCTGGGGCTGAGGCAAAAAGCGTCTAAACTGCATCTAGGAGATAGAAATCATGAGTAATATTGTTGTTGGAAGTCCGCAAAGCGTTAACACCCTCGCGGGCTTGATCCGTATGAACGATCGCAACCTGACCGACTGGAGCGTGAGCGATATCCTCGCCCCCACCCAGTTCCAGAATGCGCTCTCCTGGTTTGCCGCCTCGAACGGCACCCAGCACAAGTTCACCGTGGAAACCGCGCTCCCTGGCTCGGCCTTCCGCCTCCTGAACAACGGCGTGGCCAATGCCGCCGGCCAGGAGAAAACCGTCACCGCCGATCTGAAGTTGATCGATGCATCCTATGATGACGTCGACGTCGCCCTGGCGATCGAGAACATCAAGGGCGGGCGGGAGGCCTACCTGATGAAGCGCGGCATGCGCTCGCTGACCAGCGCCCTGGTGCGGTCCGAGTACTCCCTGATTCAGGGAACGGACTTTGACGCCGCTGGCCCGGATGGCTTGGCGCAGCTCGTCAGCCTGTACAACCTGGCCTACAACGGCGGCGGCGCCGGTGGGACGCGGGTGTATATGCTGATCACGGGCGAGTCCGACGTGTGCGGCATCCTCGGCCAGGAAGGCCGGTTTGATGTTTCCGCCCCGTTCATGACCCGCAAGGTCACGAATGCCGGAAACGGGGCCGCGTATGGCGCCTGGGCGCAGAACATCAACGGATGGGTCTGCTTGCAGGTCGGTGGCAAGTACAGCGCCGCGGTTGGGTACAACTTCGACGGCACGACCGGGCACAAGGTCAACGACGACGCGCTCGCCGAGATCTACAGCCTGTTCCCCAGCGATCGCGCTCCTCGGGTCAACTTGATCCTGATGAGCCGTATCGGGCTCAAGCAGCTCCAGCAGTCCCGTACCGCGACGACCCCCACCGGGGCCTATGCCGCGTACCCGACCTTCTGGAACGGCGCCGGGCGCGATATCCCGATCGTGATCAGTGACGCGGTGAATGACGCGGAAGCGACCGTCACCACGACCACCAGCACGACCACGACCACCACGACGGCGGCCTGATCAGGACCTGAGTCGAAACCATACCGCCCGCTGGCTAATCCCAGCGGGCGGTTTGAAAGAAGGTAACTATGTTCAAGAAAATCCTTTTCGCTGGGTCTCTGATGATTGCGGTAAGTTCCCTCGCGGGGACGATCCGCACGGATCTCGAGTTAAGCGAAGTGCGTCAACCGGTTAAGCTCCGGGAGATCCTGAACTCGAACTTTGAAACCCTGGCTGGCGGGACCAATCTCCCTGCAGGCGCGGTGACAAAGAGTTCGAGCGTCACGACCAACATCAGCGCGGCAGCCTACGTGACAAACGCGACGGCTTCCGTGGCTTTCACCCTTGCGACGGTCGCCGTAACCAATGCCTCTGGCACGGTGTCGGCTTGCGTCACAGGCGTGACTGGAACCGTAACAATGACGCTCCAGAAGGCAACCCCTGTAGCGCAAAACGCGTCAATCATCTTTGTCCAGGGATGTGCGACTAATGCCCCTTAACATTTCGCAGGACACCGCCCTCGCCGGGCTTACTCCTTTCTCCCGGCGGGGGCACTTTCGACCATGAACAAAGCAGAAGTCAGAGCGATATACGATGACATGGCGGCCACCTTCCCGGACGCCGTGCGATCGTTTACCGTTGTGATTGACGATATTGTCAGTATTAGTAATTCCGGCATTAACTCCAGTTCTGCCACCATGCGCCATCTATTCAGCGGCGGCACTGGGCAGCGCTACACAGCAAACCTGATATGCCGCACTGACACTTTTAAAAATGCCGATTTGACCGCAGTTCTAGAAGCTGGCCTTGCTGACAGATTAACGGGTAGACTTTGTACCATTGGTGCAACTGAATACCGCATCATGGCGGCCAATACCACTGCCGATGGTGGCCTTTTACGTCTTGCGCTGGATTCAACCGATCAGGTGGGATTATGAGCGTCACCATGGATATAAAGTTTGATCCTGCGTCATTTAATAATCTCAGACGCTCTATTGAACACAGAACAAAAGTTCTTAATGAAAGCACGGCTAAAACTATCACTAAGGCTAGTTTAAAGGTATTGGTGTCTCTACGGGCGGCTGCAAAACAATCTCCGAAACTTCGTCAGATAGTTGATAACCCCAAACTTGCAGAACTGACGTCCTATACCGTCTCATTCGACAAAAATGGAAAACAGAGAAACCGTAAAAAAGTAGCCAGAAATGGATTCGCTCCTTTTGCCGTAGAGATTTGGCGTAATGGGGTTAAAAGCGTCGTCCCCGCCTTTGGAGCCAAGACAAAATCAGAAGTCCAGGAATTACCATTGGCGAAAATCAAAAAGCAGGGGTTAGCCAAATCATCGATCACTTGGATGATGGGTAAACTTGGCGGACCATCATCTGCTAAACAAAAAGAGATTCAGGGTGTTGCGTCTGTTGTAACACAACATCAAGGGCGCATGAAATATAACCGGACTATACGGGTGATTATGGAAAACAAACTACTCTACATCATGAGCGCGTTACAGGGCGGAAAACATGATGTTACTCAAGCCCTTGATAATGCCGCAAAAATGCTGCGCAGTGATACACAGAGGGCGTTGGACAGGATGGCAAAATCACATGAGTGAGCCCGTCCTAACTATCGAATCCGCTCTCGAAAAGGCGCTCCATGATGCCATTGCCCTCAATGTTGAGGCTCTAAAAACTCAGTGCACCGCTCTTGAGAAAATCACGCTTAACGGCGGTATGCTGGAATTTGACGATCAGTCAGGGAATGCCGGTAAACGACGTGATAGTTATACCGGACCACGCATCGACATTATAGCCGCCCCTAACATCCCTCAGGGGTTTGGATCAAATGCGCGTGCCATGGATGTGACCATCGAAATTATCACCCACCCCGACGACGACCCGCTGCGTATTTTAGCTCGATATGCATATCGGTGTGCACGGAAGATATTTGACAATAATGAATTTATTCTTCCGGAAGACGCCATGGAACTGAGGGGATACCTCATAACAGGCGGTTCAAGCGCAGTTACTGAGATAGGCTTCGTCACCACTTTTTCAGTCAACATCAAGGTTTTTGTTAAACAAGCAGGAGTATAAATATGACAACACCATCAGTATTATTTGGGCCATCTGGCGGGTTCGGAGCAATCACTGGATGCGAACTTAAGAGCGATACCCCCAATGAGCAGAGCGACCGTGCCCGGGCTTTTGACAGCAAGGGGAATGAGGTTAAGGCGAAACTCCATAATAAACGAACAGAGTACACCTCTATTTACGAGATTGTTAGCGATACCAATGGCGTAGGCGCTCTAATTCTTGGATCATTGATGAATGGCCGCATTGTAACCAGTATCGCCATCGGCACCAGCAATGGAGACGATGCCAATACGGTTACCCTTACGGGACATCAACATGCAGATAATGCGCATTATAATACACTACAACAAGCGGAGATCTCCTGCGCGGGTGTTACCGCTTTTGGCGTAGTAGACTTCCTGGGCGGTACCGCAGGCGATAGTGCCGCACCATCTGCAGGGGAAATCACGTTTGCCTGCCAGCACAACGATAAGACCGGGCCAGCCGGGGATCATTTTATCGGAGAGAATTACGACGCCATGGTAGTGGCAAAAACCACATGGGAAGGGGTCCCCGAAACGGATGCTGCTGATGGGTGGGATAAAACCAGTACGAGCAACCCTGTTAGTACCACAGAGTTCCAGACAACTATAGTAGAAGGCACCAAAACAATGGCGATAGCTGCACCTGACGCCCCAACCCCTTGATAGGAGTCGTGCCATGTTAGTTACACGTCCTGCGCTCCATCCCAAAGCGGCAGCAGCGGTTCGCTCCCTCGAAAGCAAGGGATTGCACCCGACTGCCTCTCATGTGCTGTGGTTGCAGGACGCTGCCAAGAAGATCAAAAAGGCCAGCAAGACACGCACTGCCGAAATGATTGATTGGCCACTCGAGTGCGGTGGTATTCGGCTTTACCGGATTTCCATCTTTGCAACTGACTGGTTGCTGAAACTGCCGGTTAAAATGCAAGATGACCCCTTTGTCCAGGCATTTGCATGCGCCCATAGTCACGATCCAGACACACTCAAAAGCCTCTGTACGCCGCTTAAGTTATGGCTGCATGTCAAGGGATGGAAAAGCCAGATACTTGCATCTAAGCAGGCACTGGCTGCCTGTCTTGCCATCGTTATGGGGGATGAAGACGAAACCGTAGAAGTAGTGGAAGTAACTCCCCGTAAAGAGCCGGCAAAAATCAAAACCGACGACGAACCGGCTGACTTCGGATTTCTGGTTCTATCACTTTGTCGGCGTTACCCTGGAACAACTCCGCAATACTGGTCCTGCGAGGTATCTGCTGCCTACGCTCTCGAAATGCTGGCCATAGATGAGGATTGCTGTGGTGTCTCTGGCCACGAAATAACGATGGGTGTCGCGTTCCGCTCAATCGTCGCCGAAATCGAAAAGGAACTTCGCAATGGGTGAATCATTAAAATTGGTGATTGAGGCGCAAAACTCAACGGGTAAAGGCTGGGATAAAGTCGAAAAAGATGCCAAGAGTAGAGCAAAGAAAATCCGTGATGCGTTGAATCGAGAAAGCAATTCCACCACATCCAATGGCGGATTTATGAATAACATCCGCGGCGGTTATGACAAAGGATCAAAGGGCGGTATTGGCTCTATGTTGCCTGGTGGCGGATTGGGTGGGATGGGTGTAGTTGCTGGGGTGGCGGCGGGGGTTGGTGCATTGGCTGCTGTCATTTACAAACTGGGATCCGCTGCCAATGAATATTCTGAAAGCATGATGAAGATTTCAGAGAATACCGGGGTGGGATTAAAGAGCGCCCAAAACCTGGTGTACATCGGGAAACGGTTTGATGTGTCTGCCGAGGAAATTGAGATGTCTATGGGGCGCATCGCCAAGGCCCAGTCGGAAGCATTTAGCGATGAAGGCGTCCAGAAGTCTCTTAAATCTTTGAATATACCCATTGCGGAATTTGTGAACATGAAACCGGATGAGGCGTTTTCGCGCCTTGGTAAAGCTCTTAAAGAAACCGGCGATCGCGCTGATGTCATGTCGATTGTAGGCAAAGGCGGACTGCATCAAATGGCATTCATGAAAGAAATTTCTGGCGGAATTAAAGACATCGGTCTCGCTAGTGATCAGAATATTGAGTCCGTCCACTCATTCGGAACGGCCATCGAACAGCTATTCATGAAGTTCAAGGCTGGAACGGTGAATAAAATTGGACAGGCGCTGCGGGGTGATATGGGGGCTTTCATGGGAGCCACTCCGGAAGCAAGTAAGCAGCCATCAAATGCCGATGAGATGAATGCACAGAATGAATCTTTTAAGGAGGAGGAGCGGGCTAAATATCGGGCGGGACTGCTGAAAGATAACAAAGAATTAGAAGCCAGCACGGAGGCAGAGAAAGCGGAAGCGTTGGCTAGGGAACAAGGCACCCACGATTTTGATCAACAAAAGACGGCTATGGGTACAAAACAGGATGTTTTTGGCCGCCTTGCTGGACGCGGTGATTTGGACGCACAGGGTACTGTTGATCGAGAAATGCATATGGCTATTGATGGTAAATTCCGACAGGCAGAGCGAAAAACTGACCGTCAAATTGATCGCCAGCGTACCAGAGCAGAAAATCTTTTAAACCAAGCGAATAAAGCTAATCTGGAAGGAACTCTAAAAAATAATCCTCGCCTTAAACGCGTGTTTGATGCCGAACAGAAACGCGTCGCATTAGCCAACATTGAAGATAATCTCAAGCAGCGCCAATTACAGGCCGCTGAGGCCCAGATCAGGATGCAGGCAGATACAGCCGCCATCAAAGCGAATACCTCAGAAATTCAAACCCTTAAAGCGTTTTTGGCGCTTAAAAATTAGGAGCAACAATGGCCTGGGCAACATCATGCGGTGACGGAAACAAGATCCCGGGCCGCAAGGAAGACATTTCGGATGGGCCTTTTGGTTATCTGACAGGGTCGAGCGGTATAGGTGGATTGTCTGATATTAAGCAGGCGTATCGGCGCCGGACCACGGAAAATTACATTTACGTCGGCGTTGATCTTGCCGCTGCCGATGCGTACATATCCGAGCATCCATCACATACAGTCTACACTGCCCCGACTACGGGCCCATCGGCATCTCCGGGGTACACTACTAAAACGCGAACAAGTCGCGAGCGTGACGGGGATGGCGGGGCGTACAGGGTTATCGTCGAAATCGAAGTCATTTATGATCTTGCAATATTATCCTTATGAAAAGGCTCCCCAATAATTTTAAAGCGGGTGATCCTATTTCCGGTCTTAGTGCCGACTGGTTTGCCACTATTACTAATTTTTACAACGAACTTGAGATGATGTATGGAGAGGTGATCAGATCATCTGATGGCCGAACGATCTTAAATCCATTTATGGCTCCGGGAGTAGGAACGGGGGGTGGGGAATCATTCGCATTATCCAGCATCACTGGTGTGTTTTTCACAATAACCGGTGGCAACATTTGTTACAGCGGGCGAGCGTCTATCACTGTTCCTGATGGCGCTACGGTGGAGATCACCGGGGGCACCTATGACGCTCCATGTTTCGTCAGCTTGCGCGTCCCGGCCAATATTGACACATGGGGGGATGGGGCATGGATTGAGGAGGACATGCTGGTTTGCACGGAAACTTATCCAGTCGACGGTGGCGGGTACTTTTTTAAGTGTTTGCATGAGGTGTATTTAGTCAACGGCAGTGCTCGCTGGAAACGTTCGCGGCGCGGAGATTGGATGTTGAGGAGCCCGATATGATGAGATGGGCTATTATCCTGGCATTGGCCGCCCAGACGGCACTGGGCCTTACTCCAGCAATCTGGACAAACCCGCCCGCAATCTACACCAACGCATTGGGGATGGAGTTCGTAGGTGAGGCCGTCTTGCGATCACGTTGGTCCGGAGACACCAATTGGGATTATCTCTACACATACACGACATCTGCCACCACGCAGACTGTCGACGATGACACGCTTGAAACAAACGATGTTATCCTTATAACCACAAACACGATCACAAATGTTTTTGGGTCTGTCTTTTGTTACCCGAATCTAACCGGTGTCATCTATTTTGTGGCGAGTGAGGCTGACGGGATAACCCACCAGCTTGAATCCATCATGGGTGGGTATGTGTTGCCATGGTACACGCAAGCCCCCGACTACAGCCTTAACCACTGGTTTTCGCAGGGACAGGGTGCCTCTAACTGGCCGGGATATCGTTACCCAAAGGTCGAGATGATTCAGAAAAATGGCATGGGCGTTACACTTTACAGCGTCGGGGGCACCAACATCACCATGGGAGTGGAGACAAACGGCATCGGCGAGGTGTGGCTCCGTCATGTGGCAATCCACACGAACTACCTCTACGTCGGTACTCCATCAAATACAACGGAAATTCTATACCGCGATGATTTTCCGCAAGCTTATTGGCTTAAGCGGCACAACCGGGTTGATCCGTTGATCGTGGCAGAATGGAGGCAGTACAATTCGGTGTCCCCATCAAACTCAGATTTAATTCCCGCGTCCATTACAATCACCAATAACTGGGAATATTACCGTGGATGGCCAAACGAATTTATGAATGGTTCGCTTATTGGGGATTCTCAACTGTTCAGCCTGCCTGAAAGTTCGTACCCGGTTTGGCGTGTGCATTTAGGGGGGACGAACAAATACATGAACACGCTCTCACTTAAACTCAATGACCGTGCTACAGCCTTTGCTGATTGGGGATTTCATGATTATGATTGGGAACATTATGCATGGCAAGTTTACTGGGCTAGCAACCATCTGTTTATTTCCGGTGCGGATGCCGCCTATACGTGGTCGGGCGGCCTGATACCGATTGTCGATAGCCAACGCGTCGACCGTGCGTGGCTGGCGTTATCCCCCATGATGCTGGTGGGATCATCTCCTAATGAGTACAGTTACACCAATTGGTTTCGCACCAATATTGCGGGCGTGGCGACGGCATGGGTGGATTCTGTTGAGATGCGTGCCGGCGACACGGTATCACTACTGTACACCAACAGGATAAACACCTATGAGGGCACGAGGATCTGGGACGACATTCTGCTACCGGAGCAAATCCAGACACATTACATTATTTTCACCAACATGTTTTTAACTCCACAGCCCACGATCTGGACGAATAGTATTTACTACACCACGGGAGTATCCGTCGCATCTGCGTCGAACGTGTGGGGGGCAGCTCCTTATCATTTCGAGACTAACGGAACGAAGGATCAGGCATTCTGGGTAGAGCCCGTTGACGTGTCTGTTCCGCAATGGCAAGACGATGGTTGTCCATGGATTCATCCCTTTGCATTTCCCGGCACAGCCGACCGTAGAGAGGTCGGGCCGACGAATAATCAAGCTCCTTATTTTGCGTACACTGTTTTTGGCTCATCTTTTGCTGATCAAGTATTTTTGTCCAGTGTCGGATACGATCCTCCCATTACTAATGGCGACAATTACCCGATGGGCACATGGACGTGGAGCATGTCCATAGATGCAGATGGTTCTGCCTCTATGAGCGGTGTGGGCGTTGATTCCTGCGCAGCGGTTTGCAACCTTTGGACAGGTACGCTGCACCGCGTTCATTTTTACAGCAAACCCAATTTCGTGGAGGATAGCACGAATGCCTTATTTTATCCATCCACCAACTACTACAGGGCGTACCTGAGCGGATGGACAACAAGCAATACTGTGATTTCGCCGCCATACTCATGCTGGTCCAATTTTGTTTCAGGGATTGTGACCTCCGGGCCTTGTGGTGATTTCGAGGATAAAGAATTGCTGCATCCCCTTTACCATAACGTGGTTGTTGATTGCCTGATTACCAACATCCCTATCACGATCACGAGCAATATCACGGCATTAATTGGGTACGCAACCAATAGCCCTGCCTACTCCAATGATTATACCGCGGTAGACATTGATTGCTCCGAAAATGTGCCGAAAGATCAAAACACGATGCAGGAAAATTTTTTCGCGGTAATGCCGGTTTGGACGAACTGGACTACCGTTACGATTGTTGGCACGGCTCATATTTGGGGTTGGCACTGGACGTGGCAATCGGACGACGAATGCAGAACAGACTGGGATCACCGAATGCACACTGAAACCATCACATTGGATTGCACCTACTCGGCGGGTGGACTCTATGGGCAAAATCTAGTTGTGCAAAACTATTACGTCCCTGGTTGTGGGTTTGAGGGGGCGCACGCTACGAATGATATCTACATGGCAACGGCGCAAACCAATTGCAGTTTCGCAATCATCGAAGGGCCTGCCTTTGTCACGTCTGGAAATTACTGGGTTGTTTCAGGCGACTATGACTATCACCCGTTTGACCGCCCCAACTATTACGACGAGGATTACACACACCTAACTGGACGATCGTACACGCGGGAATTGTCGCAGGAACCTGTCGTGATGGGAAAATATTACCGCAATACGGTTGAGGGCATGAAGGCATTAGTGGAGTGGCAGCATTAAATCTTTTGATTGCCACTCGGTAGCAATTACCACACGCCCACTCATTGACCGCATCCTTGTTCAGCGTTTAATTCTACCCAATAGAAAACACTGATCCCGACCTATTGACGCATGTGTGATTGCGTGTTTCCTTTGGAGCATGGTAACGCGGGAAGAAATATGAAAAACATTTTGATCCTTTCAGCCCTGTTTTTGATGATTACCTCCTACTGTTTCTCCGACAATATTCCCACCGTCCAGTGGGACATTAAAGCCGAAAAACCTAGCCCTTTTAATTTCTCAATCCGGCGCGGTGAAACCCGCTACTACATGCCTAGATTTCTCAATTACGGCGTGCCGCAGGATCTAACTAATGCCTCCTCGTTATTCCTGCGCTATACCCCTGTTGGAACGCCTGCTGGCACATGGTATCACTCGCTGCCGATTGTGGTTACCAATGCCGGCAATGGGCAACTCTGGTTCCGGTGGACCCCCGCAAACGAATCCACTGGCGCGGTGTACAATTATGAGATGGCCGTCACGTCCAGTAATGGCACGAGCCTTACTGGGACAGGAACCATTGAGTTAACACCAGGTATAGGGCAGGGCGGTACTGGAGCTCCTCCTGTGGCTGTACGTAACATTGATTGGATGAGCACTGAGCAAACAGGTGGCCGCGCCGTATTATCTAATCAGATCGGATCAGGGTTGATTTGGTCAAACGGTTTTTTAGTGGCTACAGGATCGGTAGGTTCAGTCGCCGGCGACACATCATGGTACGCCAGCACAGATGCCTGGAATACGGTCACCGGCCGCGCCCAGGTCTGCGGGATCACCCCGACAACGAATTTCTCCGTCCGGGTGGATGGGGGCGGCGTGCTGGTGGGCCAAGTGGCCACCTTAGTTTTGTCTTCGTCTGTTTTCTGCGTCGCCAGCACGCCGATTTCTTCGTTTTCTTATGATACCGACGCGGGGTTTCCGGGTGCGGCTCTGATACCGCAATACTGGTATAGCGGCCAGTGGAATGATACCATAATTTATCCGTGCTACACGGCTGGCGTATTTTTCGCGTCCCAAGGCCCGGAGCCGGTGACCAGCGTTACCGTCTCAAATTTTGCCGTCAATGTTTTTGCGATTCCCGGAAGCGTCGGGAAGACGAATGATTTCCGGGGAACCGTTTTAAACATTGATCCGCCCGCCTCTCTATCATCCCCGGCCACGTTGCAAACGGTTAACGATGCCGTAGAGGCCGTTAATCCCGCGGAGTGGGCAATGTATCCAGCCGTTGATAATATCCGCATGAATGGTCATCTGATCCTCAATAGCGGCTGGGGATTGTCGATGACCTCGGGCGTGGGGATCATCAGCTATGGGGATGTGTGGGCTAGCACCAACGCCATGACACTAGCTCACAATGGCATACCGATCATTACGTTGTCCAGCGGGTACAGCGGACTCAACATCTTAGGATTTACCGTGTTGGGTGCCACCAATGCGGAAATCTGGGTTAACACCAATGGCGTGATGTCCGCCCCGATCATCCAGAGCGCGGTTGATCTGGTGTCGCCGAACTGGCAGGTCGTGAGCGCGGCCACGAGTTACCCGGGTGTTACCAATGTCGCCTATAGATATCAATTCGCGACGGTAGCTGGCGGGTTTTATCGGGCGGTGCAGTTGTCGGGAACCAACATTGTGCAGATCAATGGCACTCTGATTATCAATGGCAAGCCGATCACCAGCGGATCCAATGGGGTAAATGGATCTGCCGGCGCGAATGGCACCAACGGCTACACCCCAATCAAAGGCGTGGACTACTTTGACGGCATCAATGGCACGAATGGCGCACCCGGACCAGTTGGCCCGACCGGAACCGTAGACACACTGATACTCAACGCCTACTCACTCACCGGACACGTCCACTCCGCCAGCACAATCACCAACCTGTCCGCCATAATCGGAGAGCAGATCCGGGATAGCAACCTGATTATCATGGCTCAAGCCGCTACCCTGACAAATTCGCTCATGGTAACCAATAATACCAGCGGCACAGACACCGTGGGCACTATCGTTTTGCATGGGCAGGTGATGACCGTTGGCAGTAATGCGCCGTGGGCAGCACTCATTCCCACCAATGCCGTCCAGATCGGCGGAGTGACGGGTACGCCGTGGGCGGCAATGGGGTACATCACGAATGCCGTCGCCACGACCAATACGCTCGGATGGGTAACCAACATCAGCGGCGTTGTGCAGATCGGGACGGGCACTACTACTAGCGCGGCCAGCATCGTTATCAACACCGCCACCGGGGCGGTATTCCACAACGATTCCATGGCGCGGATTTTATCAACCAACATTGCCCCTATTGTTTCTAGCATTACGATTTCCGGGTTGCCATCCTGCACCAATTATCGCCTGCTGATGCAGGGTGCAACCACAAACGCCTACTCCAATTTTCAGGTTCGTCTCAACGGGATGACGGCGGGTTATTATGATTATGATTATATAGAGCGAATCACGGAAACTGGACCGACTGCTGGTAGCGCATGGGTATTGGGACGTTGCGGGGCAGTGCCGACCGCGCTTATTCCGATTTCATGGGCATATGACATGCGAATCAATAATTTCAATGGCACGATATGGTCGACATGGCAGGGGGGATCAATAAACGGAAATTATTTTATTGCGGGCGGTACTGGAAAAATATCGACGAACGCTTTCCCGATCACATCAATAACCATTTACCCATCATCTGGCGGATGGAGCAATGTAACTCTCAATATTTACGGAGATAACCTATGACCGAAATAATTTTGAATGATGTCGTGCAGCCGACCGCCGAAGAGATTAAGCAAGCGAAACTAGCCGCCATCACGCCGGAATTGTTGCAGACTGCTTCTGCCTATCGCACCGCTCTGCAGCGCAATTTCGGCGTGGGATCAGAAACAGACACGGCCATTACCCAAGCATACGTTACCCAATATTTCGCCGCCAAGGCCGTAGCCGGAACGATCACAACGCAGGAGTTAGCTGACAAAGATTTGCTGTTACTCACGTTCCCGATCATCGCGGCGTGGACGGGTGACGGAACCGCGTGGTCGTTTCCATGGGAGCTAGTTAAATAAAAAGGAAGATTATGAAAATCAGAATGAACGGTTTGGATAAATGGGTGTTGGCAGTGGCGATATGTGTAGGGTTGTCTGGATGCAGTACGCCCACGGCACCCATCACCCCGATATCAAACGATTGTTTCCCCGGCTGGACCGATAACGGCATCAGCGGGCCGCCCCAGATCATTCAGGGTTGGCAGACTGCCCACAAACAACCATTCATCGGCGGACTGCACCTCGGGGACGTAGCGGCCAAGCGAGCCCACGCCAAACGAATCCTGAAAGCCCCGTCCAATTTCACGGCCCCTGCCGCCATCGACAACGGCGAGTACGTGAGCGCGATCCGGGATCAAGGACAGCTTCCCGAGTGCGCCGCGTATTCCGAGAGCGAGGTCTTGGCGGCATCGTACTGGAGATCAAAAGATGTTCAGGCCGTTTTTGATGCCGACGCCATCTATAAGGCCGCGAAAAAACTGGACGGTGACATGACGGATGGTACCACGCTTGATGCCGTGCTTGAGGCGGTCCGGGGCGCATCATTTACCGCGTCCGGAGAAATCCCCACGATCATTGATGGATCACTGGTGTCGATTGATGATCTGCAATACGCGGTACACAAATACGGGTTTGTGTGGGTCGGCATGCAGATCACCCAAAACTGGATGTCGCCCGACGCATCCGGGCGGATCAAAGATGGCGGCGCATTTATCGGGGGCCATGCAGTTGTCGTGGTGGGCTATTCCGCAACGTGCCGGCTGGTCAAAATTCTGAATTCGTGGGGGCCGGATTACGGCGATCGCGGTTTTGTTTATCTCTCGTTCGAGGAGTTTGAGCGGGAGCTGGGGTACGGGATAACGCAAATCATAAATTGGAAATGAGGGAAAAATGAAAAAGACATTATTGATCGTGGGCGTGGTTGGTGCGGGATTGTTGAATCAGGGTTGTTTGTCCTACATGGCCACTCAATCCCATAACGATAAGGTTAAGACAGTCCGGGCCGTGCAGGCGGTCCGGATGAATGATGGTGCCCCAGGCGTTGGGGTTGATCTGCTGTCACTGACTCCCGGCTATTTCGCGGCATGGAGTGATACGCCGGTATTGATGACAGCGGCCACTCTGGGCGATCTGGTTACCACCGGCGCGGCAGCCTACGGAGCCTATAAAATTGCTGGCGGTGGAAACTCCTCTGGTAATGGCGGGGCCGGAATCACGATCAATGGCAATGGCAATACGACTATTTATAATGGCGGTTCCGGCAGTGCCAGCGCGTCCAAGGATTCGCACAATAACCCCACCCCCTGATTTCAGGAAGGCGTAACCATGAGCGGCAGCGATACAGAGGTGCAGCGATTGTGGCAGGCCATTAATGCGTTGGGCATTAATGTGGCAGGATTAACCGCAGCTATTACATCAAACAGCACACTCCTTACCGAGGTGCGCACTGATGTCAAGGGTATCGTTGCCAATGGTTGCTCAAAGGCCGCAACACACGAATCAGCCAACGACGATCACGAGAAGCGAATCCGTGATCTGGAGAACGACCGGAACAAAGCCGTGGGGGCCGGGGCGGTGCTTGGCGGGATCGTGGGTGCCGCCTTAACCGCGCTCGGTGAATTTTTGATGCACAAAATCGGAGGTTGAACCATGAGCGACGAACCAACAAAAGACGACGGCGTGAAAATCAAGATAGGGCCGCTTGAGGTGGACGGAAGGACGGCGGTGATCACGGCGGCTTATGTGATCATTGCCGCCCTTGCAGTGTGGGCCGCGGTGTCCATTTGCAGTATTGATCACGGTGGCCAGCCCGTTCCGATTCCGCTGGAAAAGGGGGCGAAATGAGCACTGTCTACGCTGTTTTAACCGAGTATCAGGATATCATCCCCGGATCAATTCAGCCTACGCCGGAAGCCGCAAAAGATATTGCAGAAAAATCGAATAAGGCCACATGGGATGAATTGATCAAGGGCGGAACGTGCCTCGCTAAAATTGAATACATAGAAGGGTTTCGGGCCAAATGAAACATCTCGTCACATTCATCCTGCTCTGTTTCGGTGTTGTAATTTGCCTATGCGCCGCGGCTGGCCATAAAACTCCGCCGCCGAATGGAGGTGCGACATGATCATATTATTCCGTGGCTCTGATCCGCTTGACGAGGCGATTGAAGGAATTACCTGGTCCCCATATTCCCACGCGGCGTTTTACAACCCCGCGACAAAAAACTCCATCGAGGCAATCGCTTTGGGAGTCGTAGAGGCCATCCCCTACGACCAGCATCACCATGGTGTTCCGGTGGATTTTTTCGAGGTCATTGGCGCCACCCCGGAACAAGAGGCGGCGGCTGAACAGTTTTGCCGTGACCAACTTGGTAAAGGATATGATTGGATCGGAGACATGCATTTTATCACGCACCGACCGGAGAACCCCGCGGGACAGCAACGATGGTTTTGCTCGGAGCTGGTTTTTGCGGCCTACGCCAGCACGGGAATTTTGTTGTTACGTGGCGTCCCGGTGTGGAAAGTATCTCCGGGACTATTGAGCGTATCACCCATGCTGGCTAAAAAATGAAGACGCCCACGGTAATCATTGATCACGAAACGGCTTACATTGATGCCATCGCGGATCGTAAACCAAAAGCATCTGCCGAATGGACTTGCACAAATTGTGGCGCGAAATGCAGAATCAGGGTGTGCCCAGAGTGTGGCGAGGAAAGGCCGGTGAAAAAATGATCATCCGGAAAATACTCGCCATTTTTGCAATCGTGGCCGTGGCTGGTTGCGCCCACCTCGCCCCGCTGTCCACCCCGCCAGCCCCGACTCACGCTCAGATTGAACGCGCCATGGCCATCTATCGGGCCGCCCATCCCCATTGCGAGGTACCGCACTGCACCCATCCGGAGGGGCCAGATAATCCCCTCAACGTGCATCACATCATCCCGCAGGAGGCGTGCAAATCCATTAACCCGTGGCTAGCGGCAGACACCAACAACATGATCAGCCTGTGCCGCTATCAGCACATCGCGCTGGGCCATTGCGGGGATGGTGCCTGCCGGTGGTATTGCCCCAACATCCGCGAGGTGTTGCGGGTGCGCGAGGTCGTAGAAAATAAATAACCCCGCTGTGTCTGGCCTATTTATTTTCTGAGACTCCGCAATATTTCCCGCTTAATTTTAGGCGGTAGCACCGCAATCATCCCGGATAACGCCTCCATCAGTTCGGTGTCCGGTGGTTTTTCCGGTGGAGGTGTCAATCCCAACAATTCGTCGGATGAGCATTGCAATGCAGCACATAGCGCGATTATCATTTTTCCGCCGGGAAATGATTTACCATTTTCGAGGGCTGAAATAATTGCGGGAAATATTCCGATTCGTTTGGCCAGTTCCGCACCTGTAATATCGGCACGTAGGCGGGCCAACTTAATGGCCGCGCCGATCCGCTTGAGGTGGTCTTTTTCGTTTTCAAGTTTCATGTTTTTTCTAGCTCCATTTTGATCGCCTCAAATATCAGATCGCGGATTGTGCAATCGCGTCGGGCTGCCTCCGCCTTAACCTGCTCCCACAATGCGGGTGGGATGTCGCGCAGCAGGTAATCCGGGCTGGATTGCCGTCTGAAAATGGCAGCAATTTTGGGGGCGTTTACGGGTTTTCCCTCCGCCCGTAGTGCATCAATCTCAATTTGTATCAGCGGGCTACATGTGCGGCATAGGTAAGTGCCGCCGATTGACACGGCGGCTACGGCCTCACCCCCGCATGCATCGCAGGCGCGGCTCATGATAGCACCTCGTCTATCGTGGTCGTGTCGTCGGTTACAAGCTCGCCCGACGCTGTCATCTCCCGTAGATAGGCCATGCCTCTGGGGGTGGTGATGGTGCGATTGGCAAAATTAAGATTCCCGGAATTGTTGGTCCACTTGATGTATGGTGCTTTGATGGTCATTTTTGATCCATAGTCCCTTATGGTGTAGCACGTGTCGTAGATCCCGCATTTAACATCAATCGTTGTCGTTTTCATTTTTGCTCTCCTCTCGCGAGTTGGTTAATCTCTCGCTAACTGATAACAATATAGATTATCAGATTGATTACTGCAATAATAATCACACAAATTGTAATGTTTTTTTATTCCATCACGCCGCCCTACGAGGTATCATGGTGAGCAGTAGTTCGCACAACCATCTGGCGGGGTACCATTTTTAACTGATTTTCTTTCTTTGCATTGTGCTCATTTGTGGATTATGTTGCCACAAATCATCATTAAGGAAGTCGCATGAATGTTTCAGGTAAGTTGGTTGAGATTTTCGAGACTGTGAAGATCAAGGAGTCTTTTCAAAAGCGGGAATTTGTTCTTGAGTTTGCGAGTAATCCCAAATATCCGGAGTTGGTCAAATTCGAATTGGTTCAGGATAAATGCAATCTGTTGGATCATTTCAAAGTGGGCCAGGAAGTGTCTGTGGAATTTGACTTGCGTGGGCGTAAGTGGACTGATCAAAAGGGTGCTGTTAAATATTTCAATACCCTGCAGGCTTGGCGGTTGAGTTCCGCGGCCGATGCGTCTGCCGGAATGGCGGTGGATCAAGGGGCGCCACCCATGGAAGATTCGGAGGATTTCAGCACGGAAAAGGATGGCGGAATGCCTTTTTGATGGGGATGAAAAAAATTACAATAAAACGAATGGGTAATTCGTTCTGTATATTGTTGGGTAGGTGTTTAAAAGTAGTAATTATTAAGAAAGGGTTGTTTTCATGAAAAAATTAGGATTGATCGGTTGAGTGCGATTGTTGTGGCTTCATTGTCAATGGCCGTGATGGCTGATGGTGTCAAGGCCCCCAAGGGTGAGAAAATGGATGCGTTCAAGAAAGCCGACGCCAATGGTGATGGCAAGTTATCCCTTGAAGAGTTCAAGACCATGGTGAAGAATGATGCCGATAAGAAGTTTGTGGCGGCGGATACGGACAAAGACGGTTTTGTGACCCCCGCAGAACTGAAAGCGGCGCGCGCTGCTGAACACGCTGCCCGTAAGGCGGCTAAGGAAGCGGCTGCTCCTGCTGTACCTGCCGCAGTGCCCGCGCCTGTGGCACCCGCTCCGGCGGCTCCTGCCAAGTAAAAACTTTTACCGGCGCTCAAGCGCAGGTATAGTGTGAGCCCTGCAATGGAAACATTGCCGGGCTTTTTGTTTTTATGAGGCATATTTTTATCATCATGACTGAATGCGAAACATTTCTGGATTTATTGAAGCAGGCACTGCGGGATAACACGTTGATCAAGCTGGTGCTCGGTAAATATCGGGGCCGTCAGACTGGTCTCGAAAAAATCACGATTCGTCCTGTGACAATTACCGGGCAGGAGACGCTCTCCTTTGTATATCGGCATCAAACGCAGGATGTGACCCGGAATTTTGATCCAGAGCAGGCCCTAACACTCATTCAGCAATTGTTGGGAACCAACTTTAAAAGCGCCCACCTTTTTTCGATATCCGCAGATGTCCAGATCGATTTCAGCAAAAAGGGTAAGACTGTCCTCAGTCGAAGTAAGCCGTCTAGTGACGTATTGCCCGCCCGGGCGCATGATCGGGTCAAAGAGCGGTTAATTGATGTTAATAGTCCCTTCCTGAAAGCGTTGGGGGTCACCAATGAGAGTGGGCAGGTGTTACCGTCCATGTCCAGTAAGTGGAAGCAGATCAATGTGTTTTTGGAACGGTTTCGCTGTGCGCTGGCTGCGTCGCGTATTGCGGCAGACGCGTCTGTGCGGGTGGTCGATTTCGGTGCTGGAAAGGGCTATCTTACCTTTGCCGTCTATGAGTATTTGCACACCACACTGGGGCTGGAAACCGTGGTGACGGGGGTTGAACTGCGCGATGATCTGGTGCGTTTTTGCAATACTGTTGCCAAAGCGCGAGGGATGGCAGGGATGAATTTCACGCCGGGTGATTTGGATCATTATGTCCCAGGGTCTCTGGAGGTGCTGATTGCTTTACATGCCTGTGATACCGCGACGGATCAGGCGATCGCGCTGGGCATTCGGGCTGGTGCCGAGATCATCATGTGTGCCCCCTGTTGTCACAAAGAACTGCGTTCTCAGATGGTGAGTCCGCCGGTTTTGACGCCTTTGCTCCGGCATGGGATCCACATGGGACAGGAAGCAGAAATGGTCACGGACAGTCTCCGTGCGCTGTGGTTGGAAGCGGCCGGCTATGAGGCGCAGGTATTTGAGTTTATCTCGTTGGAACATACCAGCAAAAACAAAATGATTCTTGGGGTCAAACGGGCGCAGCCGGAACCGCGCGAGCCGATTCTTGCGCGCATCAACGCTCTCAAGGAATTTTATGGCATCAAAAATCAGGCGCTTGAGAAGTTGCTATGATCGATTTTCAAAATGTTTCGGTAGGTTTTGGAGCGCAGCAGGTGCTCGACGATGTATCATTTCGGATTAATCGTGGTGAGCGTGTTGGTATTGTGGGACCCAATGGGGCCGGTAAAAGTACCCTCTTTTCGCTTCTGACGGGGGAATCTACTCCGGATCGGGGGGATGTAACGATTCCCCGAAATATCCGGGTCAGTCATCTGCGGCAGCAACTCAAACCGGCATCGGCCGAAATCAATCTGTTGGAATATTCTGAAAATGCTCTGCCATCGCTCATGGATAATCAGCGGCAGATCGAAACTTTGGAGGTTCAGTTGGATCATGTCTCGGGCGTGGAACGTGATCGGATTGTGCGCCAATTGGGTGTATTGCAGTCGGACTTTGAGCATCAAGGCGGCTATGCTTTGAGTAGTCGTGCAAAGGCTGCATTAGGAGGGCTGGGCTTTGCGGTGAGTGATTTTCATCGGCCTTTTGCTGATTTTAGTGGGGGATGGCAGATGCGGGCGGAATTGGCGCGTGCCTTGGTGGCCGACCCCGATCTCCTGCTGTTGGATGAACCCAGTAACTTCCTCGATATTCCGGCTGTGGAATGGCTTCAGCGCTACCTTCGTGATTATAAGGGAACCCTCATATTGATCTCCCATGATCGTTTTCTCTTGAACACCTTGACGTCGGTGACGATGGAGGTGGCAGGGGGGCAGGTGACACGCTATGCCGGGAATTTTAACAAATATGAGGAGGATTGCCGACTTCGCCATGAACAACTGGAGGCGGCACGCGGGAATCAGGATCGCCGGCGTGAACAGATTGAACAGTTTGTTGAACGTTTCCGTGCCAAAAACACGAAATCCTCTCAAGTCCAAAGCCGGCTTAAAATGTTGGAGAAAATGGATGAAATTGAAATCCCCCGCGTTGTGATGCGTGCGCCCCGGATTCGTGTTCCCCAGCCGCCGCATTGCGGGGTGGAACTGGTTCGGTTGGATCAGGCTGGGGTGACCTATGATGGTCAGAATTGGGTGTTGCGAGGGCTGGATATACGGATTGAACGGGGCGAAAAAATAGGGCTTGTTGGATTAAATGGAATGGGCAAGACGACGCTCCTCAAGACCATTGCCGGTAAGCTTCCCTTGAATGAGGGGCGTCGTGTGATGGGGCATAATGTGGTGATTGGATATCAGGCCCAGGATTTTTCCGAGATGATGGATCCTTTCCGAACCGTTCTTGAAACAGTCAAATCGGCGGCTCCCTTCCTGTCAGAGCGGGAGGTTCGGAGTTTGCTGGGGGGCTTCTTCTTTTCCGGTGATGCTGTTGAAAAGAAAATTACCGTTCTCAGTGGTGGCGAAAAAATGCGGGTTGCCTTTGCGCGTCTGCTGGTAAATCCGCCCAACTTTCTGATGCTGGATGAGCCTACAACGCATTTGGATATTCCCTCCCGTGAGGCGCTTGAGAACGCCCTGCAGGATTTTGAGGGGACCGTGTGCTTGGTCAGCCATGATATTGAATTTACCCGGCATGTTGCCACCAGCATCATCGCTATGGTGCCGCCAGGGGTACGGCGATATCCGGGTGGCTATGACTATTATCACGAAAAATCTGAAGCAGAGGCCAGGATGCAGGATTCAGGATGCAGGATTCAGAATTCAGAAGCAGAAAAAGGTGATAGTGGGGATCGGAAGGCGTTGAGACGAGAACGGGCGTTAAAGCGCCAAGAATTTAATAAAATCCGGGGACCTGTTGAAACCCGGGTAAAATCGGCGGAACGCAGGATGACGGCGTTGGAGCAGGAACAGGATAAACTCTCTGGCGAGATGATGAAACCGATGGCGGGAACGGATTATGCCGCTTTGAACCGTCGCTTGAGTGAGATTCAGGCTGAATTAGCCGAGACGGCTGAACTCTGGGAAAAAGCTTCATTGGAACTCGAAGCCCTGCCCAGTGAGTAAGTGAGCCAGCAGGCCGTTGGCAGTGAGCAGCAAGAATGCAGGATCCTTTCATAGACTTCATGTTGAGGGTGCATACTCCATCGTCACAGTCAGCGGCCTTTTTGACGTTTTTTTCGCCTGTTTTGTCTTTATCAGTGCCGCAAGCTCCATAATTTGCTAACCCGTCTTTACCCGTTCGAGGGTAAAACCGTTGAGTTTGTTCGATAATTGATCATAGGTCTGCCCCACATTTCTTTTTTAGCTCTTCGATTCTTGGTGGCGGCTGATCCGGCAAAGTCAG